>Ga0137394_10000356_pt1 | contig 31812 bp, 32 predicted proteins | sample czobulk116metaG_FD_108278 | JGI IMG/M metagenome (GOLD analysis project Ga0137394, IMG submission 108278) | Vadose zone soil microbial communities from Angelo Coast Range Reserve, California, USA - czobulk1.16 metaG | ecosystem: Environmental > Terrestrial > Soil > Vadose zone | place: USA... | reverse complement strand
CGTCATGCCCTCCGAAACATTTAAATAGGACGAAGCGGTGGGCGAAATCACTCGGGCAATGGTCAGGGTTTCTCGTGTCACTGACTGCAATGACTCGTTTGAAGGAAAGCCAAAGCGTTGTTGTAAGTCCCTCTGTTCTTATCCAATTGTCATCAGATCTTGGGAATATCCACTGGGTGCTGGCTGTTGATTTCACCGAGGATGAGTAAATAACAGTGTGAGAGCATACATACACCACGCTAGGAGGCAAAGAGGAACTAGCAACGGCAAATATTAAATGCGAAAACGGCGTAGGCAGGACAATATAGGACCTATATAAAACGACTTCAGTAAAGGATACCATAACCGAGTGTATGCTGGGGACTCATACCATGGTCCAGCTATCGGTTTTTCTCTGTCAAGTAGACTTCGCCGGTATTCCTATCTCGGTGCACGGTCACCACTGCATGTCCTGTCACCCACGGCGGCGCATCAGCCGGAATAATTGGCGACCCAGGTCTTTTTTGCTTCGGGCCTGTATATTTTGGCGGCTTGGGACGCTTTGTCCGTGCGGTCCTGCCCTTTGATGTCGACGGCGCTTTTTCGTCGAATTTTTCGAAGACTTCTTGTTTGCTCGGGATGCACCCCATCACAATATGTAACCACTGACGCCGCGGAACTGGGGGGTGATTTAGGGAGGATACATTGACCAGATAAGAAGAGAGAGAGAGCTGCTCACGATGAATTCAAAGAATGGAATGGTAGTCTGGGTGGGTTGTTGTCGGGCGATGGAGATGAGAGGAGGTAACGGTGGCGGGGGGTAGATAAAGGCGTAGTTCGTGCCTGGAGTGTCGCTGCCACATCACATCGTCTCCAGGTCTATAATTGATACTGGCACTCGATATAAATATTGTAGTGATAGTGTCGTTTCATGTTAACTTAGCTGATAGCTCAACTAGCCGTCCGTGGCTGTGCTCGATTACCTCTCCGACGAGCGACGCGCCTTCACCGTCTGACCGCACAACTTGGACGCGCCCACCATGGCGAGCCACGCACTCAAACAGGTCCGTTGTCGTGTACGGTTTCCCCTCGAGCGTCGCAATAAACCTCTTTTTCTCCATAGGCGACTTCACCCGTCACCGTGCAACAGGCGCAGACGAATGCGCTGCTTTCCATGCTCAATCTCAACACCCCCTTAGAGCCTTCAGTTTCCACCGTCGTAGCTTCCGGAAAGGGCGCATCCGGACTCAAGGTTCCGCCTGTCACTGGACCTCCAGTTTGGAAGATCCTGGTGCTGGACCAAGAAACGAAGGATATCCTCGCCACGGTTTTGAGGGTGCAGGACCTCCGCGATATTGGTGTCACGCTTCATGTGTATGCTTTCCCCCCGCACTCCTGGCTTGTGTGTTTCGGTCAGTGACAAGCTAAGTTAGGCAACTTCACACGTCTCGACCACCGCTGTCCGATGTCCCTGCCATCTACTTTGTCTCTCCGACGTTGGCAAACATACGGAGAATTGCAGAGGACCTGGGGAAGGGTCTTTACGAATCTTTTCATCTCAACTTTTCTGAACCTCTTCCGCGGTCACTCTTGGAAGAGCTCGCTGCGGTAGTTGCGAAAGACGGAACGAATGAGCTCGTAGAGCAGGTCTGCAGCCAATGCACTCTTTTGGAAGCGTAATGCTGACTTGATGATGCTCGCAGGTCGTTGATCAATACCTCTCCTTCATTGCACCATCGGGGTCTCTATATTCTCTCTTACCACCTCCGCCCATAGCCACGCCGCCCATGTCCAGCCAGCCAGGACCGTCCCAACAACTCTCCTCTTACACCATCTTAAACTCCCCTTCATCTACCGAAGATGAAATTGAAAATGAGATAGAGCGGATAGCTCATGGTTTTTTCAGTGTTGTGGCTACCATGGGTACGTGCCCTTCTGCTTCTCCAAAGAGCTCACCTAAGCGTTAGGCAGGTCAAGTGCCCATCATCCGCGCACCAAGGGGAAACGCGGCAGAGATGATCGCAAAGAAAGTAGAAACGAAAATCCGCGACGCTATCATCATGGCTTCACGCTCACAAGGCTCGTCCCTTTTCTCCCAAGAGCCGAGTGGCCTGTCTACCTTGCAACGACCGCGTCAGTGCGCCACTTGACGTTCTACGTGTGTTCAATGCCGTTTAACTGATCGACAGTCCTCCTCATCCTTGACCGCAACATCGATCTCGTACCCATTCTCTCGCATGGCTGGACATATCAGGCACTCGTTTCTGACTGCCTCGAAATGAAATTGAATCGCGTCACGGTCGCATCGCCGCAGAAGAAGGCTTATGACCTCGATTCGAAGGACTTTTTCTGGGCCAAAAATGCCGCGAATCCCTTTCCCCAAGTCGCGGAAGACATTGACACAGAGCTTAATCGGTATAAGCAAGATGCCGCCGAGATCACGCGATCGACAGGTGTAAGCGACGTTAACGACATAGCGCAACTGTGCGACTTTTGTTCCCTCCTTCGCTCACTCTGACCATAACTAAAATACGTGAGGTAGTGACCTCTCCACGAACGCGGCGCATTTAAAAACTGCGATCACGCAACTCCCAGAGCTGACAGCGCGCAAAGCGACGCTCGACTCGCACATGAACATCGCTACCGCGCTGCTCGAACAGGTCAAGGCTCGCGGACTCGACGAACTCTTTTCGACCGAAGAGGCGATCACCAAGCAAAGCGTTGCGACCGTGCTCGAGTACCTCCGTTCACCGAAAGGGGAGGGAAAGCCGACGCCGGTCGACCAGCTCCGCCTGGTGCTCGTCTTTTACCTCTCTTCGCAGGATAATGCAATTTCGAGGGAGGATGTGGCCGAGCTTGAAGCCGAGTTGAAGAAACAGGGCGCGGATGTCGCTGCATTCGAGTACGTCCGGCGCTTACGTGAAATATCGCGCATGATTGTGCCCTCGGTCGGCGCCGTGACGCCAGTACATAGCACACACGGTGGCGGCGTGGGCGGCGGTGGCGAGCTTTTCAAAGGATTCAGCTCATTGGGTAACCGCGTACGTCCTTTGCTCTCCCACCTGCTGCGTGTTCCTCATCGTCTGTTGGTCTTTTGTACATAGCTCACAGACAGACTCAAAGAGGGCGGGCTGGAGAACTTGATCTCCGGCGTGCGCAATTTCCTCCCGACAAACAAGCTCTGTACGGTCACGCGGTTGACCGAGGCGCTCATGGATTCCGGCGCGGCGTCGAACCAGTCTCTGCAAGAGACGGACGAATATATCATGCTGGACCCCCGCGCGGCGCGCAGTTCCCCCACGGCTGCGCGCGCGCCGGTGCGACGCAGTCAGTTCACGGAGGGCATCGTATTCGTCGTGGGCGGCGCGGGATACGTCGAGTATGGGAACCTCGAGGAGTGGGCGAGCAAGACGGGGCGGCGGGTCACGTACGGCGGGACGGAGATTTGGGACCCAGAGGGCTTTGTGGGCGTGCTGAGGGACTTGGGCAAGGCGCAGGCCTGATTGTCCATCGGCTTATCGGATAACAATATATTTATTCAATCCGTCATCGTTCCGATCGTCCGAGTATTAATATGATGTCTCGTTGCTCTTGATCACACGATCGCTGTCTCATCTTTCTCTGATATAAAGTCCCATGCTCGAGTTTTTGTCCAATTCTCATGGATACCGCCATGTCGATACCCACTGGACCCACAGTACCCGAATCCGAGCCGACCAAAGCGACCTACTACGTCCCCCGACTCCCAGCCGAGCTCTGGCTCCTCATCTTCCGCTTCGCGACCTCGGCGCACACATCCATCTCCGCACCCCAATACGAGCCCTTCCAGCCCTGCCCGGACACAGCCGCGGCGTTGTCCGACGCCGCGGTGCGCGACAAGTGCGCGCTCATGCTGGTGTGCAAGCAATGGCGCGCGTTCGTACATGACATGCTCTACGAAGACATCCGCATCGGCCCTGGCCTCTCCTCGCTGCACGCGGCACTCTGCGAGCCCACCGTTGTCCCCATTGCAAAAGACGACAACCCCCCGCGCGCACAGCGACACCGCGTCTGCCGTGCCGTCCTGCCCTACGCACACACCGCAACACCAACGCGCGAGGCCCCGCCGGCCCTCGCACTCCTCACGCTCCTCCCACACCTCGAGGTGCTCGTGCGTCCTCCTCCGCCCAACTTCCACCATGACTACCACCGCCACTACCGGCCCCGCCCTCGTCCCTCGCTCCCGCGTTTCGAGTTCAGCACCACGACGCCAGCGCTGCCCGCACTCCGCCGGCTGGAATGGGCCTTCGACGGCACGGGCGCCGCGGCGCGCGCAGGGGGCATCAACGCGCTAGACGACGTGCTGCGCGCGGCGCCAGCACTTCACGACCTCGTCCTCGTCGGGCCAATGCCGCTCGCCGCACTGCACCAGCACCACAACCCGCGCCTACGCCTGCGAGCGCTCCGCACGCTCAGACTGCACGCAGGCGCGGCCGCGTGCCCGTTTGTGTCGCGCCAGACGACGTATTGGGCGCTCCCGGCGCTCGAGAACGTCGTCATAACCGGCACCGCGCACGCAGAGGCGCTCGAGCCACTTTGGGAGACGTTTGGGGGCTTGGTGCGCGCGCTGGAAGTGCAGGTCGGGGGTACGGGAGGTACGGGAGTGCGTGGAGGCGGTGATGCCCCCTTATCGATGATGGACGTGGGCAGGGTCGTCAGCGCGTGTCCTAAGCTCGAAGAGCTCAATGTGCGTATGAGCGCGGAGAACTTTGAGAACTCCCCTTGGGACTCGTCACAGGTGGACAGCGTAGGCGCACCCGTACCCGTACCTAGGACATGGACATGCACACATGACACTCTGCAGCGTCTCGGGGTCCGCGTCGATGCTGGGAGGTGCACAGCCGAGACGTGGACGCCGGTCGTCGAGTACGTTGTGCAATTTGAGAAGGCGTGTCCGGCGCTGCGGTGCGTTGTACTGTGCGTGCAGAACGTGAGGGTCACTGCACAGAACCCACAATTTCACGGACTCCGCGAGAAAATGATATCGAATGGAAGAGAATTACTTTTGCGGTCAGTTCACACTTAGAGTGGGTCTGTCCTCTCAAAATAGCCTCTGCTGCGATATTGATCCCATAAACCTGCAGTGAGCCTCTAGTGATACCCACATACTCTCTGATCGAACTTGTTGAGGATAGCACACATACAGCAGGCGCGGATGCCCAGCTTTCGCCAGGATACCATGGAATTGATGTGTGTGTAGATCTAGAATTAAGCCAATATACGTTAGCTACTTCTGCTGAGCGGATCCCAGAATGTCCCCCAAGCCCTCGACAAACTTCTCATAGTCATTCTTCATTTTCGGTTTCTCTTGTACTTTTGTATCCTTCGCACTCCCAAACTGGCCCTTGAGCGTGCTCACGAGGTCAGGGCGTGCGGGAGCAGCGCCTCGGCCGTTGCTTTCGCCATCGAGTGCAGGTGCCGAATTGACGTTACCCGTGCCCTTCCCTGCACCGACCCCGCCTGGAGCAGCACGCCGACGTTGGAGGGAAGCAGGTACGAATGCGGTGCTCTCCTTCTTGAAATCGCGTAACTGCGCCTCAGCAGATACCGTTGCGGTCGATGTTGCAGGTGCGGCAGGCGGAGGCACGTGTGCAGGATGGGCGGAGGTACGGGGCCTCGAAGTTTGAGCAATCGGAGCAGCCTCCCGCCGTGGAAAGAAGCCTGGGGGTGGAGGTGGAAGAGCGTTAAAGAGCCCCGCTGGCGCGGGAGTGTACCCGCCTGGGGGCGGTGCGAACCCCGGAGGTGGAGGCGGAAAGCCAGGAGGCGCGGGGGCAGGGAAGCCCGGTGGGGGTGGGGGCGGTACCATGGGGAAACCAGGAGGTGGAGGGGGAAAGGGTATGTTGGGGAAACCAGGAGGTGGAGGGGGCATTCCTGGAATGCTTGGAGGGAAACCAGGAGGCGGTGGCGGCGGGGGCATGGGAGGTTGCGATGGTATGAGTGCTGCCGGACCTGTCATTGATGAAGACCGAGTATCAAATGAAATGTGAACAACTTACATGCGCTGCCCGGAGGGGGTCCCTCTGGCATGAGGATGTCATCGTCAGTATCCTCTTCCTCTTCTTCCTTCGAAGTGCCGGGGGGATGACCCTCTGGCATGAGAATATCGTCGTCCGTGTCCTCTGCATACAAGCGGGTCAATTGTAAGGGAAGTATGTTAGAGCGAATGGCACTTCACCTTCTTCCTCCTCTGGTCCACTCGCAGGAGCAACCGGCTTGGACGGTTGACCGTCTCTGGGCTGACGTCGAGGACGATACACCAGTTTCCGCTGCTCTGGGTGTTCTTCAAGGTACTTTTCCTTCTTTTTGACAATAGTGTCGAGCTCTGCCTTCAATTCTTTGAGCCTTTTCTGATCAGAATCTGAAAGTATCGCAGCTGATGAGAGTTTTTCGATTTCATCCTCGAGGTCTGGGACAATGTCATTAGCTTGATGTGGTGCGGTTCTGCATCAGACATACCCCAAGTGTCCTTTTTGACCAGAGAAAAATCTCGTGCCTTTTGCCTCTCTGTCTTGTTCTACTGCAGATAATGACGTAGCAGTGAGTTGACCTTCATGGTTGGCACAGAAAGAGTACGCACCTTCTTGAGCTCTTTCTTCCGCTGAGCTTTGCCTCAAGACGATATTCGCTCAGCGACTTGCCATGCATGAATGTAAATGTACATACGAAATGCATCTGCTGGGTTGATATTTTTACCCTTGGCCATGGCAGTTGTGCACGTGGGTGTGAGAGTGCGGGAGTGAGTCAAGCGATACCGACGTCAGACTCGACTCGGTCGCAGTGGTGGTTTTCTTCTCCTTCCTCTCTCTCAGGGAGGAAAGATACCCCACTATTCTTATGGCGTCCCCTCAGAATACAACCCGTCCTTCAAATCTGCCCACCCCGAAGCGCGTCGCCAAGTCCGCTTCCTCTCAATCTCTTAATCACCTCCTCAACTTCTCTCTTCCACCAAGACAAACTCAACAGGTCCAGAGTCTGCCGAGGAGGAGTCGCAGGCATGGGACAACCCAAGGCGTTTGGAACAAAGAGCGTGAGCTTCCCTATCACTAGCTCTTAGGTGTGTTATCCTAATCATCCCATCCCCGTCCCCGTCGCAGGCTTCGTCAACGCACAGTACCGGTTTGTATTGAACCCATTGGGCGACTATACCGTGCATTTTGCAGATCCTGACATGTGAATTCCTCTCAATATCCATTACCCGTCGATTTTGATCCCAATCTGGTTGCATACAGTTCCTTCCAATGGCAGGATATACTACAAGTAATCATTCCTCGCAGCTCTGCACTAGCTGCTGCTGCTGCAGGCGGTGCTGGCCCTTCGCACGAAGAGTGGTATACGACTTGTCCCATTTGTCTTTCCCCTCCGACAGCCCCGCGTATGACCAAGTGCGGACATGTCAGTCTTATCCGACATTGCCCATCGCATGTCCTCACGTTCACCATTGCTTTTAGATCTTCTGTTTTCCGTGCATACTGCATTATCTCAGCACATCGGAGAATTCCAAGTGGGCTCGTTGTCCGATTTGTTTCGACTCAGTAAACGAGAGACAACTCAAAAGTGTTCACTGGTTTGTTCCACCCTCCCACCTGGACGATGATTCCGATGGTGCCCGGCCTCAGCCGTCTTCGTCTTCGTCAGTCTCTGCTGACATAATTCCAGTGGAGACGCCGAAGCCCGGATCAACGCTGCGAATGCGCCTCATGCAGCGTCCCCAGATAACTACGCTGGCCCTTCCACGCACACATACATGGCCTTCAGATCTCCTCCCCCCACATCAGACCCCCTTCCATTTTTTGCCGGACGTGTACATATACGCCAAGTTTATGCTTGCGACCCCATCATACCTTATAGATAACCTCGAACGCGACCTCTCCGAACTGGCATCCGAGCGTCGCACCCTTTCAGAGTTCGGTGACGACCTCGGCATCATATTCTGTGACGCCGTTGAGCAGAGGCTGAACTCGCAGATCACCAAAGCGAATGCCCTTGGCACGGACGCTTTGGATGCCGCCATTGATCGTGCTTTACAGTTGGAGCACGAAATAAACGCCCGCGCGGCACTTCAAGCCCAGCGCAAGCAAGAGCGTGAAAGTACTGCGACGCCTGACCCGTCTGACGTTCCTACGCACTACCTCTCCACCCAAGCTCCCCATACTCCCACACCCTCGCCGACACCGACGTCTCGCGGCCCGAAATTGCGCAAGAATCTCAATCCTCCGCCGTCAACGTCCGCATACTACTTTTACCAGGCCGCCTCTGGCCTGCTGATCTTTCTCCACCCGCTTGACATCAAAATTTTGTCGTCGCATTTTGGCGCGTACGCCGCGTTCCCGGATAGCATCGTCGTGCGCGTCGAAGCTGCGAGCGAGGGCTCCGTCGACGCCGACCTGCGGCGACGCTGCAAGTATCTCTCACATATCCCGGAAGGCGCAGACGTCATCTTTGTGGAAGCGTCCCTCGAGGGTGTCGTCGGCGCTGAGGGGCTGCGCGCATTCGAGGGCGCGATCAAGGCGCGACGGGCGCGCAGACGAGAGAAAGGCCGACGCGATGAGAAAGCGAGGGTCCGTGCAGAGGAGCGAGAGCGTGAGAAGCTTGTTGCCGTTAGCATAGGCGCTGCGAGCACTCCGTCTGTAAACCCCACTACCGGGAATGTCCCTGCGTGGGGCACGGACGAACTCGACGTCGAACTAGAGCAGGATCGGGACACGTCCTCTCGCGCCGCATCGCCCTCTCCCAGTCTAGCATCCCGAGCACAGCAGCAACAGCAAAGCGGTGCGTGGGGCTCACGCAGCTTTGCCGCCGCGGCGAACGCGGGGAGAGGCAACGGCACAGCCGCCGCCACGGTGACCCCGGCACGCGCTGAGCGCCGTCCGCAGCTGCGGGACGATGGTGAGGACGCGGATGCGGACGCGGACGAGTGGGCGTTCGGACTTGATCTCGAGCGAGCGTGCCATGAACTCGAAGGCCAGCGAAGTGCCGACGCTGGTGGGCGCAAACGTCGGGTGCGAATGGTTGTGCTTGGGGGCGGTGGAGGCCCGCATGGTGGTGCAGGGCGAAGACGGTGAACATCGACCTTTCTCGACGTTTTCCCCCATCTCTTTCTTAAACCTATTCGGTTCAAACTCTTTTCGCCTTCTCTCTCTCGTTTGTTTGGCACCGCATGATATATATATATAACATACATAACGTAGAAATCCAGTGTAACAATATATAAAACAACACGACAATATTTTTTTTCGAAGTGGAGGCGTTGTGAGCATTGAGGAACCGTTTCGAGGCGCAATTTGCAAAGTGTCAGGCCTGTCAGGTGCTGAAAAGTTCTACGCGCGTCGGTTGACGACTGACAACTGCGCGCGCATTACGACGTGTCTCAGCGACTGTACCTGCGCCCGCTTTGGACACACCGGGGTGACCGAGCCAACTGCAGGCCAAATTCTAGAATCAAATTAGGAGAAATAACTGCATCCCAACAACCCAAACACGCGGCCAACCAAAAGAAACTCGGTCGCGGTCGGGCGTCATCCATCAACAGCGTAAACAAGTTTGACATTATTATTGGACGTGCGCGAGCGAGCGAGAGCGTTATATTGGGCACATACATACAGCTGCGTGGGCCTGTACAGTACGGAGGGCAGAGGTAAGAGGAACGGCAGGGGAGGGTGGGAGGTAGTGGCAAGGGGGAGGGCGCAGTGACTGGCAGTTGAAGGCGGCGCGCAGGGATAGGAAAGCGCAATGCGTGGTAAAGCGCCTTGCCTTGGCGAAAAGACGAGATGCGTGTACACAGGTAATATATCCAAGGAACGCCCACAACACACGACGTCCGTTTTCCTGCCGTCCGTTGCGATGCACATGGCAATTTCGAGAAAAAGAAATATATAGTGAAGTAGTCCTAGTTTCGAGCAAGCGTTAGTAGATAGCGTCATCACCAGATCAAGACCCCTGGTAAGCAAACAAGGAAAGAATAGGAGTGAGACGTCGTGAGCAACCAAAGAAAAGGAAGACGGTAGAGGCGTCCGGCGCATCCGGTGATCCATCAGATAACTTGGAGATAATTCGACGGCGCGACTAGGATACGGATCAGTAAAGAGGGAGAGAGTAATGAGGAGATGGCGGTACTACGTACTCCCAAGTGAGCCGTCCTCCTTCCGTGCCTGCCACCATTTTCCATTCTTATCGATAATATCCAAAGTTTCGCCCTTTGAGAATGAGATCTCGTTGGGGTCATCTGGCGACGCGGTATCTGCGAAAGATCTTCCGTATGAGCAGAGAAGACACAAGTGGGAGACCGATGTGACACGCACATGCATACAGAGCTTTTGCCTTGTACGGGTAAGAAGTTTCCGAAGCCACGCTAGTATCTGCGGGCAACGGCGGCCCACCACCTGCTCCAATGCCTGCATTTCCCGGGGTGCTCATCAAGGGCGAGTTGACACCCTGGGGATGGGGACCACTCGTATCTGCTCCGAGGGCGGTCGGCGTCGGACCAGGGCTGGTCGGTCCCACGGAATTGGCGCTCTTCTGAGAATGCGTAGAATGCGTAGGTTGCACATTCATGTTGTTAAGGGGGCTGCCGCCGATTTCCGGCACAAAGCTGTTGTTAAGCTTGGTGTCGTACGTGCCGGGACCGATGCCGGTGGCCGTATAGCCGCCGCCACCACCATAACTGGCAGGGTTGTGTAAGGAGGTTGTGCGGGTGCGGCGGCGGCGAGAGGGTGGCGAGAGGCCGCCGGTGCCGAGCGAGTTGAAAAGGTAGAGGGAGAGGGAGTCTTCTTCCGAGGTGAAATAGAGGACCCACAAGATGTCGACCATGGCGAGGATGAGCCAGCCGGCTGCGATGGCATTGAGAGAGGAGACGCCGGAGAATATGGATTGGTTGACGCCGATGACTGCGAAGACGATGGCGACAGAGCCAAAAGCAACGATTTGGAAGCGGTACATCGCTATTGAGTCGGAAGCGAGGGTGTAAACGATGCCAAAGATGAGGAAAAGCTGTAACCAGATGGCAAACCAGAGCGTGCCGACGACCTCATGGCCCACTGGGGAAGAGAATGAGATCCCGGGAATGAGGTTATATGCAAAAGGGGGGTAGGATCCGAACTCACAGTTTGCCGTGGCGACGATCTGCGAGATGAAAGCGACGAACCACGCAAGCTGAATTTTTTATGAAAGGGGACAAGGTGAGCGCGAAGAAAACGTGAGGCAAAGAGGGGGCAGGTGGTGGAAAGGGGGACACTAACGACAGCAAATACGGTGGTGAAAAGGAAGAGGTAGTGCGTGAGGATTGGAGTAAAGTCGAGCCGCTCATTGCTGGCTCTTGGGGGCATGGTTGTATTGGTGCGATTAGGGGAGAGAGGAGAGTTTTAAAAGCGAGGATTGAACGTGTGCCAAGTTCAGAGTTGAGTACGTTGAGTGTCGTAACAACTGCGACCCAACAACCTGCGTGGCAGCAACAGTCCGCTTTTGGCTCAAAGGCCGAGCACGTATGTGCCGCTTTGCTAAGCTCTCGGACGAACGATGGTCGCTAATCCTATTAAACCCGGTCCCTACTCACCCCGGTCTGCCCCTCTTCGTGGCCGTATGCACTCGGCTTCGTCTCCTTGTCCCTCACAGCGTTGGCATACCATCTCGAAAAGACGTTTGTCAAGGAACATGCCACCTCTTGTACGGCATGTTGCCGTGGCAATTACTGCCATCCTGCACGCCATAAGTGGCATCCTTCTCGTGAGTCGAGTTCTACCTTCTTTCTCCTCCATCGTCTCTTAACGTCTTTCGGCTCGTCTTAGAGTATCCTTTCTCTTAGCCTCCAACTGCTCTTTCCCTCCCTCAAGCAGCTTCCGCCGAACGTCGACCACATCTCTGACCTCTCACAGCGGCACTTTCCACCTCGCAGGGATAGCGGTTACTCCGTGCACTCAGTGACAAGCGAAAGCATCACTTCGGACGAAAGCTTGGAGACCCCTTCTATCACCCTTGAGTCCGACCCCAATGGCTGCCCTGATAAACGTGTTCCTGTGCTACTCGCCTCGCAGGCACGCGCACGCGCTGCACGACCCTCTCAGTTCGCCCTTTCTGATTCATTATGGACCCTCAAGGAATGCCCATCTCCGAAACCATCACAACTCGGAGAAGAGCACGGGGCAACTATTCTCTCTGATGTCCCCCGCGATGTATTATGCGACAGCCCATCATCAATCCATTATTCTATAGCGCCACCACAGGAAGGACACGGCCCCGAGACGTCCCATGTTGCGCTGAAGCGCACCCGTTCGAGCCATTGTTTTTCTCTTCTCCACCGGAAGCGCTCTCACACTCCTTCTCTCCCCCTCACTGGCCTTTCGCGATACAAATCATCGTCCTCACCTCATCTCCGAGAAGCAGCAGCTCTCTCACAAAATGGATCACCCAGTGGTGATCGCAATCACCGCCGTACCTCCGTCCCGGCTCGTAGTGCGTCTTCTTACTCTCAGAAGTCGAATATCGCTTGACGTTTGCCGTTAACATCTCATTGCCTTCCATTTTATGACAGTGCGGAAGATTGTGGAGATAACGCCCGTGCGCAAGTGCAAGGGCCGCAAACGCAAGGGTGAGAAGAATCGGCCGTCTGAGTCGGCGTCTGGTGTGGGTCGCGGGCACCGCACAGACCCGTATCAGGCTCCATACTTTTTCCCTAGCCCTGTGTCTCCGTGGGCACACGAATACACACGGCTCGTACGACTCGATCGAAAACTCGTTCTCAGTGCCGACACTCCGGCATCACACCCGGCACCGGTACAACCCGAAGTGTCCTCGTGGCCAGGCAAACGCACTTAGAAGGATATCTCTGTAGTCATTTTCTTGCATCCCTCTCTGTCCATCGTATTATATTACATGTTTTACTTGCACTTTCATTTGTCACCGCATATCATCCCTGCATCTTGTAATTAGACTGACAAACAATAATACATCATTTTTTATTGAAACCCTATCCCACATGCGTTCTGCAAATGCTCCTCGTTGGGAAATCTCCTGTTTCGAATGGACTCTTTTTGCTTCAGCTGACGGTCCGGTCATCTTCCCGTAGAAGCCCTTCCGCTCTGGCGCACAAACAGAGCTACTGACATGACGCTTCCGCTGCCAAGAATACAGGCGACGACAGCGTTTGGTCACTTTGAAGGGAAACAGACATAGATTCGAGGTGCCACACGACACGACCGATGACGGTGTCACAAATGCTCTCCAATGCGGATTTTGCTTCTACGAAAAGGGTGTACAATACCCAGGTGCAAGTTGAAAATGAGGGCGACTCAGGGACAAGTCCTTTGCATTGGTCGCTTTATACGTGTTTGCCAGTTGATATTGTCATTGGCTCCAACATTGCATATTCAAGGATCATGATGTGGCACGGAAAGTTGATAAGATTAGATGGCCGCAACGTTGCCAATATCCGGTATGCCGGCCCGAACCAGGAAACATTAACAGCCAACTGCTCAGACAGCCTCGTCCTGTCAGTTTTGCCTCATCTCCCTCCCATCACAATCAATGCAGACTCTCCCCCCTCCTAAACCTCCCCCTCCTGTCCGCGCGCTTACACCAGCCAACGCTCCCGCCGCCGAGCATACACCTGCCCCAGCTGACCGCTCAACCCCCCAACCGCTTCCCATCGCAAGCGCCCACGAGCCGCGATCCCTTCCTCGCTCGCCGCGGCCGGCTGCGCCCCCGGACGAAGTCCAAGGCTCGAGCAGCGGCCAAAAGCCTGCCGATGGTGGAGCTGGCGGGGGAGAGAATCCGGCACAACTCGCTCAACCTCCGCCACAGCCGCAGCCGTTGAGGCTGCGTTCGCACGACTCGCTTAACGGCTCGCAGACGCGCCCTCGCTCGCGCCCCACGTCCACCAAGCCTGAGCCCGTTCCAGCGGAAAACGGCACGGGGAACGGAACTCCTGCTGCCGCCGCCGCCGCTTCCAACTCTGCTCAGAGCAACGGCAACGGCAATAATCGGCCGCTGAACGTGACTGACGCGTTGAGCTACTTGGACGCGGTCAAGGTACAATTCAATGACAAGCCGGACGTGTACAACCACTTTTTGGATATTATGAAGGATTTTAAGAGCCAGATGTGCGTCCTCTCCCTCATTTTTTCCCCTTGATCTCTGCCGTTTCCCCACCCCCCTTCGTATGCTTTCTTCTCTTCGGATCTCGATGGGCGCGCCGTCATACATCCTTGATCATGAAGGATGCAGGTTGGGTCCTGTCACATTGTTCCTCGTATCTAGGAGGGCGTGTGGTCAGATTGCACTCTTGCTCTGTCCTTGGGTTCTATCCATGGGCGGCTTGCTTGGGCCAGTCTATTTGTGCCAATCGACGGGCCGCCAGCTCTTATTACGGACTTGCCTTTTACGGAAGGCGGCATACACTGTCGATCCTATCTTTTGAGTCCCATCGCGTCTTGATCTCTTTTTCTCCGTCCCAGGGATTGACATGTCCGGTTCAGAATCGATACTCCCGGTGTAATAGAGCGCGTGTCTATGCTCTTCCATGGGAATCCCTACCTCATAGAAGGATTCAATACCTTCCTTCCCCCGGGCTACCACATCAATGCCTCTACCGACCCTCGCGATCCCAACCTTATCACCGTCACGACCCCTCTCGGTACTATGACCTCCAAAATCAACACAGGAAACCAATCAGCCGCCGCAGGAGGTCTCTCCTTTGGCTCTCCCCTTTCGTTTGGTCCTCCGGCTGCTGGCTCGCGCCCTGACTCGCCTCTGGCGCGACTGCAACCACCTCAAGCTTTCTCGCCCGCTCCGCAAGGACTGACGACCGCCGTCGCATCCGTTCTAGGAAATATGAGCAACAAGACACAGGTTGAGCGTGCGCCCGCTGCCGAGTTCGATCACGCGATACTGTATCTCAACAAGATCAAGACTCGCTATCCCGATGACCAAAACAATACGTACAAGCAATTCCTAGAGATCCTGCAGACATACAGAAAGGAGCAGCAAAACTCTTTGAAGGACCCAATAGGATACCAGCAGAGAGAACAAAGGATGATGCACGACGTGCGTATTTTCTAATGTTCCGAACTGAAAGGAACCCCTCTTGCTTTTGTTCCGTCATGAAAGAGGCGCTCATTCCTTCGCAATAGGTCTATATGCAGGTACAGGCGCTTTTCAAAAATGAAGAGGACCTCCTCGGCGAGTTCAAAGACTTTCTGCCAGAGATCGCTGGCGCGTCCATCCAGCAGGGCGGCCTCGTTGGTATCCGCCCCTATCCTCCAGACGGTCCAAACGCATCTGGGGCAATGTGGTCCCATGAAACCACGTCGACGCCCGCCAGCGTGCCAAAAGGGACCCAGGCCCCTTCTCGCCGACGGAAACGAGAACAGCCGAAAGAACCGCCGGCCGCGACAAAACAGGCTGAGCCCGCTCGAGTGAGTCGCACATTACCGTAGACATTACGATGAGAAGTTCGCTTATCACCTACATGAAAGGAGTCTCGTAAGCGCCCGCGCGTCGCGAGGTCAGCCGCGAAAAGCCACGCGCAATCGCCGACGTTTACCAGCTACCAAACTCCCCCATCGCCGCTCCCTGGCCCTTCTCACTACTCCCAGCAGAGCATATCCCAATTTGGGCATAACATTCAGAACCACCACGTGGCACAGGTCGGGCCGTCCTCGGTGCAATCACTTGGGCCGACCACACCACAGGAAGAACTGATGTTCTTCGAGCGTGCCAAACGTGCCCTCGAAGTCCGCGACGTGTATGACGACTTTTTGAAACTGCTGAACATGTACACGCGCGACATTATCGACCTCAAGACGCTAGTCGTTCGCGTGGAGAAATTCTTCGCGGATGACACGCTACATGCCCAGTTTAAGAGGCTGGTGAATTGGGACGATAGGATCGGCAATGTGAACTATGGTCCGCCAGGGAGCATCAGGACAGGTCCACACGATGCGGCGCTGCTGCGTCCGGTCGAGGATGCGCAAGGTCCGAGCTACCGTCGCCTTCCGGAGAGTGTGAGTGGGGCGGAATTCTCGTCGGACATTTGTCACTATTTGCTGACTTAGCTTCTATGCGCACGCAGGAGATTCGGCTAGCGACGTCCGGACGGGACCAGCTCGCACGTTCGGTGCTGAACAACGAGTGGGTATCACACCCGACGTGGGCCTCGGAGGAGGCGGGTTTCGTGGCTCACAAGAAGAACTCGTTCGAGGAGGTTATCCACCGTTGCGAGGACGAGCGCCACGAATACCAAATCCAGCTCGAAGGCCTCGCGCGCACGATCGGCATCCTCGAGCCGCTCGCGACGCGGCTGAGTGAAATGCCCATCGAGGAACGCGCTGCTCTGCGTCTGCGACCGGAACTCGGCGGGCAGAGCCGTTGGATCTATGTGCGCACGCTCAAGAAGGTGTACGGCAAGGATGCAGGCACGGAAATATATCAGGCGCTGCAGGACGCGCCTGCGGTCGCCGTACCGGTCGTGCTTGTGCGATTGAAGCAGAAGAACGAGGAGTGGCGGCGTGCGCAGCGGGAGTGGTCGCATACGTGGCGCCAGGTCGACGCACGCAACTTTTACAAGTCCCTCGACCATACGGGCATCAACTTTAAGCAGAACGACAAGAAGACCATCACGACCAAGGCATTCGTTGGGGAGATCGAGGGCGTACGCAGCGAACAGGAACAACAACAAGCGCGCGAGGAGGGCCGCGGACGCGGACGGCCCACGTGCACGCGGGGTTCGCTCGGCTTCCAACTCTCGTATTCTTTCGCGGACTCGGGGGTCTTGTGCGACGCGCTCAAACTCGTGTACTCGTATCTCGACCACAACCAGGCGACGTACAGCCTGGCGGAGCGCCGCAGCGTCGAGCGCTTCCTCCGAGCGTTCATGCCCGTGTTGTGCATGCTCCCGCCAGCAGCGTTCAATGCGGCTTGTGGTCCCCCGGAGATCGGCGCGGAGGACGACTCGGTAGACGAGCAACCGCTAGATGAGGTAGTACCACCTCGCCCGCGTACCACCGCTGGGGGAGGCGGTGGCGGTGGTGGCGGCGGTATTGGTAGTTGTGGTGTTCACGCAGGGGATCTCCGTAAGAAGCTCGCACACGCGGCCGCACAGGAAAAGCAAGGTGCCCAAGATGGCGGTTCCCGCGTCTCGACCCCGGCCGATGGCCGGGAGGTGGTGAACGTAAAAGGAAAGGGGAAGGGGAGGGAGGAGAAGACGCCAGCTGTCTGGATACGGGAGTGTCTACCTGAGGATGCGTTCAGTATCCGGGATGCGCCCGTTTCCACTCGGCCGTTTTTCTGCAACACGACATTCTACACCCTCCTACGTCTTCTACAGGTGCGTTTCCATTTAAAGGGGCTCTTGTCCCTCTAATCCCGTTCGATTGACGTGTTCAAAATTCGTCTACAGCTGTTGTATTCACGACTATCAAGCTGCAAGGAAGAGGGGCGGAGATACGCGCGTCAAAAGTTCCAGCATCTAGTCGCTAATCCGATTGCGGTCGAACTCGGTATGGACGATTCACAGGGCCCGTCGAGCGTGCAGGAACAAATACTGCGGGACCGCGGAGCCGAGGACAGCGAGGAGGCGTTGTACCAATATATGCTGGAAGCGTGCGAGAAGCTCTTCATGAACGAGCTGGACCAGGCGACGTTTGAGGAGCACATGCGATGGTTCTTTGGGACCAAGGTGAGTGGGCGCCTCCGCCGTCCCTGGCGGCATACAGTAATACCGGATCACTTAATTCGCCTTGTAGGCCTTTTTGCTCTACACTGTGGATAAGGTTGTCGCATCACTAATCAAGCAGGTACGTTCACACCGGTTTATCACTTACGGAAAGACATCCAAATTTAGAGCTGGGTCATTTTGTTTCATCAGGTGCAGACGATTGTTTCGGACAACAAGTGTCAGGAGTTGTGGCAATTCCTCAGACGCCATCGATGTGAGGTGGCGTTTACGAGACATGACATTATCGGGTATCGTCGTCATGCAGAACACCATGTCGGTACGGATGATAATCTGTATCGAGTCGAATGGGTACGTCATCTGCCGTTCTATTTCGAGAGCAACGCTGATCTATGTTCGGACAGGACCCTGAGGCTAAAATTATGCACATCCAGCTAGTAGGGTCGGGGGAGGCAAGCGTGGATGACGCTCATACGGCCGCCAATCGATGGAGAGAATATGTTGACTCGTATGTGACGGACCATCCGACGGAATGGATCCAGGGCGTGGGTGCTGGGCACAATCAGCAGCCTCGTTTGTTTGTCCGTCGGTGAGCTAGACCGCCATCTGTTTTTTTTCTCCGGCACGTGAGCTGAGGCGAGCTATTCATAGACATTTGATGTCCGACGATGCATCGCCTTCTTCGATCCGGATGGAAGGGGAATTGGGCATACGCATTAGTCTGGGGACATACAAGCTTTTCTATGAGGGTGGGACAGAGTGGAGCGTCGTGCGGAGAAGAGGACAGGAAGAAGACAGGATGTTAAGAGACAGGGCGAGGCAGAGAGAAGAAGATAGACGGAGACGGCTGGGTGTCGTAATGGGCTGAGGCTGTAGATGTTAAATTTATTTTTGGGTACAGCAGAGGTGTATGTGATGAGGCTAATAATAGACCGGCTGCTTATTTAACAAATCCCTGTGCAAGCCCATCGCTCCTTCCCGCTTGTTGCCTTTGACACTTGCCCCCACACACAGCCAGGTGACACATATATACCCCTCCCTCTCACCCCATCCCTTGCTTTGGATGTGCTGAGGTCCTGCCCAGTCGGATCCTGTACCCCCCCAATCCCAATCCAGTGATCGCCCTTTTTTTTCTTGGCACCCATAATAAGCCCGTCTCGATGGCCAAGCCAGAGTCTGCTTCAGAAGCAGACTCTGTCAATGCTCGGCATTCCATGCCTTCTCCCTCGAGCTCATCTCACCGAGTTAATCGTGCACCTCGATCGCGTTCCTGCAAAACATCCCGTTCCGCCGTCCTCGCATTGCTCTCCGCCGCCTACGCGTCCCCCTTGGCCGCCCACGGCCATCCCCTCGCGCCTTCCGAGACGGCTCTCCCGTTCCTCTATCCCCCGTTCCTCCACCGGACCGACCCCTCCCTCGCCAAGCGTTCCGCCGAGGCGTCCACATCAACTGCGGCCACGAGTGCGACACCCACGCCACCCCCGCCGCCGCCGTCGCCACCACCGGGGTGTCAACAAGACGAGTACAAATTGCCAGATAAATATGCTTTGGGCGACGATAATCGGTGGCATAAGACGCAGTGGTCCCTTTATGGCTCTATTTATTGTCGCGTAAGTTGAAATGATCCCCTTTACGTCCGTACCGTCACCATGCCCGCTGAAACTTTCCCCCGTCGCCTTTTGCTCCAGCCGTGTACCCCACCTTCTCCAGTCGCAGTCGCAGACTCGTTGCAAAATGACATTAAAGACCCACAGGGGCCAAGTCGTACGGGATATCCCCCCCCATCGGCGGACGAATTCGACCTTGCGTCCTTGCCAACCGGTTGGAGTAACGTTCATTACACCGGCACCCATCATAGCACCACCATCATCCTCACTTTATCCGTCGCTCTCGCGGCCATCATCATCATTCTCTTTTCTGTCATCTTCTGGAGACGTAAACATTCACCCAAACGGGATCCAGAAAAGAAAGGCCGCCGGGCCTCGAATATCGCGGACGACGACAGCTTTCGCAGTATCAGAGATGCTAAAGCTGCGCAAAGGAAATGGTATAAAGCTGCGAGTCGATGGCGAGGTAACATACGATTTTCTGCTCGTCGTAGGAGAACAGATCGGGCACTTGCCCCGACTACGAGCCATGTGACGCTATCTCAAGACCTGCAAGATGAAATAGCCGCTTCTGACACGGAAAGTTCTGCGTACCGCTCTCGGTCCTCGTCACCAACTCGGACTGTACGGTCGGTAACGTCAGCTCATTCGGATGTTCACGCATCATCATCAAGGGCTTCTATTCGTTCGTCGCACCCACCACACTCACAAATACAAACACCACAGGAGCTGCCATTCCAGGCTCCCCCGACCAACTCCCCCTCATCAAGCCCACTCTCAGCTCAACCCCCTGCTTATCGCCCGCGGCCGTCCATTCCCTCATCCACCCTACCATACGTCTCGTCAGAATTGACGTATTCGGGCTGTAGTCCTTCCTCGAAGGATCCCCCATCTTTTCGTCCACAGTCCCCACCGCGTGGTGATGACGATAGTCACCTGGCTTCCCTTTCAGGGCATGTAGCTACAGATGACAAGGCGATTCTTTCCCTAAGAGCAGCCTTAGCTAGTGCTCCCGCGGGATCCGATTCGAACTTTCCACACGCCGCCTCTGTCCCTTCGATGGAAGAGGAAGCCATGTTCGAATTGCCTTCTGGGTCGAATCCTATGTCTCCGAGCCGTGATACGTTCGGCTATGAACCCCAGCCGCCGTATTCGCCGCCGACATCCCTGCTTCCTCCACCACCCTCGAAAGGGAAACAAAAGTTCGACTATTCGCATGATTGGGACCTCCGCGCGGACGTCGACATCACCTTTGAGCCCCCACTGGGCCCGTCTGCGCCACCATTCGAGGAAAGCGAGGTGATGCCAAGTGCACCCCCGCCGGACTTTGACGTGCATGTTCCCTCAGCGCCTCCTATAGACACAGAGGACTAGTACTGTCCTGCAGCCTCCACTATCGGCGGTCCAGTGTTGGCGATCCCGGAGCACGCTGATCCTGCCGGACATCAGTCGGGGGATTAACTGAGTCATGTGGATGTGCTCGGGTCTAGATGCTTGACATGCGCCACTGTGACAAAACTATGTTTGCCACATTTCCACGTGCATGATAGTACTTATCGAAACTAGTTCGATACTTCCTTGTTGGAAGGGTTTCCCACCATCGCGCGCGCCTGTCGGCATTGCCCTTCACTGGGCTCACCCACTGGGAGGACATTCGTAGCCCTAAGTTATTTGATAACTTGCACTAACGAGATAATAATACAGAAGTGGCATGAACCCCCGAGTTGAGTAGATACCCAGCACGAGACGTCACAGGCTCAGCGTTCAAAGTTCAGCGCTCATCTTTCTTTCGTCGGACTGCCTTGTTTGTTAAGGCCATTAAGGGGCCGTGCAGTAGGGTTTCGATGCTCGGCTGTTGAACTGATTTGAGCGAAAAAGGCAATAATCCCACACGACCTGTGCTTGTAGCAATTGACAGTACCAAAGATGCCATCAGTGAGTGCATCAGCAGGCAGAAACATGTGTTCAACGAACAGTCTCCATTCAGAAGAATCCAGTCACTTTTATTATTTTCTTTCAATATCTGATTTGACAGGCCGTGATGTTATGAACAGAAAACATGATGGGCATTTTCCGTCCAGATGTAGGCGCCGCGTGTGGCAAGCATTACAAGAAGCTACTAAAAATAAAGGCCACATGTCGGGAAATTTTAGAAGAATGGGAAGAAAAGGGAGAGGAAGCATGGAGATACCACCGTCTGCTCGACCCCACGGAAATGACGCGTTACGCTTCGAGTTCGAGAACGGATGGGTACCGTGACGGTGCGCGTGATGGAATGAATACAAATACATGCATCGTGGAAGCAACAGCAACTGAGTACCGAGGTCTGGGTGGAGTCTCTCGGCGAACCCGGAGGACGCGACGAGGTCGCGGTCGTCTCGGACCTGGATGCACCGCAGAAGGGGTCGATACCCAGCGCAGTCACGACGCACCATGCGAACGACCGCAGTCGGTCTCGTGGCAACTTTTGTCGAGTGCTACTGGTTAATATCCCATATAGAAATAGAACCGTTCTGTAGAGGGTTTATGACCGAGCCAAGTTCCGGATTTTATGATCTTGAATGGCCGAATGGCCGCCATGCTTCGCGACATGGCACGAATGAGTACAAGTGTCGTGTCGAAATCCGGGCCGGTCAAACTCATTGGATAATCTAACGTATACCACTTCTCTGCTGTACTCTGCGCACGCACACAGGATCACGCCAGTGTCGCAGCCATGGGCAAATCTCAAAAAAAGCGGTCCATGCGGCGGCACAACCCCATGCGTGTGCCCGACTCGCACATCCCAAGAGGACTCGCTGCGGCGTCCTCCTCGTCCAACAAGACGGAGCAAGTGCTACCAATCATGAAAAGGGTTCGAGCACTTCCTATTATTTTATTTTTTTCGATCTTGAGTGTCCGACGCTGATCCTTCCTGATCTATCCATCTCGGGTGACGACTGGGTTTGCATCAGATGGAGAGCACCGACCCCATTGAGCGCAAATGGGCATGCGTCGCAGTGTCAAACTTGATTTACAACGATCCCTCGACGCGGCGTCTCCTGCAGGGAAAAAACGTCGTCGGAACCCTGATCCGCCGACTCACGGACTCCGAGGAAGAGGTCGTAGTCGAAGCTGCCGGGGCGCTGCGGTAAGCCCATCAATTACTATCCATCATCGTTTGTTTTGCTCCTCATGTTTACTCCGCGGTGACGGGATTCCATAACAGAAATTTGTGTATCGACGGTGGATACGAAATTTGTGCCGAGATGTACAACAAGAATATTCTCGCGCCGCTAGCGACGTTCATACCCAAAGTACGTTTTAGCGGGCGATTTCGACGCCGTGTTGTTGTTGCGTCCCGTTGTTCCCGAACGAACTCATGGGCCCGGTTCAGCTAACATCGGTTCTTTTTCCTTGTTTATCTTTTTTTTTGATTTCTAGATTTCGTCGATTTTGGCGCAATATATCGAGTCTCCGAAGACGGCGCCTGAGAACGCGCAGAAGGTGGTATACGAATTTGCCGAGAACGTCATTACCATCTTGTGGTGTCTCTCGTGAGTTTGAATGTTGCAAGCAAGCGCGCGCTAGGAAGACGGCCATCTTCTTCCGCCCGACCGACGCAAGCGCGTGGCGTAGCGGTTTCCAGGTTTTTTTTGAGTCTGTCTGATCTGACAAGTCGAAGCACAGGGAAACGTCGAATAAGGCGCTGAGCGCCGTAAATGAACTCGCGCTCGCCCCGTTCTTGATGTCATTCTTGTCGTCGCGCGACCGGCTTCCCCTCCCGACCGTGACATCCGCCGGTGCGTCGCGCAGCTTCGATTCCTTCAACGCTTTTCCCTACCCCAGAGGGCTGACGCGTTCTGGCGCTGCTACCGCCTTGGGGCTTCTATGCAGCACAATGCCTCTACGTCCTGACGGAAGAGAATGTGCCAGTCGCAGACGTGCTCCGAGCTAACTTTAGCTACGCCTCGTGTCTGCTCGAGATCGCTAAAGCGCGCGGCGGCGTACGGGAGGTGGGTGGAAAAGATGCGGCGGCCGAGGACCGCGCTGTGTCGCTGGGCATACTGGCGTGTGGTGCGTTTGTTTCAGAGAGGGTCTGGAGGTCGTTTCTCGGTGATTTTTTGATCGCACGGATACGCAGGTATTTTACGCAACCTGGCGCCATTCCCGCCTCCGTCTTCCATTGCGTCGGTCGATCTCGATAAAGATATCATTCTTCCTATGCTTGTCCCGGTCGTCGCTTCGGTATCCCTGCAAGAAGCGACGGAGACTGCTCGAGGGTTAATTCTAGCTCAGCAGGCATGTCACGAGCTCTCTTCCCTTTCACCTGACTTACCGCGACGGAGAATAGTCCGATGAGTCCGATTCTAATCAGCGGGATACGAAGCAACACCCAAAATCAGACCACAAAGCCGATACCGAACTTGGCCTCGAGCGCGTCGAGACGAGGTTGAGGGCGGTGCAGCTCGCCCTTGAGATACTGACCGGCGTGTGCGCAACACTGCCAGATCCGGATCTGGAGATTGGAGCCGATGACGAGGAGATTGAGGACGAGGTATTCGAGGACAGCGCGATGGATGACGCCCGTGATGATGCAATGGCTGTCGACGGCGCGGGTGCAACTCCAGAGCCCAACAACTCTCACACACCCAACGCCCCGTCTTTCCTCCCGACGCTCCTCGAGCCACTTCTGGCGCTGATCCAACCCACCGGGCTTTCCTTCCCTGCGCCATCGCCGCACCCACCGACGACGTCTGCTTTGAGCGCGATCCACATAGCTGCCCTCGAGTGCCTCTCGAACGCGTTTTTCGCACTTGCCGCTGCGCCGGGCTCAGCGGCGTCCGACGTGCGAACTGGCCAGCGCGTCTGGGGCGCCGTCTGGGCTGCCCTCGCGGGCGTTGGCAGCCCGGTCGAGTCCGCGCTTGGGAGCGCACGGGCGACAGTGTGGGACGTCGCGGCAGGCGTGCTGTGGGGCGTCGGCTCCGTATGGACAGGAAAAATCGTGCGTGATATCTATTGCGTCCCGGTTGTGGTACCAACCCACGGCGTTGATTTCTTGTCGTTATTTTATTCTTGCTGTGGGTGGTTTTTTGGTCGGTCTATCGGCGGTCGGTCGGGTGCAGGCTCCGGATGAAGCACAGGTGCGAGCACTGATCGCCTTGTGCGATGCGCGTACGGACGACGCGGTCCGCGTCAAATGCATCGGCGCGTTATCGGCGCTCGCGCAGCACGCGGATCCCGCTTCTCTCGAAGCGAACCGCGTCGTTGCGTCGTACCTGCTCGGCCTGCTCGCACCCGGACGGGCCACCGGCACCGAGACGATGCTCCAGGCTGTGGAATCACTTATCGACATATTCGCGGACGAGCGCGCGCCTGTGGAGGCCAATTTCCGCGCGGGCAATGTGCTCGCGGCGTTGGAGGGCGCTGTGGAGGGCGTGCGGCGCGCGGTTAAAGGCATTGGTCGTAAGAAGGAGGGTGCGAGAGAGCTGAGAAGGCGTGGGGAGGAAGTGAGGGATAACTTGGTCGCGTTTATACGGTACCGGAAGTCACTCAAGGTATGACTGCTGCCCTCGTTCGAGAAAAAAGGTTCGCTTCGCTTGCATTGATGTGGGGCAAACTCTGCCTTTATTGCATGGACACGGTCTTCTCGCTTACATCTAGTGACAATAACAAGCCTGAAGGCTGTTACCATTCAACGACACATTATAATCCTACGTGCCAGACTCCAGCTCTGGTCGTTTACTCGGTTTCGGGGACAGGGCCAGAATCCTGTATATGACGCTCATCAGCAGGTTCCACAAGGCAAAGCGATGCAAAAGATTGAACGACGATCGTACCTTTGCGCCACAGAACGCGTCCAGCCCTGCCGCGACACGAGTGCCGCCTATGAGCGCGGACCAATCGAGAACGGGGAAGCTCGTCGTGCCCGTGCGCGCCTGGGCCTCGTGCAGTGCGCGAGCGGTGAGCAGGTGGTGGTGCGTGCTGTCGATCGCGGGCATCGGCGAGTCGTGCTCCGTGGCGAGCCGGCGGATGTGCGTGGAATCTTTGATGCCGCCGTCGATGGAGAAGCCGACGGTGCCGTCGAATTTGTTGTGCAGCATCTTGTCGGCGTATGAGGTCCACCTGTGATAAAGAAAGCCAAGAGGGCGCGAAAATAAAACAAAGTCGAACATGGGGGTTAGTTTTTGCAACATGGTAGGGAAAGGTGAAAGAATGTTTGTGCTGACAGTGGTGCGGGTATCAATTCTATGGGTCCAAGGGAGAAAGATGATTTTAGCATTTTAGTGGACAGTGGTTGCTTGTAGGGGGCGGGGTTGGGTGGATCACCCGAGTTCGTACCTTTGATATATTCGAAGACGAGCTCTTGACCGATTCCTGTCTTTTCTGCGATCGTGTAGGCCTCCGCAATCAGCTCGATAGAGCCAAGAACCAAAGAGTTGCCGATGAGTTTGAAGGTCGGCGCTTGTGTGGTAGGGGTTCTTTGGTAAATACGAGAATACGAGATCGCATACCGACAGAGTTCACCTTTCTCGACGTTTCCACCAAGGTCCAGGACCCGGCGGCCGATCGCAGGTACGAGGGTGTAGGCGACCTCCTTCTTGGAGCGATGTTCACCGCTGAGGGCGATGATGAGAGTTGCGTTCTCCGCCATGACAGGTGGACCGAAAACCGGTGCAGTCACAAAGTTGCAGCAAGGGATGGCCGATATGAGCGCATCGAGCTCGCCTAGACGATGCCATCATCAGAGCGGGGAGCGACGCATGAGACTGATTGATCGCATGCCTGCCACGCTGGGGTATATCTACGAATTCAGTGTCAACGAGACACACAATTGGTGCGTAAGTCGTATCTGTGCACACTGACCGTGCTCGTTTCCACAAATATTCTGCGCTTCACCGGGGGTTGCGCCTACGATGGATATAGAAGAAAAAGAATAGCTTTGAGCGCGGGCTCGTCAAAGTCAGGGGCCTGTGTGAGAGCTCCTCGCCTGCAGTGTAGCCGCGAGCTCCTTGTACACCGACTTGATAACGTCGTCGCTGGAGAGCGAAGTCAGGACGATGTCGCATTTTGTCGCGATGTCCACGACGGTCTGCGCGATGGCGACCTTACGGTCACCCAATTCACGCAGGAGCTTCTCGCTTTTCTCTTTAGATCTGTTCCAGACCAGCAACGGGGGCTGGTGCTCGAGGTGGGTCGCGCGATGGTTGGCGAGGTTGCGGGCCATGAGATAACCCATCGCGCCCAGTCCGATCCACCCGACTTGGACCTGGGTGTGTTGACCTGGTGTCGCGGGACGCGAGTATGGCAGATCTTGGACCAGTTTATGTCCCAGTGAACTGAGCGGGATGCGCAGCTTCTGTTCGGCCATCGTTGAGTCAGTGGTGGGGTTCGCGCCAATCCAGCCAATCCATCCGCGATACGCACTTGATGACATATGGCCACGTGGTTTCCACGTGAGATTACCAAACGGAGACGCCGTGCCTTAAACCTTCCTACTCGCACTCTCCGTTGGTTGCAGTTTCTGCCAAAATAACACTTTATGGCCTTCCAGCAGGCCAGCAACAAGGGCACTCTTGTCCCGGGTCAGACGATCTCAGTCAACAAGTATACTGTCCAGGTAGAGAGATACCTTAGTCAAGGTTCGGTCCTTTACTTCTCGGTTCTGCGAACGTCGTAACCACAGGAATAGGCGGATTTGCACATGTCTACCTCGTCAGGACTCCCGCGCCAGTGTATGGGACAACACATCATGTCCTCAAACGTATCGCAGTGCCAAATGAGTCGAAGCTCACAGAGGTTAAGAAGGAAGTGGACATCATGGTACGTCGCCTGGATTGACTAGGGCGGTGTATCTCTAATGGCCCACAGCGTATTCTGAAAGGCCACCCCAATATTGTCCACCTGGTCGATGCGGCCTGGAATAGGACCTCCACCGGAGTATATGAAGTCTTCATTTTGATGGAGTATTGTCCAGGTTTGTTGCACAGCTTAATGCCCATTGCCCTCCTGACCCCTGGGTAGGCGGCGGGATCATCGACATGATGAACAGGCGACTACGCGAGCGCCTTACTGAGGCTGATATTCTCCAAATCTTCGTTGGTGTCTGCGAAGGGGTCGCAGCTATGCATCACCTTCAACCATCTCTCCTACATCGCGATCTCAAAGTTGAGAACATTCTCCAATCCTCCGACACGCTATTCAAACTCTGCGACTTTGGTTCCGCGACACCGGTGGCATCTCGGCTCCCTGCCAACACCCAAGAGATAAGAGCCATCGAGGCTGATCTCAATCGACACACTACACTTCAGTATCGTGCGCCTGAGATGGTCGATCCCTATCTGCGCCGGCCGATCGACCAAAAATCAGACGTGTGGGCTTTGGGTGTCCTCTTGTACAAACTCTGCTACTACACGACACCGTTTGAGGAACACGGCCCTCTCGCGATCCTGAACGTCCAGTACAGAATACCACCATACCCTGTTTATTCGGCCCAAATGAATTCACTAATTTGTAAGTCAGGCGTTGTATCTGGTCTCCATCGATACGGGCTCAATCTGCATAGCGTCTATGCTGCGCGAGCATGGGTCACAGCGTCCGACGGTATTTGAGATTCTGAACATTGTACACCGTATGCGTGGTACCAAGTCCAAGTTCGCCTACAATGCCCCGCCTCGTCCCCAGCTGGTTCCACAGGTAGTCACCGGTTCCACAACTGCGGCCGCCTTGGATGGGCTTGTGTCCTATCGTTCCACCTCTTCTATCCCCCAAGCTCAAGCTCCTCCATCGACCAACAAGAACGCAGGAGTACAGGCACGCGAAAAGGTCCTCGAGGCGATTGCTCCCCTGCGACGCGGGCGACCCACACCTGTCTCGCTTCATCATGCTACAACGGGCCCCTCGAGCCCAACGCGGGACAAGACTGAACGCAAACCAACAGAGTCTGAATTCAAGGACGTAGAGGATGAGTCGTGGAAAGCAGCTCGCGGAGCCATACGTGGGCACCGTTCCGGTCTCATGAGCCCAACTGTATGGCCACCACCGGCCACATCATATGACGATGCTTGGATGGTTACGCGAGGTTCCAACACAGATGCCGAAAGGGAGAAGCATCGTGGTCGCCGCCGGACGGTACTAGGGTCACTGGGTGGGCTGAGTGGCTTTGGAGACTCATTCGACGGTGGACTGGAGTTACCATCAGCTGCAGCCAATCCCTCTGCCTCAACGTCTGGTGGCTCCTGGCTAATGCCACAGCCGAGCTCCAAGCCTGTTACGACCACCCAACGTCCGGAGACGACCAGTCGTATCCGGGGGCCGAGTAAATCGAAGGACGCGTTCGAAGGGCTAGGTCTTCTATCTGACCGTGCGCCTGCCCCAACCTTAGGTGAGGTTCAGAAAGCTAGGACTGGCGCAAGCGTGGGCCCAGCGGGTGGAGAATCCTCCTCGACCAATTTGACCGTCCCCGGCAGAGGAACCTCACACACCTCTGCTGGGAGCTCACCTCGCCCTTCGCCGTCACCGCGACTATCGTCACAAGCCCCATCACCAGCGCCGTCTGTATCCACGTCTTGGCGACCGTCGCCTTCCCCGCGTCCACAGGCGTCATCCAGCGCGCCCAGAGTCGATGTTACTGTGGAACAGCGCTTCCCTGCTCTCGAGGACCTCGACCGCTCATTACTGTCTCCGATTGCCGGGCCACTTCCCTACACTCAGCCACCGTCGCAGAAGACGAGCCCACTCATCACCTCACCTGCTCTTCCCCCTCAACCTTCATTTACCGGGAAGAGCAACCAGCCTTCTGGAAGCAAATTCACTCAGGGGCCTGGTCGTGGTGGGGGCGTTCAGTCCGAGCAAAGTATTGGTGCCTCGCCACTCGAGTCGCGTGATATGTGGACGCCGCAACATGAGCGTACTGGATCACATCTCCCGGCACTATCGCCTTCGCGTATCCCACGCCTTCCATCGCGGGCTCTGCCCCCCAGGCGTCAGACATCTCTCACCGTGCTGCGTGCCCCATCCACCCCCCAGGGACTTAAGCCCAATGAGCCACCATCTCCTGCCCAAATCATGGGTCGCCCTGAGCCTCAGGATTGGTTGACCGGACCAGAGGAGGACTCAATAGGTGGTACTCCCATCAAAGCCGTGCTTAAAGAATCGCCTGGAAAGCGGGCCTCGGTAATTGTGGAGCGAGCGCCTCAAATTCCAAGCCCACAGGAAGCCATCGCTATTTCAGAAAAGCGAGCATCACCGCCACCGTCACCAACTCCCGCCCCGAGAACAACGTCATCTTGGATTATGGCCATGAAGCAAACCAACTTGGACACGAGCAGCGATCGGCCGCTTGTGCAGCCAAAAGCTCGACTGGCCTCAACGGAACCGCGTATCTCGGCGCGGGCCCCCACGGACAGCTGGGCGCCAACGCGTAGGCGGCGAGACACGACGTCAACGACAAGCAGTGAGGATGGACCGGAAGACGCCACGGGTTACGGACCTACACGACTCGCCGCTACACGTTTGCCTGTGCGGGTCGAAGCTAAAGAAACTGGTGATGCCGGTGGTCGCCGACGGAATAGGTCGAAGTCTCGACAGAGTTCTGTGCATGAACTAGTCGACCTATGGGGAGGGAGAGAAGGACGCACGAAGTCTTCTGGTAGTGGGAACGGACGATCCCCGTCTACAGGACCGAAGCCGATCTCACAAGAGCCGGAAGATATCAGCAGCTCGAGCAAACCCCTGTTATTCCCGCCTGCAGGCCAGTCGTCAAAGCCACGCTCTGCTTCGCCGTCCCTGCTCATCTCGCCGTCGATATCCACTGACTCTACAAGGCCTGACCCCCCTGACCTGACCTCCTCCTATTCACGAAGCTCATCGAGACACCGCAAGCAGTCCACGAATGGCCGTGATGCGGCTCCACCACCTTCTGCATCTACCGGAAATGCCACGACCCGGCCGCGTCCGCAATCGATGTTCCTCAACTCCCCAACGACTGCCGCTGTGAAGTTCCCCGTCGTTGACAGCAGCAGCACCAGTCTGGAAGTACCTTCACCTGAACCCCATACACGGCGCACCACGCGGCGCACGTCCATCTCAAACATGGTTCAGCGCTACGAGGCGATGAGTGGGAGTGCAGCTCCGAGTCCGGTCTCGCGGCCACCTAACAGCCCGGCTCAGCCGGCAGTGTCCCTCACCCGGTCTCAGACCACGCACGTCTCGCCGTCCTCGCGGCGCGGCCACCTCGGCGCCGTGGGTTTACCCGGGCTCGCAACGGACCCGTCGAAGAAGCCGTCGACAGGCGGTGCCTCGGACAAGCTGCGCGCAGAACACGCTTCGCCTGTTGGACTTCCAGGCCTCGCGGCGGAGGGGAAGTCACCTCCATCATATAGCGGGCGTCGCTCACCAATGAAGTCCGATGCTACGGGAGGCGCTGGCGGCAGTGGCGCGGGTGGACTCGACATTCCTGTTAAACCGACCCCGAGGCGCGCCGTCTCGCCTGTTAATCCCCCTGCGGGAGAGGAGGCGCAGCCGCCGCCGTCCCCAGAAAGGCCGTATCAAGGTGTGGGACGCTTGATCGATGAGTGGCAGCGCAAAACTGCAGATGCGGAGGTGCCGCGGAGTCCCGTGTCGCGACGCAGAGGTGGTGGTGGTGGTGGTGGTGGTACAGGAACGGGTGCGACTGCGTCGCCGCGACGCGCAGGCGTGATCGCGGGGCGTGGGGCGCAGGATTAGGTCACTTTGTCCCCTTTGGTTTTTCTTTTCGTGTTGAGCTCGGCCTCAGACTGTCGTGCGTGGCTCGTGGATGAATTGAACTAGTGCTCGCCTCGATTTTTTTTCCCTTTTAGATTGTGGATTTACTTATAAATGCATACTTGATTTGTACATGGCGGTGACTAGCACTATGGATAAAAACCAAAAGGCTGTAGATAAATAAACAAGGAAATTGCTATACTGTGCGACGTGCAACGGTTGTGCAAGGAGGATACTGTATGGCTAGCCGTCGCTTTCGCTGCCGCTGTCACCGACTTGGAACAGCTTTTCCTGAGAGTATGATCTCGAATGCGGGCGCACGTTCGTCGTGCGCGCCGGCCGCGGCTGGGCGGTAGCCCCAAACAAAGCGCGCGCAGCCTCGGGCCCGCGGCCGTGTTCCCACCCGACCTCGCTGTCGTCGCTATCGCTGGACGTCCGCGGAGGCGCCTGCGCCTGCGGGCGTTCCTTCTGACAGCGCAAGCCGAGCTCTACGGAGATGGCGTCCGCGCGAGCGATGTTTGAGTGGTTCGGGTGGATGAAGAGGTCCGCGGGCTTGGTCTTGCAATATGCCTTGCGCATTCGAGGAGGTGAGGAGAGGGAAAGCTGGTGGTATGCGCTATATCGTAGCGGCAACGGTTTGTTTTAGCACGTTGGTGTGTGTGTTGGGTTGGAAAAGAGGCTTGGAAAGGGAGGGGGAGGGAGGGAGGACGTACTGTTGGTGATTTGAGGGGTTATGGGTACCGGGGTACTCGTAGTACTCGATGAGGAATTGGCCCGCTGCCAGGGAGAGGACCTGTTGTG
>Ga0137394_10000355_pt1 | contig 31824 bp, 24 predicted proteins | sample czobulk116metaG_FD_108278 | JGI IMG/M metagenome (GOLD analysis project Ga0137394, IMG submission 108278) | Vadose zone soil microbial communities from Angelo Coast Range Reserve, California, USA - czobulk1.16 metaG | ecosystem: Environmental > Terrestrial > Soil > Vadose zone | place: USA... | reverse complement strand
GAGCGCGATCGCCGGCGTCGTGAAGGATTCATCAGGCGCTCTGCTGCCGGGCGTGACCGTGGAGGCTGCGAGCCCGGCGCTCATCGAGAAAACGCGCTCCGTCGTCAGCGACGAGCGCGGGGCCTATACGATCGTCGACCTGCGCGGCGGCACGTACACCGTGACGTTCACGCTTCAGGGCTTCACCACGTTCAAGCGCGAAGGCCTCGAGCTGCCCAGCAGTTTCACGGCGACGGTGAACGCGGACCTGCGCGTCGGCGCCCTTGAGGAGACGATCACGGTGACGGGGGCCTCGCCGGTCGTGGACACGCAGAGCACGGCGAAGTCCGTCACGCTCAATCGGGCGGTCCTGGACTCGATTCCCACGGGACGCACCGCTCAAACCGCCGCGGCGCTCGTTCCCGGCGTCGTCATGGGGACGCCGGACGTCGCAGGCTCGAACGGCATGAATCAGAACGCATCCCAGGCGCATGGCATGGTCGGCGATCAAGCGACCGTGCTGCTCGACGGGATTCAACTCAACGGCATGTGCGGCAACGGCGCGACGCAGTCGTATTCCAACACGCAGAACTACGAGGAGATCGTTGTCCAGAACAGCGGCGCGGGCGCCGACGTGTCCGCCGGCGGCGTGCGTCAGAACCTGATCACGAGACGGGGCGGGAACACGTTCCACGGTTCCGGAGCCGTCGCCTTCGCCAGCGGGAACTGGCAGGCCGATGCGCTCACGCCGGATCTGGTCGCGCGCGGTCTGACCAGGGGCGACAGCTTCGACAAAATCTACGACTATGAAGCCGGTGTTGGTGGCAAGTTCGTCAAGGACAAGCTGTGGTGGTTTCTCGCCGCACGCAAGAATGACGTCGAGACACTCGTCGCCGACACGTTCAACCCGGACGGCACCCAGGGCGTGAATTCGCAGTACATCAAGAACAGCTCGCTCCGTCTGACGGCGCAGCTCGGCCCGCGCCATCAGATCAACGGCTACTACGACCGGGTCTGGAAATACATCGGCGCGAACATGAGCGGCGGCCAGGCGCCGAGCGCGGCCATCCTGACCTCTCCGTCTCCGCTCTACGGCCAGGGCCAGCTCAAATGGACGTTTGCCGTGTCGAACAAGCTGCTGATCGAGGCGGGGTCGAACCATTACCAGGCCTATCGCACGAACTCGTACGAGCCCGACTGCGCCTGCTACGACCTGCCGTATGGATCGGCCGCCTGGCTCGCCAACGTGACGCACCGCGATCTGTCGCTGGGCACGTTGACGGGGGCCGCGCCCATCGGGCCCACGACGCAGGATCCGACGCGCCGCTTCTTCGACGGAACGGTGTCGTACGTGACCGGTTCCCACAATTTCAAGTTCGGCGTCCAGGATCAGAAGGGGTTCGAGATATTCGCGTATGACAAGAACGGCGACCTGGAGTTGAACTATCAGAACAACGTGCCGACGTCCGCGAACATCTTCAACACGCCCGTGCGGTATTCGAATTCGATGGATGCGTTCTGGGGGATCTACGGTCAGGACACGTGGACCACGAAGCGGTTCACGATCAACCTCGGACTGCGCTGGGAAAACTTCGCCTCGTCGATTCCCGCGGAAGTCGTGGGGCCGGGTCGTTTCGTCGGCGACCGGAACTACGGCGGCGACACGTTCCCGACGTGGAAGAGCGTGAATCCGCGGTTCGGCGTGGTCTACGACGTCTTCGGCACCGGCAAGACCGCGGTCAAGTTCAGCGCCAACAAATATCAGACGCAGCTCACCGATGGTCTGACCAACGCCTACAACCCGATCCGCAGCCAGTCCGCCACCGTGACGTGGAGCGATTTGAACAGGGACAACATCGCGCAGACCAACGAGCTCAATCTGGCTCAGCTTCCCGCCGGCTTCGGGAACGTCACGCCCGGGTGTTCGGTGATTGCCAATCCCGGTGCGGTTCCCTGTGCGACGAATCAGCTCGATCCCAATCGCAACCGCGGCTACAACGTCCAGTACAGCGTCGGCATCCAGCACGAGCTGCTGCCGCGGGTCTCGGTCAACGCGAACTACTTCCACACCGAATTCCACGACCTGGGGATGACCTACAACACGCTGCAGAGTCCCTCCGATTACACGCCGGTGCAGATCGTGAGCCCGCTGGATGGCAGCGTCATCACGATGTACAACGTGAGCGCCGCCGCGCGCACGAAGGTCCTGAATCTGCTGACCAACGATCCCAACGCGAAGAAATGGACCAACGCGCTCGAGTTCGGGTTCGGGGCCCGGATGGCCAGAGGCATGGTGCTCTTCGGCGGCCTGTCGATGGATCGGACGATCCAGGTGCTCTGCGACGATCCCAGCAATCCGAACAACCTGCTGTACTGCGATCAGAGCAGGAGCAATATTCCGTGGCTCGTCAACATGAAGCTGTCGGGGTCCGTGCCGCTGCGATACGGTGTCGTGCTGGGGGCGTCGTTCCAGAGCTACAAGTATCTGATCGGTGGCGCGACCATCAGCAATGCCACGGCCAGTTACGGCACCCAGTGGCTCGTCACGCCGACCACACGGTACGCGGCGAATTGCACCGGGCCGTGCGCGCCGGGGGCGATTGTCAATCCCGGCATGACGGTGGCGTCGCTGTCAGTACCGCTGGGCGCCCCGGGCACGGAATCGACCGATCGCATCAACCAGCTCGATATCAACGTCGGCAAGTGGATCACCGTCGGGAAAGTGAGGTTTCAACCCGAGGTCAGCGTCTTCAACGCGCTCAACAAGCTGGCCGCGTATGCCTTCCGCTCGTACAACTACACGACCACGTCGTATTTTCAGCCGTCCACCATCCTGCCGCCGCGCATCCTCCGGCTCGGGATGCAGGTGAAGTGGTGAGGGTTGGCTGTCGCATCGCGGTGAACAGAAGGAGCAGACGATGAGCATGCGAACCGCTCTCTTGATCGCCATGGCCATCCTCGTGGGGAGCCTCGCCCTCATGGCGCAGGTGAAAGACCTGCGCCCGGTCCAGGTCAGCACATACGGCCCGGTCACCGAGCAGATGCTCCGCAACCCGCCGCCCGACGAGTGGCTGAACTGGCGGCGTACGGATAACAACTGGGCCTACAGCACGCTGAACGAAATCAACAAGACGAACGTCGGGCAGATGCAGCTGGTGTGGTCGTGGTCGATGGACGATACGGGCGCGAATGAAGCGACCCCGCTCGTGCACGAGGGCATCATGTATCTGCCGAACCCGCGCGGCGTGATCCAGGCGCTGGATGCGGCGACGGGCGATCTCATCTGGGAGTATCGCCCAGGGATGGAAGCCCCGGCTCCCAGAAACCCGAATGCGGCTGCGGGGGGTGGCGAACAGACGATCATCCCGCGGCAGTCGCAGCGGCCGGTGGCCGCTCCGCCCGCTGGCGGTGGTGGAGGTGACGAGGGACGAGGGATCCAGAGAAACATCGCGCTCTACGGTGACAAGGTTTACGGCACGACCAATGAGGCGCATATCGTCGCCGTGGATGCCAAGACGGGAAAGCTCGTGTGGGACACGCAGATGGCCGACGCAAAGCTCGGCTACCAGTACACGGCCGGCCCCATCGTCGTTCGCGGCAAGGTGATCGCCGGCATCACGGGATGCAGCCGCTACAAAGATGACGTCTGCTTCATCGCCGGTCTGGATGCGAATACCGGCAAGGAACTGTGGCGGACGTCGAGCATCGCCCGGCCCGGTGAGCCCGGCGGCGACACGTGGGGCGATCTGCCGCTGAAGTTCCGCGCGGGCAGCGACATGTGGATTTCGGGCAGCTACGACCCCGCGACCAATCTCGTGTACTGGGGCACGGCGCAGGCCAAGCCATGGGCCCGCGTCGTCCGCGGCACCGACGGCGCAGCGCTGTATACGAGCTCGACCCTCGCGCTGGATCCCGACACGGGCAAGATGAAATGGTACTACCAGCACATCCCGGGCGAGACGCAGGACATGGACGAGACCTTCGAGCGCATCCTGATCGATGTCGGCGGAGTAAAGTCTCTGTTCACGATGGGCAAGCTCGGCATTCTCTGGCAGATCGATCGTGTCACAGGGAAGTTCGTCCACTCGTACGATCTCGGCTATCAGAACATTCTCGAAGTGAATGGGCAGTCGGGGAAGGTCACCTACAACGCCGGGATGGTCCCGCAGGTTGGCGTGCAGCTCGACATGTGTCCCAGCACCGCGGGGTTCAAGAGCTGGCGCGCGATGGCGTACAGTCCGCAGACCAACGCGCTGTACGTCCCGTTGAACCTGAACTGCGAACACGCGACGTTCGGCCCGGGACCGGCGGAAAAAGTCGTCGGACGCGGCGGCAGCGGATCGGTGCGACGCAGGAACTACATGCATCCGGCCGCGGACAGCAACCTCGGCGAGTTCCTGGCCATGGACGTCGTCTCGGGGAGGGTCATCTGGCGTCGGCGATATCCCTCGCCGATGAATACCGCGGCGCTCACCACCGCCGGCGGTCTGGCCTTCGCCGGCGACTGGGATCGTCACATGTATGCGTACGACGCGGCCACGGGACAGGTCCTGTGGCAGACGCGCCTGCCGACGACGGCTCAGGGGTTCCCGATCACGTATGCAGTGAGAGGGAAACAGTACGTCGCGATGCCGGCCGGAATCGGAGGCGGGAGCTGGTCCACCTTGATCGCGCCGGAACTGCGTCCGGATATTCGACGGCCGCTTGGCGGCAACTCGCTGCTGGTGTTCGCGCTGCCGGGCGCCGCCTCGAGAACGCCCACTCCGGCGCGATGAGGAGACCGTTCTGCTTCACGCCGCCCGTGCTCGTGTGCGCCGCGGCGGCGTGGCTGACGGGTGTGGCGCTCGCGGCCGGATCGTCCGGCCGCGACGATCCCGCCCGGGATGCGGCGAAGGCGGCGGCGAGCCAGACCGTGTGGGACGGCGTGTACACCGCCGAACAGGCCGATCGCGGGAGAGCCCTCTACGCCCAATGGTGCGCGGCGTGCCACAGCCTGGACCTCCGCGGCGACGGCACGTCGCCCAGTCTCATCGAGGAAGCTTTTGCGTTTCAGTGGGACGACACCAGCGTGGGCGAGCTCTTCGAACAGATCCGCAAGCTGATGCCGTCCAACCGTCCCAATAGCCTGCCCCCCCAGAGCTATCGCGACATCGTGGCGTTCATCTTTCAATCGAACAAGTTTCCCGCGGGCGACAAGGATCTCGCCGACGATCTCGACGCGCTGAACCTGATTCGGATCACGGCGAAACGCCCGTAGCTGACGCCGGTCCCGCCTTTCGAGCTTGTCCCGCCTTGCCGGATGACCTGGATCTATCGCGCGCCGGGCGTGTCCTTTACGCACCGACAGGGTAATCTTAAGCGATGGCTTTGGTACCGTTCGCGCAGCGGAACCGCAACATTGTCGGCGACAACGGGCTCTTCGGGAATATTTCGATCCTGGAGCACCTCGAGGACCTGCGGAAGCGTATCGTCCGCGCACTCCTGGCCGTGGCTGGCGGCGCGCTGGTTGGATTCGCCCTGATCGATCGCATCGTCGCGTTCATCCTCGAGCCGACGCGGCGCGCACTTCCGGTTGGCGCCAGGCTCATCTACACACAGCCGGGTGAAGCGTTCGGGCTGTACGTCCAGATCGCGCTCATCGCCGGCGTCGTGTTCGCGATGCCGTTCATCATGTATCAGCTGTGGCGGTTGATCGCGCCGCTCGTGCCGCCGAGCGCGCGGCGGTTCGCCATCCCGTTCGTTGGTTTCACTACGGTTGGCTTCGTGGCGGGCGCGGCGTTCACCCACTACATCGCGTTTCCCTACATGATGGCGTTCTTCGCCAGCTTCAACACGCCGGATTTGAAGTTCATGCCGCGGCTCGAAAACGTCTTCGATCTCTACACGAAGATGGTCCTTGGCATGGCGGTCGTCTTCCAGATGCCGGCGGTGGTTTTCTTTCTGGCCAAGATGGGCTTGATCACCGCGAGATTCCTCTGGCGCAGTTTTCGGTACGCCCTTCTGCTGATCTTCGTCGTCGCCGCGGTGATTACGCCCACGGGCGACATGGTCACCCAGACGATTTTCGCCGCGCCCATGGTGGCACTGTATCTCGTGAGCATCGCCATCGCCTGGGTGTTCGGGAAGGTCAAGCCGATTCAGGATACGGACCTTGACGAGTGGACTCGGGATACATGACGGACGCCGACTCTGAGAAGCCACGTCGTTGCGGGCTTCGGCGCGGATGCAGCGATGGGGCAGGTCGGCGAGCGCGATTCGAGGTCGAGCGGCTAGACCTTTGGGATCGCGCCGTCAGGTGTTAGCTTGTCCACGGCTTGGGGCAACACTCGCGCTAGCTTCTGTGCCAGATCCTGCACGGACAAACCGGATTTATCTGACAACTGCTGCAGCAGGTCGGGACCAAGGGCCTTGTGCACTTCATCAGCCGAAATCGGTTGATTGGGTCCGGTTCCCACCCATGACTTGACCGTCGCCTCCAGACCGTTCTTTTCGAATTCGCTGACTACGCCCTGCAGGCCGCCGTGCTTCTCAATGATGCTGTTGACGACCGACACCATGCCGGCGCCGACGATGCCACCGAGCACTCCATCGAGCATTCCCATGTGCGTCTCCTCGCGGATGAATCATTGCCGTGCCTGGATGAAGTCACTTGAACGATTCGGACGTTGCCACCCGTGACGGGGCCGATCCTTGAAGCCAGTCTCTGACTTTTCCCGTGCACGGCGGAAGCGGATCGCACGCCAGCAGGTACAGCACGACAGTCGTCAGGACGATGAGGGAGTAGCTCAGTAAGACGATGTATACGCGAAGGTTGAAATACATGTAAAGCATTGGATAGAAGAGCATGACGGCCAGAGTCAGAAACGGTATACGCAGGAGCGCATCCCGAACTCGTCTCGGGTTCCGGAAACCCTTCGCGACGCGTTGATAGGCGCTGTTCTCATATGCTTCGATGGGCTCTTTGAAGATCGTCTGGCTCAGCACATACAACAGGCCGCTGCAGAACAGCACAAGTAGTATCTGTGTCGCCCGGTCGTTACTCCAGAAGTACGCGCCGGCCCATACGAAGTACACGATGATGCTTACATTCGTGAACTGGAAGGCCAGCCACACGTTCGTCCGGCCCGTCAGCAGTTGAAACCTGCGACAGAGCCATTCTGTGACGTTCAACAGCGCCGAATCGACGTATGCCATCTTCCCTCAAGCCATCGCGCGTCGGATATCTGTTCCCCCAGCCTTCCGCTTTTGGATTGTATCTTTCGCCGGCTGCTTCTCGAAACGCAGCTCATCCACGCCCGAAGGCCCCTGGCTGAATCCCAGGTCATCGTGAAATCATTTTTCATTCCGCTGGTTTGCCTGGGAATGCTGCTCTCCGGGCTTGTGCATCTCTTTTTTCCGGACGAAACCGAGAAGCGGATGGGCCGTTCGAGGAATGTGCGCGTTGTCGGAGCGATACTGCTCGCACTGATCCTGCCTGCCGTTGTCTGGGACTTTTATATCCTTGCTGCCCTGTTCGCCATCTTCGGTCTCCCACGACTGTTTGCGCCAGACCGTTCCATTCGTCTGCAACAGCGGCTGTATCCCCGCAGAGTGCATGGAGTGCTGTTGATGATGGGCGCAGCTGGCCTGTGGATTGCCTCGAGGTTGCTGCATAGATAATTCCTCACTCGTACCGCAACGCAACCATCGGATCCACACGGGCCGCCCGCGTGGCCGGCACATAGCAGGCGACAAGTGCAACCGCGATCCAGATCGGCCCTGTGATGACGTGCGTCGACAGATCTGTCGGACGGATCCCGACCTGCAGGGCACCGGCCGCGCGAGCCAGGAGTAACGCAGGCGGATCTTTACGGTCGGATGACGGCCGAAGCATACTAAGACTCGCGCCACGCGAGAAGCGATGCCGGCATTCCTCGAGACTCGTGACCTGAAGAAACACTATCGGATGGGTGAGTCGACCGTTCGCGCGCTGGACGGTGTGTCGATCGCGGTCGATCAGGGCGAGTTCATCGGCTTGCTGGGGCCATCCGGTTCGGGCAAGTCGACGCTCCTCAATCTCATTGCCGGTCTCGACCGCGCGACCGAAGGGGCGCTTCGTGTGCTCGGCGACGACCTCGCGCAGATGTCGAGCGACGCGCTCAGCCGTCATCGCCAGCGCAACGTCGGGATTATTTTTCAGTCGTTCAACCTCGTGTCGACCATGAGCGCCGCTGAGAACGTTGCGCTGTCGATGATGTTTGCCGGCGTTCCGCGTCCGGAGCGGGATCGGCGTGCGCAGGAACTGCTGGAGGCCATGTGCCTCGGCGGCCGCCAGCGACACCGGCCGCCGGAGCTGTCCGGCGGCGAGCAGCAGCGGGTCGCGATCGCCAGAGCGCTGGCCAACAGGCCGCGTCTCCTGCTGGCCGACGAACCGACGGGCAACCTTGACAGCCGGACGTCCGCCGAGATCATGGCGCTGCTGACGCAGCTGAACGAGCGCGACGGCCGAACCATCATGATGGTCACGCACGATGCGGGGCTCGCGCAGCGGTACGCGCACCGCACGGTGACCCTGCTCGACGGGACGGTCGTCGCCGAGTCGCACCCATGACGATCGGCGACACGGTTCAACTGGCGCTGCGGAATCTGAATCAAACCAAACTGCGCACGGCGCTCACCGTGCTCGGCGTGTCGATCGGGATCGCCTCGCTCGCGGGCATGGTGTCGCTGGGCATCGGCCTTCAGGATCAGTTCGTCGGCCGCTTCACGAAGTCGGGCGTGTTCGACGCGATCACCGTGATGTCGGCTCAAGACCGTCCGGGAGTCCTGGCCAGCGGGCTCGGCCTCGGCGCGGGACAGCGCGGCGGCGCGAGGGCGCGCGGCTCATCGGCGGCCGTACCCACGAAGCCTCGCCCGCGTCTTGATGACGACGCGCTGAGAAGGATTGGCGCGCTGCAGCGGGTCAAAGAAGTGTATCCGAACCTTCGGGTGCCCGTGGCATTGAGCCACGAGCGGTTCGCGGAGTCCTATATCGCGACTGGCGTGCCGATGTCAGCGCGGAATGAAGGCGCGTTTCAAACGTTCGCGTACGGCGCGTTCTTCAACAACGAATCGGAAAACGCGTGCGTGCTGAGTCTGGATGTCGCGAAACAGATCAATGAGCGTGATCCCAGGGATCTGGTCGGCAAGCAGGTGACGCTGACCTGGGTGGCTTCAGCGGCCATCGCCGCTGGCGCGCCGTCAGCAGCCGACAATCCGCTGCAGCTCCAGCATGCCGAAGCACGTTACACCGTTGTCGGCATCGTGGAGCGCGAGCCCGGGCCCGGCGGGCTGCCCGGCGCGACGCCCTCCGGACTGATGATCCCGTTGGCCAGGGCCCGGGAAATCAGTGCGGTCGACGCCGGCAGCCTGCAATCGCTCTTTCGCGAGCCGGCCCAGGGGAAGTCGTACGGCTCGTTGACCGTCAAGGTCACGCGGCCGCAGTTCACCGGGGACGCGGAGAACCAGATCAAAGAGATGGGCTTCATGGCGTTCTCTCTCAACGACGCGCTGACGGGAGCGAAGCGCGCCTTCATCGTTCTGGACATCGTGCTGGGCCTGATTGGCTCGATCGCGCTCGTGGTCTCGTCGCTCGGCATCGTCAACACGATGGTGATGTCGATTCTCGAGCGGACGCGCGAGATCGGCATCATGAAAGCGATTGGCGGAAGCGACGGCGACATCCGCCGCATCTTCCTGGTCGAGGCCTCCGTGATCGGGTGCGCGGGTGGCGCTGCCGGCGTGGCGTTGGGGTGGCTGGTCGGACGCGTGATCAACTTCGGCGCGAACTTGTACGTACAAAGCCAGGGCGGGCCGACTGGCAACTTGTTCTCGTTGCCCCCCTGGCTCGTCGGCGTCGCGATTGGCTTCGCCTTCGTCGTCAGCCTGATCGCGGGCAGCTATCCGGCCTCCCGAGCGGCCCGTTTGGATCCGATTCAGGCCCTGCGCCACGACTAATTGAATCAGGGGCGATGCACTCCAGCCCTTACGAGCGCGGGCCGTCGATTGGGCTACCCAACAGTCGAACGTCGAGCGGATCGTGGTATTACCAGAAGTGAGATCGACCTTCGGGTCTCCCAGCGGGGATTGAAGCCGCGCGCCCGAAAGAGTTACGTTGCGCAGAAAGCTTCATCGTAAGCCGCGGAACACGGCTCACTCGCTGCCAGCACTTAGCTTTCCACACATCGTGAACCGGGCGCGCCCGGACCACCGGCGGACGCTCGAGGTGGCCGGCACCTCCGGCGGCACTTCCGATGAATGCCAGCGACCCGTCAGGGACAGCCCAGCTTGTCGCCTCTTGCACCCGGACCGTGCCGATGATTGGGAATACGGAACCGGTCGGAGGATATTTTCGTCTAGGCCAACCAAGATCGCGCCACGGGTGTCTAACCTCCCGTTCGGGCCCGATGGTCGGAGGCGAGTCGATGCGTGTACGACGGGGCTGCTTCCTCGTGGTGGTGCTCGCCGCTACGAGCTATTCCGTCCACGGGCAAACGGTTGACCCAGCGACTGTGCTGGCCGCCACGCGCGAAGCGCTCGGTGGCGACACCCGTCTGTCGGCGATCAAAACCTTCACGGCCACCGGACGGACGCGTCAAGTTCGCGGCAACAACCTGGTGCCGATCGAATTCGAAATCACCTGCGAATTGCCGGACCGGTTCGTGCGTCGAGATGAAGTCCCCGCGCAGGACACCGATCCGACGACGCTGGGGTTCAACGGCGACACGCTGATTCAGTTTCCGCCGACGCCGCCAGCCGAGACGGCAGGCGGACGCGCCGGCGGCCCACCGGCCCCGCCCGCCGGTCGAGCTGCACAGCCGTCGAATGCGGGACGTGCGGGACAGCCGTCGCCCGAGGGCGGACGCGGTGGGACCTCGCTGCTCACGCCGGTGCAGCAGCGTGTCGCGAGCGTGAAGCAAGACTTCGTCCGGTTGACGCTCGGGATGTTTGCGTCCTCCTTTCCCAGTTATCCGCTGACGTTCCGGTATGCCGGTCTCGGGGAGGCGCCGGAAGGTCAAGCCGACGTCCTCGAGGTTGCCGGCTCTGCCAACTTCTCGGCTCGATTCATCGTCCAACGAGCGACGCACCTGCCGGTGATGCTGATCTGGCAGGTCCCGGCGACCACGGTGGTGGTCCGCGTTCCGGGACAGCCGCCTCCGACGGTGGTGCCGCCAGGGGCCGTGCTCGTGGACGCGCCCGCGCCTCCGGCCGGAGGCGCGAGTCAGGAGGATCGCACGCAATACGCGGCAACGATCGCGACGCTGAGACGGCAGGCCCTCGCGCAGGCCAAGCCGGTCGACTATCGCATCTATTACGGCGACTTCCGTGAGGTCAACGGTGTGAAGTGGCCGTTCCGCATCAAGCGGGCGATCGCAGGCGAGACGATCGAGGAGACGACGTTCGACCGGTTCCAGATCAACCCAAAGATCGATCCGAGAAAATTCGAGGTTCCGAAATGAGGCGCGCGCTGTTCGCGGTCCGGGTCCTCCTCGTGATCTCCCTCGTCAGCGGGTTCGCGCCGCGTGCGTTTGCGCAGGCGCCCACGCTCGGAACCCTGCGCGTCACCGTCGTCGATCCGAGCGGCGCAGTCCTCGTGGGCGCTACGGTCGCGGTGACCAGCGCGGAGGCCGCGACGATCGCGGCCACACACGCCCCGGTACAGACCACGGGCACGGGCACGGCCACTGTCGCCGGGCTGCCGCCTGGCCGCTATACGATCCAGGCCGAGTTTCCGGGATTCGAGACCAGGCGCCTCACAGACGTGCGCGTTCGCAGCGGTGAGAACAAACAGGTCGTCCTGCTCCCGCTTCCGAAGGTCGAGGCATCCGTGACCGTGGCACAGGATCGACGCGAAGCGGCGTCGGATCGACAAGGCTCCTCGTTCGGGACCACGCTCACGCGTGATGAGATCGAAGCACTGTCGGACGATCCCGCGATTCTCCAGCAGCAACTGCAGGACATGGCCGGTCCTGGCGCCGTCATCCACATCGACGGGTTCGAGGGCGGCGCGCTGCCCGCGAAGGCGCAGATTCGATCCATTCGCATTTCGCGCGACCAGTTTGCCGCGGAATACCATTCCGCCGGGGGCGTGTCGATTGAGATCATCACGCAACCCGGGCTCGGACCCATCCGCTACTTCACGAATGTGAGCCTGCGAGACGGATCCTTGAGCGGACGCAGTCCCTTCGTGCCGGTCAAGGGCCCCGAACAGAACGTGAACGGCGGCTTCGGATTGGGCGGGGCGCTGATCAAGGACAAGAGCTCTTTCAATCTCAACGTGTTCGGCGTGAATTCATACGAGACGCCCAACCTGAATGTGGCCTTGCCCAATGGCACGCAGTCGGTCGCGCTCGGAATCAAAGCGCCACGCAACAACCTCTATGTGAATGGGCAGGTGGACTACGCGCTGACGCTCGATCAGACTCTTCGGTTCGCGTACAACCTCACGCGGATCACGAACGACAACCTGGGCGTTGGCGGTTACGACCAGGCCGAACGCGCGTACTCCACGAACAGCCGCGTGGAGAACGTGCGCGTCCAGCACTTCGGACCGCTGGGGCGACGGGCCTTCTGGCGTTCGCGGCTCCAGCTCATCTCGTCCGCTGCCGACAGCCAGTCGGCGACCGAGGCGGTCACCATCCGCGTGAACGACGCCTTCACGAGCGGGGGCGGGCAGGTCGCCGGAGGACAGCATTCGCGCGCGGTCAATCTTGGATCCGACCTCGATTACGTGCTGGGCCGGCACTCGCTGCGCGCCGGCATTCTGCTCAATGCCGCGTGGTATCGATCCGACTCATCGTCGAACTACCTGGGCACCTACACGTTCGACAGTCTTCAGGCCTTCCTGAACGATCAACCCAGTAACTTCACGCGCCGCATCGGCGATCCGAATCTGTCGTACCGGAGTGTGCAGGCCGGGCTGTACTTTCAGGACGACATTCGGTTGCGGAAGAATCTGACGCTGAGCCCCGGCCTGCGATATGAAGCGCAGACCCATGTCCGCGACGTCGGCGATTTCGGCCCGCGCTTCGGGATGACGTGGGCGCCATTCGCCGGCGGCCAGACCACCCTCCGGGGAAGCGCCGGCATCTTCTATGACTGGCTGCCGGCGAACACGTACGAGCAGGCGCTGCGCGTCGATGGCGTCCGGCAGGAGGAACTGAACATCCTCAATCCGTCGTTTCCAGACGCAGGCACGATTGGCATCGTGCCGCCGACCAACCGTTATTTGCTGGGCAGCGCCTACGGCGCGCCGAGAACCACGCGGATCAGCGCGGGAATTGACCAGGGCGTCCTGAAGGCGACGCGTGTTTCCGCCACCTACAGCTATCAGCGCGGATCGCAACTCTCGCGAGGGCTCAATCTCAACGCCCCGATTGATGGCGTGCGCTCCGATCCGGCGTTCGCGAACATCGTCGACGTCATCGCCGACGCCGCCTCGCGCCAGCACCAAGTACAAGTGGATGCGAACGTGAATCCGGGCGCGATGTTGCCCGCGTTCAACGGGCCGCGGGTCAGCTGGAAGCGGACGACGCTGTTCGTCAATTACACGTGGGCCAGGCTCAAGAACAACACGGACGGCCCCTTCAGCATTCCCGCGACAGGCGACCTGAATGCCGAATGGGGGCTGGCCGCGACGGATGTCCGGCACCGGGCGAACATCACCTTCAATAACCAGATCATTCGGAACGTGCTGGTCTCGCTCAACTTCACCGGTAGCACGGGGGCCGCCTATACCCTCCTGACCGGTCGCGACGACAACGGCGACGGTGTCTTCAACGATCGGCCGGCAGGAATCGGACGCAATACGCTGCGTGCGAGTGGGCAACAGGCGATCAATCTGTTTGCGGCGTATCAGTTTGCGTTTGGCCGAATGGCCCCATTGCCGCCCGGCATCGGCATCTTCGGCGGGGGCGGCGCCGCGCAGGTGCGAACCTTCGACCAGGGGACCGCGCGCTACCGCCTTCAGCTATTCGTGCAAGCTCAGAATCTGACGAATCGAGCCAACTATCTCGGCTACAGCGGGACCTTGATCTCGCCTTTCTTCGGGAGACCGACCACGGTCAGCGCAATGCGCAAGATCGACGTCGGACTCGGCTTGAACTTCTGACGCCAACCTCGCTCCCGGATTGACGGAGGGCGTCCAGATCGGACGTGCCCTCCGTGCGACGCCGGGTAACCCACCTAGAGGGTCGCTTCCCGCACGCCCGCCGCCACCGAGAAACTTCTCACCGCGTCCCCTTCCGATTCGAACACATCGAAGAGGGTGATCAGCCGTGTGACGACGAGCAGGTTGTGAATAGGTGCTGGCAGGTGAAGCAGCTTGATATCCCCGCCTCTTCTTGAACGGCGAGTTTGAGGGATATCATCGCGGCAAGGCCAGTCGTGTCGATGAGGGAGACCTCCCAGCCATGGCATCGATCAGCATTCTGGGCGGAACGGGGCACCAAGGGCGCGGGCTCGCTCAGCGATTGGCGCACGCGGGCCTGCACGTGCTGGTCGGTTCGCGCGACCCTGACCGGGCGCGCGCCGCCGTCGCCGGCTGGGCTCGCACCGGGCCGCCGATCGACGTAGCGGATCACGCGTCGGCGGTGGATCGCGCGGACCTCACGATTCTCGCGGTGCCGTTTCCGTCCGTGGATCAGCTGCTTCGAGAGCTCCAGCCGCACTTCAAAGCCGGCGCCCTGGTGCTCGACGTGACCGTCCCGGTGATATTCGCCGGCGGAAAGATGGCCATGCTCGACGTAGCCGAGGGATCGGCGACCGAACATGTCCGGGCGCGGCTTCCACCGGCAGTGCGGCTGGCCGCCGCCTTCAAGACCGTGCCTGCGCACCTTCTCGCCGCGACGCCCGATCCGCTCGATTGCGACGAGTTCGTCTGCGGCGACTCCGACGGCGCGCGATCGGAGGCTGTGGCGCTGGTGAATCTGCTGCCGGGCCTGCGTCCGATCGATGTCGGTCCGCTCTCACGCGCTCGCTCGATTGAGCACCTCACCGCGCTGGCCATCGCGATCAACCGGCGGCACAAGGTTCACGATGCGCGCTTCCGCATCGTGGGCCTGTGACGTTGCTTGCGTGCGTCACCGGGAAGTGCCACGATCTTCGTTCGGAGGTGACGACTTGGCGACGATTCCCGCATCTCATGCCGATCTGTTGAAGAAGCCGGCGTTTGCGAACCTGGCCACGCTGAATGCCGACGGCAGTCCGCAGGTCACGCCCGTGTGGGTGGATTTCGACGGGACGCACGTGATTGTGAACACGGCCCGCGGCCGGGTGAAGGCCAAAAACCTTGCGCGCGAGCCCCGCGTCGCGCTGTCGATCGCCGATCCGGAGAACCCGTACCGCTATCTGGGCATCCAGGGGCGCGTCACCGAGATGACCGAAGCGGGCGGCGACGCGCACATCGACAAGATGGCCAAGAAGTACCTGGGTAAGGACACCTATCCGTACCGCACCGACGGTGAGGTGCGCGTGATCGTCAAGATCACGCCGGACAAGGTCCATACGAATGGGTAGCGCCAGACGCCCGTGGCGACCGATCTCCACATCTTCTCCGTGTCCGGGATCCCCGAGGTCACGACTGGCGCGGATCTCGCAGCGCTGATCGCCGACGCCGTCAGGCGGACCGGACGCGCGGCCGAAGCCGGCGATGTGTTCGTCGTGGCGCAGAAGATCGTCTCGAAGGCCGAAGGCGCGCTCGTCCGGCTGGCAGAGGTTCTCCCGTCGCCGCTCGCGCACGAGTGGGCCACCGCGCACGGCCTGGATCCACGCGTCGTCGAAATGGTGTTGCGCGAGTCGCGCCGGATCGTCCGGATGGATCGAGGCATCCTGATCGCGGAAACGCGTCACGGGTTCGTCTGCGCGAACGCGGGCGTGGATACGTCGAACGTGGCTCCCGGATACGTGACCGTGCTGCCGCGCGATCCGGACGGGTCAGCGGAGGGCCTGCGAGCCGGCCTGAGCGAAGCGTTCGGCTGTCCGATTTCAGCGATCGTGTCCGATACGTTCGGGCGACCGTGGCGGCAAGGCTTCGTCAACGTGGCGCTCGGGGTGGCAGGGCTGCGTCCGTTGATCGACTACCGCGGCTGCGTCGACGCCCACGGGCGCCGGCTCCATGCGACCATAATCGCGCTGGCGGACGAGCTCGCCGGCGCAGCCGAGATCGTCATGCGCAAGACGGCGGGCATGCCGGTGGCGATCGTGCGGGGAGCGGGGGAGTGGACGGGGGAGGGTTCGGGCCGGATGCTGGTGCGCGAAGGCAGCCAAGACCTGTTCCGCTGAGAGGACGTCATCATCACCGGCCGGACAGTGGAGTCGACGGGATCTCGAGTGGTGAATCTGGTCGCCGCGGCGTTGGTGACGCTGGCGATCTTCGCCCTGATTCTTCGCCGTGTGCCGCTCGCGGCGCTGTCGAGCGCCCTCCACGAGGCCGACTATGGCCTGTTCCTGGCGCTGATGATTCCGAACACGCTCTTCTACTTCACGTGGGACACGCTGGTGCTGACGATCGTGATCGGCTGGTTTCACGGTGCCGTCCCCTATCGCGATCTCCTGCCCGTTCGCGCAGCGTCATATGTCGTCGGATTCTTCAACACGAATCTGGGTCGCGGGGCGCTGGCCGCGTATTTATGTCGGCGGCTGCGCGTGCCGTTCCTCGAACTTGGCAGCACAGTCATCTTCCTCGTGCTGACGGAATATTCCCAGCTCGTGCTGTGGGCGATGCTCGGCCTGATTGGTTTTCGGGCGGAGGTGACCACCAGTCTGCTGGTCGTCGCGGGGGTGGTCGCGGTCTTGTGGGTGGCGTTCTTCCTCTACACGAAGCTGCATGTCACGCCGACCGGCGCCATGCGCTGGCTGTTCGCGCCGCGCGACTGGTCGATCCTTCGGACGTTCCGCCTGGCGACGCTGGGCCGCTACGTCGCGATCGTGATAGTGCGCGCGCCGATGTTCTTCGTGTCCCTCTGCCTGCATTACCAGGCGGCGCACGCCTTCGGCATCCACATCCCGTTCATTCAGATGCTCACGTTTCTGCCGGTGATCTTCATGCTCGCGGCGTTGCCTGTGACCGTGGCGCACCTTGGCACGACACAGGCGGCCTGGATCTTCTTTTTCAACCAGTACGCGACGGTGCCGCGGCTGCTGGCCTTCAGCCTCGCGGCGCATCTCGTCTTCGCATCCACGAGGGCGCTGCTCGGCGTGATCTGGCTGCCGGCCGCGTATTTCGATCTGCGCCGCGGAGCGCCACGCGCGGTGGTCGTTACAAAATCGTGAGGAACCTCACGAGGCCGCGCTCCCACGACCCTCTGGAGCAGGTGACGTGGCGAACGCGATTCCCGGAAGCCAGTCGCCGCCGGCCATCGATGACCCTTCAGGGTTTTCCGAACGCATACAGCGCCGACGTCGTGCGCACGTAAATGCGGCCGTCGGCGAACGCGGGTGTCGCGTAGACGTCCTCATCGAGCTCATTGACGACCTTCGGCATGATGTCGCCGCCCGGCGACACGACCACGACCGCACCCGCCTCGGTGGTGAAGAAGATGTGACCATCGGCGGCGATGGGTGACGCGAAGTGGGCGCCAAGCGCGCCTGTCAGGCGCCCTTGTTTGATCACGGTGCCCGTCTCGGGGTCAAGCGTCGTGACGATGCCGTTGTCATTCACCATGTACAGAACACCGCCGTACAGCAGCGGAGAGGGCAGCTGTGGCACGGTGCGCTGATACTTCCACCGAATCGCCGTGTCGCTCATGTCCCCGGAACCGCCGAGGCGGATGGCGAGCATGCCGTTCTCCGAGTCGAGCGCGGCCCGGTAGTACGCCCACTCGTCGCGCGTCAGCGAGCCGCTGTGATCGAGATCGGCGACATCGAACCAGAAGGCGGGCGTGAACTTCGGGAACTCTGCCTTCGAGATGAGCCCGTCGCCGTCGACATCGGCTGTTCTCCACACCTCGTCGGCGGATGGGATCGTGATCTTGTTGCCGGGATCGTTCACAGGAGCACCGTAGCCGTTCACGTAGATCGTGTCGCCCCCAATCACCGGCGTCGATTTCATCTCGAATGACAACCCGCCGACCCACCACAGCTTTCTGCCCGTGGCGGCATCGTAGGACGTGAGCAGGAACGACCCCGGGACCAGGATCTGGTCCTTGCCGTCGGGTCCACGCCAGACGATCGGCGTCGAGTGACCGCTCTTGGCTTCGGGTCGATCGGCCTTCCACTGCACGCGCCCCGTCCGTTTGTTCACGGCGATGATGAATGAGCCCAGGCTCTGGTCGCAGGCGAGCACCACCAGATCGCCGACGATGACCGGCGAGGCGCCCATCCCGTAGATGTTGTTGAACGGCCCGAGCGGCATCTTCCATCGCTCGCCACCCGAAGCGTCGTACGCGATCAGGCCGTAGTCGGGAAAGAACACGTAGACTGCGTTCTCTTCCGCGGCCGGGCTGGGCGAGGCGGGGTTGTTCCGCTTGTCGACGAGGATCGTCTTGACCTGCGGTGCGGCGCGCTCCCAGCGGATGCGGCCTGTTACACGGTCGATCGCGATGGTGACGAGCGCGTCGGCCCGGAACGCCGTGAGGTAGATCCGATCGCCCAGCAGGATGGGCGACGAATGGCCCCTGGGCAGAGCGAGCCGCCAGAGGAGGTTCTTCGCCGGGCCGAACTCGGTCGGTATGTTCAGCGCGGTGGAGACACCGGAACCGTTGGGTCCTCGAAACCTCGACCAGTCCGGCGCAGCCGCGGCGGTGAGAGTCGCAAGCATGAAAGCAGACGCCTGCAGGCCAAAGGCAACCGTTCGGGCCGATCGTGAACGCATCTCAGCGGGCCGTGTACGTTCTGCTGAACCCGTTTCGGCCGTTCACGATGGTGAATCTGCCATCGCGTTCAACTGATGCCTTGATCCAGTTCCCCTTGCAATCCGCTGTTTCCTCGAAATTTGCGATCATGCTTTCTGACGTATTGTGTTTCGGGTCCTTATCCAACAGCGAAAGATGTCCTTGCCAGATGCCTTCGATTCCCGGGACGCTGGCAAGTCTGGCATAGCCGTTACTCTCGTACGGGGTCGTCTTCTTGCCAGCGGGCGTGATCGATTTCACGGTATTGTCCACTTGCCCCAGGCCCTTCCGCGGTCCGTTGTTCATGACAGCAACTTGAGGCCGGATGGCGCCGAGAAACGCCGGCGCTCCCGCTCCGTCGAAGGACCCGTGACGGCTTGTCTGGTATAACGTCACCGCGCCCAGCTTGTTCACCGGGCACGCGAGCTCCATCTCCTTTTCCCAGTCGAGATCGATCAGCGCGAGGAGCTTGAATCTGCCATAAGTCAGCAGCATCCCAACCATGCCCTGATTTTCAGGCCCGGCGGGAGCTTTCTGTTCCGCGTCGGCGCAGAGTGGATTCGGCCCGCCTCCCTCGAGGGGTTTTGCCAGGAGCTTCTGATCCGAAGACACGACCAGCGCTTGAAGTCCCTTGATGGGAATCCGGTCTCCGGGCTTCACGATCGTCCGTCTGCCAGCAGAGGCGGTCTTGTAGCTGTCGAGCCATTTCTGGTTCACCGGCTCGATCTCATCCCCACGACCGAAAAAACTGCCGATCGGGATCATCTTCGAAAGCGCGGAAAGCCCGCCCACATGGTCGGCATGGTAGTGGCTGATCACGAGGTAGTCGATTTTTTTCAGACCAGCTTGCTGCGTGGCCGCGTAGATCCGCTTGGCGTCCCGGTCATCGACCTCGAAGCCGGTGTCAATCAGCATCGATTCTCCCGATGGAGACACAACCAACGTGGCTGCTCCGCCCTCGACGTCAATCCAATAAATTTCCAGATTTCGGGATTGCGCCTCGAGCACGCCGGACGGAACCAGTAGCAATGCCAGAAGTAAGAACCCCAGCATGAAGCCTCCTATGCCTCAATTGAGGATGGATCGGGGAAACGCCGGTCATGATGCGCCGGGTTCGCGAACGGGTCAAGGGGGCCCACTCATCGGCGATCGCGCGATCGGCGATCGCCGATGTGCCCGCTAGGTACGCCGTTCTTGCCCGTCACGGCCCACCACAGCGTCGTGAAGGCCGGTACTGGTTGACCTCGGATGGAAAGACTTGGTCGTAGCCGGCGTCCATCGGTGTAGCATCGGATCCGTTCGGCCAGGCAAAAATGGAAATCTCGGCATCAGGAGGATGAGCAAATGGAGCACATCATCGGCAAGCTGCTTCAGGACTACGAGCATGGAAAGATGACCCGCCGTCAGCTCATTCGGACCCTGGCGCTCACGGCGACGGCAGCGTCCGCGGTGGGTACCGCGGAGGCGGCTGCACCAACCAACGCCATTTACATCAACCACGTTTCCATGCAGGTAGCCGATTACGCGAAGACGCGCGATTTCTATTCGGGCCTATTCGGGATGAAGGTGACAAACGACGATGGCAAGACACAATGCCGTCTGACGTTTGGCGACAACATTCTCATTGCCCGCAGCGCCAGCAGCCGGCCCGGCGGCAAGGTAGGGGTCGATCACATCGCGTATACGCTGGCCAACTGGGACACGGACAAGGCAGTCAAACCGACGGTCGAAGCGGAGCTGAAGCGTCGCGGGTTGAAGATACGAGCGACTGAGGGCAGCTTCCACGTCCAGGATCCGGACGGCTTTGAAGCGCAGATGGGCGGCAAAACGCAATAGAGCCCTGAGCCGTACCGCCACGGCATGGCGACATCACGCTCGTCATGGAGCTGGTCGAGGGCGACGATCTGTTGGCCGTCATGCTCAACTGGCGCGCGAGCATCAACAAGAAGTAGTGAGCCCCACCTTCCCGCGCAGCGATCGTCACGCACATTCTCGCCGGACGCGCTGGTTGACGATCTCCGCAGTTGGTTCGATGAGGGCTGCGGGTTACTCGAGGCGGACGAGCCCACGCCGCGTCGCGACCTTGATCGCTTCGGTCCGGCTCGTCACGCCGAGCTTCTCGAAGAGATGGCCGAGGTGTGTCTTCACCGTGCGCTCGCTGATCACGAGGTCGCTGGCGATTTCCTTGTTGGCTTTGCCGTCGGCCATCAGGCGCAGCGTCGCCAGCTCGCGGGGCGTCAGTTGCACGCGTGTGACCCCCTCCGCCAGCTTGGCCGCCGCCGCAGGCGCAAGGTAGGTCTTGCCCGCGAGCACGTCCCGGATGCAGCCGATCAGATCGTCGGCGGATATGTCTTTCAGGACGTACGCCTTCGCTCCCGCTTTCAGCGCGCGCGCAATCTCGTCGTCTGTGTCGTAGGTGGTCAGCACGATCACGCGGGCGCGCGGATCGCGCTCGCGAATCTGCCGGACCGCTTCGACCCCTTCCATGATCGGCATTCGCAGATCGAGCAAGGTGACGTCGGGGTGATGCCGCTCGAACGCGTCGATCGCCTCGACGCCGTTGCCCGCCTCGGCCACCACGCACAAGTCGGCTTCCTGGTTGATGATGTTCGCGACGCCGGTTCTCAGCAGCGCGTGATCGTCGACGACCAACACCGTGGATTTGTCCGCGCCGCCGAGGAGCGCTTCAGTTTGCGACATGGATCTGAGCCGGCAGCGACGGTTCCCACGCGAGCACGACCTCGGTGCCGCTCCGCGGCGCCGTGACGATGGTGAGCGAGGCCCCGATGCGCTCGGCGCGCTCCTGCATGCTCGTCAGGCCGAACCCCGAGGTCGCCGCATCCCGCGTAATGCCGCGCCCATCGTCGGCAATGGACAGCCGGAGGCCGAGCGAGCGGATGGTCGACGCGCGCACTGTGATCCGGCGGGCGCGCGCGTGCCGGACCGCGTTGGTGAGCGCCTCCTGCGCGATCCCGATGATCTCGCGTTCGACGACATCGCCATAGCGTGGCAGGTCGTCCAACGCCGTCTCGATCGGTATGGCGGTGGTCAGCTGCACCAGATCCGCGATGCGTTTGAGCGCCGTCGAGATCTCTTCGGCGTCGCCGACGTTCGGCCGCAGCGCGCCGACAGAGCGCCGCGCTTCAATCATGTGCGTCCGCGCGAGGTCGACTGCTGTCTCGAGCTTCGCCGCGACGCCCGTCGGCAGGGCGGCGGACTCGCGCTGTGCCGCCTGCAGCTGCATCAGAATCGCGCCGAACCCCTGTGCGAGAGTGTCGTGAATATCGCGCGCCAGCCGGTTCCGCTCCTCGAGCGTCGCCTTGCGGCGCTCTTCGAGCCGGCTGCGCTCGACGAGGCGATTGTGATGGAGGGCCAGCGCGGCCTGACGCGCGATCGCCTCGATCAGCACGACGCGCCACCACTGCGCGCCCGCGCACTCGGGGAGCGTTCGGCTGGAGACCTTGATCCAGCCCAGATTCGACGCGCCGACGACAAGCGGCGTGACGACCATGCCCTTGACGCCGACCGCGCGGTGGAACTGGCGGACGTCATCAGGCAGCCTCGCGTCGTCATGCTCGTACTCGACCGTCTGACTCCATCCCGGGGCGAAGTCCATCAGATGCCGTCCGAGACTCTGATGCGGGAAGTCGAGCGAATCCAGATCGGCGCGGCGTCGCGTATAGAGCCGATCGCCGACGTACGCCATCCAGAAGTCGCACCGCGTGCGCCCGTCGTCGATCAGCCACACGCCGCACACGTGGCTCTCGGTGTCCTCGGCCATCGTCTTCGTGAGGCTGCCGAAGAACCCTTCGATGTCGGGCTCGCGCACGAGCAGATCCAGCGCGAGCTGAACGACTTCCGCCTGCATCGCCGCCAGGCAGTCGGCGCGGCGTCGCGCGTCGTGTTCCTGGATCAGCGCCGCGCGCAGCACGTCCGGATCGGTTGACGACGCTTCCGGCGGCGGAGCGCTTCTGCTGAGGCAGTCGGACTCGTCTCGTTCCACGTTCCCATTATCGGCCAATCCGAACGCCTTGGCATCGTCCAAAAGTCGTAGATCGCGTTCCTCACAAAGGCCCATGCCAGCGTCGCGCGCGAGACGGATGCGCAAGTACGGCACCTGCCGGATTGTTTCTACGTCTTAGCAAGACGAAGGTAATGAGGGTTGTCGATTTGGTCCGACCTCGTTCGTCACTACCTCAGAGGTCATTGAGCCGGATGTGAACCGGCAGGTACAAGGAAGTCATGGCGAAGCGAATGCTGGTGATGTTGACCGCGACCGCGCTGATCGTCGGCGCGCTCGGGTTCGTGAAGTTCAAGCAGATTCAGACCGCCATCGGACAGGCGGCGTCGTTTCAGCCGCCGCCGGAGGCGGTGACGACGATCGCGGCGGTGCAGGAGCAGTGGCCGGAGACGCTGGCGGCCATCGGCTCGGTCGCCGCGGTTCAGGGCGTGACGGTCAGCGCGGATCTCCCTGGCACCGTCGATCGGATTGGTTTCGAGGCGGGCCGATCGGTGCGCGAAGGCGAGGTGCTGGCGCTGCTCGACACCCGCCAGGAGCAGGCGCAGCTTGCCGCGGCCGAAGCGCAGCGAGAGCTGGCACGGCTCAGCTTCGACCGGATGCAGGGCCTGCTGAACGAGAACGTCGTGTCGCGCGCGGAGTTCGATCGGGCGACCGCCGACTACCGCCAGACCGACGCACGCGCCGGGGAGATCCGGGCGGCGATCGAGCGGAAGACGATCCGCGCGCCGTTCTCCGGCGTCCTCGGCATCCGCCGCATCAACCTCGGCCAGTACCTCTCGGCCGGCGACGCGCTCGTCACGCTGCAGGCGCTGAATCCGATCTACGTGAACTTCGGCGTACCGCAGCAGGCTGCTGGACAGATGCGAAATGGCCGCACCGTGAGAATCACGACGGACGATCTCGCGGGCGTCGCTTTCACCGGCCGCATCACGGCGATCGATTCCGTCGTCGACGAGACGACCCGCAACATTCAGGTGCAGGCGACGCTCAGCAATCCCGACGGCAAACTGCGCCCCGGCATGTTCGTGCAGAGCGAGGTGATCCTCGGCGACAGCCGCCCGGTCGTTTCGCTGCCGGCGTCGGCGATCAGCTACGCGCCGTTCGGCGACTCGGTGTTCGTCGTCACCGACGTGAAGGACGAGAAGAACGGCCGGACCTATCGCGGCGTGCGTCAACAGTTCGTCAAGCTTGGCGGCAGACGCGGCGATCAGATTGCGGTCGTGTCCGGCGTCACACCCGGTGACGAGATCGTCACGTCTGGCGTCTTCAAACTCCGGAACGGCGCCGCCGTTCTGGTCAACAACAAAGTGCGGCCTGGCAACAACCCGAAACCAAAGCCTGAGAACAGCTGATGAAGTTCACCGATCTTTTCGTCAAGCGACCGGTCCTGGCGATCGTCGTCAACCTGGTCATCCTGATAGCGGGCGTGCAGTCGATTCGCGCGCTCAGCGTGCGGCAGTATCCGCGCAGCGACATCGCGGTGGTCAGAGTGTCGACCGCGTATATCGGTGCGAACGCGGACCTCGTGCGCGGGTTCATCACGACACCGCTCGAGCGCGTCATCGCGAGCGCTGACGGCATCGATTACATGGAATCGTCGAGCGCTCAGGGGCTCAGCGCGATCACCGTCCACCTGAGGCTGAACTACGACACCAACGCGGCGCTGACGCAGATCCAGGCCAAGGTCGCGCAGGTGCGCAACGATCTGCCGCCCGAGGCCGAAGCGCCGATCATCGAGCTGGAGACGGCGGACAACCAGTTCGCGTCGATCTATCTCGGCTTCTCGTCGACCGATCTGGATCCGAACCAGATCACTGACTATTTGACGCGGGTCGTCCAGCCCAAGCTGAGCGCGATCAGCGGCGTCCAGCGCGCCGACATCCTCGGCGCGCGCACGTTTGCGATGCGCATCTGGCTCAAGCCCGATCAGATGGCGGCCCACGGCATCGCGCCGTCGGCGGTGCACGACGCGCTGGCGCGCAACAACTACCTGTCGGCGCTGGGACACACGAAGGGATCGATGGTATCGGTGAACCTCGTCGCCAATACCGATCTGCGCACCCCGCAGGAATTCCGCCAGCTCGTCGTCAAGGAGCAGGGCGGCGTCGTGGTCCGGCTCGGCGACATCGCCGACGTGGTGCTGGGCGCGGAGAACTACGAGCAGGACATCCGCTTCAACGGCGAGTCGGCGACGTTCATGGGCGTCTGGGTGCTGCCCACGGCGAATTCGCTCGAGGTGATCGCGAAGGTGCGCGAGGCCATCCCCGAGATTCGCGCGCAATTGCCCGCCGGCATGAAGGTCGGCGTGCCGTACGACTCGACGGAGTACATCCACGACGCCATCAACGAAGTGCTGCGGACGCTCACCGAAACGCTGCTGATCGTCATCGTGGTCATCTTCCTGTTCCTCGGCTCGTTCCGATCCGTGCTGATCCCGATTGTGGCGATTCCGATCTCGCTCGTGGGCGCCGTGTTCCTGATGCTCGTGGCCGGCTTCACGGTCAACCTGCTGACGCTGCTCGCCATCGTGCTCTCCGTCGGTCTCGTTGTCGACGATGCGATCGTGATGGTGGAGAACGTGGAACGGCACATCCACGAGGGCAAGCCGCCGCGCCGGGCGGCCATCGACGCCGCGCGGGAGCTCGTCGGACCGATCATCGCGATGACGATTACGCTCGCGGCCGTGTATGCCCCGGTCGGCATTCAGGGAGGGTTGACGGGCTCGTTGTTCCGGGAATTCGCGTTCACGCTGGCCGGAGCCGTCATCGTCTCCGGCGTTGTGGCGCTGACCTTGTCGCCGATGATGGGCGCCAGGCTGCTGCGCGCCGGCGATACCGAGCGCGGATTCGCCGGTTGGATCAATCGGCGGTTCGAGGGCGTCCGGCGCGGTTATACGCGGACGCTGACGGCGACGCTCCAGTACCGTCCGGTCGTCCTCACGCTCTGGATCATCGTCGCGCTCCTGACGGTGCCGTTCTACATGTTCTCGCAGCGCGAGCTCGCGCCGAACGAAGACCAGGGCTTCTTCTTCGGGTTCGTCCAGGGCGCCCCGAACGCCACGCTCGATCAGACGAAGCTGTTCACGGATCAGATCTACGACGTGTACCGGTCGATGCCAGAGCACGCCAGCATCTTCCAGATCACGCTGCCGAACGGCGGCATGGGCGGCATGGTGACCAGGCCGTGGAGCGAGCGGACCAAGACAACGCAGCAGCTGCTGATGGAGTCGATGGGTCCGCTGTCGAAGATCGCGGGCGTTCGCGTCATTCCGCAGGCGCCTCCGGCCCTGCCAGGCGGCGGCAGCTTTCCGGTGGATCTCGTGATCGCGTCGGCGGCGGAGCCGAAGCAGCTGAGCGATCTGGCGGAGCAGCTCGTCAAGAAAGCGTTCGCCAGCGGCCTCTTCATCTATGCCGATGCCGATCTGAAGTTCGACCAGCCTCAGACCGAGGTCGTCTTCGATCGCGACAAGCTGCGCTCGCAGGGCGTGGAGCTGAGCCAGGCCGGCCGGGATCTGTCGACGCTCCTCGGCGCCAATTATGTCAATCGCTTCAGCATCCAGGGACGGAGCTACAAGGTGATTCCGCAGGTGGCGCGCGCCGACCGGCTCACACCCGATCAGCTCGAGCAGATCTACATCACCGGATCGCACGACCGGCTCGTCCCGCTGTCGACGTTCGCGAGCCTGCGGACCACGACCGAGCCGCGTGAGCTGAAGAAGTTTCAGCAGCTGAACGCCGTGCGCGTCCAGGGCGTGATTCCGCCGCCGGTGCCGCTCGATCAGGCGCTGCGGCTGCTCGAGGACGAAGCGCGGAAGATTCTGCCCCAGGGCTTCACCGTCGATTACGCGGGAGAATCGCGCCAGCTCCGGACCGAAGGCGGGAAATTCCTGGGCACGTTCGTGCTGTCGGCGATTCTCATCTATCTGGTGCTCGCCGCGCAGTTCGAGAGCTTCCGCGATCCGTTCATCGTCCTGGCCGGATCGGTGCCGCTCGCCGTATCGGGCGCGCTGCTGTTCTCGTTCCTGGGTCTGACGACGCTGAACATCTACAGTCAGGTTGGATTGATCACGCTCGTCGGGCTCGTGTCGAAAAACGGCATCCTGATCGTGCAGTTCGCGAACCATCTGCAGGAAGCGGGCACGACCAAGCTCGCGGCCGCGATCGAGGCGGCCGCGACGCGGCTCCGTCCGATCCTGATGACGACCGCGGCGACCGTCGTCGGTCACTTTCCGCTCGTGCTCGCGACCGGCCCCGGCGCCGGCGCGCGCAACAGCATCGGCATCATGCTGGTCAGCGGCATGATCATCGGCACGCTGTTCACGCTGTTCGTCGTGCCATCGATCTATGTGCTCGTGGCGCGCACGCATGCCATCGCCGACGAGCGCGAGGAGGCGGGCGTGCGGTTGCCGGAATTGGCGGAGGCATCATGAACGTTCGCGTCCCACTCGTCGCAATAGCCGCGGTCTTCGCCGCGGCGACCCTATCGGCGCAGACATCCCCCGCGGCGCCGGACACGTTGCCGCTGACGCTCGATGACGCCGTCCGGCGCGCCGTCGAGCACAATCCGGATCTCGCCGTCGTGAGGCTCGCGACGGAGGTGGAGGCGGCGCACGTCGGCGAAAGCCGGACCGCCTACACGCCGATGTTCTCGACAACGCTCGGCCGCTCGAGCGCCGTCGCGCCGCCGACGAACTTTCTGCTCGGCAACAGCGGCGTCGATACGCGTGACTGGTTTTCATCGACCGGCGTCCGGCAGCGCGTTCCCTGGGGCAACGGCACCTGGAGCCTTGCGTGGGACGCGTCGCGGACGACGAGCAACAGCCTGCTGAACAGCTACGACCCGAGCGTGCAGTCCGGGTTTCAAATCGCGTTTTCGCAGCCGCTGTTGAAGGACCGCAAGATCGACGCCGCGCGGCAGCAGTTCATCATCGCGAGCCGGAACGAGGAAAGCTCCGAGCTGCGTTTCCGCGAATCCGCTGTCCAGACCGTCGCGGCGGTCAAGCAGGCGTACTGGACGTTGAAGGCGCTGCGCGCGAACGTGGTCGTGCAGCAGCGCTCGCTCGAGCTCGCGCAGGAGCTCGCGAAGCAGAACGAGGCGCGCGTGCGGCTCGGTCAGGCGCCGCCGCTCGATCTCGTGCAGGTTCAGGCGGAAGTCGCCGACCGCCGCGAAAGCCTGATTCGCGCGAACGCCGCGGCCGACGACGGTGAAGATCGTCTGCGCCGGTTGATCATCGACCCGAGCGACGCGTCGTTCTGGCGACTCCGTGTCGATCCGGTCGACGAGCCGCCCGGCCGCACGCCGCTGCCGGACGTGGACGGAGTCGTCGCGAACGCGCTGGACCGCCGCTACGACCTGGGCCGCGCACGCAACGAGGTGCGCAACGCCGCGACCGGCGTCGAGTTTCTCTCGAATCAGAAGCTGCCCGATGTCCGCATCGAGACGTCATATCGCGGTAGCGGCCTCGGCGGGTCGCAGCTCTTGCGGACCGGCGGATTTCCAGGCGCCATCACCGGCCGCGTCGACTCGGGGTACGGCGACGTGCTCGGGCAGGTCTTCGGCCGGGACTATCCGACGTGGAGTCTCGGCGTCACCGTCAGCTACCCGCTCGGCCGCAGCTTCGAGCAGGTGAGCGCCGTCCGCGCGGATGTCGAGCGGCGGCAGGCGGACGCGCGCGTCGCCAGCCTCCAGCTGGACGTCGCGCAGACCATTCGGCAGGCGGCACGGCAGGTGCGCAGCACCGCCGAGCGCGAAGATGCTGCACGGGCTGGCGCGGCGCTGGCGGAGCAGCGGTTCGCGTCCGAGCAGCGCCGGTACGAAGTGGGGCTGTCGACCAGCTTCCTCGTGACGCAGGCGCAGCGCGACCTGCTGCAGGCGCAGGTCAACCTGCTGCAGGCCACGCTCGATTACCACTCGTCGCTCGTCAGCTTCGAGGCGCTGCAGCTCGCTCCGGCGATCGCCGGCGGCGACGCGATCGGCGTGCGCGGGTCGGCCGTCGTATTGCTGCCAACGTCGACGCCGCGGGGCCTGTTCAGGCCGGGCAGCGGAGGACTCCAGCCATGACCGACGCCAGGCTTGCGGCCGACATCGAGAGCTCGGTCGAGCTGCTGCGAACCATCGCTTCGGTCCTCGACATTCGCGATGTGTTCCCGCGGGTGTCGGAGATCGCAAACAAGATGCTGCCGCACGATCTGCTGACGATGATGTTCGACGACGGCGGCGGGCAGATTCTGATCGAGGCGGCGTCGACCGACGAGTTCCGCGGGCTCGGCCGCTTCACCAAGGCGGACGACTCGGAGCCGAAGGAAGGGTTCGTCATCATCGACGATTTCACGACGGCGAGCCTTCCGATCGTCGAGCCGGTCGACATGCGCGAGCGCATCGTCGGCGCGGGGTTCCGGTCGTTGCTGGTCGTGCTCGCGCGTGTCCGGCACCAGAAAATGGGGCTTGGGTTCTGGTCGAAGACGGCAGGCGCGTTTTCGCGCGACGACGTTCAGGTGGCGCGCCGCGTGGCGGACCACGTGGCGCTGGCGGTCTCCCACGAGCAGCTCGCCGAGGCTGCGCGCCAGATCGCCGAGGCGCATGCGCGAGCGGAGCGGCTCGAAGCGCGCGTCCAGTCGCTTGCCCGCGAGCTCGAGTCGAGACCGGAAGTTCGCGTCGTCGGGCGATCCCCGGAATGGAAGGACGTCCTCAAGAAGGCCGCGCAGGTCGCCGAGACCGAAACGACCGTGCTCGTGAGCGGCGAGTCGGGCACCGGGAAGGAGGTCGTCGCGCGCTTCATCCATCGCGCGTCGCCGCGAAAGGGCGGTCCCTTCGTCGCGCTGAACTGCGCCGCGCTGCCCGAGCAGTTGCTCGAATCCGAGTTGTTCGGATACGAGCGGGGAGCGTTCACCGGAGCGCAGCAGGCCAAGCCGGGGCAGATCGAGCTCGCCGGCGGCGGCGTCCTGTTTCTCGACGAGGTCAGCGAGATGACGCCGTCGGCGCAGGCGAAGTTTCTGCGGGTGCTCCAGGAGCGCGAGTTCCAGCGCCTGGGCGGGATCCGGCTGCAGAAGGCCAATGTGCGGGTGATTGCGGCGACCAACCGCGATCTCAAGAAGGCCGTCGACCGTGGCGACTTCCGCGAGGATCTGTATTACCGGCTGCAGGTGTTCGACATTCGCATCGCGCCGCTTCGCGAGCGCACCGCCGACATTGTCGAGCTGAGCGAGGCGTTCTTGGAGGAGATCGGCCGGTCGTTCGGCCGGCCGCCGGCCGGCCTGACGCGCGACGCGCGCGAGGCGCTTCTCGCCCACGACTGGCCGGGGAACGTGCGCGAGCTTCGCAACGCGCTCGAGCGCGCGGCGATTCTGTGCGAAGGCGGCCTCATCAACGCGGACCATCTCGCGCTGCAGCGGATGCCGCGCGCGCCGGCTGCTGCATCGAACGACCTGAACGTCGTCGAGCGTGACACGATCGAGCGGGTGATGCGCGACACCGGTGGAAACAAGTCAAAGGCGGCCCGTCGTCTGGGGCTCTCGCGGACGCAGCTGTACGTGCGGCTGCGGAAGTACGACCTCGAGAAGAGCGCGTACGCGTGACGTGACGCTCGACGCGTGACGTCGAACAATCGAGCCCGTTCCCTCACGATCGCAAAGAACAGCGCTGCAGGCGCGGGTGAATGCGACGCGCCATCGATGGCCATGCGGCCGGCTCGCTGCGCGCGAGCGCGTCCTGTTCCTCCGGCGTCAATTCGTAACCTTGTTCACGGACTTCGGCCAGCGTCTCGCGCGGACGCTCGATGAACCGGCGCCGCAGCTCCTCGTCGGTGAGCAGCCAGCCGATCACGAACTGAACGGTCTTTTGCGACATGTGTCTCATAGCTCGCAATCTGCGCGCCAGACTCACCATCAGACAACACGGACGGTCGGCGCCCCGGCGTGCGAGAGCGGTGCGTGCCGGTGCGCACATGTGATGACCGCTGAACACCGGACCGGCGGCACCATCGAGCGCCGCACTGTCACAGATTCGTCGAATGTGCGGGGCTGACAGCGGATACGGCCACGGGCGCGCCGACGCCGCAGCTGGATCGCAGATTGCCCTCAGGTCGACAGCTATGCCAGCTGTTCCGTACACAGCACCTCGGCCGACAACGTGGGTCGACGCCTCCAGTCGGCCGCTGTCGCTGCCCTGGGCTCGCGCGAGACTCGGCGTGCTCGCCTGCGCCGCGCTCCTCGCCGCCGTGGTCCGGATCGGCGCGCTCGACACCTACGGCTTCAGCGAGGACGAGATCAACAAGGTTCAGGCGATCGAGCAGTACCGCGCCGGCCATTTCCTGTCGAACGCCGAGCATCCGATGCTGATGAAGCTCGCGATGTGGGGGAGCGTCGAGCTCGCGGACGCGTGGAACCGCGTGGCGCCGTCCGACAGTGCGATGTCGCTCGAGACCGCGGTCCGGCTGCCGAACGCGCTGGCGGGTGCGCTGACGACGGTCGTGCTCTTCAGTGTGGCGGAGCTGCTGTTCGGCGGCACGGTCGCAGCGGCGACCGCCGTCATCTGGGCCTTCGACGTCAATGCCATCGCCGTGAACCGGATCGGCAAGGAGGACACGTTCCTGCTGTTGTTCTTCCTGCTGGCCGTCTTCTGTTACGAGCGCGCCAAGCGCGTCGCCGCGGCCGACATCGCGCGCGCGCAGCGGTGGTACACGCTCAGCGGAGCGGCCTTCGGTCTGATGCTCGCGTCGAAGTACATGCCGCAGTATCTGGGCATCTATGGCTTCTTCAATCTGCTGACCGATACGGATCCCGGACAGAACAGGCCGAACTGGCTTCGCCATTACGGCGCGATGGCGGCGACGTTCGTGATCGCGAACATGCCGATCCTGCTTCCGTCCACGTGGCAATATTTCGCGAGCTACATCTCCGGCGGCCTGCTCCTCCACCACGGCTATCTCTACGACGGCGCGCTGTATGTGACCAACGTGCCGATCTCGCCGCTCGGCGT
>Ga0137394_10000354_pt1 | contig 31890 bp, 24 predicted proteins | sample czobulk116metaG_FD_108278 | JGI IMG/M metagenome (GOLD analysis project Ga0137394, IMG submission 108278) | Vadose zone soil microbial communities from Angelo Coast Range Reserve, California, USA - czobulk1.16 metaG | ecosystem: Environmental > Terrestrial > Soil > Vadose zone | place: USA... | reverse complement strand
GGCTCAGTCCGATTGGAGATTTCGGATTTCGGATTTGAGGTGCAGGACTCGTCCAATTTCAAAATTCCTCTCGCTTGACTGCGTGATTTCTCAAGTATGTTGGTGCCCTTTTCAAGGAGGGGAGTCCGTTTCGGCGGTTGCAGCAACGAGGCAAGATGATGGGTGAAGAGAAACTTCTCCCTTTCGTCAGGTAAAATCGTCGCGCCCCGAGTAAATTTCAGGAGTAGAGAAAAACTCTTAACTCAAGAGTTTTTCCTACTCCCGAAATTCACCTTCACGCCGCTTTCGGCTCTTGTTGTTCGGTCGATTCGGTTTGCTCCGTTGTTTCGGCTTTTGCTTCGCCCTGGCCTGGCGTCTCGGTCTGCTGACCCTGCTGACCCTCCTGACCCTGCTGAGTCTGCTGGGATTGCTGGGGTTGTTCTTCGCTCTTGACGTCAATCCGGCGGCGTTGCTCCGTCTGTGGCCGCTCGACGGCGATTTCAAGGACACCATTCTTGAAGGTGGCTGTCGCTGTATCGGGCTTTACACCTTCAGGGAGGGGAATTTCACGGCGGAAGTGTCCGTAGGCGCGTTCGACCTGGTAAACTCCTTCCTTGTCTTCCTCGTGCTCGTATGTGCGTTCGCCTTCTATGACAAGCGCATCGTCCGAAATCTCGACCGTCACATCATCGAGGTCCACACCGGGCAGGTCGGCTCGAACCATAAGCTTTCCGTCCTGTTCAAAAATGTCGATCCTGGGTGTAAAACCTTCCATCTCTGCCGAGGGGTTAAGGCGGCCAAGAGTCGGCAGTCCGACTTCCTCGAACATTCGATCCATGTCCTCGGCCACTCTTCGAATCAAAGTAAAGGGGCTGAACGTCGGCATCGCTGACGCTCCGGCGAGCTGACCGCGACGTCGTGGCTCAATGGCCCCAGCCTCTTGTCTCTCTCTGCGGGACATTGATTTGTACCTCCATATTTCTTCCATTCTCAAAATGGATGGAGCAATCCTTGCACCGCTCCGTCCCGCGTTTTTTCCGGATCACTCGCTCATCAGGAAAATCAGGGGCCGAACATCATCCTCGGGCGTCGACTTCCAATACTTGACGAGGATCGCGTAGACGAGGAGTCCTGTCTCGCCTTCTCCGAGAAGCAGGAAGCGGAGAGATTGGCTCATGAGGTTCTGCCGCGTGAGTCCCAGGAAGATGCTGATGGGATCGACAAGCTCGCTAACGCACGCGATCGTGTTGGCGATAGCGATAGCGCCGTGAACTTCAATGACGTAATCGTCTCGCTCTTTCCAGACTCGCAACTGTATAGGGCTGAGGAACTCACTTCGGTTGTCCAGCAGCTTGACATGAATGAACCCCAGCGGTCCGCGCGCCTCGTAATGTTCACGGATCTCCGCCGCTTTTCGGTCGCGAGCTTCCGGGGTATTGGTCCGCAGCGGTGCCAAATTGACCTTCTTCCCCACAATTCCCTTCCAGAGAAGGACCGTTTCGCTGTCGGCGAACGTCACCTCGGAAACCCGTAATTCGGTAGACCTCAAATAGCGGCTAATTGCGCTCATGACGAGCATGATAGCGATGAAGACGCAGGCGATGATCGGCCCGTCCGGCCGCTCAATCACATTATCGACCAGGGCAAAGGCGAAGATGGCGCTGACGATCCAGAAATAGATAGACAGCACTCGACGGGCCTCATGCCACAACGCCAGAGCCACGGCGACCCCTGCAGACAGCATCAACATGAGAACCCCGGTTGCGTACGCTCCGGCCTGAGCCTGCACGTCCGCCTGAAAGACGAGAGTAATGATGACCGTAATGGCGAATAACAGGATGACGAGTGGCCGTCGGTAGGACACCCACTGCGGCGCCATTCCGAAACGCGGCAGATAACGCGGCACCAGGCTGATCAGTCCGGCCATCGCGGACGCGCCCGCGAACCATAGAATCGTTATCGTCGCCATGTCGTAGACGGTGCCGAACTTGTTACCCAAAAACTGGTGCGCGAGATATGCGATCGCGCGACCGTAAGCCGGGCCGCCGAGAGCGACAGCGTCGGCGGGAATCAGCAGAGTCGTAACGAAACTCGATAACGTCAGGTACATACTCATGATCAAAGCCGCAGTCGCAAGGAGCAATCTCGTTGCGCGAACACGCTCTCGAATCGTAGCGCCGGCGATCAGAGGCATGACGGAAACGCCCGTCTCGAAACCGCTCAACCCCAGCGCGAGCCTTGGAAACATCAGTGCAGACATAATCAGCAGCGCAGTCCAATCGCCGTGAACAAGGAGTTCGCCGCTCCAGGCAGAGATCAGTTCCGGGCGCCGGGCAATCTCGATTGCACCGCGGAGGAGGACTACGAGATTCAGCAAGAGATAAGGAACGGCAACAACTACTGCAAAGTCGATCGCCTCGCGGAAACCCTTGAGAAAGACCGCAGAAAGGAGAGCAAGGAGGCCGAGTGTTAAATAGATCCGATGCTCCCCCAGGTATGGATGCAGGTACGGGTTTTCGATGGCGTGCTGCGCAGCGTCAGCGGCAGAAAGCGTCATCGTGATGACGAAATCGGTTCCGGCAAAACCAAGCAGCACGAGCACGAAGAGTTTGCCCGCCCAGCCGGGCAGAAGATTTTCCAGCATCGCGATGGAACCCTGGCCGGCGTAGGAGCGTGCAGCAACCTGGCAGTAAACAGGCAAGGCTCCAAACAGCGTAACCGCGACCAGGATGCCGGTCGACAGTGGAGCGAGCGCCCCGGCCGCAAGCAAGGCGATGCCGGGCTGATAGCCGAGTGTGGAGAAGTAATCCACTCCGGTGAGCCAGAGGACGAGGTACCAGGGATGGGTTTCCGTTGGGGCGTGACGATCGCCTAAGGGTCCGCCTCCGCCCAGCCATCGAGCGAAAGGCTTCTCCACTGCAGGTTTTTCGTGCATGGGTCAGTGAGCCATCATCTTACACAACTATCAGCCCGGTACTATCAGATCTCAAACGTCACTTTACGCGGGCATAAGCTGTTGAACCTCAGGCGGTTCTTCCCCTAGCCACTCAGGGTGTCGCGCAGTGCCGTCAAAGATTGACGTCGTTTTGAAGGGTTCGAAACGGCCGGACAATGCGACCGCCGCGGTTTTCGCAAGCAGCGCATCGAGCTCTTGCTTGCTGAGCGGATGGAACGTACGAACAGCTTCGAATGCTTGATCGAGGATTTCCATACTGTCGATGCCCGTGATCACGACAGACGTTGGCAGATTCAGGGCATAGTGAAGGCAGTCGATTGGCGTCGCGGTGTTTGATTTCAGCAAAATGCCGTTTGCCAGGCTCTTCATTCCGAGAACGCCGATGTTCCGCCGGACCAGCTCGGGTACGACTTCCTTTGCGAAGCTGCGGTAGTGAGCATCCATCAAATTGAGTGGCATCTGAACTGTTTCGAATTTGAACCCGAACTTCTCGGCGACTTCCAACATATATAAATGTACGCGAGGATCTTTGTGGCCTGTAAATCCGATGTACCGGATCTTGCCTGCATCGCGTGCCTCTAGAAGCGCGGCGTTTGCTCCTTCTTCGTCGAATATGCGATGGGGATCTTCGTACCGGAGGATTTCATGATGCTGGACGAGATCGATGCAGTCTACTTGCAGACGTTGAAGAGATTCATTCAGCTGTCTGGCCGCTTCTTTCTTTGAGCGTCCATCGATTTTCGTCATCACAAACGCCTTATCGCGGTAGCCATCGCGAAGGGCTTTTCCCATCCGAATCTCACTTGCGCCATCATTGTAATCCCAGCAGTTGTCGAGGAAGTTAATGCCTCCGTCGATGGCGGAGCGGACGATACGAATCGCCAATTGCTCATCAACTTGCGCCAGCCCGAGATGCCAGCCGCCAACCCCGATCGCCGATACCTTTTCCCCTGTGCTTCCAAGTGTTCGATAAATCATTTTGTTGACCTCTTTCAGAGCATCGAAGTCAAGCTTTCAAGTCTTCGACTCTGCCGCCTCCTTAGACCGGGAACGCGCGAGCGCAATCGCTTGCACGAGCGGCATCGTGTGACCCTCGGCGCGCGCGGTCTCGAATCGTCCGACACCGAGCAATGTTTTCACGTCTTCGATGTACCGATTGCGGATCGACCGGATTTCCGGTGACCGCGAGCCGCCGACGCTGTCCAGCAGTCTCTCTGAGGCGCCCCACAACCGGGCCGCCCGGTCGGCGTGTCCTTCGGCGGCGAGCACGCCCGCGAACACCTCGATGCTCCACGCAATACCGCGCGGATCTTCGAGCTCCTGACAAAGCGACATCGCCTCGGATGCCTGCGCGCGCGCCTGGTCGAAGTCCTTCCGAATGATGCGCAGGCCTGCGGCTGCCGAAAGGACAATGCCCAGGCTCCACGCTTCGCCGGTGCGCCGGCACACGTCGATCGCTTCATCGTAGAGCTGTTGCGCTCGATCATGGTCGCCGTTCGACTCCGCGACGTTGGCAAGGATAAGGAGCGGGCCGCCATGCTGTTCGAGTGCACCGCTGGCATCGGCGGCTTCTCGCGCCCCCAGCGAGAGCGCGGCAGCCTGCTCGTGGTCGCCGCGCTCAAGCGCGATGAGTCCCTGCATAAACAGAGCGAACGATAAGACCCATTCATCACGCTCCTGCCGGCCCAACTCCAGCGCCTCGGCAATAACAGCCTCGAAGGAATGCCCCTGGAAGTGGTGCATGTGAGCCAAACCGATCAAGGCCCGCGCCCGCAGCGGTCCCGGCGCGTTAACGCCAGCCGCAAGCGCCCGTTCGAGCCAGTGCTTTCCTTCCTCGAAAAGGCCGCGCTTCGTCCAGAACCAGAACAGCGCCCCGGCGAGCTCGATTCCCTTTTCGGCAAGGGCTGAAGACGTCAGAGCCCATTCGAGGGCCGCCCGGACGTTCTCCTGCTCGATACGCAATCGCCGGAGACACGCCAGCTGATGTTGGCGGCGGAGGATGGGCAGTACCCCACGGAACTCGTTGAAGAAGAACTCAAAATGTCGCTCGCGCAGCCGATCGGTGGCCCCGGCCTGCAAGAGCCGTTCGCCCGCATACTGGCGGACCGTCTCGAGAAAGCGGTATCGCCGCTCGCCGGCGAAATCGCTGTCAACAACGACGAGGGATTTACTGACCAGCCGCGACAACAGATCGAGAACATCGTTCTTGTTGATTCCGTCGCCTCCACACACGTTCTCGGCGGCCTCGAGCGTCCACGCGGCTGGGAACACCGACAACCGGCTGAGCAACTGGCGTTCGACATCCGACAGCAGGTGGTAACTCCAGTCCACGGTCGCCTCGAGCGTCCGCTGCCGTGCGACGGCCGTTCGTGCACCGCCGGTGAGCAGGCGGAATCGATCCTGCAGCCGCGCCTCGATCTGCTCAGGTGACAGGACAACGACGCGCGCGGCCGCCAACTCGATGGCCAGGGGAATCCCATCGAGACGCCGGCAGATCCGGGCGATTGCGTCTGCGTTCTCCGGGGTCGGTTTGAAGGCTGCGTCAACGGCGCTCGCGCGCTCGATGAAGAGCTGTGTGGCCTCGGAGTCGAGGAGCGCGGCGGCGGGGACAGATGGCAATGCCTCCGGCAGCGATAACGAGGGGACACGACAGACCGTCTCGCCGGACACTCCCAGCGCTTCACGGCTCGTCACGACAATCCGCAATGCCGGCGCTCGTCGCAGCAGTGCGTCGGCTAGCTCGGCGCAGGCATCGATCAGGTGCTCGCAGGTATCCAGCACGAGCAGGAGTTCACGATGGCGCAGACTTTCGAGAAGGGCGTCGCGAACCGATCGCTGCGGGCCCTCTCGGACACCGACGGCGGTCGCGATTGTCTGCGCCACCAGATCGGGATTCGAGAGCGGCGCCAGGTCAATCAGCCAGACGCCGTCGGGGAATTGGTTCACGAGATCCCGCGCGAGTCGCACCGCCAGCCGCGTTTTTCCAACCCCCCCGGCACCCGTCATCGACAACAGCCGCGATGATGCGAGCACGCCGGGCAACTCGAGGAGCTCCTTCCGGCGTCCAACGAAGCTCGTGAGCTCGGCCGGCAGGTTATGACGAGGAGGCAACTCGGGTGGGTCCATAAAGGCAGACGATGCCTTGAGAGGCGAATGAGCCACGACCTCGACCAGCGCGATAAAGCGATAACCCTTTCCCGGCGCTGTCTCGACGAATCGCGGCGACTCGTGCGAGTCGCCCAACACCTGTCGGATCTTCAGAATAGCTGTGTGGATGCCGGCATCGAGATCAGTAAAGACGTCCGGGCCCCACAACTGCTTCGCCATGTCCTCGCGCGACACCAGTTCTTGTCGACGCTCCAGCAGCAGCAACAGGAGATCCATCGGTTGCCGCGCGAGTCGAATGCGCTGCCCGCTGCGCCGCAACTCGTATGCAGCCAGATCGACCTCGAACTCTCCAAAGCGATACGTCACGGGAGCGGAGCTCGTGCTCATGCGGGAATCACCGGGCCATAGTGTCATAAGTGGCTGCCGGCTCCTAACTAAGTCAATCGAGGAAAATCCGAGATTCTTTCAAGACGCCGTCAATGGCGGGCGGCGGCGGCATCGGACACAATGCAGCCCGAGTGATCTGTTTCAACGTTTACAACATTAAAGGAGACACCCATGAGTTCAGTCAGGCAGTTCCTCTCGAAATTTCGTGGTCGCGCAATGCACGGTGTCGAGCGCTTCGCCGTTGTTCGAATTCACCGCCGTGCGCTCTTCACAGCCGCGGCAACCTTGCTGGCGATTGCGGGCATGGCTCTTTCGTCGGTGGGAATCGCCGAAGATCGTCATGAGGACGGCCGCTGGGTCGGCACATGGAGCGCAAGCCCTCAGCCGGTTGCCGCGCCTATCCAGATCAATGGGCAAACGCTGCGCCAGATCGTGCACACGAGCCTCGGCGGTGAGCGCGTGCGCGTGCGTTTGTCCAACGCCTACGGTACGAGCGCCCTCATCATAGGCTCCGCGCACGTGGCCATCAGTAGCGGTGGCGCATCGATTTCCCCGCGCACTGATCGCGTACTCAAGTTCAATGGATCAACAACTATTTCCATCCCTGCCGGTGCGTTGGCGGTGAGCGACACCGTGGAGCTCGACACGCCGGCACTCGGTGATCTCGCGGTCAGTCTCTATCTGCCTGAGAACGTCGCCGCGACGACCCAGCATTCCGTGGGATTGCAAACGAACCATATCTCGATTGCAGGGAACTTCACTGCCGCGATCACCTTCGCGGCGGCCACCACGAGCCGGTCCTTTTACTTCCTGACCGGCATTGAAGTCAGCGCCTCCAAACGGGCGGGGGCGATTGTGACTCTGGGCGACTCGTTCGCCGACGGGTTCGGATCAACGCCAGACACGAACCGGCGCTGGCAGAATGTTTTGGCGGAGCGGTTGCAATTCGATTCGCGCACATCGCGGCTTTCCGTGCTCAACGCGGGCATCAGCGGCAATCGCATTTTGCATGATCTGGTCGGCACCAATGCTTTGGCCAGGCTCGATCGTGATGTGCTCGTGCAGACCGGCGTCAAGTACGTCATTGTGCACGAAGGCGGAAACGACTTTGGCATTCCGGGCTTCCTCGGCATCCCTTCACAAGAAGTGACCGCCGAGCAGGTCATCCAGGGGCACCGCCAGATCATTGATCGCGCTCATGCCCTGGGACTGAGGATCTATGGCGGTACGTTGAATCCGGTCGAAGGAATAACTTTTCCCGGCTTCTTCTCGGCCGCTCTGGAAGCCAAGCGCCAGGCCGTCAACCAATGGATCCGGACCAGCAAAGCCTACGATGCCGTCATTGATTTCGACAAAGTGGTGCGTGATCCCAGCGCCCCCTCACGCATTCTGCCGACGTATGACAGCGGCGATCACGCGCATCCCAACGATGCCGGCTACAGGGCCATGGCCGATGCAATCGATCTGTCTCTGTTCCGCGACGACGAGGATTGATCTGTTGCTAAGGCAGGCACGCCGTAGAGGAGGATTTCGTAAATCCAGACAAACGGTCAGTGGCTTCGATCCGGCAAGGTTTGTGCAATGGCCATCGTCGCCCAGCTGGTGCCTGCGGCAGAAATCCACTGGTGCCTGCCGAATGGAAACCCGCTTTCGAAGTACCGCTGCACGGGAAAAGAGTGAGTCTTCACGAGCCAGGCGCCGTCCTGATACTGCGTCCGGAGCAGAAACGCCACGCCTTTCCGGTAGACCTTGTCCGCCGGGGCTATGCCGGCAACATGCAGCGCGTAGAGAGACAATCCGGTCGCATAGGCATCGGGCTGAGTACGGCCGAACTGAGACCAGCCGCCGCTTGCTTCCTGCCGATCACGAATTTCCTTAACTGCGGCCGCCACACGATCTCGCTGTGCATCGGTCCATACGAGTCCCATCAGGCGCATTCCCCGTTCTTCCGCGGACTTCGGTTCCGCTGAAAGGAGCCACTGGCGGGCTCGGCGCATGCTCTCCGAGATCTCGCGCTGACGACCGGGCAAGGGATAGGATTTCAAGCCGCCCGCGGCGACCGCGGTATGACTGATCGTGCTGTATTCGGAGGGCGGGCGGTTGACGCCATTGCCGAGCCATCGTCCATCGGGCATCTGTCGAGCGATGAGCCAATGCGTCATCGTTGCCGTCACGTTGTCGAGCGGATGGCCCTCCGCTGCGAGCGCCATGAGCGCGTACCCGGTAGTGAGAGCTTCGCCGCCGACGGCCGGATCCCCCAGCATCATCCGAGGCGCGCCGCTCTTGAAGAAGGTCAGGATGTCATCGAGATTCTTGCGGGCGCGCACGAGATCGACCTCGATTCCCTTCCGTTTGGCGGCCGCGGCTGCCAGCGCCGGCATGGCGTTGTGGTGACAGGAAATGCAGGTGGTCTTTTCGCGGAAGCCCGGCGCCGCGTCAAGCAACCGCGCCATGCTTCTGGTCAGCGAGATTCGCGGATCGGCGATCCCTCCCTTTCCAGCAGAAAGGATTTCCTCCCGCCGGGGACCCTCGCCGCGTGTTGCGCCATGTTGCTCGAGAACCTGGATCTTCGCCCGATCGCCTTTGTATATCGCCCAGTCGAGCGGCGACTCACCTTCAGTCGTCCGGACGTTCGGGTCGGCGCCGTGCTCGATCAGCAGTTTCAGCGTGTCGGCACCTGAAGCCTCCGATGTGACGGCGGTCAGCAGAGGCGTTCTCCCATACTGGGCTGTATTGCTCGCGTTCACGTCTGCGCCCGACTCCATCCAACGAACAACCACCGCAGCCGGCTGCCAGGCGGCAGCAGTGATCAATGTGTCCGGGGCTGGCCTTGATCCTTTCGAGATCAAGTACTCCAGTGTGGGCAGATCGTAGCGTGCAAAACCCACACGCAGCGCTGCAGGGCTAAGCGCGTTGGGATCCAGTCCTCTCTCGACCAGATAACGAACGACTTCGACGTCGCCTGATCTCACGGCAAGCGCCAATGCCGTCGCGCCTCCCTGGTCCTGCGCATGGAGGTCGGCGCCCCGATCAAGGAGCACTCGCAACACGCCTGTCGTTCCCGGGTAACTCGCGGCGACAAGCAACGCCGTCCGCCCAGTCTCCGACCGCGCGTTTACGTTGGCGCCGCGCGCGAGGAGAAGCCGGACCTCTTCCAGGTCAGGAATCGCGCACATCAATGCCGTTACGCCCGAACCGCCGGCCCGATTGGGGTCTGCACCGCGTTGGAGAAGAAGCTCGACCATTCGAGCATCGGCGAACAAGGTCGCCGCCATCAGGGCCGGCGTGCCGTCAGTGTCCATGACGTTTGGGCTCACGCCGCCCTCGAGCAAATGCTCGACCTCGCCGACTGCTCCGCGATGGATGGCCGTAAAGAGCGCCTCGCGAGAGGCATCGGTTTGAGCCGACACTGCGACGGCGAACAACGCGCCAAGCGACAGCCAACAAAGAATTACAGTAGCCTTCATTTTTCTGGGAGCATAAATGAAATTAGGCCTGTGAGCAATCTTTGGGTTGCGGGATGGCGGGAAGCGCCCGCGGTTACCCCTCTTTCAGCAAATCGTAATAAGGGCCGAAGTCCGCTTTGATGCAGGGTCTGCCCATTTTCTGAAATTCCCGTCTTGTGGCACGGACGAGTTCCGGCATGCCGATGACTTTGCCATCTTCAGCCGCCAGGAAGGCTGCATGAAGAGCTACGTTCTTGATGTTGCCGCCTGTGAGCTTGAATTGGCGCGCCAAAAAAGCGTAGTCGATGTCCGGACTTAAGGGTGCCTGCCTGGGAAAGATGCCTTCGAAGATCCGGCGGCGATGATCCTCTTCCGGGAAAGGAAAATCGATGATGGCGTGCATCCTGCGCGTAAGAGCGTCATCGATGTTATTCCGAAGGTTCGTTGCAAGTATGACAATCCCGAGGTACTCGTCCATCCTCTGAAGCACGGAGGCGATCTCGATATTCGCGCCTTCGTTGCCGCCTTCCACCTGAGGTCGCTTGCCGAACAATGCATCGGCCTCGTCAAAGAAAAGGATCGAATCCGAATGCCGGGCTTCCTGGAATATTCGACTGAGGTTCTTTTCCGTTTCTCCGGCATACTTGCGGACCAAACTGGACAGATCAATTTTGAACAGGTCCATCTCCATTTCCCGCGCCAGGATTCCAGCGGCCATTGTTTTACCTGTGCCGGAAGGGCCCGAGAAGAGGATGTTCACACCTTTACCCACCCCGATCTCCTGGTCGAAGCCCCATTTGCCGTACACGATCTGGCGGTACTTTACATAGTTCAGGATTTCGCGAAGCTGGGTTGTCTGCTCTTTTCCCAGGACGATGTCGCCCCAGGTGTACTTTGGGAGTATTTTCTGCGCCAGGACGCCCGGCGTCTGGTTGGACTGGACTCGGCAGGCGTCATGCAGCTCGTCGGTTGTGAAGGATCCGTCCGTTGGATCTCGCCACAGTGCAACGTTCCTGGCCATGACAACCGCATTTCGGATCTGGGCGCCGCTCATGCGGAACTTGTTGGCTACAGCGTCCAGATCGAGTGCTTCCTGGTTCAGGCCGTGCAGGGATGCTTCCCAAAGCTCCTTTCGAAGACCGGAGGGCGGAACCGTGAAATCGACGCGAATGAAATTTCTGCGATGGAAGAGCGCTGCTGATTCCCATCCCATGCCCCCCGCTAAAAAGGTCAGCACCGAGGAGCCTTCCAATTCCTGAGTCAGAATTTCGCGGCACTGTCTGACCTTGTGGTCCTCACCCACCAGGGAGTCGAAGTGATCCACGTAGACGGCGCCTTGTTGCAAACGAGCCTCGCGGGAGAGGAGGCGAGCCGCCGTCTCGATGCCGAGGTTTCCATTCAGCAGGCGTTCCGCATCGACAACAAGCAACGGGATGCCCTGTTTGCCGCAGAGGGCCGCGGCCGTCGTCCGTTTTCCCGCGCCGGCAGCCCCGTGGAAGTAGAGAGTCAGGCCTTCATATTGGCCATGCTTTGAATATCCCTCTACCAGGTGCTCGAGGCGTCGCTTCGTCCCTTCCGGCAGGACCAGGCTGGACCAGGGCACCTCAGGCCTTACGGATTGGACAAAGGACAACAACCGTGCGTCCATTTCATCTGATCCAAAAAGGTAATTGATGATTCGCTCGTCAATGTTCAAGCGATTATTGAAGAATGACGCATTCTGCTCGGTCGCGTCCGTGAACAGCGTGAGGAAATTAAACCGCATCAAAGGAGCACTGGAAGCGAAGCGCTGGCGGGTCGCCAGCTTCTGCTCGAAACTGGGGCAGAGCAGTCCCAGAACCAGATCCAGGGTCGGCCGTGTTCCGGCCGGATTATCCTGGAGCGACGCGTAGAGTGTTTCATATTTGAGATCGACTTCCGGAGCCAGACAGACCAGAAGCACGTCGATGTCAAGCGCAGAGAGTTGGAACAGCTCCTTCAGATGCTCCAGGCGAAGCAATACTCCTTCACTGACGCTCCCGGCCTTTTTGTAGGAGATATCTTCTTCGAGCGACGCGAGCTGGCCACGGAGGCTCATGAGCTGTGAAAGCTCCTGCCTCTCCCTTTCAAGCAGATCGTCGCGCACAAGGATTGAGTCGATTTCCTCCTCCCTGAGGCAGAGATCGCTGAGTTCGTCCGGAGCCTCGCTGCCTGTCATTTTAAGCTTCAGAATCCGGAGGCGAACTTTGAGTTCGATTCGATCGAGTTCCTCGATCAGGTGCTCCAGGCTGCTCTTGTAACTCGCCGATTGTTCCTTAATCTCCTCGAAAAACACTGTGAATCTCCTTCAGGCTATGCTTCGTCATCATCGACGCAGCTTCCAACTCATGTCGGCAGTTTAGGGTGAGGGCAGATCAGGACTTGATGAAAATTCCGGAAAAAAGAGGTAAAGAGGTAAAAACCGAACAAGACGGGTGGCAGCCCGCGGCGGGTTTCATGCGGTCTGTGTTTCCGACACATGCTTGGAGATTTTCAAATTGGACGAATCGGGGACAGACTCGAACGCGGGCTAAAGCCCGCGACTACATTTGGGATCAACGTTGGGCCTGAAATGTAGTCGCGGGCTTTAGCCCGCGTTCGAGTCTGTCCCCGATTCTACGACGCAATGCGAAGCAGTTTGATCAAGTTCCCGCCCAGGATCGCTTCTTTTTCTGCATTGCTCAGAAAAGGCGCGTTAAGCACGAAATCAATGCCTACGGGCCAGTCAAATGGATAGTCCGTCCCATAGACCATGTGACTGACGCCGACTTCAGCGATGAGGTGCCGCAGCCCCTCCTCGTGAAAAATCATCGTGTCGATGTAGAGCTGATCCTTGAAATATTCACTGGGCTTTTTCTTGAGCGCCTTGCAGTCGGCACCGCTGCCCCGTCCGCATAATGCGTCCGACCGGCCGCTGTAGGATGGAAGGTATCCGCCCGCATGAGCGGAGCAGATCTTGAGCCCGGGGAAACGATCAAGCGTCCCTTCAAAAATCAGGTGAGAGAGGAACACGGTAGTTTCCAGGGGATTTCCGATCGTGTTGCCCAAACCACCCCTTCCCCCCAATCGCGAGTTCTGTGTGGTACCGGGTGCGGGCTGAGGATGCATGAAGAGCAGTACCCCGAGTTCCTGCGCCTTTGCCCAGAACGGATCGAACTTGCGGTCGGAGACCTCCTGGCCTTCGACGCTGCCTCCGATGGCGGCGCCACGCAGTCCCAGCTTTTTGACGGCTTCGTCCAACTGGTCGGCCGCCAGATCCGGATGCTGCAACGCGACGGTTGCCATTCCCACAAACCGGTCCGGATACTTCGCACACCATTGCGAGAGTTTTTCATTCTGAAGCTTGACCAGGTCACGAGCCAAAGCGCGGTCCGCGGAGTATCCCCAGGCATTGACGTTGATAGCCTGATAGTCGACGCCCTGCGCGTCCATATCGATCAGCCGCTGCGGGTTGCCGAGCGCGATGTTGCCGGTCAGGTTGTTCTGGGCGGCGGCAGCGAGTGGTGTGTTCTTGACCAGGTCCCAGACCTCCGGCACGAAGCAGTGGGCGTGAGCGTCCACAGTCTTCACCCGGCGGCCGCCGATGGACAGCTCGCGGCGCTTGCCCGGGGGCGCACCAATCTGAAGCAATGGAAGGCCGGCGAACACTCCGGCCGTCGCTCCCGCTACATTCTTGATGAAGTCTCTTCGATTCGGCATCGTCTTCTCCTTGGGGCTGTAGCGGCGGTCTATGACCGCCGCTACAGCAATGGCCCCTCTAGAAGGTAAGTTGTGCGCCGACTTTGATCAGGCGCCCGCCCATGATCTGGATCGCATTTCGCCACTGGTTATTCGTGCGACTATACCGCGTTTGTTCGTTCAGGACGGTGCTATTGTTGAAAATGTTATAGACGTCGAAATTCGCCTGCACCTTGCTCCTGTCAGTCAACGTGAAGAACCGGCTTAAACGGACATCCAGCTGTTTGATCCGCTCCCCGTAGAGCGTGTTGTTGGGGATCAGGTCGATCACGGCCGTCTGCGTACAGGTGGCCGCGGTCTGGCTGGGGCACGACGCGAGATGCCGGCCCAGGGATGACCTGACTTCTGCATTATCGGCCACATAGCTCGCTCTTACCGGGAACCCAGGCTTGTTCTGGTAGATCCCGCTGACTTGGATCTGCCAGGGTAGCGGGTAGACGGCATTGAAACCGAATCCTGTCCCGCCGGACAGCGGCGTCCTGACTCGGCAGAAGCCCGGCCGCGTATCAATCGCCGGTAGTGCCAGCGCCGCCCCTGCGGGCAAGCCGGCCACGCCACTCGCCGGCGAATCGATGCGCAGGCAGTTGTCGGTTACGACACGCCCGGTGTTCAGGCCCCCCTGGAAGTGCCCACGCTGCCCAAAGCGTGCGTTCACGGCAACATCGATACCGTCGAACACTTCGCTCTGCCGCCCGTAGTGCGACGTCTGGGTGATCAGGTTGTCCACCTGACCGAACTTCTCCGGCTTGATGTCGTAATTCCCGCAGAACTGCTTGCCGCTGACATTGCCGGGCAATCGCGGATCCACCGGCGCCGTGATGCAGAACGTATCGTAATCTGCCGGCGTCACGAGCTGGTTGTCCGTGGCCAGGAAGCCGCCGTACGACGTGCGGAAATAGCCGACATCGAGCCCAATATTCGAACGCAGCTGGCGCTGGACGGAGACCGAGCTCTGCCAGTTGTAGTTCTCCTTGTTGAGGCCGCTCAGTGCATCCGGCGCCCGATGTGTGCTGGGGGTTACGATCTGACCGAAGGTAAGATCACTCCACCGCCCGCACTCGCCGTTGGGCTGCGGGTTTTTCAGATCGCAGTCGGGAACGTAGTTCCCTCGCCGAGGATCGCCAACAGGAAAGGTACTGTCGTTCCAGCTCCGCGTCGTGCTTTGGGCCTGGTTTGTCACGGGGAGGTCCACGGCGACGCCGGTGTTGCGGACCGGATACCGGCCCATTCCAAACTTGAGCGCGGTCTTGCCATCGCCAAACAGGTCGAAGGCGGCACCGATACGCGGGCTGAGATTCTTCCACTCCGGCGAGTGCTTGACCTCCGGGAAATCGCGAGCGGGCACCCACGGGCCCGCCGGCAAGTGGGCCGCGGGAATAGTCGCATCATACACCGAGTACCGCAGACCGAGGTTCAGCGTCAGCCTCCGGATGGTCCACTGATCCTGCGCATAGTACCCGTTCTCGATTGCGGTTTGATACGGGCCAAATGGCCCCGTGTGGATCGTGACGGAAACCGGCGCCCGGTCGCGGAATATGTACGAGGTGGCCTGGTTAACAAAGTCAGGATTGTTGTAATCCTTACGGCCCTGGCTCATCTGGTTCAGGTCAGCCCCGATCTTCAGGTTGTGCGACCCGGTGATGTAGGACACGCCGAACCGTTCGTGAACACGCAGGTCATTCAGTGTATTGTAGCCGGTGCGCCGGGAACCGTACTGGAGGTTCAGTCCCTGATCCAAAATGGCGAGGGCGGTCTCCGCGCCCGGTTGTCTTTTTTGAACGCGCCAATACTGACTAGTTGACGCGTCCGCCTCGAACAGGAGCCGGTTGGTTACCGAGTAGGTGTAATTGACAACCGACAAGTTCTGGGGACTGTAATGGTGCTGCGCGCTGGCCTCGGGTGCATAAATGGGACTCACCTGCTCCAAAATCGCAAATATACACTGGCAGCCCGGGTGCTGGGTGTAGGAGAAGTTGAATTTGTGTTTCGCCGCAGCCTGCCACGTGAACCGGATCGAGCCGTCGGTGGAGTAATCACGGTTGTAGGCCCGCCGGCTCAAGTCCGGCTCATAGAACAATGTGCCTTGCAGCTTGTTGTAGTAATTGCCCACCTGATAGATGGATCTGTCCTCCCGCCGAAAAGCGGTGAAGAACCATAGCTTGTCCCGCTTGATCGGGCCGCCAAACCCCCCTCCGACGTCATAGTACTTTCGGACGGACGGCGCCCCGTTCAGGCCACGGGCGCGCAGGTCGTCATTGATATTGTCACTCGCGAAGCGAGGGCCGGTGAGCTCGACGCTCACGCTTCCCGAGAACCTGTTGCCGCCCTCCTTGGGAACGATGTTCATCTGGACGCCACCGGTCGTGGATTCGGCGGAGCCGGCGGCTGTCTCGACGACGACTTCCTCGAAGGTGTGGGCGTTATATTGGAAACCACCGCCGCTAAATACCCTGCTATCCATACCGGAAACGTTGTAGGTCATATCGTCCGGGCGCTGGTCGTGGACCCCGAAAAACCCGCGGTCGCTTCCGACGCCGCCGACATCGTGGAAGTTCGTGCCTCCCGCATTCGCAGCAGGGATGAGCGTAATCAGTTGGGCCGGACGTTTGCTGGTCGGTAGTGCATCCAGCGTGAGGCTCTTGATGGTGACCTGCTGCTGGATGTTCTGGACGTCCACCATCGATGCCTGCTCTGTCACCGTTACCTCATCCTGGAGCGTTCCGACTTTTAGTTCTCCATTCACGGTCGCCGTGAACCCTGTTGTCATTTCGATGCCTTCCCGCCTGAGCGTGCCAAAGCCGGGTAAGGTGAAGGTCACCGTGTATAGGCCGGGCCGCAGATCGTTGATTCTGTAGCGGCCCTGCTCGTCGCTGACGGCGGTGCGGATCCTTTCGATCAGGGCGGGGCTGGCGGCTTCTATTGAGACGCCGGGTATTACCGCGCCCGAAGTATCCCTAACGACTCCTACGATGTTGCCCGACTCCGCCTGAGCCCAAGCTATGGCGGGCAGGAAACACGACAACATGAACGCACGGATAGTTCGCTGAATGTTCATCCCATTCTCCTCTCATGTGGAACACTTGTTTGAAAGACGGCAAAACTGGTCTTTTCAGCCGCAGATCAGGTGGATTTAGTAGTCCACTCAGTCTGCGGCGAAAACTTTTGGGCTTCGGCAGCTGGAACGTAAATCGGAGTCCAAGCTGCATCGAACGCGCTTCGCAACGCACGCAAGTTCGCGAAGCATGTCTGCCTCCTTGGTTTCTTGCGACACGAATGCCGCATCTCGAATTTTAGGGTTTCGCGGTTGGGGCCTAGCATAGGACCGCCATTCGGGTCAGTCAAGAAAACATGTCGACTTAAAATCAGGAAAAAGAATTGGCCACGAATCAGCCGCGGATTGAAGCACAAAGGCACGAAGGCACAAAGAAAGGCCGCAAACAAAAGTTCTTGATGCGGCCTTTCTTTGTGCCTTCGTGCCTTTGTGTTTTAATCCGCGGGCTGATTCGTGGCCAATCTTTTTTCCTGATTTCTTGACGTCAGCAAACCAAGGTGGTGATATATGCGTGTTCCTGTCATTCAACAAAGAATCAGAGGTATCTAATGGACACTCGAGTGAGAGGCGTCATCATTGTGGCTGCGGTGGTCATGGCCGCGCTGTGGCCGGCCGCAATGCCGACTGCGAGTCAGGCACCGTCTGCCGGATTCCCTGCTTACACGCCGCCGCGCACGGCGGACGGTAAACCCAACCTGAACGGGATCTGGCAATCCTTCACGACGGCGAATTGGGACATTGAGGCGCACGGGGCGCAGCCCGGACCTCACCCCGAACTCATGGGTGCGTGGGGCGCAGTTCCCGGAGGCCAGAGCATTGTCGAGGGCGGCCAAATTCCGTACCGTCCGGAGGCCCTGGCGAAAAAGAAGGCGAACTTTGAGAAACGGATGACCCCAAAGGTCACCAACGATCCCCATCGCTATGACTCCGGCGAGCCGGAGCTGCAGTGTTATCGGCCGGGCGTGCCTCGCGCCAACTACATGCCCTTCCCATTTCAGATTTTTCAGACTCCGGGTGAGATCCTGATCGTGTATGAGTACAAGGGCGCTTCGCGCACCATCTACATGGATCCTCATCGGGAACCTCCCACCGATTCCTGGATGGGATGGTCGAACGGCCATTGGGAGGGAGATACACTGGTCGTGGACGTGACGGGTTTCAATGAAAACACGTGGTTCGATCGGGCTGGGAACTACCATAGTGATGCCTTGCACGTGGTCGAACGCTACACGCCCGTCAGTCCCTACCATATCAAGTACGAAGCCACCATCGAGGACCCGAATGTCTTTACACGACCGTGGAAGATAAGCTTTCCCATCTATCGTCGTGTGGAGGAAAATGTTCAACTCGTGGAGTTCAACTGCGTTCCGTTCGTGGAAGAGCTGATGTACGGGCCTGTTGGACTGTACAAGCCGCCGAACAGGTAAAGACGTTTTGTTGATGGCTGCGCCCTGTCGGGCTTGCATTCGCAGCCGCTCATGATCAGGAGGTTTTCAGATGCGTAATCGAACTCTCACAGCATTCGCTGCTGTAACACTCGTGATGCTGGTTGTGTTGTGGGCACCGGTTCTCGGGGCGCAGGCCCCGGCCACCAAATCGATCGATGCCACGGCGCTTGATCCGGAGGCGGCAATCAAGGCGGCGGCCGAAGCGGCAAAGGCCGCGGCCGCGGTCGCGAATTGGACCCCGCCCCGTACGGCATGGGGCGATCCGGACCTGCACGGATATTACCTCACTGCCACCTATACTCCTTTGCAACGCCCGGCCTCGCTCGCTGGAAAAGCGTTTTACACGGAAGAGGAAGCCCTCGCCGCTTTCAAGAAGGCCGTTGAGACCGACGCTTCAGTCAATCCCAGTACTGTCCATTATGATTGGAAAGAGTATGCGATGGACGGCTGGCAAAGCCCGGTCAGGCCCAACCGGCGCACGTCCCTGATCGTGGATCCGGAGGATGGCAGGATTCCTCCCTTGACGCCGGAAGCACAGAAGCGACAGGCCGCGGCCAGAGCCGCCGCACAGGCCAGAAACCCTCAGGTCGGTGTGCAGACCCTCGGAAACTTGTACACGCGGTGCGTCACCGGGAACAATGGTGGACCCATGCTCCGGGGCGGCCAGCCCGGCTCGGATAGCGGCGCGGCCGGTGTTACCGCTGAGGCTCAGATCATCCAAACTCCGGGATACGCGCTCATCATGACGCAGTCGAATGACGACGCTCGCATCGTTCCCCTCGACGGGCGTCCGCATCTCCCGTCCACCGTCCGCAACTATCTGGGAGATTCACGTGGCCGTTGGGAGGGCAATACGCTCGTCGTTGAGACCACCAATTACATCGTTCCCGGTACGAACTTCAACGGCGGCTCATCGGGATTGAAGCTGATCGAGCGCTTCACGCTTGCCGGCCCAAACACGCTTCGTTACGAATTCGCGCTCGACGATCCGGCAACCTGGACGAAACCCTGGAAGGCGGAAACTCTCTTCCCGCGGATTGATCCGCCGTTGTACGAGTTCGCGTGTCACGAACAGAATTATGGCTTGATGAACGTCGTCAAGGGCGCCCAGGCCACCGAAGCCGCAGAAGCGGCGAAGAAGGCTTCGCCGAAATAAGTCGCCAGGCGAGCCATGACGTCCGAATACTGCAATCGAATGAAATAGGGACTTAGGAAGTAAGAAGAAGGAGGGACCTCAGATGCGCATCTCAATCAGCCTGGTCGGTGTGATCGTGGCTGGTCTACTTCTGGCCGCGGTGCCCGTGCAGGCGCACCACGCCTTCGCGGCGGCATTTGATGAAAACCGGCCGCTCAACCTGCAGGGTAAGGTCACTAGAGTGGAGTTGATCAATCCTCACGCCTGGATCTGGATTGACGTGAAAGGCGCGGATGGCAAGGTTGTCAACTGGGGGATCGAGGGCGGACCCCCGACCAATCTCTTCAGGAACGGCATTACGAAGACCAGTCTGCCGATCGGAGCGGAGATCAAGGTCTTCGCATACCAGGCCAAGACCGGAGAGAGTAAGGGCGTCGGCGTTTTTGTGGAGTATCTTGACGGAAAAAAGGTCTTCATGGGCGGCTCTGCCCCAGGCGCCAACGGCCAACCGGCACCGACAAAATGAGAAATAGCGCGGGCTGAAGCCCGCGACTACATTGGGATCGAGCTTCGGTCCAGGGATCCACGTTCCGTGAAATGGGATCCACGTTCGGGCCAATGTAGTCGCGGGCTTTAGCCCGCGTTTCACCTATGTCTCTTCTTCGTCTCTGTGAGTGGCTTGCGACTACATCCGGAAGCATCGCGCTCCACGAATCACACTACATGTATCTCATCGTGTTGTCGGTCCACGTTCTGACCTTGTGCCTGTTTGTCGGGACAGCGGTGATCGTGGATCTGCGTCTGCTGGGCCTGACGATGCAGAGCGTGCGTGCGTCGGAAGTGATCACGCGGCTCCTGCCCTGGACTACAGGCGGCTTTCTGGTAATGATTCTCTCCGGGGCTCTTCTCTTCTACGCTGCGCCGCTGCTCAGATACCAAAATGTCTTCTTTCGGGCCAAGATGGTGACGCTGGTTCTGGCCGGCGTGAATGTCTGGGTGTTCCATAACACCGTGTATCGCAGCGTGGCGGAATGGGACCTGGATCCTGTCCCGCCACGAAGGGCCAGGATGACGGGCGGCCTGGCTATCGTGTTGTGGGCTCTCCTGATCATGTTGGGACGCATGATCCCGTACCAGGTGTACTGGTTCGACTGCAACAGTCAGACGCAACCCGCGATCCTCAATTGGCTCGCGGGCTGCATTACTGATCCTCCGTAGCAAGGCTCACATGTCTTTTTTCGATTTCTGTGAATGGGTCCAATATTCTGCGCTGCTCTCCGCAATGCGCAGTTCGTCATGGTTTTTTCCCGTTATCGCAAGTGTCCATCTCATGGGATTGGCCTTGATCGGCGGAGCTGTGTTGGTTGTGGACCTGCGACTCCTGGGGCTTGGATTGCGTCGCCAGCCGGTGGCTCGAGTTGCGCGGGACGCCGAGCGATGGCTGCTCGTCAGCCTTCTAGTGCTGTTGCCCACGGGCATCCTCCAATTCATGTGTTTCGCCGCCACAAAGTACTACTACCTCACAGCCTTCTGGGTGAAGATGTCCGCCCTATCCCTGGCTCTCGTCTTTACCTTTGTAGTCCGCCGCAAAGTGGCAATGGCCGAAGAGGCGACGATGAGTCCGGTCTGGGGCAAGCTGGTGGCTGTCGTTTCGCTCTCGTTGTGGTCTACGGTCGCGATCGCAGGCCGACTGATCGGGCTGCCCTGAAAGCGACCTGTGGATAGACTCGCTCAGCCTCGTCGAATTTCCGAGCCTTGAAACCGGATCTGGATGCGGTAGACCTTTTTCATGCGGCATTCGATCGCTCCGGTGGCGGCGTCGAACCGTACCGGCACGTCGACGCGGTGGATGTCCACCACGGCGTGGTAGCCGCGCTCGGAGAACACGTCGATCAGCATCGCCAGCGCCAGCGGATCTTCCAGGAGGGTGTCCTCTGTGTTGACGAGCGCGAAGCCTGAGATCGCGTGACGCAGCACGATCGGCATCATTTTCTTTTCGATGAAAGCGACGATTTGCCCGAATAGTGCGCCGTGCTCCAGTTGGTAGGTGTCCAGCCGTTTCACCATTTCCTGGCGCGCATGCACGATGATGTCGCTCGCCACGGGCACGCCTCGGAGCCGGTCCACCGTATGCGGATCGAGCTCCAGCGTGCTCTGGTATTCGAGCTCTTGCAGAATGTTCTGCTCGACCTCCTCGATGGGCCCGCGGGCATTGATGAAATGGTAGTGAAAAATTTCCTTCAGCGACTGGAGCGCGTCCCAGGTCTGTTCTTTGAACGTCTGGTATCGCCGTCGCGCAAGCGTCTCATCATGGTCCGTGGTGCGATCCTCCCAGGGACGGCCGATTCCGGTGCGCCTGACTTCGCTGTTATGGACGCGCGTTTCGCGGCCTCGCTTCAACTGGCGCGCCACCGATTCCTGTTCGTCCACGAAAAGAACCATGATGTGGATCGTAGGATGCCGGAAATGGATACTGAGCGGAGTGTTATAGAACTCGCGCCGCAACGCGTGCATCTTGTCCACGAGCCGTTTCAAGCACTCGACTTGCACATGCGTTCGGGGAAAGCCGTCGAGAATCACGCCATGGTGATATTCCTGTCGCAGCAGGCGCCGCAACACCAGGCCCACGACCTCACGGTCCCCGACCATGTTGCCCACGTCCTTCAGGGCCTGCGCCTCAGGCGAGTCCAGCAACGCGCTGATGACGATAGGCGGGCACGTCAGGCCCCGCGTCTTCGTGATGAATCCAGTGTTGGTGCCCTTGCCCGAACCTGGCGCGCCGCCGAGAAGAATGATCTCTTTCGGGAAACGCAGGTTTTCACGACCGAGTTCGGCCTCGAGATCCTGCCAAACCGACTCGAAGATTAGCTGGGCGTCCTTTATTTCAAGATCGCTGAGCTTTTCCGTCAGGGGTTTCATGCCTATCAACGCCTACATCCTTTGATTTGATAAGTTTGCCCTCCAGATCGGAATTCCGGTATCCGGAATCCAGCCGACGGACGGGCCCAAGGGTAACCTCGATAAGGACGATAGGCTATGAAATTTTCTCGGTGACCGACTGGAATGCAGGCAGCAAAGCCTTGTTTTTATCGCCCCAGGGCGAGGGGATGGTAAGCAGGATTGTCGCTCACCGTCTGAACGAGTTTCTCTCCGTAGAGCACCTCGGAGTCGTCAAGAACGGCGTGGAAGATACGAAGAGTGAGGCGGTCAAGCCTTGGGCGGGCGCTCTCGAAAACTACACGCTCAAGGAAGTTAACGCCGCCTCAACACTCACCATCGAAATGGATGTGGCCGATGACTACAGAAAGTACTTTGAAGAAACCTGGCCGAAGGCGCTTAGCAAACTCAAAGAGATCGCAGAGAAGTAGTTTGCGAGACAATCGGCCCGGAAAGACGCCTTGAACTGCCGCAGTGAGTGACGGCTGCTAAAGGCTAAAGGTCACTGTCCGTGGACCAACACCTTCGAACCGGCTTCGAACAGCACCTCGACCTTGGTTCCATTCTTAATAGCCGTGGCGACGCCGATGCCGAAATTTGGGTGCTCCATGACATCGCCTAGAAGGTACCGGTCTTTCGAGGAATAGCTCTTGGCGACCGCTGCTACATCTTTACCTTTCAAAAGCGCATGGTAGCGGCTCGCTCGCACCTTTCCAGTCTTGGGTGCGGGTGCGGGGGAAGTTTGCTCTTTAGTTGTTTTTGCAGTTGTTTTTGCCATTTGTTCTCCGTACGGAATTGATTGTTAATTTCTCAGGGCGCGCTTTCCTCTTCGAAAATCGCTACCGTCGCCGGCCTGAACGTCCTCCCGGACCGAAGGTGCGCCACTGTACAGGCCGCGAATTCGAACCCGGGCTGCGAAGCGATGCAACCGTCGCCGAATGGTAGCTGTGGTTTTCAACGGCGACTAACGGACTGCGTGTCAACTTTTCTATCCCTTTCAACATTAAGACCTCGCTGGCATCACAGAATGACAGCGCCGTTCCGACTGCGCCCGCCCGAGCGGTTCGGCCAATCCGGTGCACATAGCTCTCGGGATCGTTCGGCAGTTCGTAATTGATGACATGAGAAATCCCTTCGACATCGATTCCGCGGGCCATGATATCGGTGGCAACCAGCACCGTAATCTTTCCCTTGTCGAACGCCAGCAGCGCCCGTTGCCTGGCATTCTGGCTCTTGTTCGAGTGAATCGTATCGGTCGAAATACCATGGCTGGCGAGATGCCGCATGAGGCGATCGGCACGATGCTTGGTTCGCGTGAACACCAGTGCCCTCCGCACATCTTTGCCCTTGAGGATTTCGGCCAGGAGTAAGCCCTTGTTGGCCTGATCCACGAAGAGCACCTTCTGTTCGATATCCTGCGACACCGAAGCGGGAGGAGTTGTCTCGACTCTTACCGGGTTATTCAGCATGTCGCCGGCGAGTCCGATGATCTCACCGGACAATGTAGCGGAGAATAAGAGGGTCTGGCGCCTGGCCGGAACCTGAGAGACGATCCTGCGGACATCATGAATGAATCCCATGTCCAGCATGCGGTCTGCTTCGTCGAGAACGAGCATTTCGACCCGATCCAGGCGAACCAGTCTCTGCTCCATCAGGTCGAGCAGGCGGCCGGGCGTGGCAACCAGAATGTCGGGCTTCTTGCGGAGCGCTTTCACCTGCGAGTCTTGAGAGATTCCACCCAACACGACTGCGGTTTTCAGTAGGAGATAGCGGCCATACGTGCGGAAGCTCGCCTCCACCTGCAGCGCGAGTTCGCGCGTTGGAGTCAATATGAGAGCGCGAATTGCATTTTGCTCGCTCGCCGGCTGTGCACTAAGCCTGTCGAGCATCGGCAGGGCGAAGGCGGCAGTCTTGCCGGTTCCGGTCTGGGCTGTCGCCAGAAGATCATGTCCTGCAAGCACTTCTGGAATCGCTGCAACCTGAACAGGGGTCGGCTGTTGATAGCCTTCCTCTGTCACCGCACGGAGAATGGGTTGACTTAATCGGAATTGTTCAAATGGATGTGAATTCATATTCACCTGTCTTGATTTGTACCGAGATGACGGCGGCTCGTTCTCGGTGGGTGCTCAAAACAGCTCCGAGGAGTGACGCAGGAGATCGTCGGGAGATTCGTATTTATTGAGATAACTAAAGAAACTTTAGTTCCCCGTTTTTATGCTGGTTGCGCAGTTTGAGCGCTCGGCCAGGGCCGAACTGCAGCAAATGAACAAATAAGAGTATAGCACGGAAATCGAGGCCGGGTGACAGTTCCTGCAGACCGCGAGTCGTCGGCGGTCTGCTCCCGGCGGGGGTTGACTTCAGGACTACCGGCTGTGAGGCGCTTTGGAATCAGTATCAGCGGGTTGTCGTCGCACCTTCTTGCGTTTGAGTTTCTGCGCCAACTTGCTCTTGAGCCGCTTCTTTTCTCCGGGTTTCAGAAAAAAGGAGTGTTGCTTCACGGCCCTGATAATGCCTTCCTGCTGGACCTGCCGCTTGAAACGCCGAAGGGCGCTCTCAATGGATTCACCGTCGAAAATGCGGACTTCTGCCAAAATGTGCCTCCGTAAGATTTTTGATCGAGCCGTGAGTATGATGGCCTCGCGTGCCGAAAGCAACGCGTCTTTTCGCAGACCTGCGCGGGATCTTATCATTTGCCGGGGAGAAACAGCTTATCAGCTTCCTTTTGAAGCTCCTCGATCGTGATCTCTCCACGGGCATGGGACTGCAGATGCGTGTAGAACTGATTGTACTTCTTCATGCTGGCTTCGCGGGCCATAGCTGTCGGGATACCGGAACAGAATTTCTGAAAGTGCACACCTATCCGGTCGAGGGCGAGGCTGCTTCGGCAGTGGGGACACTTAATTCCTGTCAATGTTGGGCCGTAAGTCCCTTCTTGCGAGAGGTTATGAACTCTCGCACTTCTTCGATCGAAGAAAACACTTTGTCGCTCTTGCGCGAATTGCAAGGCTGGCAACAAATGATGAAAGCCGTTTTGGCGCCCATAAGCAGCTTCTTTTTGCTCTTCGGAAAGAAGTGGTCCTTTGTGGGCCGGGTTCTGTGGTGATCCCACTTAATCACCTGTAAGCAGTAAGTACAGGTATAGGAATCACCCAAGCTCAAGGATCGGCGGGCTCGCGCCACCTATGCAGAACGCCCGCAGGTCTGTGATCGCATGAAAGAAGTTTAGCATGCGACCCTGCGGAAAAATGTTGTGAACACGCAAACCGAACTGTAGCGGCGGTCTCTGGCCGGCGGTATTTCGTTGATTCCAGGAAAAACCGGCGCTCATAGAAGCTGTGAACGAATTCGCAACGAAGGGAAACTGGAACCACAAAAAGCACAAAAAGCACAAAAGGCACAAAAGGCACAAGAAACTTATGTGCTTCTTGTGCCTTTTGTGGTTTCTTCCTCCGGCCTTCCAATTCATTCACACATTCATAGAACGCCGCTACAGTTGGATTCAGGCATGATTCCAGAGTTTTTTCCGCACCCTGTTAATTCTTGCTGTATTTTGTCACGCCTCTCAGGGTTGCTTCGGCTGTGTAGATGTTGCCGGCTGCGTCGATGGCGATGCCTTCGCCCATGGCGCCGTCGGAAGCATCCGTCTTGTGAGGCGGAATGAACATCATCACCTTGCCGTCTTTGAGACTCCCCATCCGGATTCCCTTGAGCCAGCCCGGGTGAACTCTTTCGGTCGACTCGGAGTCGGCCGTGTAAATGACGTCGTTCCTGTCGATGGCCAGCCCGCTGGTGCGGCCGAAGGCGTCGTATTCACTGATGAACTTCCCATCCTTCGTCAGGATCTGGATGCGGTGGTTGTGGCGATCGGCGACGATCAGTCGGCCTTTCGAATCGAATTCGAGCGCGTGCGGCGTCCGGAACTCGCCCGGCCCGGTTCCCGCCTTGCCGATCGTTCGGAGAAACTTTCCGTTCCTGTCGAACACCGAGATTCGTCCCACTAGATTGGGATCGGTTACATCGGTATGGCTTTCGGCCACGTACACGTCGCCATTGCCTGGGTCCGTGACGACATCCGTGGGGTCCGTCAGGGCTTCGGGAGGATTTCCTCTCACGCCGGGTTTCCCAAGGGTCATGAGGACCTTGCCGTCCGGGCTGAACTTGACGACCACGCTTCCTTTGTTTTGTTCGCCGGGAAACTTTTTGAGATCATCTGCGGTTGGGGCTCGCGCGTCGGTCACCCACAAATTTCCATCTCGATCGACATGGATACCATGTGGCCAGACGAACATCCCGCCGCCAAAGCTCCGGATCTCCTTGCCCGACTCATCGAAATGGTGGACCGGGTTCGCATTGGTACCGAGACAACCCGGCGTCGTCCCCGGCGAACATCGATCCGTTGCCCACACCGTCTTGCCGTCGCGATCGATGGCAACGCCGTTGGATCCGCCCCACGATCTTCCCTCTATGCGCGCCCAATCCCGGACCACGTGATAGGGATTGGCGCCGGTGTTGACCGGTTGAACTTTGTCGGTCTGCGGCGTGCCTCCGCGCGCTTGCGCCTGGACGCTGCCTGCGTGCATCGCAACCCAGGCGACGACAATCGGTGCCATCAGCCACAATCTCCTGCAACCTGAAATGGACATTTCCCGGCTCCATTCTGCGCAAAATGACGGTCGGCGGTTCTCAGTAACTCAGGTACACGCAGGAGGCGGTGCGCTCGCGTCCTCGACGATTTCCTGGTATTCCATGGTGACTCGCTGTTGGGAATCCGACCTGAGGTTTGCTGTATACGCATCCCCTCCGTACGTGTCAAGCGGATTCGGCCCGCGTGATTATCATGAGACCGCAGACCGGTCCATCGCATTGTTCGAGTACCGGTCTGCGTGATTGGCGAGACGATTATTGAATTTCAGCGGCAGTCATGGTGCAACTCGCTGGGCGCAGGCGGACCTTCGATGCACGGGATAGCGCTGAGATACTCGTAAATAGCCCGCAGATCATGGTCCGTCATATCTTGAAACGCGGGCCATGGCATGACCTGGAGAAGGTTGCCATTGAACGGAGGCTGGAGGCAGTTTGTGGTTATGGTAGCGGAACAGTTTGGGTGGAGGTGATCAAAGTCGGTGCCGTTTCTCATGATTTGAAGAAACTCCCCAAACGGAGCGCCCCCTTCCGGCCTCCCGGTTTTGTCCGGGGTCAAGTTGCGGGAGACAATGTTCGGAGAAGTTGGCCCCAACGGTCCGAAATCGAACCCGCCGCCCAAATAGGTCGCCGGGTTCACCTTCTTCGGCGGCGTAAAGAATGGGCTTCTAAAGTATGGGTTGCTGGAATATTGAGTAACGGGGCCAGCACTGTGGCAACCATTGCAGTCGCCAACCGTGTTGACCAGATAGCTGCCCAGTCCTACAAGTTCCCTGTTTTTTCCGGCCAAATTCAGCTTTACCGGAGCTATCGCGAAACCTTTTTGAACCTTGGACTGGCCATTGTCATTATCATCTTCTTCTACCAGCGGGGAACTGAGTAACCTTCCCGCAAGCAGGATCGCAACAAATGCTGCGATCGTTGCCCCTGCGAAGACAAATTGCTTCTGCTTCATCTCATTCTCCTTTTTTTGGATTGATCCCAGGACGACCGCTTTTGGATCCTGGGACAGTGCCGGTTATTTGGAGCGAATTGCGAGGCGCGGTGACTGCATCCTACAGCTTTCCGTCACGAACAACAAAAGATGTGCGCTGACCGCTTTGGAGGTGAGAGTGTTGAGAACGGGCCGATTTCGCCTGTTCAAGGGAGAGCGAGAACGTTGTTCAGTTGCAGCCGGGAGTGGCATACACCGGAGCGCCAGGAATCGCCGCAAACGTGCAGCTTCCGCTACTGCTGACCACCGCGCCGCTTCCGTCGCGCCAGTGATACTCGCCAGAACTCCATCGCTGCGCCTGCAGTGCAGTCACCACATTTGCCAAAGGAGTGGTGTTACCCTCAACGCCTAGATTGCCCGTGGAGCCATCGAGCCAGAAGTAACCTTTGTACACGACACCAAACAAGCGCCTGATGAACTCCGCCTCAACCGCATTGATTTCGCGGCCGTTCAAGAAAGTGCCGGTGTTGCCGCGCGAAGCCTGGGACGGAAGCGGACCGAAATTGTGCCCGGGACGAATGTAGCCGGCCGCTTCAAAACCCCAATATCCGTAAAGGCCGCTCCGCGGGTCGTACCAGTAGCGGCCCTCCGGCGGCGCCATCCCATACAACTGTCTCAATTCGGCTACTTGCCCCGGAGTGAGCTCTCGTCCATTGACCAGAACTCGCGAACCTGTTTTCAGGTTCTGAATGGTTTCCGGAATCGTGGTGAACACCGTTCCTGTGTAGCGCAACCCAATGATACTTGCCGTTCCTGTATCCGATGAAACAATCACCGGACCCACATAGTTGGCCGGCAGTGTGACAAATTCATTTAAGAACTTCGCGATTGTAGCCCGTGGGCCTAACGTTACCGTGCCGCCCGCATTACCGGCGAGAATGTTATAAGTATTCGATTGCTCCGAATCATTCGCGATTGCCAGGCCAATCTGGGCGCCTTCGCGGCTGTCCGCCAGAATCTGAACACTCCTGGCGGCCGGCGAAGAAAACACCGTCGCTTCGGCAAGCTTCGTTCCGTTGGCGGCGTAATAGGAATACAACTCCTGAGCATCCACGGGCGACGAGCACTGCATTGTCGCGTACCCCGCCTGAAAGCTCTGGGTTCCATTTGTTGCACGAACTACGAATTTCCCTGGCGACAGGCTCGCCGTAAAGTTGCCTTCGCCGTCAGAGGTGACACCACGAAGCTGCGTTACACAATCCGTGTTCGCATTCGAGCTGGAATTAATGTACATGCCCGTTGTTCGATAGTAACTGCCGTCAGAGAACCTTCCATCCGCAAATTGCGGGAACACATGTTGTGTGCTCGCGGTAGGCAGAACAGAACCACTGATGCTTTCCGGAATCGTAGTGAAGACACGTTCGGTGAACCGCAATCCTATGATGCTGGCGCTGCCGGTGCTCGAAGAAACCTGGACTACTCCGAGACTGCCGGCAGGAATGCCGGGTACGAGCTGGCTGATGAACCTGGCGGCGGAGCTTCTGGGAGCCAGCGTGAGTGTACCTGTTCCGCTCGCGCCACTCATGCTGACTGTGTATGTCACGCTTTGATCCGAGTCGTTTGCTATTGCAATACCGAGCTGCGCACCCTCGCGTTGGTCTGCCACCACCAATGCTTTGGAACCAGGCGGCGAAGAAAACACCGTGGCTTCGGAGAGCTTGGTGCCATTCGACAGATAGTAAGAGTACAAGAGCTGAGCCTCGATATTCGCGTTGCACTGCAGCGTGGCATACCCGGTTTGCAGTCTCTGCGTACCGGCGGTTGATGCTATTGTCCATCCGCCTGGTCCCAGCGCGTAGTTCAAACCAAAGCCCGGAACTGTTAAACCTCGCAACTGCAACGTGCAGTCCGCGCTGATGGTGGAGCTGGGATTCGAAATCATCAGGGTGGTGCGGTAAGACGTTCCGTCGCTGAGCTGTCCATCGGCGAATTGAGGAAAGACGTGGTAAGTGCCGGCAGTGGCAGACGTGCCTGAAGTATCGAGATCGTTATGATCATTTTGGGCAAAACCGGGAATACATAAAAGAGCCGATATAAGCCCGATCGAGATTGCTTTCATTGACGCCCTCCCGAACTCGAAATTCGGGGTGGACGAAGCAATCTGCTTGCCTTTGTTAAGAGGTTCTTAACTGTCGGTAGGCTTCCTTCTTACCGCACCAACTCTATCGAAAAGGCTACTGGAGAATCCGATCCGATAGTGTTGTTCGCGCTGACCTCACCGACTGTAAGCGTGGATTGGCATTAGCCCGGATTATTCGTAAATTCGGTACTGGGTCGGATTCGACCAACGGATTCCCCTCCTTGAAAAGGAGGGGTGGACGCGCCATTAATAAAATGCCGCGAAGCCTCCTTTGAAAAGGCGCGGACGGGGTGGTCAGTTCGGAGTAACGTTTCGTCTAACTGACCACCCCGTCTGCGCCACTTCGGAAGGGGATTCTTTTTCTTTATGGCGCAGCCACCCCTCCTGTTCCAGGAGGGGAATCCGTTGCTCGAACCCGACCGGTACCGATTTCATTGTTACGCGGTAAAACCGCCTCCATTAGCCGAATTCATGAATAATCCGGGTTAGTGGGCTGCGGAAAATACCGAACTGTAGCGGCGGTCTATGACCAGAGCTGTTCACGATATCGCGCGAAGCGTTGCAATTGAAGGTTAGCCCCGCGAGGGGCGGAAGATTCTCAGAACCATCTTTCGCTCCTTCGGAGCTCGTAAAGTCGAGGTCTACCGGGTCCCCACGCTGGCGCGTGGGGCTACATTCTGTCGCCGCTACGCGGCTGTTGATTCCAGGAAAACCAGTTGGGTCCTTAGTGGGACGACTTGGCGGTCTCCTTCGGCAACACGCCCGACCCGAAGGTCTTGCTGCCCTCGACCGAGTCGCAATGCATACCTGGTTTGGGCACGCTGCCCTTCGGACATTGGAATATCCCCGAATCTCCTCTGTCTCCGGCCGGTTTGCCATCCCGCCGCGGATGGACTCCCATGCTGATGACCATCCCCCTTGGGAAGCTCTCCAGTGTAATGCCTTGTTTGACTGCTTCCCCGGCACTCTCCATCTGAACCACCCAGACGAGAGGCTCGCCTTTCTCGTCACGCACCAGAGCGTCCCGTTTTTCGTTCAAAGGAACGAAGTGAAACTCGAAGTGGGCGGCGTTGGGGATTACGCGAACGATTACCCCGGTAAAGACCCGGTACACACTTCCGTCATACATGGCGTACGAATGATGAGCATCCGCCGGCGGCGTCCAAAGCCCCGCCAACAAGATCACGACGAATATCGCAACCATGCGCGCCGGCGCCGCTGTAATTTTCTTGATATGCATTGCTAATCCTCCATTACCCGTCTTCATTATTTAAAACCCAGATCAAGCTCCACTTTGGGCCGGTCCATATTTTTCTCGAAATACTCTTCCCAGATCTTCGCCCATGGCCGGTCGAGCATATCGGGGACTCGGTACTCAATGACCTGCCCCGGCGCAACCTGGGTCGCGAATCCATCGACTGGGTAAAGAGGCCGGGTACATTCCGTCCATCCGAGCCGGCCGGCCGAACTCCATGACTGCTGATAATTCCTGTGCCACAGAGTCCGGACCGGCTGTGCGAGGGCTTCCGAATCGTAAAATATCGCTTCCCAATCGATCCCGATGAACTTGCCGGCCGTATCGCGAGCGGGCGTCAGGATCTCGATCGCCTCCAGTTTATTGCTCCACTCCCAACTGGAATGCTGGTTCCAGCCCTGAATGTTGGATGTCCACATAATCAGCGCGTCTTTGTCCCAGAACCCGATCGTATCTCCGTACCATTGCGGAACATCTGCCTGCGGAGGTGACTCTTTATCGAGCTGGACAATGCGCGACATGCCGTTGCCCATAAACGTCACGATCTCCGGCGTCACGATGATGCGGCTCGGCTTTGGGCCCGTCGCCCACTGCCGCATGAACCCCTCGGGCCAGCAATAGGAAGCGGACCACTGGTGGGCGGCGTTGACGCCCTCATGATAGATCTGTCGCACCATGCGCTGCTGATATTCAGGCGTCAGCAAGGACAATAAGGT
>Ga0137394_10000353_pt1 | contig 31915 bp, 42 predicted proteins | sample czobulk116metaG_FD_108278 | JGI IMG/M metagenome (GOLD analysis project Ga0137394, IMG submission 108278) | Vadose zone soil microbial communities from Angelo Coast Range Reserve, California, USA - czobulk1.16 metaG | ecosystem: Environmental > Terrestrial > Soil > Vadose zone | place: USA... | reverse complement strand
GAACGGAGCGAGATGGACGAGTAGAGATTTCTGAAGGCTCTTTGAATGTAACCAGAAGGCACACGGAGGAGGACAGAGCAGATGGTGTATTCGGTACATAGGGCTAGCTGCTAGCGCAATGAAACAGGGATTCTTCCGAACACCGAACCCTATTTCGTGCGAGTGTGCGTAACATTTTGTACTTGGGATCGGGCCGGGCTTGCCGCCATGGTAGGAAGGGCTCGTACTCAGCAAAGATTAGTTACTTAAGCATTTTGCATCTGAGGAGCGGCGCTCAGTTGGGAAAGGTTGGGGAAGGATGAGAAAAAGGCGCACGCTCTCGCTATCAGGGAGTTCTCGCCCAAGCAGACATCCGAACGTCATTAGTATCTCTGTTGGCCCCGCCTCCACCTAAAAACCTTCTTAGTCGGTCTGCCCAGCGCTCGCGGCTCCTCTAATCCCTGTCTCTCCTCTGTGTACCGCGCAGAGTTCCTAATCCTCCTCAAGGCACGTCATCGTTTAACCCACTCGCCAATGTTACCCAACATTGACGCGCGCGCGGGCTCGTGTAGCGGGAATATGTGCGTCGCAGATATCGCGTTTCGCGTGCTTGCGCCTTCCCGACCATTCCCATTCAGCGGATGCGACAGTAAATTCTTGGGCGAATTCAGACAAGAAAGAGGAAAATGGCGGGGATTCATCCGTATCGATGTATGTTTATGACGCAATGAAGGAGCGGCCCAACAATTGTGATGGTACGCCCCGGTACTCAACGTAGCGCCCTTCTGTTGCTGATCTGTACTTGTACTTGCACAGTGTGAATATGGGACACGGATGAACTTTTAAACCTCTACCTTGAGGCGTTCGACAATGAGTTGTTTGTTACGCACTTTTCATAGCACTTACAACCTGGCCTTTGCTGTATCTAAATCCGCGGCGGAGGGGCTGATGGAGGAGCGCCATTCATGCGAGGGCCAGACTCAGTTGTGCGTCAATCATTCCTTCTCTCTTGGCAATTGGCTTGGCATTGTTAACGGATGCAAAAACACGAATGAGCCAAGTCAATCCAGTTGCCCTTCCGTCACGCGCATGTTCAGTACAAATTTCCGCTTCCAGACCGACCACGACTTTGAAAATCTCTCCGTATATAGCACGATTCGAATTCGGTATAGTATGCACTCGCGCATACATCTTGCGGTTGGAACTTGTCTACGTTGGTTCGTCCAGATCAAGTCAAGTGAGCCAACCAGTGCACACCATCACCAAGCTTACCCGTCACCCATCGCTTCATGTTCGACGACTAGGGTTTTCGATGTTTTGGATTCCATGATCGCATTCGGAATTTGGCTGGCTGGCTGATCTACTACTGTATTCAGCTACGGCGGGCGGACAGATATATACCAAGCCTCGTCACCGTGCGGTTTCTCTTTATCGGATACACTCTCGCACTCTTGAAATCTCGAAACTCGCAATTCTCAACTCACAATATTCCACGTCGTCTTCTCAATCGCGTCAAGGTTTCGGTACTTCGGAAACTTGCTGCAAGGATTTGCCCGCGGGCTCTTAGCGCTCAGAAGCTTTGGTCTAATCCCCTCTCATCTTATTCCTGCTCTTCCGCCTCCTCTACCTACACCGCTTCTGGACGCACCCGCGCCCCTTGTGGAGCTTCCAGAGGAGATCATTCCGCCCTACCTCTCCGGGGGCCTCATTGCCATTAAACCTATCGAACGCCAGCCTCCAGTTTTCGCCTCGCCCATTTCTAGTTATCAGCATTCTCTTATCACAATATCGTCTAGCCAGCTCCACAGTTTTCTGCCTCTTTTTATCATGTTTGCAATTATCTCCGGATTCATCGTCCTCCTCCCAGAAATTGTAAACATTTTCATGAACGTTGCCAAGATCCCCTCTGCCTTTACTCATGCGTCAAGATATATACCCAAATCCATCATATCCAAGCCTATTTCCCATTTTCTGCCTGCCAGCCTTTCTTCTCAGTTTCCCTCTTCCCTCTTCCCTCTTCCTTATCTCTCTTGTTTTTCTGGTACCCTTGTGGACCGGACCGGTGCGCACCCATATTTCCTCTCGCGTTATTGACCTTCTTATCGACAATATTTTTTTCAACCTGTCATTGCGTCCTTCTCCACCTTCATCTGGTTCATGTTCATACTTCTCTCCCAGGACCAAGGCTCGAACGTGGTACGTCTGTTCCCGGAGTATATGTAGCGAACGAATGTCATACCCTGATGCTTTAGATCGTCATTCTCCTGCAGCGGTGCGGTCTATTGGCTGTGCAGGATACTACGACACCCCCTCTCTTGAATGTGCTTTACGAGCAGATTACACATGGTGCCTCCGGATACAATGACCTCGTCGGGTGCAGCAATCTGTCCTGTGAACACAGCGAACACCAAGTGATGGCGAACGGTTCCCTCGGCTATTCGCACCTGGCGCACGACGAGAAGCTGGAGAGATATGGGCTCAGATTGCAGCACATTTACGCCCAAATCGTCGATTCTCAGAATAGCCTCCGCCAACAGCTGGAACTTTCACGCGCTCGAGAACAGAGGCTACACGCCGACCTACTTGCCGCCGAACACGAGCGCAAGAGATTGAAGGCACTCATCTCCACCCTCGAGGAATCTGACAAGAAGCGGCGGGGATGGAAAGAAATTGCCACCAAGGCTAAAGCTCGCTGTGTAGATGCCGAGGCGACCGTATCCAAGCTACGCGCAGACCTCACGACCGTAATGGACCGCGTTCGCACTGTACAGGAGCAGCTCGACCGCCAGACGGAGCTTGCGTCGAGCAAAGACCACATCATCCTATCGGTCACCGAGGAGTCCCAGGTGGCGCGTATCAGGCTCAAGTACGCAGAAGACAAGATTGAGCGCCTGAAAGCCAAATTGAAACGCGAGCGTGATCGTCGGCTCCGCGAAACAAAGGAGCTATTGGATGAGCAAGTCAGGGTTCAAAATCGTCACGAATCCGAGATGCGCCATCTCAAGCAAGAAGTTCAGGACGCACAAGAGCAGCTACGAGATACAACCTCGCGACTTCGTGCTCAAGGACGATCACCCTTGGACCACGATCACCCACCCTGCTGCCGACAGCCGACGACTGGGCGATATGATACTGGTCAGCCTCCACTTCCGCCAGAACAGAACCTTGACACCGGTACTCCACCCATCAACCTCGACTCTTCTCTCCGCTCTAACAAGTTGTCACCATATTCACCTAGCCGGGACCAAGAGGATTCTTCTACCAGCCAAGTTGCTCACCTACTCCAGATATCCGCATGTTTTGACCCAGCATCCGAAGATTCCCAAGATCAGGTGCTAGAAGAGTCGTTCGAGCGGATGCGCCAAGGAGAATCTGAAAGTGTTCCGGATGCCGTGAACCCGAATGGCGAACGAGACGAGAACCGCCTGCAAGAGGAACTGACAACGACGAAGGAGCAACTACGCCTGGCCGAAGAAGAGGTCCTTACTGTGCGTCGCGATCTCCATCAATCGAGAGAGATACTGCGGGAGGTAAAGACCCACGTCAAGTTGCTTGAATCCGAGTGGGAGATGTGCAAGGTGATGCTGCGAGAATCACAAGATGCGCGGCGTACCAGCATGACGAAACTCGCCGAAGTCGTCGAGCTCCTACGTGTGAGCCAAGCCGAGGCGGAGTCCTCGATGGCCAACGCAGAAGAGTCGCGATCCACATGTTCTCAAGTCAAGGTCCTATGCGCAGCACTACAGGAGCGCGTAACCGAGTTAGAGACCGAAGTCAAGAAATCGAGATATTCGACAAGAACACCAGTCCATACCGACTTTCGTCCATTTATCCCTGCAGATACACATACAAGTATGTGCTTCGCCGGCTTTACACTGTCTCGTATGCTCACATATAATATAAACAAGCACCATCAGGTGTTGAAACAGCTACACACGACCCCGATCGGAAAGATTTCGATTCCATATACATGACTGTTTCTCCACAGCTGCCTCGCCTTCTCGAGTCTTTGCCTTCTTCCCCATCGTCATCTATATCCGGTTCTTTCTATTTAAATCCTCAGAAATGTTCAGCAATACTATCGGCTTGTGCCGATTTCAATTCGGTTTGTTCTGCGGATACACGTACAGGTATGTGCGCGCGCCCGATTTACGCCGTCTCCTATGCTCAAGCGCCATCAGACCTTGGATCATATGCACGTAGTCCCAAGGTACAAGATTTTAATTCCATACACGTGACCGTTCCACAACGGTTGTCTCGGCGTCTCGATTTGTCCTTGCCGACATCGTGGTCTAGTTCCAGCTCGCTTTGTCCTGCGGATCCGGGTATGCGCACGCGCCTTCCGTGGTTTCTTATACTGATGATTCCGATGTCATCAGATGTTAATGCTATTACGCACAGTGATTCGTACCTACTTAATTTGTCACTAGCGCTCCAGTCTTGCGACCCCGACATAAGGTATCACGAGGTTGACCTCCCCACTGCTGTAGGTCCTGGAAACGCAAATCACGAACCTACAAGTGAGTTCTGTACGCATAATTCTCAGCGGGATAGTGGATAAGATTATCAAGTCCCAGATTTAGGTCGTCTTCTATCTTCTCCGCTATCAGAGGGTCTCGCTTCTTCCCCGTCTGTTCAATCTCGGACATTCTTGTCAGAAAGGAATAGTCTTGGTTTAGTGGACTGGCCACACATTGTATCATCACTACTTCCCGGAAGGGGACAGGATAATGACATCGGTGTCCAGGTGAGCGATGTCACCCCCAGACCTCTATATATCGATCGGTTCACTTACTTCCCTACGAAGACCGAGGAGAGCGTGGGTGACCCAACCATTCTCGATCAGGGGACATCACTGTCGCCGTTCCATGAATCAGAGCAGGTCCTGGACAGACGTAAGTGACTTGACAGCCAAGACAATTGCTGAATCCTGTGCATAGGACCTGTAATATCGGATTCCAAAACTCGGGTCTTGCCCCGATCGAGTAGTACCCCCGGTGTACCGCCAGTTTCGAGTCGAGGCTCCCGTACGTTGTCAGCACTTTCCGCTAACGAACGTCTAGTTGACATTTCCTTGACGCCGGATCGTGAAAAGAAGTAACACACTCATTGCGGCAAAACCGCAATAGTGTTACCAACGCCTTGCCAAGCTCAGCTTCAAGGTCCCGAGATGTGCCCATACGACCACTCCCCCTTTCGCTACCATCTCCAATTATCAATTTCGCTCTGCCCATGTTCCCTATGATCACCCTTCCGTCCCTTTCCCTCCCTCCGGCAGGCACGTGGGAACGTCATATAGCATTGTCAATCCCCCGAAACGACTATGGGGACACAGTAACAGGTAACGTCGCTTCGGATCCTCTCTGTAAAATCTCGAGTAGCGTCCAGAACGGAGATGTCCGCTCAACAGGTAACGTATTCAAGTGTACTTTGAACCGCCGTCGACTTATGATCCATCTCTCGGCGCTGGCTCGTGCAGAAACCTTATCTTCTGCACAAGCAAACAGTGACATCGGGGCACCCCATGGCGGGACTCAATTCATGTCCCCGGCGGCATCTATTTTGAACGTACTTGGATCTCCTCCGTCGAAAATTTGTGTGCAGACTTGTCGAAGAGCTCCCGGATCCCAATCAAGCAATGTCGTGACCATCCAGTCGGGCTCGGCGCCGGAAGCGTTCCGACTGCCTTCAAATCACTTCGCCGCCAGGTCTAGTACCAGTGGCCTACCAGCGCTGGATCGTCGAGACGCTCCGCTTGCCGACTGGGATCAGGGCCATTCTTCGAACACCGTCCAGCATCTACCCACACAACCTTTCGGTATTCCCCGTGCGCCGTTGGTTCGCGAAGACACCGAGACGCAGGCTGTCAAGCGTACCACCAAGTCGATGCCTCAACTATCGCCACCACGTTTACTCCCGGGTTTATTAAACCCAGTCACTATCGACTCAGACGGAACGACTCTCACCAACAATGACTGTCCGTGTGCTTCTGGAAAGCTACGCAAGGGCGGTCGCCCCAACCACTATCGTGGTTTCTCGCGTCCGCGTGACATACCGAGGCTTGACTATGACCTCCCTGGGGATTTTGGTGAGAGCGTACGATCGAAGGCCGCGGCCGCTTTTACTGACCCCCGACCGATCTTGGCAGTCCCTGGCTTTGGACGCGTTGCTCCAGAACGGCAGGCCATTGACCTTAATGACTTTGCGTTCGTCATACCGCTCGACTGCGCAACTAGCGCGCCTGTGGCGGCTAGGAAGCGAGCTTCAAAGAAGGGCTCGCTGGGCTCGGGTTCCGGCGCAGGCGCCGCGGCTTTGGCCAGTGTCGGCCCTTCGCCTCGAAGAATAACATTACCGAGGAAGCGGATACTTCCAGGACCAACATTACCAATCAATAATTCCCCACGCCACCGCTTGGCCCCGAAGAGCAGCAGACCTCACTGAACGGTGGTTCATTTCTTCGGGTTAGTTGACCCTTAGGATAGCCTTACTGTGAATAACACTAGCGTATGCCCATTCTGCGCACGGCAAGATGCCCGAGTGTCGACTCTCCTTCCCTTCTCGCCCGTACGTCTGCCGTAGTCCCCAATGACCGTCAATCGATCTTAGCTCATTCCCAAACGGATATGGGGATGGGGATGGTTTGGGGGGTGTGGAGGGCGCGGAGTGTAGCGAGCACTTGAAATACGCGAAAGGACTCCATCCGCCGAGACTGACCGGGGATGATATGCACTATGGTCTATTCCGTAATAGTCAGCTGTGTGCGAAAAGTGTGTGACCTTGCCAAGTTTCTAAAAAGACATGCATGGTTGATAGGCAATGATACGATTACTGCCCACATCTATCACCTGTGCGCTTTCGCGCGCTGAACGCTCTCTGAATTTAGCTGAAGATTGTCTCGAAATTTTATTCATGGTTTGTGAGCCCTGGAGGCAGTGTTTGATAACAAATTTTTGAGGGCGCGAATATCGGAGAATCTTCTCGACTCTTTTGACTTCTGGGGCTCCCGGACTAATTTTACTGTCAATTGGCCTTGAACATCTCGAGTTTGCTTTGCGTCATTTTCATTCGCGGGTATTCGCTCGCCTGGTCAGGTTTTTGCACCTCTCTTTTCGGTCTGAGGAAGACGGTGTGGCTGGTGTGGCGTATGCATTATATGTGGAACAACTTGATAGATGACTACCCAAGGGGCCATCATGTACAGTTGTGATTACGACTACTTGTACTAGGAAGAGAAACATCGACATGACATCGACGTACGCATGTATTAATCGTAAACGAGAAGAAAACAAAAAGGAGAGAAATGCGTAATTTGACAGACTTGATTTCACTTGAGGGTGTCACGGTCGGTGGGTGGGAATAAGGGGAGCTACATTTGGCCCATCCAGTGGTACATATTTTACCCCCTTTTCCTCATCCGTAAGGAGACAAAACCAGCATTGCTGTATGGAGATTCGAATTCAGTCAAATGGAGTCCCACAGATCGGACACGTGCGGTTCCCGCGGGAGAGCCAGCTACCCGCGCACCGCTCATGGAACCTGCGTGTGATGGCGAGTTTGAATGAGCTGAGCTAATCATGGCAACACAGGGAGAACGGAGGCTCACACGTGTTGGCACCGTGTGCCCAACGCGGCGCTCTCATGGTCGCGGAACTGCGTCGTGCATATCATGCACCGGTCCACGGTCGCACCAAGCAGCACCAACTTGAGCTTCACACGCCCGTTGCGCGTGACCCGCCGGCGCACCACCTGGATGCGGCCCAGCTGTGCCCCATTCACGCTGTACTGCGCCCCGGCAACAGGCACTGTCGTCGTCGTTATCGCAGTTGTTGTGGTCGTCGTTGTCGGGTCCAAGCGCGCACGGTTCGTGAGACCCCGTACCATGTTCTGTCATTGCAGACGTGCGAGGATCAGCGATGCAGTACGGTGCCAGAGCAGAGGAGAGATGGCGCGCCTCGCGGTTGCTGCCCGTAATGATCGCGTTCACCTCATCGTCGTCGCGCGGGGTTTCTAGAGCTTCGAGGCTTGTAAACTCTCGCTGCATAGCCGGCGGTGAAGGAAGCGACATCTCGTACGTGCTTCCCGGAGAGGAAGGCTCTGACGCGTCGTCATTGAGCACAGCAAGTAGCGCAGGTGGCGGTAGGGGTGGTGGCATATATCCTCCGGGTTGGTTGACGAGCGGCGAGGGGGTAATGCAGACGCCGCGCGAAAATTGTTTCGCACTTCGCTGCTTCCCAGGTTCCACCTCTACGTACGGAGGTAGGCCCGCCGGGACGTTGGCCGCAAGAAACAGGTCGAGCAAAATGGGCTGCACAGGGCCGGATTGTGAGGCGCCAGGTGGGTGAGGAAGAGGACGGCCAGGGTAGTGGTGTTGTCTGGGTTCCGCACTAGTCGCGGGGGTGCGTTGATCAGAGTCACCGAAAGTAGCCGTCGAATGTGTCACAGGACTAGCTGCTGAGACAGTCGGCCCGGGCGAGTGCACATAGAGCTCAATTAGAGACTCTGTGTCACCGATAGACACAACAGTGTCTCTCTTCGGGGTCGTCATATTCTCGATTGTAGGCGAGCCTGCTGGGGGAATCAGAGCCTGACGTTCGAAGGATTGATTCGAAAGCGGGCTAGGGTGCGATGGTGCGAATGAGTGCAGGGCGCCGACGGACGGCCGTGGCGTTATAATCAGTGTGCGCGTTGCTCGCGTATGCGGCTCGGAGCGTGTAGGACTTCCCACGGGCACAGGGCCATCATCGCGAAGAGTGACCCCAGGCCGGCCCTCGTGACGCACTGGGGATGGGTGTCTGCTATTAATAGTCGCGAGTGGGAGTGCCGCGAGACTACGGGCAGGGCTGCCGGGTGGCGTCACGAATTGTTCTTCCTCTTCCTCTTGCACCAATGACGAGGGTAAGGTGTTAAGCATCCCTCCTTGGTCATCATGAACGACCGTAATCGCGGGGGTGTCGACATCATAATCAGCGTTTGAGGCACTCGATAGCGACATGGTCGTAGATGGGGACGTAGGTGCTGTCGCAGAACGGGTAGGTGACGGGAAAGGTCTACCAGGCGTCCAGACCATCGAAGAGGTGGCGCGGAGAGCACGACCTCGCGTGCTCTCATCGCCAACCACGGGGGCTTTCAAAAGCGCATGCACGGACTGTGTTGGCAGCTTCTCTGGAGGTAAGAGGTGGATAGGCGCAGCCGGTGTACCCAAAGAAGTGACTGAAACCACAGAAGCCATGGACTGTTGTTGAGCAGACGGTAATGTGACGGGTTCACGACGCTCTGCACCCATGGTTAGATTAAGTGGATATCGCTGAGCTGTCGGGCCGAGTGGCAATGGAGAAGGTAAGACGCGGTGATTCAGCAGCGAACGGTGTTTCGAGCGTGCACTCCCACGGGGTGCATCAAGGGACGCGGAGTCGGACGGGCCGGGTGAGCCCGGAAAATGCTCAGGAGCCGAGGAGGCAAGAGGTGTGGAGTAACCTGAGGTAGACGAGGTGGGAACGTCGCGCTCAACATCGCTGAGCATTTCCCATGTCTCGAGGGGCTCCGAAGACCTCTGGGTCTCTGGGTCGATAGCTCTGTCCTTTCCTTTGTGTCCAAACAACTTGCGTGCTATGAGACTTTCTCCACGGTGGGGTTTGCTGGGGCTTCCTGGATGGTTCAGGAAATGCAATGGAAGCGATAGTTGAGAAGCGCCTGCGTGCGTGGGAGTGGGAGGCGCTGATGAAGGGTGATTATCCCTTGATTTGAGGAGGCCCGAAAGAAGATGAAGACGCCGCTTGGGCGGTACAGGAGAAGGAGTCAAGTTGCGTGTTCCGACAGGGTCGCCAGCCTGGGAATCTGTCGACGGGCTGGAGACAGATCGATCATCTCCACCATCCTGCGACGTGTCGCTAGGGTGGGGCGTCAGCGTGAGCTGCGAACGCGAAGAGCGTACAGTGCGGGCTGACGAGGAGGTAGTCCCAAAATCCGGTGTTCCTCCGCGGGTGGGGTGTCTGGGGCTATCCTGCTCCGATGGGGTTGTCGGCGTTGTTGCCTCGCTAGTGGAGATAACTTCCAGGTCTCCATCATCAGAGCCCGAGTCATACTCAGCTTGGGTACTGTATCGCACCGACTCGGACACCTCAGAATCAGGGAGTGTCCGGCTGACCACAGGTTGATTGTGGGTGCGGGGTAGAGGGGGTATAAGGATAGGAACAGGCTGGCGTCTGTCTGGCGAAGACGACGAGTGGGTAGTCGTGGAATCGGCTGGGGAAAGCGGCGGGGCATTCCTGGCTGCAGCTGCCGCTGCAATGGCCTCATCAAAGGAGGGGGGTGGGTAGTCTGGGATTGAGCCTGGAAGGACGAGAAATGCGGCTTCGATTGCTAATCCTAACCAAAGCGAAAAGGCGCGCGTACCTGCATCTGATACATCTGGCCGCCTGTTGGTTCGCGCGCGGCCACCGGGCGAACCAGGTTGGCCTCTACGTGGTGTCCTGGGAGCGCCGACGTTGAAATGGGGCTCTTCGTGGGTCCTCGGTTGCCGCTCCTGTTTGGGGCGCTTCTCACGTTTTGGTTTTCTGGAGTGGGTAGAATTATCTTGGGGCATGAGAGCAAGCTGGCCTTGCGGGCGAATGACGTGGGTGAGATATGGCGCAACACGCACTGTGTCCGCGATGCGTTGATCTGTGGGTGAGCGAGCAGAGACCTGCATGAAGGTGAAAGTTGAGAGGAAACGCTGGTACCCATGCCCTCACAACGAGGCTGAAATGATACCTTTTCCGAGCCCTATCCCGGCTTCCTTTTCCAGGCAGGGGTGGTCTCCTGACAAAAATTAAGACGCACGCGCGAAGCATGGAGGGCGCTTCGATAGGTATGTGATCTGAAAAAAAAAGTTTTTCTTCAGTGCAGCGTGGATGAATTTGATCTCCAAGGGGCGCAGATTGGTGGGGTGACAGACCGCATGCGGGGACGGGAATGGCGGAAAGGTGAGGCGTGCGCGTCGCACGTGTCCATGTCACGTGATCACGGGTTTACAAACGCGAGAAACGCGTGAAATTGAGAATCTGAAGTCATGCCCTCCCGGTCAACGGCACTTGAAGCAATCGCTTCTGCCATACCGAAAGCATTTGAACAGGCTCAAAACTCATCCGCTAATCACCAGAAGAACTTTATTGCCCTTCACAAGATCCATCTCGGTGCAGCAGCCAAGACAGAGACAATTCCCGAGGGTGATGGCATCAAACTCGTGGGGGAGCGGGCCTTTGAAGATTGCTTTATCGAGATGGTGAATCGGGTTCTTGTGGTGAAGAAGGGGGTAGGTGTCGCGGACAGGACCGTCAAGTTTGTGGCAGGTTACATCAAGTTTATCAACGCGAAAGGTGCGTGTTGATGGCTCACTGGGGTGCCTTGATGTCTCATCCCCTCTTCAGCTGTGCGAGGAGAGGTAAAGCAGGAGGAAGTTGCTGATGATGACGAGGAGACCACCGCAACACGCTTCACCCATCGCTTGCTAAAGCACTTCCTCAAAGGATTCCAGGCTAAAGACAAGAATGTTCGCTACCGCGTCGTCTGTCTTGTGGCAGAGGTCATCTCCCAACTGGGCGAGCTCGAGTATGTGCTCTGTTTTCTCCATCGTGTCTTTATAACGTCCGTCCCTAGTGAGGATATGTACGACTCCTTGCGGATCGCGCTCATGGAGCGTGTCCGTGATAAAGAGCCATTCATCCGCGTGCAGGCAGTCGCTGCCCTTGCCAAGATCTGTGGCTCCGAAGACCTTGAGGAGCTCGGAGAGGACGAACAAACCGCTACAGAGGTTCTCGAAGACCTTCTCGCACACGATCCCTCCGGGTGCGTCCCCCTCCCCCCGCGTGCCCTGGGTTCCCACCTCCATTACTCCTTGTCTATACTGACGAAATTCATCAGTGACGTACGGCGTGCCGCACTGCTCAACATCCCTGTCATAGCTCAAACGCTCCCCGCCGTGCTCGCTCGGACGCGCGACGTCGATACGACAGTGCGCAGACTTGTATATGGCAGCGTCCTCCTCGCTCATGCGGAGCTCCCGGATGACGCCATGCCTGGCGCTGCGCATCCTCGCGTGCTAACGATCGCTCAGCGCGAGCAGATCGTTCGCAACGGGCTTGGCGATCGTGAGCCAGCCGTACGCGCCGCAGCGGGAAAGCTTGTCGGGGCGTGGGTCGACGTAGTCAGCGTGGGAACTAAGAAAGGCGCAATTCTTGAAGATCTCCTTGCCTTTCTCGGTACCTTCGATCTCCGCGAAAGTGCAGTAGTGGAGGATGCGCTGCTCAGCGTGTTTGTCACACGCGTCGACGTGTTTGACGCGCTCGAATTCGATGGTGCGCATCTTCTTTACGGCATAGCCTCTGAGCACCCTCCTAGTCCTGATCTGAAAAATACAGAGGAATTTTGGCACGGGTTAACACCTGAGAAGGTGTTCCTTGTGCGCATGTTCGTGGACCATTGCGTTTCGTCAAAGGAGAATACGCGCCTCGAAAAGGTGCTCCCTGTCGTCACAGCCCATGCGTTCCGCATCCAGGGCGCGTACAACTCCCTTCTCGACTCCCTAGCCGCTGCAGAGGAGGCCGGTGGAGATGACGAAGCGGCCGATGACCGCGAGTTCGTGCTCGCAGAACTCCTGCGCATTGCACTGAACCTCGACTACGCTGACGAGATCGGGCGCCGGCGGCTGGAGCAATTCGTCCGTACGTATCATGTGTCTGTTCCTGTGCTGTCGTTCCGCTGCTGAACAGTATGTTGGTAGGACATATGATTTCCCAGGAAGCTCTTCCTTCGGGTCTCGTCACCCGATGCCTCGACGTCTTGCGTACACTATCTTCCAGTGAGCGCGATCTCATCCGCGTTGTCGTCGAAGTCGTGCATGAACTTCGTGATGCAAATGACGACGACGAAGTCATCGTCCGTCTTTCCCCCCCCCTCTCCTCCATCACTACGCCTGGTTGACGATCGGTCCCGTAGAATGAGCTTATCAACGACGATGCCGACACGACGATCGACGGATCGACGACTGCTGTTCCCCGTGCGCCACGTGGCCCCAAGCAGCCCATTGAGATGACTGCTGGGGAAAGGGAACGGGCAGATGCGATAGACGTGCGCTGCCTGGACCTCTGTATCGGCATGCTCGAGCGCGTCAATGGGGTCCGTGTCACCATCTTCTATCCGCCCATTTACCAACAGAATTGGCTGTCTCGCAGACATTTGAGGAAAACTCGACCCTGGAGGGTATCCTCGGAGAGCTGATAGTACCGGCTGTCAAGCGTAAAGAACTCGTGCTCCGCGAGAAGGGGCTCGTGTGCCTCGGTCTGTGCTGCCTCATCGCGCGGCGCATGGCCCTCAATTCATTCCAGCTGTTCCTGAGTCAGGTGCAAACTGCGCCGGAGGTACTCAAGCTGCGCGTGCTTCAGGTCGTGTTTGATGTGCTTATGGTGCATGAAGGCGACTTTTTAGCCAACGCGAGCGTCGGTGTACGTTTGATTCGACTTTGCGGCTCTTTCCTTATGAACCGATGCATTCATATTGGTTACAGGGCGGGCGAGTAATCGAATTTTTGCTACAGGTTCTTGGAAACGAAGAATCGGACAAGGTACAAGCGCTAATCTGCACCGGATTTGCGAAGCTCATGCTCTCAGGCATGATTTCCGATGAGCGGGTATATGCTTTCTCCCATTCAATTTCCTGAACCTAAATCTCTGATGGACCCACAGGTTTTAGCCAGTCTAGCGTTGATCTACCTTTCACCTGACACGGCAGACAACCAGGAGCTGCGCCAATGCTTGTCTTATTTCTTCCCGGCATACAGCTACTCGGCTCCCGCGCACCAGCGCCTCATGCAGAAGGCAAGTGAATCATTTGATTCCCTCTCCTCGTGACCTCACGACTTTGCGCAAACTAGGTCTTTCTACCCGTGTTCGATCAACTAAGCAAAGGATACCGAGAATTAGACGAGGGCCAGGAGATGGTCTCACCTGCGCAGGTGTGTGCAATGTTTGTTGACTGGACAGACCCACAAAAGGCCATGTAAGAGTCCGATACTACATCATGTGCACGGCTTGACAGCCACACTCTGTGTCTCCCAGACAGGGTCAGGGTCAGAGCTCCGACCAGATGCTCCACATGGACATGGCATCTTCAATTCTTCGGGCGCTCTTCAATAAGGATATCCCAAGTAAGCATTGACTTTCCTCGGATCTAACACGGTCGCTTAAATGGATGGGCATGAACTCAGGAAGCGACAAGAAAGTGCTCTGCCAGGCCCTCAGCAAACTCTCTCTCCTGCCCGAAACGGATGATGATGATAAAGTGCGCACTCTCAAGCTCCTCGTGCACAACCTGCGGACGCGCAGGCCACCACGGGACGCCTCCGCGCTAGCTGCGCTCGTCAAGTTTGATGGTGCACTCTCAAAACGATTCGAGAAGCAACTCGAGGACTTTGGCGAGGCGGAATACCGCCAACTTGAATCCCTCAAGGAACTGTTCGAATTTTTGGACGAAATCGTGCCGCTGGATGAGGACGAGGATGAGGAGGAAGAAGCACCAGCATTAAAGAAGCGTGCCGCGCGGAAGCGCCGGTCGGAGAGTGTCACGACTGACGGCACGAGCGCAACAGACGAGTGGGCTCGGATGCCACCTCGGGGAAAAGGCGGCAAAGCTAAGTCAAAGTGCGACCCCGTATTTGATTGAGCTGTGGCGGATGTGCTCATGGTCGCCTTACAGGCGGCGTCGGACATCACAATCCGATGACGACGACGAGGACAATACGGCGGAAGGTTCTCCTCCTCCTACACTGCCCACCCGATCCATGCCACGCAGAGCGGCGTAAGTAGGGACTGACTTGTTATGACTAAACTAACGAATACCACCCAGGACCAAGAAGGTTGATATGACACCTATCAGGCTCGAGGGCGATGAAGACGATGAAGACGGGGACAGTGATGACGATAACGCGGATGAAGACGAGGATGAAGAGGATGAAGAATCGACACCTGTCCCTCGTTCCAAGCGCGATGTAGCTGTGTGCGTGTCCCTTCTTGCGTTTTGTCCTTACCTCAAGCGCTATCACGTAACTTACCCCGCGTATATACACGCCCTGTCAGAAAAGCTGCTGCAAGGTCTGGTTCCATGAAACCAGAAATCCGGCAAAGAAAGGGAAGGGGACAGGACAATAACAATGATGACGACAGCGCGTCCGAACCTGCCGACTCGATCATAGATTCAGACTCAGAAAGTGAAGAGGACAACGAGGTAGATGGGATGCTAGGCGAGTAATGCCCGCGTACTTCGTCCCTTGGTGTATTGTGGAGGTGTGTGATCTATTGTTGTACCGTTTTTCGATGTGTTTTTCTCTTGTGATCATTTATTACGATATCATTCCTGTCTTCATTTTTGTCCATGTTACCTGATGACGTGTCCGACTGTGTTGGGTACTGCGATAATTCCAAGGCGCGGGAGACCCGATCTGCCAGTGCTTACTCCTCAACCAGGAGCTTTTCACACATCTTTCCATCATAACTCCGCAACGGCATCCCCAAACAGGCCGGCGTAAACAGAAATCAGAGGGAAGATGATTCCTTCAGTGCTTCCTGTCAAGACTCTCCGCACCAGCGCCCGTACACACCAAACATGAAGAGTCCGCGGGACTCGGCATCGGGGCACGGACTACGTCTTTGTTGCGCTCCAAGCTTCCTCTAGGAATGATGCATTAACGATGCATGATGCATAATGATGCGCATGATGATTTATTGATGACTCACGTCATCCCGCTCCTTCGATAAATGGTGTGGTACGCCCTGACACCTGGCGGCGCGCCCCATCGAGGCGTATATAAAGGACAGGGCATAGGCCTGTATTTACAGTACACCCTTCACAGAAATCTGATCAGCTTGCCATGCCTGGTAAACTCCCCACTCGCAAAGTAGGTAACACGGAAGTCTCTGCCATAGGTTATGGCGCCATGGGTATTTCCTCTTACTATGGCAGTGCCCCTCCGGATGAAGAACGCTTTAAAGTGATTTCTGTCCCACAAGAGAAGTCGATCCCATCTGAACCCGAGCATTTCTTCCACAGTTGCTTGATGCTGCCTATGAGGCTGGGTGTACCAACTGGGACACTGCAGATGTGTACGGTGACTCGGAGGAGCTTATAGGTAGTTGGTGGGGCCTTATTTCTCGGCCATGATGCCGTCCCTGTCCACCAACATACTCACGCACCCGCGCGTCCAGGTTCAAGCGCACAGGAAAGCGTAACGAGATATTCCTTGCGACAAAGTTTGGGGCTGGTTCGCCTTCAGGAAAGATCATCGATGGATCTCCTGCCTACGTCAAGGAAGCCTGTTACAAGTCACTCGCGAAACTCGGTGTTGATCACATAGACCTGTTCTATGCACATCGGTAAGCGGGCGATAATCGATATCGACGATCACCGGTCTGACATAGTCTCGATAAGGGCCGATCCCACGGTTCCCATCGAACACACAGTCGGCGCATTGGCAGAGCTTGTCAAGTTGGGGGATTCTTTCGCTTTCACCGCTTGTAGTAACAAAAAAATTACAGGGAAGGCAAGATCAAGTACATCGGCATCTGTGAATCCAACGGCGAAACACTGCGACGTGCGCACAAGGTCCACCCCATCGCGGCAATCCAAGTGGAGTACTCCCCGTTTACTTTGGACGCGGAGGACCCGAAGATCGGGGCCTTAAAGGCAGCGCGCGAGCTTGGCGTGACCGTGTATGCGTACTCGCCACTTGGGAGAGGTCTCTTGACGGGGAAATATGTGCGTTCAATTCGGGACATATGACGAGCTGTCGCAAGCTCACTCGCCTCATGCTTCAAAGAAAAGCCCCGATGACTTCGAGGAAGGTGACATTCGCCGGATCATTCCGCGATATTCCAAAGAGAATTTCCCGAATGTGCTCAAAGTAGTCGAAGAAATCCAGGCGATCGGGGAGAAGCATGGGGCGTCTGCAGGTCAAGCCACGCTTGCCTGGCTCCTTGCTCAGGGTCAGGATGTCATCCCCATCCCCGGTACTCGCAATGTGAAGGTAAAGAGGGAAACCTTCCCATCAGCCGCAGAGAAAGTTTAACGATGTGCACGTCTAGTATCTTAACGAGAACCTTGGCTCATTGAATGTCAAGCTTAGCCCGGAGGAGGTGGAACAAGTCCGCGAGATTGCTCAGCGCGCGGACTCTACTTTAGGGGAACGCTACCCTCCAGCTATGATGGAGACACTCTACACGAGCACTCCCCCACCTTGAGTCATGCGCCTTGCGACAAGAAACGTGTTGATGTGGTTGGTAAAATATTTTGGTCACGGTTAACGTGGATATGGATCAGAAATAGCAGATCACTGTATGTCACAGGTTAGCGCAGTAGTAAGAGCGAGCTGTACAGTACGAGACGAACTCACGTGATAACAACTCGGAGGCTTGTCTAAGCAAAGAGAGATAAGCATCATGTCAAGAACTTCCAAATGGATCACTATTTCCCGAGAAGTACGGCGCATTCAAATTTTCTGAAATGAAGCGTGGACGAGTCTCGCCTCATTCGAGGCCCTACCGAGAGACAAATTTGATCTGTATCATGTATGTATGTCCTATCTCTTGCCTTGCTTGCGAGGATGGCCGAAGTAGGCCCGAGTACGCGATCACGTGAGAGTTGGTGTCCTGGACGATTACATAAGAAACACGCTGTGGCAGCGTGTTTGCGGTTGGATTTTTCAAGCTTGTACGGTCAGAAACCGACCAACTCGCCTTGCTCGGGAGCTCATCGCGCGTCGACAGCACGTCGCAGTTCTCTGCCTTTCTGTCTCTGGTGTTAGGCCATTGTGACAAATGAACCCCCATCTCCAACACCGCCTCCCACCAATTCCTCCCCCGGCCACCTCAGCATCCAACAACCGGCGTAACCCCTTATCCAACACTATTAACAAGCAAATTCCTCCAGAAGTTCCCCCAAAGCCAGTGCACCACGACAAGAAAGCGTTGCCCCCGCTCCCCCGTCAAAATGCCAAGATTCAACCTCCATCGCCACCTCCAGTCATCCAAGATAAGACAGGCTCTCTGCGATATCAAAGAATGTCCTTCTTAGGCGAGGTGAGCCATCTATCTATGTAACCTGCTTGCGCGTCGCCATTCACCCTCCCTCCTTTCAGGGCGGGTTTGCTAGAGTGTATCAAGTTAGGGATTCCCGCAATAACCTGCTTGCCTGTAAAGTCGTGACGAAGAGCTCGCTCAAGACAAAGAAAGCCAAGACCAAGGTTGGCACCAACTTTTCTCGGCTGGATCCTTGATGCTGAGCAGTAATCCAGCTTTATGCAGAGATTAAGATCCACAAATCGTTAGACCATTCCAACATCGTTCGCTTTCTCGACTGCTTTGAGGATGAAGAGAATGTCTACATGACTCTGGAGCTCTGTTCCAACGGGTCTCTCATGAGCATGCTCCATCGCCGTCGTGTGTTCACAGAGCCAGAGGCGCGATTCTTTATGGTGCAACTCATTGGTGCCTGCCATTACATGCATACCCACCAGGTCATCCATCGTGATCTGAAGCTCGGGAACCTTTTCCTTGATAGCGATATGAATATCAAGGTCGGTGACTTTGGTCTTGCCGCGCTAATTGAGAGTCCTGGCGAGCGGAAGAAGACTATTTGTGGTACACCAAACTACATTGCCCCGGAGGTATTGTTCGACACCGCGAACGGACACAGCTTCGAGGTTGATATTTGGTCTATCGGTGTCATCCTATATACGTTTGTCGTCGGACGTCCCCCTTTTCAAACCAAGGACGTCAAAGAAGTGTATCAGTGAGTTCTCTGGCAAGCTCACTGATACCTTGCAACCTAACTCGGCATTCGCAGGCGTATCAGGGATAATCAGTACGAGTTTCCACCTCACCGGGAGGTCTCGCCCGATGCGCGTGAGCTCGTGCAGCAGATACTCACACCCAACCCACAAGAGCGTCCCTCATTGCACAACATCGTTGACCACGCCTTCTTCACCCACGGCACTGTCCCAGGATATATCCCTGTCTCCGCGCGGGATACACCCCCAGATTTCCGTCACATCTCCCCTCTCGTCTCACAAGCGAACCTCGCTCGGGTGCGGCAGGCATGTCAACTTGATACTGAGGTCGCCCCAGATACGTCCCGGAATAGCGAGCCACCCGCGGCGAGTGCGAGTAGTGCGACCAGCAGTCTTGCACAACAAGAGCGCGAGTTCCAGAAGGCGGTGCAGCCCGGCAGCCCTATTTCTGCATTGCTCAGCTCTGCGCGACAGCCGCTCATGGTTGCGCCTGCCGGTGGTGTTGCCATGCGTGGTGAGCCGACTCTTCTTCGCAAACTACAGGCGGCCAAGAAAGAGGCTGCTAAGTCGCCCGCCAAGGCAAACAAGGTCGGGAGCAAACTACGAGGGATTTCGGAAGAGGGTGGACTTTGTGATGAAATCGAAAGGCGGGAAGAGGAGGTGCGAATGAAAGAGTTGCACAGCCAGAAGGCTCGAATAGTCGCGCAAATGGTACCTGCGCAGGCATCACACGCACCCGAGTCCCCATTTGAGGACATGGAGAACGTCCCCGCACCAGTGATGGAGACCGCGCAAGGCGAGCGACATGTGCGAGTTCGCACGAGGGAAGCCATTGGTAGGAGTTGATTCGTCGAGGTAGACAATGAAAGCTGACGAGCCGTGAATGCTAATTTCGGTGTAGGGTCTTCCGGCAGCGCCACAACCCCAACTCCCGGCCCACCCAAGATAAACGGATTCGACGCTGCAGCAGAGACACTCTGTGCTGCATTCGATGCGCTGGCGCAGCGACAGTTGTTCCGTGACCCGAGCGATGACGTGGATCTGTCAGAGGAGCGAATTTTTATCGCGTCCTGGGTTGACTATTGCAATAAGTACGGCATGGGCTATGCGCTGACGGACGGGTCTGTTGGGGTGCATTTTAACGACAGCACGACTCTCGTCCTCGCTGCTGATAAGCAGTCCGTCGCTCCTTGCTCATTTTTTTTTGTTGTTGGATGCTTATCACAAATGATCGCATCACAGGCATTTCGACTACATCTCGTCACGCCGACAAGGTACCGTATACGTGCGCAAAAACTACACCGTCGGTGACTATCCGGACGAACTGAAGAGCAAAGTGTATCTGCTGAAGCACTTCGAGGGGTATATCATGGGCAAGTTGTACGGCGATTACGAGTACACATTCCTGGATTTGCAACGCACCAAGGGCATGCAATTTGTGCAAAAATACCTACGCATGAAGCACGTGATCGTGTTCAAGTTGAGCCACGACGTCCTCCAGGTAATCCTTAACCTTCAGACTCTTGGAACATGACTAACGCGACTGGTAGTTCAATTTTTATGACCACTCGAAGATCATCCTATCTGCACAGGGCCTAGCGATTGCACACATCGACAAGAATTATGTACTGACACGCTGGACGCTAAGCCAGGTCATGGCTCGTGCTCTCCTACCACCATCCACGGACCCTGAACAAGCCAAGTTTGCGCAGCGCTTGCTCGACAAGCTCAAGTACTGTAAAGAAGTGCTCTTATCAATCCGCAATGCTAGTGCAGGCAGTGGCAGTGTTAACACTACCGAAAGCGGTGGGGTTTGCGCTAAACCATTGAGGTAGACTGTCCCGCGCGTTAAGTGGCGATTCCAAGACACGTTGGACACTCCAAGTTTTTATCAAATAGCATTTCTCTTCTCCATCCCACTGCATTGCACTACATCCTTTCACACCAATGATTCAAGATCTAATAGGCTTCCGATTTGCACGTCCCATGTCATTCCATCGACCTTCTTTGCCAACTACCTCTACTTCCTTCCCGCCTTCATTCACCAGCACAACCATGGCTCCAACGCTACGAACGTAGCTTTCAGCGCTATGTTTACGCGCGTTTGGCACAGCGACACACCGAATTCTTGGTTCTGCCTCTTTGGAAGAGTCATATATTGTCCGGTCATTTTGATCATTTTCTTTTTTGTATTACACAAGTAGCACAGAGGGTGAGGAATACATGGATGTACGTATGATAAGTTGTGACTACGATTGAAATGTTTTTCTTGCGTCGATTCGGTGATGAGCCTCAGTAATCACGTGACCATTTATAAGTGTGGGAAGTAACAAGCTTAAGGCGCCGAAGCGAAGACGTGGCGGTACTAAGTAGCTACCTACGGCTTTCTTCCACTGTAAAGTATCTTAGAAGCGCACAAACGTCAGCCAAGTACTGTCGCATCGAATACAAATGAAATCAAGCGGCGTCCTACGCGCTGGCTTCGTCCTCTCCTTGGTCGTGTCTAGTGCTCGATGCTCCGCCCCTCCAGTGAAGGTGTCTCTGCGCACTTCATGGCCTTCCCCACCGTTCCTACTTGAATTGATGTTCGTTTTTCCTTCATATTACGGCCCCATTCTTCCTCTAATGCTTTTAATTACAGCGAAACCATTTCCATGGAAGAGCCTGACGCATTCTTCCCATTACTGGACGTCTTGACGAACCCCAATGCGTTTCTTGGAAAGGAGGAACTCTCACAAGAAGCACAGCAGCAGCGAGCCTTACAGACGGCGCTTTCCGTGGGATATTTGTCAAAACCTGGAGCCTTGGAAGTCGTCCAAGCTTTTCTCGGCCTGCACTCCGCAACCCCTAAGATTGTCGCATTTTACCAGCATTACTTGGAAAGAGCAAGAATTCTTGACGCGTCAAACGAGACGGAGAGATGTGGTTCGTGGGTGGACTGGTACGGAGCAGTTATCTGTGAGGCGGATGAGCTTATTCGCCTCACTGACTCTGAAACGCTGGACCCTGCCGAGTCATCGTCCTCGTGAGTGTGTATCCTCATGGTTGCTGACCTGGTCTTACACAGTAACACAGCGAAGCAGATCCGAGGCCTGAAAAGCTCCCCTTCGATCATATCTATCCCCCACCTGGTCGTCGTTTAGTTGGTCCAACACAGACAGCTATCCTTTATGCGTCTCTTCAGTCACCCAACTTCCGGGAGCTCCACTCACATCTCTTGCGGTTATCCGGCGGCCCCAAACCAAGGGTGCAGTATATCTTCAGGCCCATTCCTCCTGAGGGATCAGCCAATGAAAAAAATCATCTCTCTGGCTACGGTGTCACTTTAGATCTCAAAAAAATGGATTATCTCGCTCTCGATGATAGACTGGCCCACAAGAAACGTACGATTCGTTGTTTATGTCTTTGCAATCTCCTTATGCTACTTCTACAAGATCTCAGCTCGGAAGATATCCAAGAGCTGCGCGCCGATGATGAAGATGCAGCCCCAGACCTCGTCCTTCACCTCTTAGAACAATATCCCCTCAACACTACATTGGGTATTACTGACCCTTTGACATCATATGAGATAGCTCGTAAGTCTCATATTCGCCGTCGCATTAACCCACATTGTGCTAACTTTATGTAAGAGGCTGGCATCCTTGCCAGTCAGCTCGTCTCTGAATCTTATACCCCGCTCGAGACGCTAAGGCAACTAGTACACGATTTCCCTAGATACGCGACCTCACTCTCCCGGCGTGTTGTACCACAATCTGGTCTACTGCAAGAGGTTGCTTCGAACTCTCAAAAAATACGGCCTGGTGTTAGCGCCGTTTGGTTGAATGGGGCGCAGCTCTCCGCGGACGATATGAACCCATATAGGTGAATCCCCTTGCTATGCCTCATACACAGTCACGCTTCATGAATTTTGTAGTCTTCTCCGTTTAGTACGCAAGGAAAGAGACCTTATGCTCTCTTTGACGTCTTTCGGCCTGGCGCCGGGCCAAGCATTCGATTTTATCACCCATCCATCTCTCGAGACCTTATCGTCTAATAATGGTGTTGTTGATGACCTTTTCGATGCTAGCGACCGCCCAGAGGGTGGCGATCTCGTGTTCTGGTGGAATGACATAGAGAAAGACAGCCGGTAGGCATCGTGATGTCCCCTCGCTCAGTATGCTTACTCGCTTCTAGTTACGCACGTTGGCAACCGTCTCTATATGCGGTACGCTCATTCTTCGTCAAATTCTATGCCTTGTTAACTTGAACAAGCTCTTACGTCCGATGTTTCCTGGCCAAGTTCCTACCGTTCGTCGGAACATGTACCATGTCATCCTCGTATTCGACCTCGCGCGACCATCCAGCTTGCATTTCATCACAAATACTTTATCAATGTTAATCGATCACTTGTACCCGGTGCGCTTTGGTATTGTACCAGTTGTCGAAACAGAAGAAGGCGTGAAGATGGCCAAGGTGTTCTATTACCTAGTGCAGAACTATGGTCATCAAAAAACTATGACGTTTTTTAGTTCGGTTCGCGGTATGTGCTACTTCTGTCTTGCTCTCCTTCATGTCACACTAGATCCTTGATATCTCAGGCGGGAGCGAGCGACAGATGGACTGGTCTCATATACAAACGGAATTTGAGGCACTTGTGGCGAACGAAGAAATCATGGACGGGGGAGAGGTGATGACTTTCGACAGTGTTGTTAGCGGCATTACCGATGAAGTCGAAACGAAGCTCTCAAAAGCCCGGACGTACGCACAACGGCTTGGTACGACTGTTACCTCGTCGCCCGAGGGTCACATTTTCATTAATGGGAAGTACCATGTTGCTGATGATGTATGTTGTCATGCGTTGGCCTTACAATGCGATACTAAGCGGAATGGGTCAGAGCGTCTTGAATAAACTACAATTGGCCATCGGACAGGCTCTCCAATATTTCCAAGAAAACGTACGTTTGTGTTTTTCTCTAGATCGTCTCATTCACTCTGGCTGTTTGAACCAGGTCTACTCGGGTGTGATCACAGATGATCATGCTGACGACATCGAGAATCACTTTTACGATTTGCCCACCACTATGAAGAGACGGAATCGTCACATAGTTCCTGTTGGTAATGGTGGTGGTGTGCGTGTGTCCGGACTTCCGGACTTGCATCGATGGGCAGGCCTGCACACATCGCCCGACATGTTCGTCTACCCTGGTAAATCCGCTTCTACCTCTTCTCATCTCGGTCGCTCATGGCAATGTAGTTTCTGAGCGGGTGCCTCTGTCTATCTACGTGATTGCCGATCTCGACTCAGAAGATGGCCTGGGCACCTTGCAGGCAGCGCTTGCATTCTCTGTATGTCAATCATCTCCTTGCCCACCACTCGTCTGAGTAGGCTATTTGCAAAAGCACACCACTTCCGCGCGATCGCGACTGACTTTCCTTCACAACCCGGCTATACAAAGAGATCCAGGACGGCATTCACCTGTGTCTTTATTGTTTTCACATCTTGTATACAAGGGTCTGCTCTTGAAAGCTTCGCCATCCAACTTGATTCGGGCCATTGACCTCCTCAGCGCATCCAGTCGTAAAGGACAGACACTGCTGGAAATCCCTTCCTTCGATGAGATCACTGGTGGCATCACCTTAGCTAACCTCGATAGGGATGATTACCACCGGTACACAGAAGCAAGCCGATTGGTGGCTGAGAAAGTGGGTCTCGTCCCTGGTGCTGCAGGGCTCATCATAAATGGCCGAGTAAGAGCCACCCTTCCGATCCCATTTCCAAGACATGAAATGGCGCATATGTAGGTTGTTGGTCCGATCGTAGCTGGAGAATTCACTGCAGAAGACTACCAAGCGCTTCAGGATTATGAACTTGCGAAGCGTGTCCAACCCGTACTGAACGCGCTTGAAGATATCGTTCCCGCTATTGCTGACCGTGGCCGGTGAGTGCTGGCACTAATCTGAATAGTTCGTAGGCCGAGAATTCTTCTTAGTGCCGCCGTGGCCGACGTTGTTGCAATGGTGTCTTCCGTCGTATCTGCTCTTCAAGTTGAAGATCCGTTTCAGTCGGGTATTTTCAATAAGGTTCCGGTATCAAGGAATCGAAATTACAATTCGATGGATAGTCAATATACGTGGGTGGCTCATGTTTTACATGAATTGACCACATACTGACGCTCCTCACTGCAAGCGCCTTTACAATCGGCGATCCGGCCACTGCCCTGCATCATTTTGCCGTTATCCTTGATCCTCTGAGTGAGCAGGCACAAAAATACACCAGTCTCTTTGAGGTTTTTACAAGCCTGATAATACGTTGACGCTCACTAAGAACCCTTCCAATTCAGTGGCTTTCTCACATTCCAACTGTCACCGTGGAATTTCATTTGCACCCAGCCCAGTACGCCGAGGTGTGTAATCTGCTCTGATACATGCGCGCTTGCTTTATCGTTCTGTAGCTGCCGCTAAAACGGTTTTATCGTTACAACCTCATCCCCTCGCTTGCTTTTGATACGAACGGGTAAGTACACCGACACCCTCGGATGCTCCTCGACTAATCGAGCTCAATCCAGCCATGAGCTCCCTCCACAAGTTTTTTTCAATAACCTTCCCGTGGATCCAATTTATACCCTTGGTCTTGATGAACCGTCCTCTTGGCTTGTGCGCCCACGTGAAGCACGGTACGATTTGGACAACATTCAACTCGGTGTGTTGTCTGGTGAAGAGCAGCAGTGCGGCGTTGAAGTGGTTTACGAGCTCGACTACCTCATCGCCGGGGGACACGCCCGAGAGAGCGGTACAAATACTCCGCCGCGCGGTGTGCAGTTGCAGCTGACAGCGGGCCACGGCAAGTCAATTGATGATACACTCGTCGTGGAAAATTTGGGCTACCTCCAATTCAAAGCCACGCCTGGCATATATCAGCTTGAGATCCGCGAGGGTCACAGTCGCGAGGTCTTCCGGCTGGAAAGTGCAGGAAATGAAGGGTGGCAGAGCCCCACCGTTGACGAGGTCGGGAATGGAATTACAATTACGAGTTTCGAGGGTGTAACGCTTTATCCCCGTCTTGCCCGTATTTCGGGACAAGAAAACGTCGATGTCCTCAAGGTTCCTGAGAGAGAAGTGCCTAAAGGTGTTGTCAATGGCATCTTTTCCCGGTGAGTTCTTGTCATGAAGCTTTGCAAGTAAGTAACACTTTGGGCAGTATATCATCGATTTTGAAGTCAGTGGGCAAGGCGGAGACCGCGGTGCTGCCACAGACAAATGCTGAAATCAACATCTTCACCGTGGCATCTGGTCTTTTGTATGAGGTGAGGGGATGTGGGCTGAAGTCTATGACCATTCTCTCACTCTACCAGAGATTTGCATCGATCATGATCCTGAGTGTCCTACGCAACACAAAACACACCGTCAAGTTCTGGTTCATTGAGAACTTCTTGTCCCCGTCGTTTCTGGTATGACACCTTATTCCGTGTTACCTGAAGGTGCTACTGAACATTCTGCGCAGGAATTCATTCCTCAGTTCGCGGAGGAGTACGGCTTCCGGTATGAGCTTGTTACTTACAAGTGGCCGACATGGTTAAGGCCGCAACGAGAAAAGCAGCGCATTATCTGGGCATATAAGATCCTCTTTCTCGATGTCCTATTTCCCATGAACCTTGATAAGGTCATCTTTGTCGATGCTGATCAGATCGTCCGCACGGACTTGAAGGAGCTAATCGACTTGGACTTACATGGTGCACCTTACGGCTATACTCCCATGGGGGATGACAACGAAGAGATGGAGGGTTTCCGATTTTGGAAAACAGGGTACTGGGAACAATTCCTCCGTGGTCGGCCCTATCATATCAGGTGATCCATGTCTCGGGCACAAGGTCTCACCTTATTCTGACTGGTACCATAGCGCGCTATATGTAGTGGATCTGGTTCGTTTCCGGCAGATGGCTGCAGGGGTATGCCAGGCATTTTTCCTTGGTCTTCGTATCACAATACCGAGACATTACTTTTAGGATATCCTCCGAAGTCATTACCAGCAGCTTTCAGCGGACCCCAACTCGCTTGCCAACTTAGACCAAGGTGCGTCCCTCCCTGTCTTCAGAAACCGAGGTACACAAGTCCGCTTCCTATTTTGTTTGTTACAGATCTGCCGAATAATCTTCAGGGGCACGTTCCTATCGTAAGTGCCCACACAGCCTTTAGGTTCGATCTCCGTGACTTAACCCTTCCAGTACTCTCTGCACGAAGATTGGCTATGGGTATGTCCTATCACAAACCTAAAACGGAGATGACTCACCATCATCCACGTCTTAGTGTGAAACATGGTGTAAGTTACAAAGAGATTTCTCTACTCCTTTTAAATATAACCGTTTTCCTCAGGTAGCAAAGACAGGCTCCATCGAGCCAAGACAATCGACCTTTGTCAGAATCCGCTGACGGTTCGTGTCGACTTTCAAAAAAAGAAAACAAGGCGCTGAATTGCATACACAGAAAGAACCAAAACTTTCCCGCGCTCGAAAAATCCCAGAATGGGAAGAGTACGACTTTGAGATCGCGCGCTTCACCCGGAGACTGGCTGAGGAAGGTCGCATACATGCTAGCGCTGCGGCCGCAGACGTGAATGAGCTTGCCAAAGTGGGATTAGTCCATACCCCGGCGGAGTCGCAGGACACTCGCGCAAGCGAAACCCAATCGTCTCACGAACTTATTCGCGATGAGCTATAATGGTGTTCGCTGACACGTACTAGTAGCGAGTTCAAGGGATGGAATGACCTGTGGCTAGACACCTTAATGACGACTGCAAACACCGACCCCGTAGTGGCCGGTAATTCACAGTAATGTAGAGATGCACGTGTTTAGACGTAAACAATCTGGCCATCATGCATGCGCCAATGTCATTTTTTCAAAGTTCGAGCACGCTCCAGGCGTGAGACCTGCCATGGCTGACTAGCGCTGACTCATGGCTGTGCTTACTGCGCGGCGGCGGAAGAAGGTTCTGGAGCACACGGGAAGTTGATAGGTCATCGTCATCACACGCTCCGATTCCGGTTCCGTACGTGTGTAGCGCTGTGCTTACTCGTGCTTACTCCGTCCCTCTCTCGGACGTTTACTCTACCCCCTGAGGTACACTCTCAAGTGTTTCGGCTCAGCTTGCTCAGCATACGTGGCAGTTCTTCTCAGATGTATATAAGAACGATATTCCCTCACTTTTGCGCCCAAGTCCCCCCCTCCAACGCTTTTGGCGAACCTACCGCACCAAAGTCATGGCCGCAATCGTAGCCACCTCCCTCCATTCTTGGGGTTACGGCTTTCCTCGTCATCAGAGTGACTTCGTCGCCTTTCCTCAGTACTCGTACTCTCACCACCGCGGCCCGGCAACGTCAGACCAGAATCCATTTGAGGCGTTTGCCCCTCATCATCATAGCGGACCCAACTCTCGTTCAGCGGCTGCATCCTGGCGCCACTCAGAGCCCGTCCTGCGAGTGCCGGTCCCTGCCCGTACACCCTCGACCAAGTACCGTCGTGGGCGCTCCCATTCCCGCACACGCTCTAGTTTCAATACAAGTTGGTCTCCAACCGCGAAGCCAGATGGTAAGCACTTTTCCTTCCTATATTGTGATTTCCCGTTCACAGTATTCACAGCTTCCGAACTCCATCCGAAGGTTTCACCTCTGTTGGTTTATTCGATCGCGGAGCTACTTCGACTTTCAACTTCGCCATCCGTCGGCATCAACAAGGAGTCTCAAGCTGTCGTAGATGACCTCGTCGCGCATTACGTGTGGCGACGGGGCCCTCGGTCCCGCCTAGAGAGTGTGGGTGACCGTCATAAGAGTCGTAATATCTCCAAATCGCGATCTTTGCATATGTCCTCCGATGATTCGGGGCACTCTGATTAGAAAGCTATTTGCTTGGACTTTGGACGAGAGAGGACGAGGGAGTAATACCTACTTAAGAACAGTATAAGTATTTAATTTTCTTACTGCATGCATGATGCCACATAATTGTGATAGTATTCAATTACTAGTGCTGAAGCTACTGAAGCTGAAGGCCCGATGATCAACAGCTGAGTTGAATAAGCGCCAAGTGAGATTCCAGTTTAGGATCCGGGCGGAGTTGTACTCGTTTTACCCACGCTTTTTCTCCCATCTTTTTCTGTGACCACCTCCGGCTCAAGCGTCTACCAGTCGTCTACCTCACTATGGATGTTGACATGAAGATCAAGGACGACCTTGACAAAGAAAAGGACGGAGACTTCGATCGTGACAGAGACCGTGATAGAGAAAGAGACTCGCGACGTGACAGGGATCGCGACAGGGATCGTGACCGCGACAGGGATAGGGACCGCGACAGACGCGACTCTGGTGAGACGTCTCCCACTCTACCATTGCTTTTTCAGTCGCTGACTACCAGACTTCCTCGCGTCTCATTACAGTTCGAAGCAGACGCGGTGGTGGTGGCGATCATTGGGAGCCTGAGGACCGCGAGCGGCGCAACAGCGACGTATGTTTCGCTCGGCCTTTCACTTACACGTCACCTCACGTATTATTCCCTCATTCTCAGCGTCGCCGGCGGTCGCGCTCACCCCGCTCTCGCTCTCGCTCCCGCTCGCGCTCACGGCGTCGTTCGGCTTCGCCCGGTCGCCGGCGTACCCGGCGTTCGCGCTCCCGCGGTGGTTCTTCTCGCAGCCGTTCACGCGACCGCGATCGCAAGCAGTCGGAGGCGATCCCGCGCTCACTTGGTGGGCCAATAAATGCGCCTCACGAGGAAGCAGCCGAGTTCGCTAAACTTAGCAAGCGCGAGAATCGCGTGTATGTTGGCAACCTCAGCTACGACGTCAAATATCGCGACTTGATCGAGTTTATGCGGGGAGGTGGGTGGGGGCGTTCTAGTAGCTTTCTTGCTTTTCTGGTTATGGGGGGCATGGTGACAGCAGCGGTGGTGGCGGCTATGCGTCGGATCCTCGTTCGGAATGGTGATGGCTCCCCGGAGGTAAGAGAGGCAGGGGTTGGAGCCGGGGCCGTAATGAGGGCAGGGAGGCATGAACCGAGCTTGGTCATTCCCGTTCAGTGGGAATCGGATCATCACATGAGAGCCGATAACAGTCATGCGAGGACGGGATGGGGCAGGCAGGGGGCAGGCTTTAGTTTCCTTTTCCCGGTCTCGATGGGGCCTATAGTGAGATACAGGATGGCTAAGCTGATTGTCGGGGTTATTAGCTGGTGAGGTCCTGTTCGCCGAGGTGCTCGTCACTCCGACTGGTATATCTAAGGGGTGTGGGTATGTATACTTTTCACCAGTCTTTTCGTGGTGTTCTGACCCTGCTGCTTGTCAGGATTGTCGAGTTTGCATCCCAAGAGGACTCACAGCGTGCCATTCGTGAGCTTTCAGAGCAGCCGCTTCTGGGTCGTCCTGTTTTCATTCGGGAGGTACGCTTTCAATTTGCTGTTTTTGCCCAACTTATTCATGGCTATATAGGATCGGGAGAATGAATCGCGCTTTGGCGCCACACCTGTTCCAGGAAAAATAGGTATGGCAATGGCCGGTCAAGGTCTCACTGCTGGGCCACCACCTCGTCCCGCGTACCATAACTCCTTCGGTCAAAATCCCGGGAACCAGCTTTACGTCGGAAATGTGAGCATTCCCGCCGTTCCATCATCTGACTGAGCTTTATTTTTTTTGTAGTTGCCCTATCAAGCCGGATGGCAGGATTTGAAGGATTTGTTCAGGTCTGCGGGCAACATCATACGCGCCGATATCAATATTGGGGCGGATGGTCGGCCCAAAGGCAGTGGCACAGTCATATTTGAAACTGCGAAGGACGCTCAACAAGCAATTAGTGCGTGATAATTTATCCACGGTCCCTGCGGTATTTATGATGCGTCCAGGCATGTACAACGGATTTGACTGGTATGGCCGTATCCTTGAAGTTCGCGAGGTGAGGGTGGTTTGGTACCAGGATCTTCATGCCTTTAACCCTTATTCAGGACCGTTACGCCGGGTTGTCTGGAGGTTTTCGCGGTGGTTTCCGCGGCGGATTGCGGGGGCACCGAGGCGGCCTTCGAGGTTCGTCCTACGGCGGGCGTGGTAGTTATGGGCGTGGTGGGTATACCGCTGGTGGCCGCAACTTCTCAGACCAGGATTTGTACAAGGATTACTCGGGTCCGGACCCACAGGCAGGTGGATACAGTGGAACTTACGAAGGGGGTTATACTACGGGTTACGGTGGTGGTTTTGGGACGGGAGGTTATGAGTCAGAGCCCAGTCAACAAATCATGGTTCGCAACGTGAGTGATTTCGTGCTACTTTTAGACGTAGACCGGTGAAGTGGCTAAATTGGGGTATCGGCAGCTACCGTGGTCAACAGCAAATGAGGATCTGGTCGAGCTATTTGAGACCACAGGTCAAGTTGAACTCGCGGAGATCTTATTTGACGGCACACGGTCCAAGGGTGCCGGCGTGGTGCAGTTTTCCCAGGTCGCTGAGGCAGAGACGGCAATCGGTGCGTTCCTCTATCAAAAATTTCGTTCGTGTCTGAAGCAATACGGTGGGGTCGTAGCTAAGTTCCAACAGTACATGTACGGTGGTCGGCCTCTCGATGTCCGCTTCAACGACCGCTGGCACACATTTACTCCCACAGCGGCCAAGGGTGGACAGGTGGTACCAATGCAGCCGGATGGCATGTGAATAGTCGGACTCACTTGTCGTAACCACGTCTTGACATTATATGGTTCATTTATGTCATAGCAGGGCAATGTAAGGGCTCACAACTTTTCTTAAAACTTTATGGCCGAAGTTGTTGCCATAGTTTATTAAATTTATCAATGAAGGGTTTATACTTTGTCTGAGATCACATAGGTGGAACTACACTTGCACTGTGTGAAGTTGTTTCTGTCGATAAGCTGATTGTGCAACTGTATTGTGCTATTGCATTGTGCTACTGCTACAGTGCTGGACAATCAAACTCAACAAATTTGCTAGTGCCTGAACTACTAGAAATTTTTTTAGGGGAAACACTATGAAGATGTGTAAAGCCCACATCAGGAAAACATCATTTGAGTTTTCACACCTTTTCACACCTTAACAACTTTTTGCTAAGATGTAATAAGATCAAGGATTTTATGACAGCATTTTCTGTCTTATTTTTGCTCATTTCAT
>Ga0137394_10000351_pt1 | contig 32073 bp, 52 predicted proteins | sample czobulk116metaG_FD_108278 | JGI IMG/M metagenome (GOLD analysis project Ga0137394, IMG submission 108278) | Vadose zone soil microbial communities from Angelo Coast Range Reserve, California, USA - czobulk1.16 metaG | ecosystem: Environmental > Terrestrial > Soil > Vadose zone | place: USA... | reverse complement strand
TAGCATGAAGAGGACGCCGTCCTTCGGGTTAAGGGTAGGACGCAAAGAATGTCCCTTGCCAGAGCCGAATGTGGACCTTTCAGAGTTGTGTGCGAACCTGTACACTGGCAGACCACCCTGGCGAAGTATATTCTTCATATCGGTCTGCTGCCCTGTATAAATGGCATCCAGACGACGGAATATCTCCGCCTCGAGGTGTTCCATCCTGACTGATGACATGGAAGTAGACGTTGATGGACACATCGTTCGCATCGCCCTACTCCGAATTGGCCGATACTTCGTTCACCTTAAAATGCTCCTCTGCGGCATGAAGCTCGTTGTCAGAAATAAAATGTACCGCTGTTGCGGGGGATGACTCCATCGACATTCCGCACAACGTCAGACGTGGGGAGAAACACGAAGGCGACAGACACGCCCTGCAAGATTGCAAGAGCTCGAGAGACCATGCTATTCGAGAAGACAGGCAACGTAGAGGCACTGGGGTGGCCACGGCGAAACCGAAGTCCGGGGCTTTCTCGCATGGGTCAGCTTGGAGTTGCCATGTTCGGCTCGGGGATACTGAATGAGATTCGCGAAACGGGTTCTTCCTGATAGAGCCTCAATTCGAGTGATTCTGACTCGCGAAGCAGAACCGTGTGATGTTGCAGTCGTCCATCCGGGCGCTCTCTTCAATACTTTGTGGTATCTGCTCCCCCTACTCAACCAATGATCATGCAGCGACATGCACTCTACCTTTCAGTTGTTCGAGCAACGTTGACAGCTATCCGTGTATTCCTAGCTGCGATGGAAAGACACTTTGTCACGTCTTGAAGATAACTTGTACACGAGAAGCTCGAGCCTGGATCAGGCTTATGAAAGCTCTATAACCTCGAACTTGAAGATGGAATGACGATGTAAAAGGTAGAGGTCAACCCTGTTGCAACATGCTCGCTGTACGCGGTATGCCTGGAAATGAAAACAGGCCTCACAGAGTGCACGTACACTATGCGATCGGGAGAGGATGACATGCTAAGCATAAGCGAGGAAAGTAAGAGTACGTAAGCACAAGACCACCCGCCAACCGCACACCACACCACACCATGTCCAACTTCTGCGAGCCTCTCCTGGCCGCTCTCAAAGACTGCGTATTGCGCTCGGATTGTGTCATGAAAGAAGGAAGACTTCCTTCCGAATGCATAAAGCATCACATAGACGAGTTGCCGGAAGAGTGCAGGTCCCTTCGTCTCGCAACATTTGAGTGTAAGCGTGGCATGGTAATCATTTCCATCACAAAATCGCTGCCTTATCAGTGTTCTGATGCTTTCCCATCACGAATAACTCTCAAGCTTGACATGCGGAAACGCTTCCGCGGAAATAGTGCAGGCGCTACTGCGGCCAGAATCAAGCAAGAGAGCGCGTCTACACAGACAGCAGAGCCATCCAGAACCACGGGCGATGCGTAGTGTGTGCCCTTCCGGTCTGTGAGTTTTGTCTGATGAGCTCTCCTCGTTTTGGATGTTATTCAAGCGACCTTCTTCCAGATTGCAACTTGCCCTCCTGGCCGCGCGTAGCTTGACAAGGTACTATGTTTGGACCAAAATCCATTGCCACGTCACAAGATCGCACGATACCATATTTTTCTCCTGTAGGGACCGAACCTTGGGCTTTTGTTGACCCCAGAGGAGTGTGCGTGCCGACGTCCTGTGACGGAGGGTAACTTGATCGTGATTAGCCGCACGGTTTGGTCAGTCCAGAAGTTCATCGCTGTCTAGAGCTCCTTTACGCAAATCAGCTCAGACTTTTTATAACAAAGTGTGAGATTACTCTCCATGTTCTGTGCGTTAGGCCCTTGCTCTCTTCTCGGGTGCTCGGACGGTACCTTCCCACCATGCAGACTTAGTGCGTTGATGCGTGACTTTAGATCGCCGGGCACTTGTCCACAATCGGTGATCTGGGGAAATAGCCAGCGCAACAAAAAGAAGCTTTTTGAAGTATGCCCCTGCATGATCGAGGTGTTACCCTCAACCCTGCGCACTCTCGTGTCAGCTTCGGGTCCTTGATTGAGTGTGCGAAGAGCTGGGGCTGGTGTCGGATCAGCTAGCCACGTGTGATTTGAGTGCTAAAAAATCAAATAGGGTACCCAACCCTTGAGAAGGTGGTTAGTAGTAAAGAAGATCAAGAAACGCAAGATTGTCTGATAAGATGATCTGTCCGAGTCAACTGTCATAAACAAGCCAGCTCTGCTTCCGTCCCGCGTATGGCCTGGCTCCGAAAGAAACAACGATATTCATGCTCGCCCGAAACTTTCTGCGGCCTCGTACCGCCGCCTGGGGGAAGTACCCATCCTCTACTCACCTCTCTACTTCTACTTTCCTGCGAAGCGAACACACAGACGACCACACAACCATTTCAGATCCGCCTCCAGCGTCTACGCTAAGAGACCCTAATGCGTCTCGTTCGATCTCACTATACTCGAATCCTAACGACCCACAGTCATCACACCCCTCCTCATCCAGCCCTCCTGCCCTGGTTGATCCATCAGCTGTCAAAACACCTCCGCAAACGTCGACCTACCAGAACCCGCCCTTCGATACCCATGCTTTCCTTAGCGTGCTCGAAAAGACGTTCCCCACGCCGACCGCGCGCAATCTCATGCGCGCAACACGCGCCTTGCTCGTTGATCGCATAGGCAAAGTCAAACGTGACGGGCTCACGTACAAAGATCTCGACAACGTAAGTGCCGCGTTGCTCCGCTGGGCGCGGTTTTTTGACCTTGCGCCTCATGATGCTACAGCAAGCATACCTCTTCCGCGCGGCGCTCGCCGAGATGCGCACAGAGATGACGACGCGCACGCGTGCTGAGACGGCGGCCATACGCACGCAGTCTGCCTCGCTGAGACGTGACGTCGATGCCCTAAGCGGCAGATTGAAGGAGGGCATTGATGGCTTGAAGCACGAGTGTGTCAAGGCCTTGTCCTTTTTTTGTCTCATCACCCAACTAGGGATCTCACAGGATCCAAATGGATGTTGAGAGTCGCAAAAATGAAGAGAAAGATGCAAGCAAGAAAGTCGACCTTGAGATTGAGGTGCGTCGTCCATAAGCCTGCCTGGAGACGTATTGTCAACGTTCCATACTCTCCCTCTTATAGGCCTTGTTAAACAAGTCACTGGTGACTTTGTATGATCTGCGATCTGATGTAGAGGAGGTGAAATGGGACAACATGCGCAAATCAGTCGGTGAGTTGAATTTTGTCCCATTCGATGGAGGGCCCCAATCACATCTCTTTAGCTACACTCACCGCTTTCCTCTTCGTAATCGTGGCTGCAATGGAGCTCCGCTCCCAACCCGAGAAACCATCCAAGTCACCCACACCGCCACCAGCGAGCGTATCGCACAGCTCACACAACCTACCCTTCCATATGGAAGGCTCTGAGAAGACGGAGTCTATCACATGAATGCCTTCGAGTATCTATTTATATTGCTGGATATACGATAAAGGTACGGTGTAGAAAAATGGGGCGCGAGGAATGTGCCAAGATTTAGACGGGATATATACTTGCGAGCGGCGGAAGCGTAGTTAGATACGCTTAATCTATTCTGCGAACCACTTTGATATTGTGTACACACCACTTATATTATAATCCGGCGAGATGAGATGTCCTCATACCGTGAGCTTGTCCAGTTTGTCCGCAACTGCATCTACGCCTGACTCTTCTGCTGCGCCCTTTGATTCAGTGGGTTCTTCCTGAGAATTCTGTCCTTGCGGTGACGTTGTGTCATCAGAGGACTGAGCTGCTGGGGCTTTGTCGGCAGGAGGGGCAGAGGTATCCTCGTCATCCTCGCTGTCCCAGTTCTCTCGCACGACCTCCTGGCGCTTCTCTTTCCGCTTTTCTTTACGCTTCTCATTCTTTTTCGAACTTTTGCTTTGTGACTCTTGTTTCTGCGATGCAGCGGCGCCAGTCGGGGTCCATCCGGGGATGTGGCCTTTTGGCAGTGCGCGCGCATCCATTGCCTGTTGGCGGGAACCACGAAATATCGCAACGTCTTCCTGGGGCGTAAATCCCGGGCGAACTTTGCGCTCTTTGCGCATGCTAGGAGGATAGGGCAGGGTGTATGGGGGTCGGCATAATGATCAATCAATGTACCGTTAAACGGAGATAGGAAGGTGGCATACGAGCCATCAGCACGTCGCGATTCCGGAATGACGCGATCCAATGTGCGAGGATCGATCGCGATACCCGCAGCTGATTGTTGGGGGAAGAGCGGTGGCTTGGACATGATGATTGTATTGGTTGCGATAAACCCGGGGATGACCGGGACGGGACAGATGGCTCTCGTCGGAGATCCAATGGGAATCATTCTTTCTTTATCGCGTACCGTGACCACTTCGGGACAAAACACACAGCGCTCTGTACTCGGGATTCTATCCAACCCGAGCTCGATAATCTCTCTGTTGGTGTTCGACCTTCTAGCTCTGTAAACAAGAAAAAAAAAATGCGCTATGCGGTTCTCGTTACAGGGCCAGCCGGCGCTGGAAAATCTACTTTGTGCGCTTCACTGATGACACACTTCCAAACTTCCAAACGTACCGGCCATCTTGTAAACCTCGATCCTGCCGCGGCACCGGACAGCTTCGAATATGCGCCATCTATCGATATCAAGGACCTCATCTCGGTCGAGGATGCGATGGGTGAGCTCGGCTATGGGCCGAATGGCGGGCTCGTCTACTGCTTCGAGTACGTGAGTGTCCCTTCTGCGCGTGCCGAGCTCCAAGGCTGGACATTAATATTCTCTACGGGCGCGTAGATATCTCTCACAGAACATGGACTGGCTCGAGGAGGAAGTCGGTGAATACGAAGACGACTACCTTATCATTGATTGCCCTGGTACGTCCTCGTTTCCTCGTGTATCAGCCCAACTTTTTTTTTGCCATGCCGTAGCATGCCTGGGCCCATTCGTGACTGCTGACTGATGACCCACATGTCTTCCTGCAGGCCAGATAGAGCTCTATACGCACCACCCGTTCCTTCCCACCCTCGTGAGAAACCTGCAACGACTGGGCATGCGTACCTCCGCAGTTTACCTCCTTGAATCACAGTTCATGGAGGACAAATATAAGTTCTTTAGGTGTGTTATTGAGCTCATCCTGCTTGCACAGCGTTTTGTGTATCCCCATCTCTCTGATGGGCGCGGCTGATGGCAACACCACACTCTTCGAACTTATCTTCTCGAGCACTCAGCACGGTCGCTTTCCTGCGCCCGTGCTGTTCAAACATTATATTTCCGGTTCTATGCCCTATGCCCTGACTCCGCCAATCCCGCGTTTCTAGACCATCTATAGCTGATGGCACTGGCTTATGACATATAGCGGTGTTTTATCTGCCATGTCGGCCATGGTCAATCTCGAGATCCCGTGGATCAACGTGATGTCGAAAATGGACCTCGTCCTACCTAACCCCGATGACCCTACTGGCGGGGGACGCAATGGCCTTCGTACACGTCGGAATATCGCACGGTAAGTCGCCCCTCGTCATATACACGTGGCATAAATTTACCCGGGTTATCGGAACGCGTGCCCACATTGACGTCCTTCTCTTCTTTCATTTCCGCATCGTCGCCGGCTCGTTTCTGTTTCCGTCACGCTTTTGACTGCATATGTTATTTTTTTTTCCATTGCTCACTCACACATGTGGTATCTGACAGGTACCTGGATCCAGACCCCCTTTTGTTGGCTGCGCCTCACGGTAGCGGGAATGAAGTGAATAGTGTCAATCCGCGTTTTCACGCGCTCAATCAGGCTCTTGTGCAACTGGTAAGTGATGTTGCCACCTGGCACACACCTGGCATACACGGCATCGACCACCTTACCTCCTTCTGTGTCTGTGTTGTGGGCGTGGGTGTGAACACTGATCTGCGAATAAACGCGAAGTGTTGTGCCAGTCCGCGTTGCTTTGTCGAGCCAATCACGGCCTTCTCTCGCGAAAACCTCGCAAGGGAACAACCCCCACAGAGAAATTCGTGATGTGCCCCCCATCTTTTTTTTTCTCAACCGCTATCACTGGTGTCTATTCTTGTGTGCATGACGGCAATTCCAGTCTACTTTGACATTGAGTTCATCTCTTACAAATGAGGCAGCTTCTGACGCGATTTCACATGACGTGACGAACAGATTGAAGACCACCCACTCGTGACGTTCCTCCCCCTCGATCTGACGAACCCGAATTCTGTCCAGAATGTGTTGAGCCATATCGACTACGCGATGCAGTATGGAGAAGATGAGGAACCCAAAGAGGTGGGTGCCTCGCGTTTGGTCTGCTCCCCTCTTCCCGCGACTCTGTCGGGCTCCATGGAAGGACAAGCGTGGATTACATTTCATTCTTTCATGGAACAAGATGTGAAGCTGACTTTCACCCTTCTATTCACTTCCGCATTTGTTTCCTATGACCGCATTCCTAATTGCGCCACCTACGCACCCATCACGGCTGACACTTATTATGCGCCGCCGTACCTTCTCACCTCTTCGTTTTCCCGGTGCTGCGTAAATGACAAACCCAAATTATTCTCTCCAATCTGCGTCAAACTGTGGCACTCCTTGTGATCACGTGACATGCGTCCCAACGCGTAGCCCCGTGATCTCGACGAGGGCGACTTCGCGGAGATGGAGTGAGAATGGTCGGTGATCATCCTACTCGAGTTCTGACAATCACCAAGTCTCTGTAGGAGAAATGTGGATGCGCTCCTCTGGTTAAGTACCAATAGGGCAGTGTGTATCCTAGAATATCAACGTGACTGTATTGGTTCCCTTCGCGCACAGTCAAGTGACGGTGGAACAAAGTTAGGCTACATACTTGCGTTCCTGTGTACCAGTCGGGTAGTATGTTCCGCTCCCGCCTGGTCAGATTTTCACAGGAGGCGATACAACGCAAAGTCAGGTGATGCCTACGCAAGGATCTTGACATTTGCTTCTGTATCATTGATAATGGGAGTGACGTAGGGACTGCGATCGGACGTGGCTAGCCAAGATATGGAGCAGGTGAGCAGCGGGCTCTTGAAGTTGTTGTGCGCCAACAGCACGGCAGTCACCGCATAGGTAGGTCGAGAGACATATCCAGAGTTGCTTATGGAGAATGATGCCCGAGATCCGACGCCTGTATTGAACGGTCCTAGACGCCGGAACTTACTCATGCATCTTGTGGCTGGATCCCGACAACAGCCCAAATGTGAAGAGGCGATGCGAGCACCAAATCTGAAAAACACGCCGATCATCATGAAACACTTTTGATGTCGGACGCGTAGCCCGACGCGCAGCCTTGTCGGCAAATCGTGATGGCTCTCACAGGGATTGGTTCGGCACTTGAAGAACGTAGGGTGCGGTGCGGGTGGATCTTGGTGGATATTGTAGTCATATGCGACGATGCATCTGATGGAGTGAACTTGGTGGAGCACGAAGCCAGCGTTCCGTGGGAAGTCCGAAAGGATGATTTGGGAATGGGCGGACGATGGAATGGACGAGCGGTCCCTTGAAGGATCAAGGTGTGGCGATGTGAGACGCACAGGAGAGTGGGGAAGGTACACTGAGTGTGTACAGCCGGCACTCTTAGTGCCTGCGTCGCGCGGCACAGCATCCGTACTAGTAGTGACTCGGAGACACATGTCGAACAAAGAGAAAGTGACACACGTGTGGGTAACTTCTCCATAAGCGATGAACATATCTTTTACGAAGGGACTACGCTACTATGAATGCATATAGTCGATGGATGACGATGAGTGCCGAGTGGAGTGGAAGAGGGCGGGTGGGGAGGGCGAGAGAAAGAAAAGGGAGGGGAGCGCTGGGTGGCACAGTCAGTGCCCGGTGGGCGCAGTGCAAGATTTGTGGACATGCGGGACCCGGAGTGTGGCTCGTGCGATCTGAGATGGGGGGAACTATAAAGGTCGCCCTCTTGGTTGCTCTTCAGAGCCACCCAATAACTCCTTTTCCCTCCACTCGCCTTTCATCCCCCCCCCATCATGTCGTTCTACGTCCCATCTACACCACCCCCCCGTGGCCGCGCCTACTCGTTCGGCCAGTCGCCGTACCCATATCAAACCACCCCATATCCGGCATACAACGCCCTTCCCGCGTCCTACTACGGCACTCCTGGCGTTTCGCGCAGTGCAACCTACTACGTTGCCCCCTCAGTAGTTTCTGGGCGAGGCCGCAGTCACAGTCGATCCCGTCGCAGTCATTCTCACCACCGTTCGGGTGGCCATCATCAGGCTCACCCTCGCCGTTCCCATAGTGCTACCCCCCGACACCACCGTTCGAGCGCCCACGTACGCGTTTCGTTTCATTCATCTTGCATTGGTCACATTTACTGACTCGCCATCGGAAATTTTAGCACAACTCGTATCGCTACCAAACGGGCGCGACACCGTCGCGCAGTAACTACTATCGCCCGCCCCCATCGCTGGGCTCACGCATTCTCAGCTTCTTCGGCCTCGGGAGCAGTAACCGCTATGTGGACCAATATGGCCGTTCGGTTGACAGTCGTGGAAGGCCCAAGTACAAGTAGAAAGATTCGCGTTCGTGTGGGCTCGGTGCCAATCCGCTTTTTTTCGCGGGACAGGGACCATGCCGCGCGTGTTTACGCCAACCTTATTTTCCAAACCTCGATACCCACCGTCGCGTGTCCCTCGCATCTGACCATGCTAAGCGAGTGTTCTGTTTTCATTATCATTTTCGGTCTCTTCTTGCGCCGCCGCCTCGGACTGAAGCTTCCCAAATATGGCCTGGGCGCGCCGCCCAGGCGCAGCCGCCGCCGCCGCAGCAGGCACCATCTTTTCCCGCCGTTCCTTCGTACGGCCTGGAGTCCCCGTCTGCTCACTGCGCTGAGCATCGCCCTACGTTACTTGTTGAAGAATGTTCTCCCACCTTACTTTACAATTATGTATTTCCGCCAGACCCACATTGACCGGTGTATGTAACCCGATGTAGCCACGGTAGCAACCGAAAGACGAACGTAATCAGCATCTGCCATGGATGACGAAACCTTTTTCTCTTTGGGCCGAGCTTCTTTCGCTGATACTCCCACCGATATGAGCGTGTAAGCACGACTTCTTATCTGCCTCGTGCCCTCTTTAGGGCCTTAACTTCCCTCGTTGGACGTCACTGGGAACGACACGAGGCCTTGTTCACGTACATGAAGACAAGGAGTACAACCAAAGAGTCAGTTTTCGGTGAATCGAGAACGCATGGGCGTTAAGAATGGGTCGAGCGGCCATCCAAATGAGGGGCAAAGAAGCTTTAAAAAAATTGCAGGGACAAAGGACACGACAGGTGCTAAACGACGAGGGAGGGGTCCTGCGTTGCATCACAGGAACGTGCGTACGGCATGCGACTCGGTAAGACACGATATCCGTCGAAAATTTCTATAGAGACGACGGAGGGTGTGTGTCTGGAAATAGAGGGGGAGATGTGTGGGGGGACAGAGAGGGGCAAGAAAGTTTTAGCGCGGAGTGGCGTTGGTCCAGCCCGGATTTGGATGGACGTGCGACACAACAAAGACAAATGTTTCTTCTCCTTGGGGTAAAAGTTCCCATGTGGCCGCGGAAAGTAGAAAGAGGAGGATAGAGAAGAAGTCGCGTACAAGAATAGCATGTTGAGGCCGTCTATCGCAATGAGGAAGAAGGTGCCAAACTTCGCCGGGGGATGTTATAAAGCAAGCAAGCGCAATGTTTCCCAGAACAGTCATATCTCTCCCGACGGTGCGGGGCGAGAGCGCGCGCGCTGAGGAACTCAGACAAACAAGGAGGCTATCACAGTGGCGTGTCGGACTCGCAATACCTGTCAGAACAGGTGGGAAAACGCCTGACGATGGCGTGGATGGGTTGCCAATTTCATCATGATCCCGGCAGTTTCCATCGTTCGAAGGGACGAGTTTGTGATGGCAACAACGCACCCCCCGAAAACACAAAACAAACGACCAAAACATGAAAAAAAAAAAAAGCCCAATCGGGAGAATTGAATTTGCAGTCCAGTCATACAGTCGTATACCCTTACGAGTACTCCCGCCCCGATTTGATTCAAGGGAGGCGCAGGAACTCAAATTTTTTCTTTCCATTCCATCCCTCACGCCTCACGCCTCGTTGCCGCCACTTACGACGAACGCACACACATCGAAGTACCACCCTCGATGTCCAAAAAGCGCTCAAAGGCTAGGACGATCGCAGAGCTGTGCCATCCGAGTCGGTGTTTCGGGCACAGTACGGCGAAGGAGAACAATACCCCGATGACGAGAAAACGCGTTGTGCGTGTGTAACGTTACCGTGCAATTGTCGGTAGTGGATTAATGGCCGTTTGCTCCCATTGCGATGATCCTCGGACATGAGGTGCTCGCAGTCGTCGCAGGCACGGTCTTATCGCGCTTCTCGGCAGCGATATCGATATCTCGACATCAGGAACGGGGAGGGGGCTAGACTTCTCAGACTCCCGTTCGACGCGCAAAGTAATGAAACTAGGTCTGACAACAATGCTTGTGTACGGAAGGTTTGAAAGTTCGTCACTTGGCAATTCCGGTAATCGCCGGGCCTCGTGTCGTCAAATTAACTCGCGCCGAACCGCAAATCTGGTGAATGTCTGGACCCCCAGCTCTGACTATCACTCGCGCACGTTGCAACTGCACCCCTGTGACCACATCCTCCGGATATCGTGCATCAGTAACGGAACCGTTCTGTTCGGCATCCTCGTCGATTTTTTTGACAATGTTTTTTTTAATACAGCTGTAGTATCGATTACGAACAGATGATCAAAATTTGTGCGGAAACCAATGACCCTTCAGCTTTTTGGCGACATCTTGCTCTACCTTTTGCACTGTCGTCAGATGGAAACTCCCTTCTTGCAAAGTAGTTTTCCCGACAGCTTCTCGTGCCCATGCTTCTTCGTTCCAAAGGTGGATGTTTGTCGCCCTATCGGCCTCGTCTTCTAGAAAGGCGCTGCAGTCGGCGGATAGTACGGAGGATAAATCGAGACCAGTATAACCTTCCTCTCTCTCAATGACCCTCTCGTACTCCGTGTCTTCGTCTATGAAGACCTGGCCCTCATTCTGACAATCGTGCGAAGCGTTCGGTGCGATGTCGTCACTCGCAAATACAGGTGACTCGGAGAAAATGGCTGGATAATATTCGCTACGTCCAGCTTGTTCTTTTTTATTTCCCTCCAATTCATCGGCGTAATATTCTCCGCCGAAGCTCCCCGCGCTGCTGTCTTGCATGGTACCGAGAGCAATGGGGTCGCCCGGAGGAGCACAAGCGTCCGCAGGTTCACTATCACCGTAACCATTGAGAAAAGGTCTCAAATCTTCGCAGTTGTCGTCAGTGGGGTCCAAGCCATACTGATGAAATAATATGTTTTCTGGGGTGGACTTGAATTCGCGCCACCGCGTCGACCTTCTATGAATCCCCGAACGGCGATAGGTGACTCCAGGAACGTCGAGAAGAAGTGCGCGATCCACCGAGTCGAGTGAAGAAGTCTGAAGCACAGAAACGCGCTCCTCGGGGGAAGCGAGGGCCTTTTCGGCAGGTGATGCACCCACCGGAGATGCGGTCCGTAACAGATCATCCTGTTGGTCGACACTTGCTCCCCGGTAGACAAGATGTTCATCAAATTTCGTGTTATTATCTTCATCACTGTTGGGACGTGCACCGTGGATGCCCGGTAGTTTTCCAAGGGAATTATCTGCCAGGCGGGTCTCGGGCTGGGTAAACCCGGACTCGCGGCTATGCGGCAATGCAAAGTACCGGGAATGTGCGGATCTTTGTTCCGGGAGACATATGGTACTTCGCACAACTTGGGAAGCTGACTCCCAAGGACCAATAGTAGCTAGTTCCTCATGCGCATTTGAGGCGACCCCTGGAGTGGTGGTAGTAGGGAGCAGAGGGGAAATAGCCTTGGGATTCTCGTGGCGTTCTGCCAGCGGGGGGAAAGGCGCCTTCTCGCCATGTAAGTCGCTCTTCAGAATCCTACTCCAAGCAGCGGCTCGGATGTCCAGAAGTGCAGTTTCTGGTTTGCTCTTTACGGAGGCGACAGCGACATCAGAGGTCGTGCTTGGCATGCTGACATTTTCTTGTTCGATAACCCAAGAGGCCGATCGTGCTGGTGATCCTGATTTCATCGACACAACCTCCGAATCACCGTTCGGTTTAGTTTCACTGCCGCAGTCAGCCTTGCTCGCATGACTATTAGCCATCTCGTTGTCACACTGCGGAGAAGCAGCAGCAGGCAGGTATCGTTCAATGGACTCCTTTATCCTGATTGGAGTCTTCCGGAATTGAACGGCAGCCGATCTCTTCTTTCTCACAGGGGATGAAGACTGGTCATTGCTGGCTTTACCTCTTGATGGTGTTGCGGAGTTGCGGAGTTGCTTTTCCGGTGATTTCAACTTGGGAGGTTTCGGCGGGTTGAGGAATCGATCTTCAGAGAAAATGTGAGAGGGGAAGCCTCGTGAACAGTACCCGTAAGCGAGGGATAGATGACAAACACTATGATCAGACATACCTCTTTGTTTCGTGCGTTTCGACTCGTCTACTTTGATATTCGCGGAGGCTCTGCCCTTGTTAAATACACCGAAATTTGGTGGTGGTTCAATCTTCGCGAGATTAGATAAGATCATACTACAAACCAACCTTAGATGAACTTTTGCGTACCGTGAGTCTACTCTTTCCGACGCTGGCGGAAGAAAACCCGTGCATCAATGCGAGGCCAGCAGGGAGTTTTTGCTTTTTCTTGTTATCAGGGCCACTCTTTGCGCCGTCTTTGTTTTCCTTCTCGTCCCTTGTGTTTGCCTTGACTTCTCGTGGGTTCATAATCTCCCGCCTCGCACGCTTGCGTTCTCGTCGCTCTGCAAACCCTGTTATACAGTATCCGTGAGTTTCGGTGCACCGTTGAGAACGGACGAAAGAAAGAAGACATGCTCGCCAAATGCTCCTCATCAGTATCGCTTCGCGCACGGCACTCCTTGTTCGACGCTCCTGATCTCTTTGTCGTTGGCTTGTTTTCGGGCTTTTTCTGAGCCTTTGGTGAGACCGCTTCTCGAAAAGCTGACGTGGGCTTGGCCTTCCCCTTCCCGACTAGCTCCGGTGACTGCGGAGTCGGGTTGTTGGTAGACGAATTTGGATGAGGTTGGGAGGCCCGCCGATGGTTAGGCTCGGCTCGGACTCGGACGTTTTCAACCGCTCGAGGCCTGAGTACTGGTGTCTCGAAGCCAGCAGATGGCTGGTGTAGATGCATTTCGTCCTTTTCCGGAGTACTGATATCCCAGGATGCACGCACGGCGCGACCCTCGTTCGCTTGAGCCTTGGCGTACCTAGTTTGGGATGTGACGAATTCTTTCACTCGATTTTCCTGAGGAGTAACGAGCAACTCGAGGTTTGACGCATTTAAGACGGCGGGCTCGGATGGATGAGGAGGGTGCGGAATATTCAGAGATTCAAGTACCATGGTAACGAGGTAGGAGGACTCAGGTGGCAGCGGTAGTATGTGCAAAGTCCAAAAGAGGTAAACCATTTGCCTTTAATGTCAGGTACAAGTCTAATACGCAACGCCGACATTAGACCGAAAGTAAATCATGCGTCATGGACAAAACCATATAGCACCATACTTCTTAGGAGTGGTGGCACTTCAGTGTCCTGACCGTTTAGTACTGTCCATCCTTCAGGTCCAGGAATTGAGCATGCGTCCAAGTTGTCGCCACGTTGTGGCAGTGGAATAAACGAAGGTGCGTCTTTCGAGAGAAATATCGCACGTCGATGCTCTGGTAGTCTTACCGACGTTCGGGATCACTATAATAGGGTCATCGACTCACCGCATGGGTTGTCAATTTTGAAACGACGCTCGTTCGAAGGTAGTATAACATCGATTTTGGTCGTCATCTTACAGAGCTAAGCGAATTCTTAACTGCGCCAATGGATATTCGATTAACAAGACGCCACGCAAGGTTCGACAAGTTGTTCAGGACGTCCAGGCCTCGGGTTCTTGTCACTCATCTATCCTTGGTCGTCGAGATCTCGGGAATAGCGAATCTGCCATCAAGATTAGCGCGCCATCGTCGATGAATATGGAAATGCCGCCAAGAAACAGATAATAATCACGAATGGAGTATTGTGATGGACCACGACCCGAAGAGGCCATCTTAGGTCTGAACGCACACAAAACCATAAAGCCCCCGAGATGATTGTGAGACTATCCTTCAAGATAATCTTACAGGGATGCCGTACAAGGCACGCGTTAATTCTGTACCATGACGTAGAAGGGAGGCGCAGGCCGAGGTTGCCTGATCGAGGCGCGGGCATGTGAGCCACCTGATCATGAGGATACCTTGTAGGACGTAGAGGTGATAAGGATCAAGATGAGTACGATAGGGAATTCGCGATCGCACATGCCTGAATTGTGCATTGTGGGCATTCCAGCAGCAGGATGGATCACGCCTACCCATCAAGAACCTTGATACGAAGAATGAAACCGAATGAGCCCGCAGTGGCGTGTGACACCGGTATAACCTTTCACAGTAATATTGGCCCCTATCAGTAACTGAGGGTCGGGATATTTGGCTGGCTTGTCAGTGGCGTATCTAGGCACATCCTCAGAGTGCTTCTGGGAATTGTAGACTGTAGTGAAATTGTCATGTGAGATGGGCTTCCTGGTCAGAATTGTTGTTGGGCTTTGTCAGTCGACGTGCATCTGCACTTGCACACTCGAAGAGCGCTTGATAGGGCGATATCGACATCAGAATTATAGATCCGAACGACGTCGAAGGTCAGCCGTAAATTGGGACTGTACGGAGCAAAACCCGTCTTGGAAATCTCACGGTGCTAGTCATAAAAGTAAACAGCGACACTATATAACGAACAGAACAACAGAGGTTCACCTTGCATGATAATTGTTCAGCGGTCCCCTGTCGCTGGTTGATTGTTAGAGGTCTTCGTGCATCGGAATACTTGTTCATCCCAACCGGAAGCTGCCACGCCACTTAGATTTAGCTCCGTTACAGGCAACTTAAGTTCGTGTTCCTCTGGCAAAGGCTATACTTATCCGTGACGTGAATCTGGTGCTACTTCCCCACAAACCTCAGGGTATGATTGCTACCATGGATATCTACCAAGCTTATTTCTTGCACTGTCAGGGTGCGCTGTTAGTGGGCGAACACGAGGGCAGATTATTCTCCACCGTGACTTCCAAAGGGATTTCAGTGATCAAAGTCGAAAGCGCGAACACCAGGACTAAGAATCGAGAAGATGGTTTCAACAGGACCGAAAGTAGGGTGGTCGTGGAATGTTGGCCGGTGACATCGATGAGGTATCGGTCACTGAGTCGATACACAATCAAAGCTAAACTTCGATGAAACCCCACGAGATAACCCCCGATCCAAGGCTAGATTATAAGTGACGTTGCGGCATGAGAAAACCTTCTGGTCTTTGATGGTCACAATGAGGATATTGTAAACCGAAACAAACGAGAGACAGTTAGTGCAGGAAAAGAAACACACGCAGCCTCTAGTAGAGCCGTTGGAGGAACCGGACGTGATCTCAAGCAGAAAGACAGTGGGGTTTCTGAGTGATGTGCCAAACGTGTATTCTGTGTATGTGTGAGACAAATTGAAAAAGTTCACCTGTCAGGTTGGTTCAAACACGAGGACAAGAACTGGAGCTAGTTCCGAGTGTCGCCGCCCAGTCACATTCTCATGTGGCACGTGACTTTCGAAGTTCAAGTTGTTGCTGTACCCTCCCTAGCAAATTTCGGACATCTGACAGCACGTCCTTGACCTTCAGACAACGAAAGGTCCTGTAGTCAAAACGCCGTCCTCATTGTTTGAGCGTACATGCAATTATGGACGCGGCTGTCGTCAACTGAAGTGCAAATGCCAGAATTCCTTGAGAAGGACAAAAGACGCCGAATCACATCATATTCGACAGACATCGCGCAGTACAGTGATGGGTCAACCGAATTCGCGACGACCCTATGAATGCCGCCCTGCCTTAGCTTCCACGCCGATGATAGTTATACCATTAGACTGTCGAGTGATCTGGATGGGGACAAACTTAGTGTGAAGCTGTCGTGCTGTACTTCATATCATGTTGCATGAAATTCTATGTAATTACAATGACGAATTCATAAATGCATAGCACGATGCGAGGACGGCTCGAAGACCCTCGATTTTAATTCTATAGCCTTTGGATGATGAGTGCCGAAGCGGCGCCACCCTGGAATCTCGATGTCAGTCCTAGAAGACAACGAGGAAGTCTGGAACAAACCCCATTGCAGATGCCAGCAGCGCCATACTCGCCAGCCTTGAGTGCATGGACTAAGGAGACAATGATGCGGGAGCCTGAGTTGCCGATAGCATGGCCGAGTGCAACGGCGCCGCTGCAGAAGTACATCGTTTTGAGACCTAGACATATAGACTACAAAAAGAGACCTGGCGCACCCATTAACGTTGATCTTTGAAGGATCAACCCCTAGGACCTTCTCAACGATGCGGACGACGACAGAGAAGGCCTCATTGACCTCCCATACGGCGATGTCCTCTGCCTTCAAGCCAGCCCTCTCCAGAGCAATAGGAACAGCGACGGTGGGAGCCTCAGGGAAGTGTTTGGGTTCCACACCACCGTCCGCGTACGCTGCACAACGTCAACACCGAGAATATCGAGTATCTACGTGGGCAGCTCACAGATGATCTTGGCCAATGGCTTGACGCCAAGCTCCTTAGCCTTCTCCGCAGACATCAAAATGAGAGCTGAGGCGCCATCGTTGAGGCTGGATGAGTTGGCGGCGGTAATCCGACCGCCTTGCTTGAACGCAGATTTGAGTGTCGGAATCTTCTCGTAGATGACCTTCTTGTATTCCTCATCTTCTTTTACCACCGTGTCGCCCTTCTTGCCCTTGATGACGACGGGAACCACCTCCGCGTCAAATGCACCCTCCTTCCATGCACGTTCCGCACGCCGGTACGATTCAATGGCGTGTGCATCGAGGGACTCGCGGGAGATTTCGTGCCTCTCGGCGCACAGCTCGGCGCAGTTGCCCATAGCGACCTTGTCAAACGCATCGAGGAGGCCATCATTCTCTAGCGAGTCCCTGGCCTCGATCTTACCGAAGACGGGGTTCTGTCGTGGGATGAGGAAGCTGGCATATATTTGCGTAAGCCTTCCACTCTGCAGTGAGCTCGAATCTAAAGCGACTCACGGAGCATTGCTCATGCTCTCCATACCACCGGCAGCCACCACGCTTTTATAGCCTGAAGCAATGGATTGGGCCGCGAGCATGATGGTCTTGAGGCCGCTCGCACAGACTTTGTTGATGGTCGTAGCATCAGAAGTGACCGACATGCCAGAACCGAGGGCGACCTGTCGTGCAGGGGACTGGCCGACGCCGGCTTGCACAACGTTGCCAAAGAAGATTTCCTCTACCGCCTTAGGGTCAACTTTGGATTTCTCGAAGGCGCGCTTGAGGGCAAGGACGCCGAGTTCGGGTGCGGTGAGGGACTTGAGGGCGCCATTGAAGGAGCCGACGGGGGTACGTGCAGCGGCGACAATGACAACTTCGTGCGGGCCGTTATAAGACTTTGTGGAACGTCAGGAAACTGCGACAGGGGAGTGTGGGTGAGCGTACCATTGAGCGGGTGATGACGGGGAACAAGCGAGAGGAGAAAGCAGGGCGAGTAATTGAGGAAAGACGAGAAAGGTACATCGTGTTTAGGGACCCTTTTTATCTGCAATCAGCGCGGACAGATGTCATGAAATGCGACCATCCCGGATGTGAACCAATCGCATCAGAGGCGAGTCCGGCTCCAAATCGTACGACAGATCGATTGCTTACCAACTGACAAACGCTGCCGATTAACGGTGTCGATGTCGGTGTCACGGACGGATGCAACTCTGTCTTTTATGCTAGGAGTATGCTAGGTATTCACAACTCGACAATGTTCCCCAGCATCACAAACCACGTCTCCAGCCAGTTTAACCACTTGTCATCAACGCCTTCAAGCCTCCCCTCGGCATTCTTCTCTCCGATCAACTCGCCCATAGCCAAACCCGTTCCACACGGATGGATAAACCAAGCTGGCGTTCCTAACGTGGGATGATCCCCTTGCGACAGCAACGGAAACAGCGTATCTGGTTGCACTAACGCGAATGAAGTCACTTGAGTTTCAGGCAATGTGTGGCGACGAAGTAGGCTCGTATTCATAATCTCTTCCAGTATGAGCGGTGAACCATCTGTAATAATTTTCTCTTGAGAAATAGTCTTATTGTTTTAGACGTTACGCACGGGTATCATGGACTGTGAAGTAGAATGCCGGGACCTGAAACGTTGGAGAAAAGGCGATACTCTGACCGCAAATGAACAATCCCGATGAAGCGCCAGGAGCCAGGGCAGGGTCTTCAACAGCGACTCTTGTCTCTGGAACATCATCTTCTAAAGGATCACCGTCCCCATTTCGAACGTGACCCGGTATCGTGATAATGCGAGACAAGTAGCCCAGCCCTGGGACTGTCTGAGAACATGGTGAGAACAAGAGTAACGTGCCGACGTTTGAGGGGTGTGCACACTGGGTGTTCTACCCATGACCATCCCTTCAATCGAGAAGCATCCAAGGAAAGAGACGAATGTGCATATTTAGCGATAAGTGCCTTGCTGGCCTGTTCGAATTGAGGACGAGTGAGGGTCGAGGGAGAGGTCATGAGGGCGTGGGAATGAGCTGTGCAGTTGTATCAGCAAGGTTTGAAGCCACAAAAGCCACAGAAGTTACCCGACACCCAACAGAACACGCGCGCACGAGTCGAAGCTCGAATATCTCAAAACAAGGCTCGGCCTAGGCGGTCTCCTTCGCTCTCTTTTCATCCTCAATCATGGCCGTAGGAAAGGTGCGTATCAGGGCAACATGCCGCGAACATTGAATCTGACGTTACTCTGTCGCGGTAGAACAAGCGATTGTCCAAGGGTAAGAAGGGGATCAAGAAGAAGGTCGTCGACCCTTTCTCTCGCAAAGGTATGTATCCTCTTCATTCACTCAACAACATCGGCATTGATGAATTTCTCAGATTGGTATGACATCAAAGCCCCATCAATTTTCGAAGTAAGAAATGTGGGGAAGACACTTGTGAATCGCTCTCAGGGATTGAGTGTGTTGAGCTGCCCCTCGTTTACAATCCATATACTCACATCGTCAACTTACAGAAAATGCAAATGACTCACTAAAAGGTCGTATTATCGAGGTCTCGCTCGGTGACCTTAACAAGGACGAGGAGCAGTCTTTCCGCAAGATTAAACTTCGCATCGACGAAGTCCAAGGAAAGAACTGCCTCACAAACTTCCATGGCATGTCCTTCACCTCGGACAAGCTCCGCTCTCTTGTGCGCAAATGGCAAACTCTCATCGAGGCGCATGTCGATGTCAAGACCACCGATGGTTACCTTCTCCGCCTGTTCGCCATTGGATTCACGAAGCGCCGCCAATCACAGGTGCGCAAGACGACGTATGCCCAGACGAGTCAGATTCGAGAAATCCGGAAGAAGATGTTTGAGATCATGACACGGGAGGCGACGAGCTGTGACCTGAAGGAATTGGTACAAAAGTTTGTGCCAGAAGCGATTGGAAGGGAGATCGAGAAGGCGGCGCGGAGCATATATCCTCTGCAAAACGTGTATATCCACAAGGCGAAGATCCTGAAGGCACCGAAGTTCGACGTATCAAAACTACTCGAGCTTCACGGCGAGTCAACAGACGTACGTTCTCTAAGGATATTTTTTTCCGTTTGACGGCTCACCTTGTTTACAGGAGACAGGTACACGTGTAGCGAAGGACTTCAAGGAGCCAGAAGTTCTCGAAACTGTCTAGTAGTCTAGAATATGATCACACGTGTTACGCGCCTTTGTATTGCCATTTTTTATCCTCTCACACAGCAAGGGGTATCAGCAATCTATGAGCATCATGATCCACTACCTCGTCAGTTGAGTTGAGTACGAGGTTGAACGTGATCAAGTTTGAAAAGTTTTTTTTTTCCATGGTTGGACCGCGCTTGTCCCAGAGTTCCACCCATTTTAAGGACGCCCATCAGGCTCACGGGCCATGTCTGACGTCGACTACATTAAAACTTTCCTCAAGATCTACCCAGACTTCCCGAAAAAGGTGCCCAGTGTTTAGACTCAAGGGCACATTTACCTGTATCGCTCACATCTTAGACCTTTCCAGGGTGTAGCGTTTTGTGATATCTTGCCAGTTTTCCGTAGCCCGCTGGCTTTCGAGGCCCTCATCACGCATTTCATTCATCACCTCGTGTCCAATATTATAGCGACCTCTCCAAACAAGAAAATCGATGTCGTCATCGGGCTCGATGCTCGTGGCTTCCTCTTGGGCCCCGTGATCGCGCTCAGACTCGGCGCCGCTTTCGTACCAGTGCGCAAACGGGGGAAACTGCCGGGTGAGTGCGTGCGCGCCACATACGAGAAGGAGTACGGAACGGTAAGGCCCCGGATCCACACACATCTACACCGTCGTCGTGCTAGCTGGCTGATCTGTGACCTCTCTCTTTTTTGGGGGTGGTGGTGGTTGGTGGTGGTGACGCCGATAACAAGGACGAGTTTGAAATGCAGGCCGACGCGATTTTGCCTGGGCAGACGGTCGTGATCGTCGACGACATCATTGCTACGGGTGCGCAGCGTCTTCGTTCTATCCTGATCCAAGCAGAAAATTTGACGCGGACATTTCTCCTGTAATACTCACCTCTTTGCAGGTGGATCGGCTGCAGCTGCAGGCGAACTAGCAGAGAAACAAGGCGGCAAAGTGCTGCAATATCTCTTTGTGGCTGAGGAGACCTTCCTTGGAGGGTCGGCTAAACTCGACGCACCAGTCTACTCTGTAGTCAAATTCCCCGAGTAGCTTCAAGTCTCGTTGGCAACTATCCGATAGATCGAGAAGGTTTTTCCGCTTAGATGATTTCCATTTTTAGACCAACAATCTTGTATTGTGAAGTGCGTTACCGTTGAGATACAACACAGATTTCTCAGAGAATCTACTCTGCGCCTGAGCTGGCTCCTGCTCAACCGAGGCTGTATCATACTCCATGTTCTCGAGGACGAGCACGACCCGCCCGGCGTGGCGATCCTCTGCTACGTCCAACATCGCTGATACTTGGCGCCCGTCCGATTTGCGCAGCGTCACTACAGCTACGTCGTCCAAAGAATCGCCGATACCCTGGAGGTCTGCCGCACTCGCAGATGGTGTGGTGAGCCTCTCGGAGTCACTGATGACCACAACACCCGAAGCCCCTGCTCCATGAGCGCGCATCAGCTTCTCGAGGAATGTGCACTCGCCACGATGAACGAGAATTGCCTCATCTTCGAACATCTGCGTGTATTCCCGGCACCCAGTGGGATTTTCTGGGTCTCGGATGAGCCCGACGCCTTCCCCTTCTCCTAGTCCAAAACGCAGAGCCCTTCTGTGAGGTGGATGAGGGGTTGTTGGGTCGCCAGCGAACTGCGCTGTGCTGGCTGTGAAGACTGCTTCAGATACCGGGGCCCCGGCAGCTGATGGGATGTATAAGCTTGCGTCGACGAAATCCATGAAGATTCGGAGCTGGACACTGTGTCGCCGTTTACTTTGCGTCATCTCTTTACCATCGGAAAGCACTGCGCCCAGCGCCTTATCATTAACATAAACGGTTTGCCCGGTGAGTACTGTATGGGGGCCCACTGTGCAGGGAGATCAGTGGATCTAGCTGATGTGACGATTCATGGGAAGGAGACCGACATTTGGCAACATCATAGCCCTTGCCATCTAATCGGCTTACTATCCGCATCCGAACGCCATTGATGCTCTCAACCATGAATCCGTCGGGAACAAGATAAATCTTCTCCGTACTAGGGCTGGTGTCCTCCTCTACGACTTTGTCATTTATCGACAGGATGAACTCCTGTGTCTGAAGCGGCCGAGGTTTCAGCTATTGATGGAGCAGAAGCATGGATATAACCCACATAGAGGTCTACCGTCGGGACCGTACACCAACCGTTCGGGTGCCACCATGTTTCATCTCCTTCCGAGAGCGCAGTGCTCACAAGGAAGCGAGAATAGTCAAAATCTGCTCGGGAGCGAATGCCGACATAAAGCCCAGGCATATCATCCGCGCCGAAAAAGTATGGGGGCTCATAGCCAGGGCATTGTTGGTTCTCTGCACGACGAAGCCGCCGCACCGTAGGTGATGGGGGCTTCAAATACTTCTGCTCTAGTGATATTATATGGCCTTCAGTTGTGAAGACGTAATTCGAATCATCGTTGTGTATTGGATTTTCTTCATCGAATAGCAAATAAAGATACTGGAGGCATTGGATCAACAATCTACCAGCGGATCAGTGAGTGACTGCGAACCTTCAAAGTCTCCGAAAGAACAAAAGATTCCATCCTATCCTCGAGAGCATTGGTTCTTAAATCTAAAATATTAGCTATCCCGCATTCGACCTTTGTTCGGAGCAACAAATCAGAAAACACGGCCTTTCCAATATCGAGATACATAGGATCTCGGGTTGCCTGCGTTTCAATTAATGACCATTTGATCCAAGTCGCGCGAAACATACGCGATACAGATACCAAGTTGACTCAACAAACTCTGTCTTCCTATTAGTTTTTGAAAACCCACAAAACGCGTCGCAGGGAGCTTACCAGGGCGGAGAGGGTATCGCAGCGAGGTAGCTTGACTATAGCTCATGTCCCAGACTTCTGGGATTCCTGCATGCCGCTTCCATAGTTGCCAAACTAATGGTAATCAGAGCTTGAGGTGGGTGTCTACAAGGCGATCCTCACAAAGTAGATGAGACTTGATTGCGTTTTCAATATCTCCAGCAAGGACCTGAAGTCCGGGCCAAAACGCTGCCAACGAATCTAGAGTATTGTATGCTTTCTCGCCGGTTGTCATGTGTACCTTTCGATACTGCCGTACGTCAGATCAACTGTCTCAAATGGGAAATGCAAGCTTACCCAAAAGCCATCTGACGATCTAGAGTAACGCATAATGGCTGCGTATAATTCATTCCATACGTCAAGGAACTCATGTTCCCCTAGCAAGATACGAAATTTAGGTCATCTTATAAACAAACAAACTTCTGCGACCCACCGCTCAAGATATACCACTTGAGAGAATATTCAAGGAAGGAGTCAACGCCAGCACCGACCGAACAAAATTGTGGAAATGTCCAATCCTGAGGCCGAGAAGTCAATGCTATGCGATGTAGCCGAAGCGAGGCGCACCAACCCCAGTCCGGGCATTAATCGTGTTTCCTACTAGCCCAATCTCTGATCGACGATTCCAGATAGCAAAGAAGGCTTTATAAGCAGCTTTCTCAAATCTAGGGTCCCCAGTAAGCCGACTCAAAGTGGCGAATTCGAGGATAAGAGATCCTGCACCGGCAGTACCTGAAGAAAACATCCCGCTTAAACATGGACAGGGACGAGATTCACTTTGCCTAACTCACAGGTTTCGAAGCTCTCGCCTTCAGGAACTCCATGACGAAGATTTATCTGCCAACATTCATTCGCACATACAAATCCGAACGAACCAATTCACTTACCCTCGCAAAGGGAAGGCCGGTTGGCGTAGAAAACGCAGGTAATAATCTCTGTCCCAGGTCATGGGCCATTGTAAGGAGCTCTCCACGGTACCATGATAGTTGAAATGGCCCTGTCCGGCTAGCGAAGAGGTGACCAGAAAGTAAACTTCCGAGAACACGAATAGTTGTCTCGAAGAGCTGAGGCCTGGTGTCGACATCGAAGGATACCCAGTCGATGATCTTGTGAACAGCATCCTCGAACCCAGCCCGGTCATTAAGCACTACGAAGGTGTCCAGCGTGTCTATTAGCGTGAGAGAGAAATTGCCAGTCACGCCATTGTGTGCGACGTCTTTACTTGAACCCAGCAGATCCACGCATATGAGGAACGCCAGTCGACCTCAGAGTTGAGGATGGAGCTCACCGAGAAAGCCAGTCTGGACCACGCCCCGTACAGGATAGGGGAGCTAGCTAATAGCACATTAGATGATTCTCTGGCACTGTTGACGGAGGGGGCAATACCTCGTCTAACGGAAAGGCTTTACATGCATATTAGTACAGAGGATAGTGTGAGTTGGTCATTGGACGCACCAAACCGCATGTAGCTAGTATACCCATGATACCAGAAGTCGCGCACTTGCTCACTTGGAGTATTTTTAGTCGATTGTGATGTATGATAAGCTGGTTGCATACCGCATCTCGAGTTTCCGCTGAGACGTCCATGTCGCGTGAGCAACAATGGGAGTGGTCGTGGTGCCAGAGCGATATAGTTCAAACGCTACAACAAGGACTGCCAGAAATACCTCTGGCCATCGTAATAACCAAGTCATCCAACGCGACGACCTCCGACAAGGAGGTGTGAGGAACGCTTGAGAACCAAGCAGAAAGTATTAATGTAATGTTGTGGAAGCGGAACAGTAACGTGGCGCGTCCTCGCTCGTGTGAGACGCCACTGACGCGCTGACGTGTTGGTACTCAATACTCAACAAACGTCTCAACTGCGCCCGCGTACGGTTTCATATCGTTATGTCCAAAGTCATCAATGTTTCCGATGATTTAGGGAGACTTCTCCTCGAAGGATGGGTGTGTTTACACGACTGTGATTTCGTATTTCGAGTTGTTCTTATGATGCCTCAAGACACTCTCCGATCGAACTTGTCCGGCTGAAGCATGTCGCGGCATCCCACTGCTACGTTCCCCTGAGGGACGCAATACGGTCACTTGGTTTTGTCCCAACTGCGAGAGCAATTGGCGTGCGCCAGTATTTTGTCTTCACGAGTGCTCAGCTAAATGCCCGACTTTGCAGCAGTCCGCGACCCTGGCCCTGGTCAGTCTGAACTGCAACACCCTCCCTCACCCAGTCCTTCGCCTAGCACTCGCTACTCCCGGTCTTCAACCCCGCCGACAGAAGAGTCTCATGATCTAAGCTCGCCCACGTTTGCCTTACCTCCGGAGACAGAAGAATCGATCAGGCGACGGCAGCAATCCGATCTCGCCTCAGCGGAAATTGGGAATCGACTTTTGAAAGGATGGACTATGCTTGCCGATGAATGTCTCAGAAGCACCTGCTACGGTATCCCATTGGTCCGGCCTCCAAAAGCCAGTCGTGACAAAGACCCTTCCTCAAAGGTACTCTCGTAATACTTGAAAGGGAAGAACCTGATTTCTTTTTCGGATGTCCAACAGGAATGTGTTGTATGCGGCACTGTCTACGTCACAGGAACAGGGAAAAAGGCGCAAGGGTTGGATCCCCTGGTGCTTCAAGTTGGTACGCTATCCGGGTCAAGGCGGGAAGAGATCACCACGTCTAGCGTGTCTGTGGAGAGCTCAAATGCAACCGCCAAGGGCAAAGAGAAGGCATCTGAGAGCCCTTCCGTACCGCCTGTCCGTTCCTTTAAGAATGGGCAATAGACATAACTCACGATTGCTGATGATATTGTACCAGGTGGTTACATATGTTTCGCCTGCTGTCGGCATTTCGCACACCGCTACCGTGACCTCTGCAGCATTTCCTGTAACTTCGTCGCTATCCCGAGATCCGAATTTGCCTCCGCAAATTTCCTCCAGCCATGCGTTTTCCGAGGTGGGTCCTCCGATAAGTGAAGCCATGTCGCACTCATTTCGCATCCATTTCAGCCGATCGACATTCTCGCTTGCTCGGGTAAGGCCCTTAGGGCCACTCTGAGTGCCCTGTCCCAGAGGCTGTTATGCCTCTCTGGCCAGCCGATTCTTGATCCAGTTACCATCTCTCAAACAGCAGATGCCATTGCCAGAACCGGGCAAGCCCTGGCAGTTATCAACACGTTAAGACACAGTCCGGAGTAGGTAATGAGCGTGATTGAGGCGATGTTGTGAAGAGTTGGAAGCGGCGTGAAATGGTGCGAGGCGAGTTGCGACATCCGACTCTGTGACGAAAACTGGGGTTCTGTAGTGCCTTGTATCAGATATCAAAGTATCTTTATGGTCCTGGGGCATGCGATGTCCTCATGTCTTCCCCTTGCGCACCCGCGGATTTTGCGCCAGGGTATGGGGCGCTCCGTGTCACGGCAGGTGATCGCATCCCCTGTCGTGCATGGCTAGTTCATGGTCTGGGCCGGGCGTATCGTCGTCGTAGCGCTGGTATATGAGCCCGGCGGGTTGCGAAGGGGGGTTCACCTCCACATCACCCCTCATCATGCCCCTCCTCAATATGTTCAGGTCAAGGCAGGGACGCTCAACGTCATTGCCAAGATCCCCGGAGGGGTACTGGCATGACGCTGCAGCCCACGATCCATACGGGCAACGCTCCAACTCAGGTTTTAGTCGCGCAGCCCGTCGCGCTCCGCACCACGCTGGCACCAGGGCGCCCCGCTACCCGTCATATGGCTCTTCATTTCCCAGAACTGGCGGCGCCGAGCGATACGCCGAGTCTTCAACATCGGATGACCAGGTACGAAGCGAACCTTTTGCCGCATCTGTCCGTCGAGACCTAATTTCACCGAAATACACACACAAATGTATGCGTAACACACAGTCCTGGTACCGAGTGGAACACCCGGATCACTACCAACGCGGTCCGCGCGACGGCGATGCGGCATACTATTCCTATTCTGAAGACGGCACCGATCGACGGAGCGACGGCGACGGACCGTTCCCCTCCTTCTCGAACTCGGACTCCTCCCGGGTCGAGAGCCCCATCCCGACGGTGCACAGAGAGGGCCCGCCCGGGCTCGGCAGTCGTCTGTTCGAGCAATTCGCCGGGGATCACCCGCGCTCACACCCGCGCGCTCCGGCGTCTGTGACACGTTTGGACCTGCACGAGGAAGAGGACACCGGAGCGGCGTTTGAGGGCGGCGGCTTCGATCGACACCAGCGCGCTGGCCCGCCGGGGCACTATCAATCGTTCGCCCCCGATCCGCGTCGTCATCATGACCCTCCGCACCGCCGGCCGTCCCAGCACGCCTACCAGGTGTGCATTTGGACCTCCCCCCCCCTCTCATTTCTTTCCACGTCACTGCCGATTCGTTTGCGAACTCTAATGTTAAAAATATTATAGGGCCCGGCGCACGTAAATCTCCCCTCTGACAGCAGTCGCTCAGACGTGTTGCAGACGTTAGAAAACGGGAAACGCATCCCGGTTCGTCCTTCATTTCGTTGTGTACCACATAGGCCCACCTTTGATGACCGGGGGGGAAATCATTCATGAATCATCAGATCCCACGTCAGCCTGTGGAACGACGTCGATCCGGGAACGGGTCGTACGTTCAGGCCGCCAACGCCGAACGTACCTACTATGTTGTGCCTCCCGGGATGAAAGTCATCTTCCGCGACGAATACGGCAACGAACTGAAGCGGCAAGTCACCATACCCCTTCGACCTAAGTACTGAAACGCTCATAAATCACCGAACGAATATCGTGATCTTTCAGTGTCGGCGACTTTAGCGACAGCGATGACCCGGAAATGTACGACGAAGAGCCGATAGAGCTGACCGATGAACACGGACGTCTTGTATACAAGCGAGTCATGATCCCATCGTTTTTGCCGCGAGGCAAGTACAGTAACTGACGAATGGCTGCGCTTAGGACTGGAGGGAACTATACCGATGATGGATCCTCGGATGTAAGCGATGCCACCTTCCGCCCAAAGGTCGTCCATTTGGGTCAATATGCACCGAGGGGGTTAGTCATTTTACCTTTAGCGGTTCCCTTGATGATTGCTCTCTGATCGACGATTGCTCCAAACAGAACCGCGATTCCGCGGCCAACGTTCCCGCTCACGGTCTCTCTGGATCGACGCGGTTACCACCGGAACATACAGCTGTGAGTCGTGTTCTTACTTCCCCTGCTGGACAAGGACACCTGCGTAACACCGGGGCGATCAGGGAGCATTCCGAAGACGGTACTAGTTTCAGTGGATCTCAAGGATCAGAACAATCGTTCAACCCTCGCTTGTCCCACGCGCACTCGGAGTGAGTATCTCTAATTTATATCGCCTCTTTTTTTCCGCTCACCATCCTTAGGGGTAATCTTGCCGGTCATCTTCCACCCACCGCGAATTTCGGGCCAGGGAATCATCGACCGCGCCACGTTAAGCTACGTACGATATACCCATAACTAAAACATCAACTACAACGTAATCACTGCCGATCAATTTTGTTGTGTTATGCCATATGTTGTTTATCCAGTTAACCATAGTTCTGTTGTATATTCCTCGCGTAAAGTATTACTTTTCAATACCAAAGGACTAACGTGACCGAACCTTCACCGGCGAGCCGGACAGGCGCAAGGGCGCAAGGTGGCTAATCTAGTACGAGCTTCATATTGGACCCCTTTGGTGATCCCAAGTCCTTCTGGTGTCGAAGTCGCAATCTTTGTCGATATCGGTTGTTATTACAACAACCGCGAGAGCCTAGCCAAGCGTTAAGCACTACTGCCAATGACGATGGGCCGCGGCGGGGCGTACGACAGTGATCCTCTAAGTTCCTCACAACAACGCTACAGACCGTAGCTTGAGCTAGGTCGAGAACGCTCAACTCGTCTACGAGTGCGCAGTTGATAACGGTGATTTCCTCGATGGGGTCGAACAACCGCCGCTGATTTGCCGTTGGATCAATCCTGGATCGAACGAGGTCGACTAAGGCTCGGCCAGCGAGTTGCTCACACCAGCGGAGATCGAGCCGTTTAAGACGAGGGCATGCACCCGTGGGTCCATGGAGGGAGAGCAATGTGTCGTTCGAAATCTCCGTCTCATGGAGACGTAACTCCTCCAGGAGTGGGAGCGAAAGAAAGCACTGCACGAAATCATCCCTGCGGATGTCCACGTCGTGAAGTTCTAGTAGCTTGATCGGAGGGTTCGATGCCTTGATGAATTGGAGAAGGGCTTCGCCTGTACCTTGGTGCGGATGATTCAACGGCGGCTCTATCGACCGAAGGTGGAGACATTGGAGAACGGGGGGTTGTATGAGTTGCAAAACCTCGTTGAAATCGGGAGGCGCGTCTATGATCAGACGTTCTAGACGATGAAAGTACGTCTCCCGGCGTGCAGGATCCTCGTTGCTGTAGATGATTTGTGCAAACTGTATGGAGATGACGAGAGATAGGCTCCGAAGAGCCGGTAGGGTTCCCAGCATCTCCAAAGCAGCGAACAATGACGGTCGCGAAGACACAATGTCACTCAATTGCAGAGACAAGTCGACAACTGTCTGGGGAACGCTGGCAGGAAACCTGTTGGACACAATACGAGCGTAAGAGAGCGATGGAGCATCCGCAAAGGCGTCGTCCAATCCCGCGAGATCGTCTACACCTTGCTCTGTGGCGATGCCTATGGAGAAACTCGTGATATCAAGAATGTGCAGGTAAGGGAAAGGGCGATTGCATTGGGATACAATATCGTTGGCTTGTTGGGCAAACCTGGTATTCAAAGTCACAGTGCGCCATTGGGGGGCGTGTTCCAGAAGGAGTTCAAACGCGCCGATGATACAACGGTTGATGACTCGGACGTCGACGGTGACACAAAGTGGAGATTGGAGTGCCCTGGAAAGCCAGAGACGTGTCTTTGCGATGGGGTCCAGACTGTCATCGTTGAGATGGATATGCGACCAGACGCGTGGAGCAAGGCTAGCCCGACGCCATTTGGCACAGACGTGAGAGACTACAAGAGGGGCATTGGCCCATCCGCCAGCGGCACCATGCTCGAAGATGAGGGCGAGGACGTCGTCGGGAGCCCTGCGTGCCATGGAGATCCATCCTCGATGTTTGGCAACTACATCCAGGTGGTTTGGCCTCGCGGTGCGAAGCTGTTGGACCTCTCGGAGAAGGCCCTGGGTTTTGATGTCTATCGATTCAATTTCGATTTGGTAATTGTGAACAGTCGCATGGACCGCAAAAATCTCGTCCGCCGAGGCCACTTCCATGCTGTCGGGGGATATCCGGTAGGGAACACTACAGTAGTACCAAGTGACGTATCACTAGGCGATCTCACTTTCCGTGGATGTGCCCCCCGGGGTTGTGGAGAAGTGATCAAGATGTAGTACTGGCCTCGAAATGGAGTACTAGTAGCGACCGTAGCAACGCAGTTGCAATAGGATCGAGTTGGGAAAAGAGAAAGGAGGAGTTGAATGGTTCAAAGACGACTTTGAGTAGGCGGGGGTATATAAATGCATGAGATCCCCCTGGAAACTTGAAGCTGCGAGTGAGGAAAGCGACCAGGTCGTGATTGTATGGTTTGCATTGATGATGACGACGACGAGGACAAATTGATTCGTGTCGGATTCGACTGCCAGTGCAAGTCCAAATCGGGGCCTTCTGAGCTCGCCGTGCTTCCCTGCAACTTGAATACAGCAACGCTGCATCATTAACAGCCTGAGATCAAGTCGATGGTACTCGGGAGCGTAATGCTGCTATGACTTTGAGGGGAGCGTGATGCAAGTACGAGGATCAGAAGGTGAGTCCGCAGGGCTTTACGTACTACTACTGTAGTCACCTATCAGATGTCACCTGAATGACTGGATGATTAACTCGTCAGGAAGTCGAGAATTCCAAGTAAATCAGCCAGCAACCATGTTTGTTTCGTTGCAATGAGGTGCTGCATATACTGATATATACACTGCATTCGTACACAAGAAACACACAACTTCTTTCACTGCCCTTCCCTCTAAACCATGTTCATGACATGTCGACGACAGCACGGATGCAATCACCGCCCTGAAGAAAGTACCGTGAGGCTTGCAAGACCCGTAGACCAAGAAAAGGGCATTTACATGCATGGCATCAAAACCGTCGTTTATCCCTGCGAGCTTATAGTCATGCGTGACATACTCGTCGACCTTCACATTTCCTTTCAAATAATCTGCGACAGAAGTCAGACCGGCTTTTAGCACCGCACAGTGAGAAGGATTACGTTCTCACCTTCGACAATACCGGGAAGCTCGGTTCGCCCTTTCACACCCCCGAATGCAGTCCCACGCCAAACGCGTCCAGTGACCAGTTGGAAACTACCACGTCGCTCAACAACATGACGCAGTACATCAGACCATTGTCAAACTTACGGCCGCGTGGAGATCTCTTTCCCTGCCGCGGCGACGCCAATGATGGTTGAGACACCCCATCCCTTGTGACATGCCTCAAGTGCGGCGCGCATGACGTCGACCTGCAAGGACACAGCCTCGTGTCAACGAAAAAGGCGTCGGGGTCGTTCCCTTGGCGTGACTCACGTTGCCTGTCGCGTCGAAGGTATAGTCGAGTCCACCGTCCGTGAGCTCGACGAGGTGGTCTTGAATGCGTTTACCGTCGGGCAGCTCGCGCGGGTTGATGAAATCGGTCGCACCAAACTTGCGCGCCCACGACTCCTTTCCGGGATTCACGTCGATAGCAATCACGCGAGACGCCCCGACGAGGTTGGCCGCGTTGATGCAGCTCAGGCCGACGCACCCGCAACCGAAGACGGCAACGGTCGAACCCTCTGAATCATGTGCGAGAGCGGGTGACAATTTAGCCCTCATTTTTGAGGCAATGGAAGAGAGCCAGAAGCGACGCACTGACGTCAGATTGTTTTGCGACGGCGCCCCAGCCCGTAGTAATGCCACATCCCAGGAGGCAGACCTTGTTCAACGGGGCTTTCTCATTGATGGCGACAACCGAGACGTCTGCCACGACTGTATACTGAGAAAACGATGAGACTCCCATCTCATGACAAGGCAGCGTTAGCTAATAGACAAGCGAATGGGTGATGAATACGCATACGAAATGAAGAATCTTCTGTCCGTTGATCGAGAAGCGGCTGGTCTTGTCGGGCATGAGGCCCTGTCCCTGGGTGGCACGCACTGCGTGAGAGATTGAGTGATCAGGGAAGCAAGGAATGGATGTGATCCGCGGACCTTTGCCACACATGTTGGTCTTCCCACTCTTGCAGAACTTGCATTCCCTGCATTCTGGAATATGCAAGTCAGGGTCCGTGAGTGATAATGAGGAGCGGCGATGCATGGGCAGACCTGCGGTATACAAAGGGATCACATGGTCCCCCTAAAACCCAAGAGGCGAGGCGAGGCG
>Ga0137394_10000350_pt1 | contig 32125 bp, 31 predicted proteins | sample czobulk116metaG_FD_108278 | JGI IMG/M metagenome (GOLD analysis project Ga0137394, IMG submission 108278) | Vadose zone soil microbial communities from Angelo Coast Range Reserve, California, USA - czobulk1.16 metaG | ecosystem: Environmental > Terrestrial > Soil > Vadose zone | place: USA... | reverse complement strand
TTTCGGCAAGGAGTACGACAGCCTGTCGGACATGGTGTCGTTCGGCGTTGCCCCGGCCATCGTCACCTACCAATGGGGGGTGGCGCGCATTGCCGAGTACGGTCCGTTGTGGCGCAGGTTGGGCTGGCTGGTGTGTTTTTTCTACGCGGCGGCGGCTGCCCTGCGGTTGGCCCGCTTCAATTCAAGGTCGGCGACCCAGGATAAGCACTACTTCGAGGGTCTGCCCAGCCCATCGGCCGCCGCCATCGTCGCAGCCCTGGTGTGGCTCGCCAGCGATAAAACCGACATTGGTCTGCCCGGTTTGATACTGGCGTTCCTGGTCACCGCCTCCGCCGGTGCGCTGATGATCAGCCGATTCGCCTTCAACAGTTTCAAGCAGGTGAATGCGAGTGCGCGAGTGCGTTTCACGTACATTATTTTGGTGCCGCTCGCCTTCATCTTCATCTTCCTGCACCTGCCGATCAGTTTGCTGGTGATTTTCGGCCTGTACGGCCTATCTGCGCCCTCACTCTGGGTCTATCGCAAGTTGCGGCGGCGAAATCGCCCGGTGGTGCAGACTCATGAGTAACGCCCTGCGCCGCGAATACCTCGCCGCCTTGGGGCTGGAAACCTGGGTATTGCGCGGCAAGTCATCCCTACCGGGCGAGACGGCCCGTGACGCGGTGGCTCTGCGTGAGACCCCTGCCGCGCGCGAAGCCGGCGTCGATTGGCCGGAGCTTCGGGCACGGGTGGCCGCATGCACGCGTTGCGCGCTGTGCAATACGCGTACTCAAACCGTGTTCGGCGTGGGCAGCCAAACGGCAGACTGGCTCATCGTCGGCGAAGCGCCGGGTGCCGAGGAGGACCGCCAGGGTGAGCCTTTCGTGGGTCGGGCCGGTCAGCTCCTGAATTCCATGCTGCGCGCGATCGGTCTGGCGCGCGAGCAAGTGTACATCGCCAACGTCTTGAAATGCCGCCCGCCCGGCAATCGCGATCCCAGCCCCAGCGAAGCGGCCGAATGCCTGCCGTACCTCGAGCAGCAGATCGCACTGTTGAAGCCCAAGATCATGTTGGCCGTGGGACGTATCGCCTCTCAGAACTTGCTGCATACCGAAGTCACTTTGGGGCGACTGCGCCAGCAGGTGCACCGCTTCGGACTCTCCCAAGTGCCGCTGGTCGTGACCTATCATCCCGCCTATCTCCTGCGCACGCCGAGCGACAAGCGCAAGGCGTGGGAGGATTTGAAATTCGCCCGCGAGGTCTGCGCGCGTGTCTAGCGTCAAAAAAGAAGTCGAGTTTTCCTCGGTCGAGATCCGGCCCATGCACGAGCTCGACGTACCCGTGATCGTGGCCATCGAACGCGCCGCCTACCAGTTCCCGTGGAGCGAAGGAATCTTTCGCGACTGCATGCGGGTGGGCTACGTGTGCCGCGTGGTCGATGTCGGCGGCGACATGGCCGGCTACGGCATCATGTCCGTCGGCGCAGGCGAGGCGCACATCTTGAACGTGTGCATCCGCGATGAATATCGCGGCCGCGGCTTTGCCCGCAAGGTCCTCGTGTACCTCCTCGACCGGGCGCGCGCCGCCGGCATGTACGAAGCATTTCTCGAAGTCCGACCGTCGAATACGGCCGCCGCTCGCCTCTATCATTCCATGGGTTTCGAGCAGGTGGGAGTGAGGCGCGGGTACTATCAGGCAACGGTGGGCCGCGAGGACGCGGCGGTGCTGCGGCGAGTGTTGGCGCCGGAAGTAAAGTAGTCAACCGCCGGAACGCGTTACTCACTCTCAACAGTCGGTAAGGTCTGCCGCTTGGCTGTACCGCTCGGCGTCCTGAGCGCCGGTCGTGCGGTACGCGAGGGTCTCCACCGTTTAGTCCTCTGTCGGCCAATACCGGATGTTCGCGGCTAGAAGTTGCTTGAGCAATAACAGACATTCGTTTGGCTGAGGGTTATAAGTAATCTATCGATATACGGCAAGAGTCAATCGAGATTATGCAATCAGTCGCCTTCAGGAAATGGGTTACAAATTCGGTCTTGGGGCTCGGCCTGGGCTTATGGATTTCATTCTTTGTGTTTCATGCCTACTGCCACGACGGACATTTGCCAAACGCCCCGCAGCAATCGACGGGCCATACTTACCAATCGAACAATCATGGACACATGGCATATCTCACGAAGTCTGAGCACAATCTGTTGATCGGTCTGGAAGTAGGCGGTGTTGCCTTCTTCGTGCTCGCATTTATATTGAATAGAAGGTGGCGGGTACACGTTCATCCGTTGGAAGGGTTGACCCCTCAGCAACGCTACAACGTCCTTCAGGGGCGACCCATGAATAAAAATTACGACGACTAAAGTTTCATACGCGGGACAAAAAAATGTCAGGCATATTAGCTGCCAGTCGTGACCGGCCGCATCGGGTCGATCAGAGACGGACGACTGCGGCTGGGCAACCGACCGCCCAGAAGACATCCCACCGTCGCGGATCCTTGCCGTGCGGGGCACTCCGCTCGTCGCAAGTTCACCGCAACTCGGCCTCGTGCGATGATGTGCCGGTTACCGCGAAGCCCTAACCATAAATAATGAGGGGGAACAACCATGCGCCTGCCTATCCGGATGCTGCTCATCTCACTGGCCCTGGCGGTCACCGCCGGTTGTGGCCAGCATGCCTCAACGGTCCAGACGCCCGCGGCGGCTCCGGCCGACGAGGCGACGATCCGCGCCGGCACCGTTCTCTGGACCGACGCCTACAACGCCGGCGAGGTCGACAAGATAGTCGCGCTCTACACGGAAGATGCGGTGGTGATGCCGACGAACGCGTCTGCCCTGACTGGGCGCGCGGCGATCAAAGACTTCCTGACGAAGGACATCGCCGCCGTCAAGGCCGCGGGCCTCACGGCCAAGGACGGCGTCGGCGACGTCGGCATCTCGGGCGATCTCGCCTGGCACGCGGGCACCTCCTCGGTGATCGACGCCGCCGGCAAGACCGTTGAGACCGGCAAGTACATCGAGGTCTGGCGCCGGATCAACGGCAAGTGGCTCATTATCCGCGACATCTGGAACGATGACGAGCCACCGGCCCCCGCACCGCCGAAGTAGCCCCGGCGCGGCGCGGAGGTCATGCCCGCTTTCATGATCTCTGATCCTGCGTATCAGTAGCGGTAGTGATCGGTCTTATACGGCCCTGCCTGCTCGACCCCGATATAACGGGCCCGGCGATCCGTGAGTAACGTAAGTTCGGCGCTGAGTTTCTCGAGCTGCAAACGCGCCACTCTTTCGTCCAGGTGTTTGGGCAGCACATGCACGCCGATCGGATATTTTGCGGTATTCGTATAGAGCTCAATCTGCGCCAACGTTTGATTGGCAAACGATGAGCCCATGACATAGCTCGGGTGACCGGTACCACAGGCGAGATTCACCAAAGTTGTGAGCGCCGTTGGCCCTAAAGCCACGGTGCCGCAAGCCTGGCTGGTCTGTACCCAGTCGCAGCGCCCCTTGCAGCACCGGCGTACCGCAAGGGGCACGTCGTGGATGGCAAGTATACCCGATCTGGATGCCTCATCGAAGATGAAAAGATCGCCTTCGTTATCGGCCAGCTACAGACGGCGCAGGACCCGCATCAGATTGTCAACCTTACGTCCTGTGTTAGGCCGGCTCGATTTAAGGTTCTGCTCCAGACTCAAACCCGTAAAGAAAGTCAGGACCATACCGGCTACGTCGTTGATATCGGCCTTCGGCTTTTCCGCCTCGATATTCTTGGCAATGAGTTGCTTCAATTGCACTCGGCCGTGTTCCAGCATCTCGATCGCTGCGCGTGGCAGGATGGCAAGCTCCCGAATCGAACTGACGGCGAAACACCCTTTCTGCCCGTCAGTATTGCGCGGGCCGAGCTTCAAGAACTGCTCGATGTTGTCCCAGCCCAGGGGTTCGACCATGAGCAACCCGTGCTGCGCCACTCGATCGAGGTAGAAGCGCAGGCTCTCCAGAAACAGCTCCTCCTTGCCCGAGAACTCCGAGTAAAGGCCGGATTTGTTCACTCCGGTGGCCTTTTCCAGTTCCTGCAGGCTGGCGTCGGCAAAGCCGTGCTTCCAGAACACCGGAAGGGCTCTTTCGAGCACTCCGTCGCGGCTGAAATTTCTAGGGCGGGCCATATCTCGAGCTTACTTTAACGAACCGATTAGTTCAATACCGCTTGACGTCCGTATTCACTTCGTCCATTATGAACCGATCGGTTCTAAATGATCGTTTGAGCGTTAGACAAACACACGCACCACCAACCTACGTTAACCAGGAGCAAAAAGATGACTGAGTCGAAGGAAGCACGAAACAAGGCGCTCGTTCTGAAGGCGTTCGACACGTTGTTCAACAAGCGCGACTACAAAGCTGCGGAGAGCTTCTGGTCGCCGAAATACATCCAGCACAGTGCCCACATCGAGCCGGGCCGCGAGGGGCTGATGAACCTGATCAAGAGCCTCCCGCCGACTCTCAAATACGAGCCGGGCGCGGTCGTCGCCGACGGCGATTTCGTCATCGTGCACGGGAGATTCTCGGGCTTCGGACAGCCGCGGAACTGGATCGCAGCCGACGTCGTACGCATCGAGAATGGCGTGCTTGCCGAGCACTGGGATGTGATCGAAGACGAGGTTGGCCGGTCGGATTCACGGAGCGGCCTACCCATGTTTGGCAACAGTTTCCCCACCTAATCCCTACTCTCTGGTTGACACGAGAACAAAATGTCGAAACGACAGCTCGCCGCAATTCTTCTGAGGTTCCGCAACACCGCTCTTGACTGCCGCTTCCGACTTGTCGGCTAGGATCTTCGAGATGAGAGTCATGCTGCGCTCTGCTGCAGGAACGTTAGGAGAGGACCATAATCGCGAGCGTCGGCTGCGCGAAGTGCCGCGATATAGCGAGCGCGTAGATCACCGATAGCCACGAGCGAACCCCGGCCCCACTCAAATCTCTGCCCGACGAGATCTGTCAACAGGAGATCCGCCATCAAACGCGCGTGACGACCATTCCCGTTCGGAAAGATATGGATTGCGACGAGTCGATGATGATACCGAGCCACAGTTTCTGTGGGGGAATACGATCGGTACTCGAGCTGAGCTCGGACATCCCCGAGCATTTGGCGTAAGTGTACGGTGATCTCGGTCCAGGGGACGCCGATGTTTTTTTCGGAGCGCCGAGGCGTACCTGCCCACTTCCAAGTTCGATCGAACATGCGCTCGTGCACGGCATAAATGAACGCGCCGTCCAGCGGATCACCCCGTCGCCGCGCGAATGCCCATTCCGTCGCCTCGAGGATATTGGCTTCCTCGTATTCGTTGAGTTCGCGCTGCAATGTGATGTGAGTAGGAATCAGTCCAGTGGCTTCCTCTGGATCGATCGGGGTAGCGCCGGCAGGATACTCAAACTTCATTGCCAGAGCCGCGACCTCTTGCCCTCTAGAAGTCTTCCGCGCAGCTCCGTCACCTCACGTTCGAGGGTATCATCACTCGTTTGCTGATCTTCCAGGGCCATAGAATGCCTCACGCGCAAAACGTGATCGCGCGCCACCTTATCCGCCCGCGCTTCGAGCGACTCTTGCAGCGGGCGGTTTGGTACTAAGGCATAGACAAGCTCGCAGTCCAGAGCCGTCGCATAGCGTCGTAACGTTGCCAACGTGATGTCGTCTTTGGCTTCGCTGCGTTCGGCGTCAACAACCGCTGCCTGGGTAACCCCCACGGCCTTGGCAAGCTGGCGCGTGGTCATACCCAATGCTTGGCGAATAGCGCGCAGCCACCCGCTCTTCGGTCGTCGCGAGAGGGCGCGCCAAGGGGCGAGGGCGCGGTCGAGATGCTGCAGAGGTAACGATTGGAGCACAGCACACCATTGAGTAGCTATAGCCTGTCATGAATAGGGTATTTGAGTAGCTATACCTTGTCAATCTCTGCCATAATGAATGGTCATACCTTGTCGCCAGGAGACCCTCTCAACCCCTTGTCCTATAATAATCGGCTGCCCTGGATCTCTTCGCAGCCCGGGTGCGCCGTTGTTCGTGCGCGTTTCGTACAGAGGTTTTCACATTTATGTTGAATGGCTCCTTAGCCGAGGAAATCAGCAAAAGACGGACTTTTGCCATCATTTCCCACCCCGACGCGGGCAAGACCACCTTGACCGAGAAGCTCTTGCTGTTCGGCGGCGCCATTCAGATGGCGGGCACCGTGAAGGGCCGCAAGGCCACGCGCCACGCGACCTCCGACTGGATGCGCCTGGAGCAGCAGCGCGGCATTTCCGTGACGTCTTCCGTGATGCAGTTTCCCTACGAAGACTGCATCGTCAACTTGCTCGACACGCCGGGCCATGAGGACTTTTCCGAAGACACTTACCGCACGCTGACGGCGGTCGATTCAGCCTTGATGGTCATCGACTGCGCCAAGGGTGTCGAAGAGCGCACCATCAAGCTCATGGACGTCTGCCGGCTGCGCGACACACCCATCATGACCTTCGTCAACAAGCTGGATCGGGACGGCCGGGCGCCGATCGAGCTGCTCGATGAAATCGAAAGCGTACTGAAAATTCAGTGTGCGCCGATCACCTGGCCGATCGGCATGGGGCGCGATCTGCTCGGCGTCTATCATCTGCTCGAGGATAAAATCTATGTGTACGTGCCGGTGGAGAAGGGCCGGGTAGGGACGCACGAGACCATCGACGGCATCGAGAGCGCCGAGGCGCGGGAATTTCTTGGGCCGAGGTACCAGGAGTTTCTGGACGAGGTGGAACTGGTGCGCGGCGCCAGTCCCCGGTTCGACTTGGAGCGCTATCGAGCGGCGCAACAGACGCCGGTATTCTTCGGCTCTGCCGTCAACAACTTCGGTGTCGGAGAATTGCTGTCGGCCTTCGTGCGGCATTCGCCGGGTCCGCTGCCGCGTCCGACGCTGCAGCGCCAAGTCGTTGCCGACGAGCCGAAGCTCACCGGCTTCGTCTTCAAGATTCAGGCCAACATGGATCCCGGGCATCGCGACCGCATCGCGTTCATGCGTCTCTGCTCCGGGCGCTATGCGCGCGGCATGCGCCTGCATCACGTGCGCCTCGACAAGGACGTCCGCATCGCCGACGCCCTGACATTCCTGGCCGCCGACCGCAGCCAGGCGGAGGAGGCTTACGCCGGGGACATCATCGGGCTGCACAACCATGGGACGATCAATATCGGCGATACCTTCACCGAGGGTGAGGATCTAACCTTCACGGGAGTCCCGAATTTCGCCCCGGAAATGTTTCGCCGCGCGGTTTTGAAAGACCCTCTGCGGATGAAGGCCCTGCAAAAAGGATTGTCGCAACTCTGCGAGGAGGGCGCCACGCAGCTCTTCAAGCCGCTGCGCAACAACGATCTGATTCTCGGCGCCATCGGCCAACTGCAATTCGAGGTCGTGGCTTTTCGTCTGCAGGACGAATACAGCGTGCAGTGCGTGTTCGAGCCGATCAATGTGGCCACGGCGCGGTGGGTGAGCCTCCGCGATGAGAAGCGGCTCAGTGAGTTTCGCGAAAAGGCCTACGACAATCTCGCCATCGATCACGCCGGTGAACTGGTGTACCTCGCGCCCACGCGGGTCAATCTTGGCTTGACCGAGGAACGGTGGCCGGAGATCGAATTCCTCAAGACCCGCGAGAATCTCGCGGCTTAGGCGTTGCGTACGGGTCGGAACGCGCGCACGGCGGCGTCGAACTGACCGACGGTGATGCGCGCGGGAGCAACCGCGTAGCGCAGAATGGAATAGTGCCGGCAGAGTGCGGTGACGGCGGGGCCGAGGTCCGGGCGGCTCTGCGCGACGCGGGCCGCGTAGTCTTCGGCGCCCTCATGCGCCAGCCGCGGCATTCCGAGCGCGGCCAGCTTGGCGCACAGACGAGAGTAGGCGCGAATCAGCGGTTCCTTCCGGGTGGGAGCGATTTCGCGGCGCACGGCCCAGGTGAGCCAGGCGAGTACCAGACTCAATGCCGCCGTCAGCACCATCACCAGCTTTTGACCGTCCGGCTCGGGGATATTCAGCCACTCGAGCATTTTCTGCTGTGAATCTTGATCGAAGAACAGGATGCGTTCGCGCCAGATCTGGCCCAAGGCATCGAGACGCAGCCGCACATCGGCGAGCCATGGAGTGCGTCGATGCCAGCGGCTGCCCAGGGGCTCGTCGGCGCTCACGGCGTCGTTCAGGCCGTGTTCCACGCGGCCGGGAGCAATCGCCGAGGTGGGATCGATGCGCAGCCACCCGCGCCCTTCGATCCACACCTCGTTCCAGGCATGCGCATCGCTTTGCCGCACTATCCAATAGTCTGCGAATCGATTGAAAGTCCCGCCCTGATAGCCGGTCACGACCCGCGCCGGTATGCCCGCGGCGCGCATCAAGACGGCAAACGCCGAGGCATAGTGCTCGCAGAAGCCGCGCTTCGTATCGAATAAGAATTTGTCCACGGAATCGTCCGCGAGCCGGGGCGGCGTCAGCGTGTAGTAGAACTCCTGCTCGGTAAACAGGTTGAGAACGGCGCGCACGTAGTCCATGTCGTCCGGGTGTGCGCCGCGCAGAGTTTGTGCGAGCTCCGCCGTGCGTGGATTGCGATCTGCCGGAAGCTTGGTATCCATCTGGCGCAACCATGAGCGCAACGGCTCCGAGGATTGCACTCGCGTATAGGAGGTCACTGCGACATCCATCGGGCGCGACACCGGTTCAGGCTGGACCAAGGTGTAATCGCTCGTGAGCGCGCCGCGGGGCAGATTCCAATGCGACGGCCAATCGAGCGCGAATATCCAATTGTGCTGATGCGGCTCCAGACTCAAGGTATATCGATAAGCAGGTCCTTGCGGCTGCAGCGCGGGTGCGGTCATTGACGCGGATTTTGCCCGCCTCCAGGTATGCCCGTTGAACTCGTGCATCACGGGGCCGCGCCAATAGCGCTCCTGCGGCGGCGGCGGAGCCGTCGCGAAGCGCACGCGGAATGCGATTTCATCGGATAGCGCGAGTTCGGTGATGTCTCCGGGACTCATGGTGTCGCTCAAGCCTGATCCGGCCGTGCCGCCCTCGTCGGGTATGTGCCAAAGCGGTCCGGCGAACCGCGGAAAGAGCAGCCAGAACACCAAGGCGAGGGGCAGGGCTTGACTCAATATTCGCCCGGCATAGCGCAGGCTCCGCCGCCAATCCGGAGCGGGCAGGGTACTGGTGAGACGCAGCAGGGTCGCCGTCGTCAGCCAGCAGACGCCGATGAGGTAGGCGAGCAGCCAAAAGGAATTGCCTTCCAGCAGCGCCGACAGGCTCACAAAATAGATGATCAGCGTGATGACGTAGATATCGCGCCGTGTGTCGGTCTCGAGCAGTTTCAATCCTGCCATCAGGACCAGAAGCGCCGTGCCTGCGGGCAGGCCATTGAAGGTGCGGAATTGCAGGAACAACAGCGCGGCGGCGAGGACTCCAATAATCAGCCGTACGCCGCGGGGCGGGGCGGGGCGGCCGCGGCGGGCGAGGAGCAGCCGTATGCCGGCCGACACCGCCACGGTGGCGAGCACCCACACCGGCAGTGAGCCGAGGTGCGCAACCATGGCCAATGCCAGGCACGCAGAAATCCCTGCGAGTTGTTCGTAGGATACGGTCCTAGGACTCACCGCGGCTTTTCCGCAATCGCGTACGTGGCAAGGGCCCGCAGACACGCGAAACGGTGCGCCGGGCCCCGCGCCGGAGGGATTTCCTTGCCGGGGATCCTGAGCCCAAAGACCCGCTGGGCCGCTTCACTCTCCAATACCCACAGGCAGAGCTGGGACAGGCGGGTCTCGGTATCCTGGCCCTCGAGGGACGACCATTCCAGCCATTCGGGCTGCGCGGCCAAGCTCGAATAGCTCCGTACCGCAGCCTCACCGCCGCGCGCCAGCACTTTCCAGGCCATATGTTTCAGCGGTACGCCGGGCTCGTAGGCGCGCAAGCCGGCGAAGTCCTCATCGCCGCGCGTTTCCGATCGAGAAGCGGATCCCGTTCCTCCCACGGCGGGCAGTGTGCGATTGCCCTGCGGGGAAGGAGCGACGTACGCGGTCAGCGAGGCCTGCACATAAGTCCAGGCATGAAACCAGCCGAAGGGGTAGCGCGTGCGCAGCTCGAACTGGTCGAGGCGGACGACTCCGCGCCGAGGCACCGGGATGTCGACCCGGACGGATTCGTTCGACCGCGCCGGTACGCTGCGCATTCCGGCGGCGGTCATGCAGCGGATTTCGACATCGCGGCGATCGACGTTCGCCTCGTTCCGCAGCATGAACTCGAAGCTCGCCTCGCGGCCGGCGAACGCATCCGCCTCCGTGGTCACATCCACCTGCAGGCCGAGTAAATTGCGATTGCAGTGATGCATGGTGACGAGCGCGACGCTCACCATCAGAAAGGCGAAGGCGAGCCCTAAGTTGCTGTTGTAGTTGAGCCCGGCAATCAGCATTGCCGTGAGCATCAGCGCCAGCATGATGCCGAAGCGCGTCGGCAGAATATAGACTCGGCGCCGGCTGATCGTGATCGGCAGGGAATCGCGGCCGTGCCGGCGCGCGGTCCAGGCGCGTAATCGATCGATGGCTGCCTGCCGCAGAGTACGCAAAGTCGCAGGCTCCTAGGGGATGGGAACGGCCTCGAGCAGCCGAGTCACCGTGGTCGGGCCGCTGTCGCGCTGCCGCACACGATGTTCGACCACGGCGGCAAACACCGCCTGCACATGCTCCGGAATGACGGCGTCGCGGCCGGCAATCAACGCCCAGGCGCGCGCCGCGCGCAGAAGGCCGATGGCCGCTCGGGGCGACAGGCCGGCGTTCAACCCCGGCGAATGCCGGGTGTGGGCCACCAGCGCCTGAACGTAGTCGAGAAGCGCCGGCGCCACGTGAATGTCGAGAACGCGCTGTTGCAGCCGCCGCAGGGTATCCAGAGTCGCGACGGTGGACAGCGCGTTCACCAGATCGCGCCGATCCACGCCGCTCAAGAGTTCGCGCTCCGCGGCGGCCGCGGGATAGCCCAAATGCACCCGCATCAGAAATCGATCCAATTGCGACTCGGGCAGGGGAAAGGTGCCGACCTGGTCCTGCGGATTTTGCGTGGCGATCACGAAGAATGGTTCCGGCAGCGCCATCGACTGGCCGTCGAGAGTCACCTGATGTTCTTCCATGGCCTCGAGCAGCGCGCTCTGGGCTTTCGGCGAGGCTCGATTGATTTCATCGGCCAGCACCAGCTGGGCAAAAATCGGTCCGCGCTGAAATCTGAACCCGCCGGTTTCGCGGTCATAGATGGACACGCCGAGCACGTCGGCGGGCAGCAGGTCGCTGGTAAATTGCACGCGCTGAAAAGACAATCCCAGGCTCTTCGCGATCGCGTGCGCGAGCGTGGTCTTGCCCACTCCCGGAATGTCTTCGATCAACAAGTGACCGCGCGCCAGCAGACACGTCAGGCACAGGCGAATCTGGGTGTCCTTGCCCAATATGACTCGATTGATTTGGGCAAGAACGGCGTCGATCTCGGGTTGCGCCGCGTTCATTGGTCCTTGAGCGCCGTTACTCTTGCGATCTGGGCCGCCAGTAACCCAAGTTCCGTGCGCAGCTCGGAAAGCCGCTGCTGGTCCTTGGCCACGACCTCCGCAGGCGCATTCTTGGCGAACTCGGCGTTGCTCAGCTTGCTCTCCATTTTCTTCAGATCGGCGTCGGCCTTGTGCTGCTGCTTCGACAGCCGCGCGAGCTCGGCGGCGGGGTCGATCAGGCCGGCCATGGGCACCAATATTTCCAGCGTACCCACGAATGCAACGGCAGAAATCGGCGCAGCTTGAGCCGGTCTCAGCGTGCGGGGCACGTCGACGCCGGCGAGGCGCATCAAATAGGGCAGGTTGCGGTCGAGATACTCGGTATCCCTCGAAGAGGCATTTTGCAGCAGCACGTCGAGCTTGCGGCTGGGCGCTATGTCCAATTCACCGCGGATTTGACGCACGCCCTCGATGAAGGCGATCACCCAGCGCATTTCCGGTTCCGCACCGGGGTCCGTCTCGATGTCGGTGGCGCTCGGGAAGGCGCACAGCATGATGGTGTCGCCGGCCGCCCCCGCGCTCCCGCGCACGCGCTGCCAGATTTCTTCGGTGATGAAGGGTGCGAGCGGATGCAGCGCACGCAGCAGCACTTCGAGGCTGTTGATCAGAGTGAAGCGCGTGCCGCGCTTCGCCGCGGGGCTTGCGGTTTCCGACTGCAGCACGGCCTTCGAGAGTTCCAGATACCAATCGCAGAATTCATGCCAGGTAAATTCGTACAGCGCGTTGGCCACGTTATCGAGGCGGTAGTCGGCGAATCCCGCTTCTACGCGTGCGAGCATGCCCCCGAGCCGCGCCCGAATCCATCGATCGGCCAGGCTGAATTCCGCGCCTTCGGCGCTTGACTCCTGATTCTCGACGTTCATCAGCACATAGCGCGCCGCGTTCCACAGCTTGTTGCAGAAATTGCGGTACTCTTCGACCCGGGTCATGTCGAAACGCAAATCGCGGCTTTGCGTGGCCAGCCGCGCAAAGCACAAACGCAATGCATCCGTGCCGAATGCCGGAATACCCTGCGGAAATTGCTTGCGGGTCGCCTTCTCGATGGCCGGCTTCATCTGCGGCTGCATGAGACCGCTGGTGCGCTTGGCGAGCAGGTCAGCCAATGAGATTCCATCGACGATGTCGAGCGGATCGATGACGTTGCCCTTGGACTTGGACATTTTCTGGCCGTCATGATCGCGGATGAGTCCGTGGATGTAGACTTCGCGAAACGGCACTTTTCCCGTGAATTTCAAGCCCATCATGATCATGCGGGCGACCCAGAAGAAAATGATGTCGAAACCCGTGACCAGTACCGAGGTCGGGTAGTAGGTGTCGAGCTCACGCGTTTTCTCGGGCCAGCCTTGGGTGGAAAAGGGCCACAGCGCCGAGGAGAACCAGGTATCCAGCACATCATCGTCCTGCCGCAGCGGCACCGACGGGTCTATGCCGTGGGCGGCGCGCGCCTCGGCCTCGTTGCGGGCGACATACCAGCGGCCGTCGGGGTCGTACCAGGCCGGAATGCGGTGCCCCCACCACAGCTGCCGGCTGATGCACCAATCCTTGATCTTGTGCATCCACTCGTAATACACCGCCGACCAATGGTCGGGTACGAAGCGGATGTGCCCTTCTTCCACCGCGCGGATGGCGGGCTCCGCCAGCGGCTTGATGTCGACGAACCACTGGTCGGTGAGCAAGGGCTCGAGGACGGCGTTGCTGCGGTCGCCGCGCGGCACGGTCAATCGGTGCTGCTCGACCCGTTCGACGAGCCCGAGCTCTCCTAAATCGGCGAGGACGCGCGTCCGCGCGACGGCGCGGTCGAGGCCGCGATAGGCTTCGGGCACTTCGTCGTTGAGCGACGCGTCCAGGTTCATGATGTTGATGAGAGGCAGGCCATGCCTAGCCCCAACTTCATAGTCGTTGAAGTCGTGCGCCGGCGTGATCTTGACGCAGCCGCTGCCGAATTTCGGGTCGACATACGTGTCGCCGATGACGGGTATCTCGCGCTGCGTGAGCGGCAGCCGCACGCGGCGGCCGATCAAATGCCGATATCGTTCATCGTCGGGATGCACCGCCACGGCGGCGTCGCCCAACATGGTTTCCGGCCGCGTGGTCGCGACCACGAGGAATCCGTCGCCGTCGTCGAGCGGGTAGCGCAAATGCCATAGGCTGCCGACCTCTTCGTCGGCGACCACTTCCAAATCGGAAAGCGCGGTTTTCAGCACCGGATCCCAGTTCACCAGGCGCTTGCCGCGATAGATCAATCCTTCCTGGTAGAGCCGCACGAAGACTTCGGTCACCGCCCGCGACAGCCCGGCGTCCATGGTGAATCGATCGCGCTGCCAGTCGACCGAAGCGCCGAGGCGGCGCATTTGATTGGCGATCTGCCCCCCGGACTCGGCTTTCCATTGCCAGACCTTGTCGATGAACGCGTCTCTCCCCAGATCGAGACGGCTCAGGCCCACGGCATTCAATTGCCGCTCCACCACCATTTGCGTGGCGATGCCCGCGTGGTCGGTACCGGGCTGCCACAGGGTATCGAAGCCTTGCATGCGCCGATGACGGATGAGCGCATCCATGATCGTGTCTTGAAATGCGTGCCCCATGTGCAAGGTACCGGTCACGTTGGGCGGAGGAATGACGATCGAATAGCCCGGTCCCCGGCCGCTCGGAGCGAAATACCCCGACGCTTCCCAGCGCGCGTAAATTCGCGGTTCGATGTCGGCGGGCGAGAAGGCTTTATCCATGGTTTTGCGGATCTTCCTGTGCCGCGGCGTGCTCGCGCAGAATGCGATCCACCAGTTCCGGGAGCTGAGCGCGCAGGCGGTCGAGCACGCGCTCGAACAAGGTGGCTTCGATATCCTTGACCGCTTGGTGCAGCAGCGAGTCGGCGAGCTCCAAGGTCTCGCTCAGGATTGCGGCATGCACCGCCTTGGCTTCGAGCGACAACGACGGTGCACTCTCTTTCACCGCCTCGGTGAGAATGGGAATGTCGCGCGGATCATGTGGTTCGGTTGGCATAGGAGGTTCAGACTTCCGCTGTCTCGTCCAGTTGATGCGTTTCCAGGGTAATCTTGAGATCGCGGTACGTCTTGAAACGTTCGCGGCCGAGACGGCGGCGATCCTCGTCGGCGTCGATGACCTCGGCAATACGCGGGTAGCGTTCCCAATGGGCCGGCAGGCGGGCGGTCAGATTCACCAGCAAGTCGGCGGCCGGCAGGGCCACCGGCAGGGCGGCGAGGTGCACCTTGGTGGCGGGATCCACCGAATGCTCATCGATGCAGACCTTGTGCGGAATGAACGAGCGCTCGTTGAATGTCCACAGCAAGTCGTCGAGGGCCTGCGCATCGGCCGGCGTGTCGTTGACGATGACGACGCTCAAATCCTTGAGATAGGCTTTTTCGGTCAGGCGGCAGACGAACGCCCAGCGCTGTTTGGCGGCGGCGCTTTTCAGTACGTAAAAATCTACGCGCTCGGTCATTTCGCCTGAACGCGATTGATCAGAAAGTCGACGAGCAGGGGCACCGGCCGGCCGGTGCTGCCTTTTTGGGCGCCGCTGAGCCAGGCGGTGCCCGCGACGTCAAGATGCGCCCATTGCAGATCCTTGGCGAATTTCCAGAGGAATGAAGCCGCGGTGCAGGCGCCTCCCTCGCGTCCGCCGACATTGGCGATATCGGCGAAATTGCTTTTCAGCTGATCGACGTATTCTTCGCCGATCGGCAGCCGCCAGGCGCGGTCGTCGGCGCGGACGCCCGCGGATTCCAATTCATCCGCCAACGCGTCGTCATTGCTCATCAAGCCGCTGAAGTGGTTGCCGAGCGCGACGATGCAGGCTCCGGTCAGCGTCGCCACGTCGACCACCGCGGCCGGCTTGAAGCGGCGGCTGTAGGTGATGGCGTCGCACAGGATCAGCCGCCCTTCGGCATCGGTATTCAGAACCTCGACGGTTTGGCCGGACATGGTCGTGACGATGTCTGCAGGCTTTACGGCGCCGCCGCTCGGCATGTTCTCGCACGTGGCGACGATCACCACGAGATTGATCGGCAATTGGAGTTCGGCGACCGCGCGCATTGCACCCAGGACGGCGGCCCCGCCGCTCATGTCGAACTTCATTTCATCCATGGCGGGCGGGTCCTTCAAGGAAATTCCCCCCGAATCGAAGGTGATGCCTTTGCCGACCAGGCAAACCGGCGCCGCGCCCTTCTTGGCGCCGTGATATTCACAGACGATCAGCCGGGGAGGCTGATCCGATCCTTGCGTCACCGCGAGAAACGCGCCCATCTTGAGCGCTTTGATGCCCTTTTCGTCCAATATCTTGGTCTTGATGCTGGGGAATTCCTTGGCCAAGCCTTGCGCGCGAGTGGCCATGTACCTTGGAGTGCATAGATTGGGCGGCAGATTGGCCAGATCTCGCGACAGCGCGAGCCCGCTGCCGACCGCCGCCCCTATGCGCAGTCCCTCCGCGGCCGCTTTCGCGCCGCGCGCGTCGGCCACCGCCACACTGACGCTGGACAAGCGCGGGGCCTTGGGTTTGGCGCTCGTTTTCAGGTCCGGAATTTTGTACAATTGCGCGCAGAAGACCTCCGCAACGGTGCGTGCGCGATACTGCACATCGAGACCCCCGATCGCCTCCAGCGCGAGGTACACGACCGCATCGCTTGATCCCGTCTTGGCGAGCGCTTGAACGGCGGACTGCAGAGCCTTGCGGTATTGCTTGCGGCCGAAGGCTGCGCGCGATCCGAGACCGATCAGCAGCACGCGCGCGGCCACCGTCCCCGCCGGCGTCGGAAGCAGCATCACATCGCCGAGCTTTCCGGAGAAATCGCCGTTTCCATGCAGTTTGCCGAGCAGCCCGTCCAATTGCTTATCGATCTGGGCGGCCGCAATGCCGAGATCGCCTTCTTCATACACGCCCACGACGGCGCAACCCGCCTCATTGCGCGCTTTTGCATCGATAATTGCCTTGAATTCCATGTCCCAAACTCCGTTTTTGTCTGTCCGTGCCTAGGAGCCTGTCGGACTTAGGGCCATCTGCTGCGACGGCGGGACGCCGGTCCATATTGGCGCGACTGCTCGTTACATAGTGCCCACTATGCGCCTCGCATTCGCGCCAATCTGGCCTCGGCCTCCCACCGTCTCGCGACGATGGCCCTAAGTCCGACAGGCTCCTCGGGGTTGAGTAAATAGTTTACTAGATTATTGGGAAGGCTCTAAGCTCGATGCCATGAAATGGACCATGCAGAGGTATGTGCTGCGCGAAGTCGTGCAGACCTGGCTCGCCGTGACCGGCGTGTTGGTGGCAATCCTGGTATCGAACCAGTTGTCCAGGGTGCTCGGCCAGGCGGCGGACTACCAGTACGGCCGCCGTGTGGTGTTCGATTTGATCGCACTCGGCGCCATCATGAATTTGTCGGTCATCGTGCCGGTGGGACTGTTGCTGGCCGTCGTGCTGACATTGGGCCGCATGTACCACGACAGCGAAATGGCCGCGCTGCAGGCGTGCGGTTTTGGCCCGGCGCGACTGCTCGTGCCCTTGTCTTCCTTCGCCGCCGTGATTGCCCTAGGGCTCGGCTGGCTGGTGTTCGTTCAGGTGCCTCAGGCCGACAGCGAGGCACAGTTGCTGCGTCAATCGGCGATCAAGGAGGCGCAATTCGGCCAGCTGGATGCCGGCCGATTCAAATCGTTCAGCGGCGGCGATGCGGTGTTTTACGCCGAGCGAGTCGACGCAGAGGGCGTATTGCACAATGTGTTCGTGCAGCGCGAGTCGGCGGGTCGGATCGAGTTGGCTCTCGCCGATACGGCCACCTATTCCAAAGCGGCGGCGAACGGTGTGCACCTCGTGACTCTGTTCAATGGCCGCCGCTATGAAGGCGTCCCGGGGCACGATGACTTTCGGGTCATTGAATTTCGCGAGCACGGCATTCCCATTTCCGCGCCCGCGGACGCGGTGGGGACCAAGGATCCGGACACCAAGCCCACCCGCGAATTGATCGGCTCGAGCGATCCGTCCGACATAGCGCAATTGCAATTCAGGGCATCCACGCCAATTATGGCGCTTGTGCTCACCCTGGTCGCCGTGCCCTTGAGCCACCTGCGTCCGCGCCAGGGCCGATACGCCAGAGTCGGATTCGCCATCGTGGTGTATTTCGTGTATTCGAATCTGCTGTCCGCCGCCAAGGTGTGGCTGGAGAAGGGCGATCTGTCGCCGGCGATCGGAGTGTGGTGGGTTCACCTGGCGGCGCTCGCGCTCGGCCTCTACTTGGTCGTGCGTGAAGCGAGGACGGCATGAATATTCTCGATCGCTACTTGTTTCGCACCGTCCTCGTCTACACGGCCATGGCGATGGCCGTGCTCTTGACCCTGGGCGCGCTGTTCGTGTTCATCAGTCAGCAAGGCGATATCGGCGTCGGCAGCTACAGCGCCGGCGACGCGTTTCTCTTCACCCTGCTCAATGTTCCGCAGCAGGCGTTCGAACTGCTGCCGATCGGCGCAATGATCGGGGCGCTGATGGGTCTCGGCAACCTTGCATCGGGCAGCGAGCTGGTGGTGACGCGCGCTTCCGGTGTATCGGTCTGGCGTATCGCCTGGCCGGTGGGCCTCGCCGGGCTGACGCTTGCCCTCATGATGTACGGCATAGGCGAGTATGCGGCGCCGCCGCTGGCGCAGTTCGCGAAGCGCGAAAAGACCACGGACAAGCTGGCGGACGTGAGCTTTGCGGGGTCGAGCAGCGCATGGGTGAAGGACGGGAACCTCATTCTGCGGGTGCAAACCGGCGAGGTCGACCGGGCATTCGGCGGTGTGTCGCTGTTCCAGCTGGATGGTCCCACCCGGTTGCGGTCGATCCAGCGAGCCGAGCGGATTTCGGTCGCGACTCCCGGTCGTTGGAGCTTGCACAATGTGGCGACAACCCATTTCGGCGACGACCGAATCGACAGCGACCTCACCAGCGGAATCATGATGCAATCGAAAGTCAACCCGGAGTTCCTGGGGTTGGCCGCCACCGATCCGCAGCTACTCACACTGCGGGGCCTGGCTTCGTATATCGATCATCTGCGCCGCAATAGCCTGGATACGGCGTCATATGAGATCGGCTACTGGTCGCGGATCGCGAGACTTTTCGCCGTGATCGTCGTGACGCTCCTGGCTCTGCCCTTCGTATTCGGCCCGCTGCGCACCACCGGAGCCGGCACCCGCACCGTGATCGGCGTCATGCTGGGCGTCATATTTTTCCTCATTACCGGAACCATCGAGAAAGGCGGCCAGATCTTCGGCCTGAATCCCGCTCTCGTGGGCTGGCTGCCGACGGCCGCCATCGGCTTGTGTACCTTGATTGCAATATCGAGAACGCGCTAGCGTCTCGACGAGAACGCTAGGAGCCTGTCTGTCAGACAGGCTCCTACTGCAAATGGACGACTCGCGTTTTCGATAATCGATCATGAAGCGCCAAATGCTCGGGATCGACATACAGCCATAGCACACCGAGCGCCGCCGGCGCCCAGGCGAGCACGCCGAAGACGCAGCGCAGAGCCGCGTCTTTCAGCGCCAGCGGCTTGCCCGCCGGAGTGACCGCGCGCAGATGCCAGGCGCGCATCCCCAAGGTTTGGCCGCTGCGAGTCCAGTTGAGCAAGTAGTAGCCCGCGATCACGCCGACGAGGCCCGCTCGGTAGAGATACACCCAAGCACCCGCGGTTTCGCGCTGCAACGCTTGGGCATGGTTCAAAAAGACGGCGCCGGAAGTGAATACCACGAGGAGAGCCGCCAGCAGCACAGCGTCGTACACCAGCGCGGCGATCCGTCGACCGAATCCGGCGCTGGTGCCGCCAGGAGCCTGAGACAGGCTCCTAGTCACGGTGTCGGGGTGGACGACTGCTTCTTGGACGCCGCCGGGTGCTTGGCGGAGTCGCCGGCGGCGGTGGTCGCGGGTGTCTTCTTCGCGGCGGGCGTCTCTTTCGGTACCAGCAATTGTTCCAGAGGCCGGAAAATGGCATCGAATCGATATCCCGCAACATCGAATGCGCGGCCTGCGGTCTTCGCATCGAGAGCCGCGTCCTTGCTCGCCTTCACCAGAATCCAGTGCTTGTCCCCAACCACCGCGCCGCTCACGGTAATCACATTGCCGTCGGACAGAGTGACGGTCGCGACCGTCGCTTTGCTGAAATCGACATCGCCCGCCGGGGTTACATCGTCGGCGGTCAATCCGCTGAACGCGGTGGGCGAGGGCGCGAGCTGCACGGAGTCGGCCGCCTTTCGCCCCGGCGGCACGCCGTCGAGCGTGAAATTATCGTCGCTCTTGGAAGCGGCCGGGCTGGCGCCCGCGGCCGCAGAATTGGCGGGGGCCGCGGCGCCGGAATTGGTGGAGGCCGCGGCCATGCGGTGCACGGTGTAAGCAGGCCCCGCCGCCGGCTTGACCTCGATGCGTTGGATGCCGCCGACCGCGACGTCCAAGAGCCGCGAGTCGATCCAAAGGCGGGGCTCCGATTCGAATGAAATGCCGGGTTCGACGCTGTAGCTCGCGTTGCCGCCGCTGCGGCGCGCGAAGTTGCCCCCGCCGACGGGCTTGCCGATGATCACGGCATGTTTGCCGTCCCGCGCGGTGACGCTGATTTCCGCGCCGGTCGCGGCCGGCGACGACGGATCTTCGACGCCGATGACCGCGAAGTTGGCCGGATTGGACGTCTTTTCTTCGACAATCTTCGCGTCGCTCAAGGCCAGCAGCAGCTTGCGCAGCTTCGTCACATCGGCCGGATAGTCGCCGCGTTCGGCCACGGTCCAGCGGCCGTCCTTTTCGTGCACCGTCACCGTGGGCGCAGCGCTCCCCCGGCGCACGCTGAGGGCAGTGACCGTATTCAACTCGCCCGCGAGGGTTGGTATCAGTGCCGCGCCGTGCGTATCCCGCTGCAGATTGCGTTGGGCGCTCAGGTACAGCGCGCCGGAGATCGCGAGCGCCGCAGCGACCATGAGGGCGATGAATCGCTGCCGGCTCATGTCGCTCTCGATACCGCTGCTGCCGCCGCGCTGCCCGCGCCCGTGGTCGCCGTTCTGCGCCGTCGGCGCAGCACCAGAATGATGACGCCGGCCACGGCCACACAGAGCGGCGCAATGCCGATGTTGATGACCTTGAGCCAGGAATTCAGGCGGTTGATATCGACATCCAGCCCGCGCTGAGTCTCGCGCAGCTCCTTGCGCACGCGCGCCTTCTCGGCGACGAATCGCTTCAGCTCCGCCTCTTGTTCCGGCGACAGCATGAGCGATGACTGATCGTTGCGTTTGCCTTGCAATTCGGTCAACTTGGTTTCCGTCTGCTGCAGCTCCGCCTGAAGCTCCAGCGCCTTGCCGCGCAAGCGGTCGTCCGCCTGGCGCCTGAGCGCTTCCACGCGCTCGAAGGGCCGCGAGAACGTCGCGCGGCCGCGGACGCTGATCAGCGCGCTGGTGCCGCTCAGGTTGTCGAGAATGTTGGCCACCAAATCGCCGTTGTTGGCAAACGCCTGCGAGACGCGCTGACCGAACACTTCGCGCGTCTGCACCCACAGGTAGTCCATCAGTAAATCCGTATCGGCGATGATCACGATATTGGCGGAAGGAGACTTCGCCAGATGGGCGGCCGGCGGACCGGCGGCGGCTTTCTGATCCGGCGGCGCTCCCTGGGGAAACGCGGATTCCACGGGTCCGGTGACGCGCGCGGCGAGAGCGTAGCGAATACCTGTGGGTTTGAATCCGTCGCGCAAGGTGGCGGGGTCGTTAAGCGCATTGAAGCGCTGCGCCGGGATGGGCGCTGCGCTGGTCGAGCTTTGCAGCAGAGGCTCGAATGTGGTCTTGGCGCCGGGCCGCGCGGCGAGCCAGCCGGCCGTGGAGAGATTGATCTTGTCGAGCGACGCCGACACCACGTCTTTTTGAGTCATATCGTCATGGCCGAGGCCGAGGATGCCGATGTGCCGTACCGGCGGCGACTGCATGCTGGTGCGCACTTCGAGCCCGCGCTGTAAGTCGCCGATGACTTTGGTCGCGTCGTAGTCGACGCCCCAGGCCGCGAGCAGCGGCGCGAGGTCCGAGGAGTGACTGGCCATCATCCCGGCAAGGGGATTCGACGGATCCTGACCGCTGGTGTCCGCGCCCGCATTCGGATCGACCAACAGCAGCATTCTGCCGCCGCGCATCACGAATTGATCGATGGCGTACAAAGTCTTCTGCGGCAGCCCCTTCGGATGGACCAGCATCAACACATCGACGTCTTTGTCGATGTGATCGACGTCGGCCGTCAAGGTACGAACCGTGAACAGCTCCTGGAGCTGGGTGAAAATCGGCCAGGGTTCGCCCATTTGACCCGTCATCGGGTTGAATCGTCCCTGTAGTCCGATCGAGCTCATGAGGCCGATCACCGGCTTCTTCGGCGTGCCCAGCTCGTTGATGAGCTTCACCACGTCATACTCCAGGAACCCCTCGCGGTCCGCCTGGAAGCTCGCTATCACCGAACGGCCGTCGGTGGAATTGGTGCCCGCCAATCCAAAATAGAGGGCATCGCCGCCGCCGGCCTGGAGCGATTGCAGTCCGTATTCGGCGGCGCGGTCCTCGTCGTCCGAGAACGGCTGCGGATCGACCAGCACCAAACGGATCTTGCCGCCGGCACGGGCCGCCAGTTCTTCGAGGAGCTCGCGCACCCGGGTGGCGTACGGCATGATCAGCGGTGCCTGCTTGGCGGCGGCTTCGCGCGAGAAATAAAAATACAGATTGACCGGCTCCTTGAGCTCCGCGAGCACTTGCTGCGTGCCCGGACTCAGGGTGTAGAGCTTGTTCTGTGTGAGGTCCACGCGCATGCCGCGAAGACCCACGTTCGACAGCATCACTACGCCCAAGAACAACACGGCGAGCGCGATCAGCCCACCGACCCCAAAGCCCGTTCTTCGCCAGCGACTCGCGTTCACTATTCCGCCTTCTTCATGTCGAGTACCAAGGCCGTGGCGGCCAACCAAAAGCCGATCAGAGCGCCGAAGTACACGAGGTCGCGTAAATCGATGACACCCTTCGAGATGGCTTCGAAGTGAGTGTAAAAGCTCAACGAGGCGATCGCATCGACGATGGCCTGCGGCAGGATGCCGCGCACGAAATCGAGCACCAGCGGAAATCCGGCCAGCAGGAACACGAATCCGACCAGTGCCGCGGTGATGAACGCGATCACTTGATTGCGCGTGGCCGCGGAGAGGCACATGCCGATCGAGAGGAAACCGCCGGCCATCAGGAAGCTCCCGACATAGGCGGCGATGATGGCACCGTTGTCCGGAGAGCCGAGGTAATTGACGGTGATCCAGATCGGGAAGGTGAGCATCAGCGCGATTCCGGCGAACACCCAAGCAGCCAGGAATTTGCCGACCACCGCCTGCCACAGGGTGAGGGGCAGCGTCATGAGCAATTCGATGCTTCCGCTGTTGCGCTCCTCGGCCCACAGGCGCATCGAGATGGCGGGAATCAGCACCAGGTACAGCCAGGGATGCCAGTGGAAGAAGGACTGCAAATCCGCCTGGCCGCGCTCGAAGAAGCCGCCCAACTGAAAAGTGAACACCGCCGACAGCACCAGGAATATGACGATGAAGACATAGGCCAAGGGCGTCGCAAAATAGCTGCGCAGTTCGCGCCGGAATACCACGAGGACTTTACTCACGCACCGGCTCCTTGCGCGGCGTCGGGTACCGCGATGCCCGGCGGTTGCGTCAGCGAGCGGAACACCTCGTCGAGGCGCCCCGATTCGAGATGCAGCTCAGGTACGTCCCAATTGTTTTTGACGATGATCGCGCTCACCGCCGACAAGGTATTGGCGCCCCGCTTCGGCACCGCCGTGAGCCTGAGCTCGCGCGCATCGAATTCCACGGCGGCGACCTCCGCGAGCAGGCTGATCTCGCGGCGCGCCGCATCGAGTTGCTCGGGTTTTTCGAAGCGCAGGCTGACCGCATGGTGGTAGCGGGAGCGCGCTTCGAGCGCAGTCGGGGTTTCGTCGGCGACGATGCGGCCGTCGGCGATGATGATGGCGCGCGTGCACACCTCGTGGACCTCCTCCAAGATGTGAGTGGAAACGATGACCAGCTTGTCCTTGCCGAGGTCATTGATCAGGCGCCGCACTTCATGCTTTTGATTCGGATCGAGGCCGTCGGTCGGCTCGTCCAGGATCAGGACCTGCGGGTCGTGAATCAATGCCTGCGCGAGGCCGACGCGGCGTCGAAAGCCCTTGGAGAGCGTCTCGATGACCTGCTGGATCACCGGGGCCAATCCCAGCCGGTCGACGACGACGGCGAGCCGCTGGCGTCGCCGCTCTCCCGTGAGGCCGCGCATGTCGGCGACGAAATCCAGAAATTCGGCCACCGTCATTTCGCCGTAACTGGGAGCTCCCTCGGGGAGATATCCCATGCAGGACTTGGCCGCCACGGGCGCATCCTCGATGTCGTGCCCGCAGACCGAGACCTGGCCGGCGGAGGGCGCAATGAAGCCTGCGATCATGCGCATGGTGGTGGATTTGCCCGCGCCGTTGGCGCCCAAGAATCCCAGCACTTCGCCCGGCGACACGCTGAACGTCAAATCATCGACGGCCAATTTGTCGCCATAGCGTTTGGATAAATTTTTTGTCGTAATCATGGGCGCCTTTGAGCATTCATGGACGGAGGAGGTTCAAAAAATTTTGAGCGCGATTTTATCGCGGATATTTCAGGTGGCAACCCATTATTCCGCGGTCACCCGCAGAGCGCCGCCGGCTAGGCGCCCCCCGCCTTTGAATCGATCGCAGGTTTATTTTCTTTGAGTATACGCCGTACCTCGGGCAACGTCGGCCGGTCCGCCATGCGCGCGATGAGTTCCGGCAACTCGTACCACTTCCGTCCCCATTGCACCAAGCGGGCCGCATCGGCAATGACCTGCGCGCGTGCGGCATCCGAGGGCCCGCCGCGCTCGGAGGGTGCGCCGGGCGTGATTTTGGGGGCTGGTTTACCGACGGGGCGTGCGGGCTTCGCCGGGTGTCTTGCGGCGGGCTTTGCGGCCGGTTTGGCGGCCACGGCAGCCTTGCGTTCGGTGCGGGCGACCTGTGCGGTACCCGAGGGCGGCGGCGTGCGTTTGGCGGCAAGAAATTTCGGCATCTCCCGCGTGGCCGTAACCGAGACCACCGGGGTCCGGGCGGAGTCGTCCGGCGTGCGTTTGGCGTCGGGGAATATCGGCATTTCCCGCGTGGCCGTGTCCGCCGGTGGGGGAGCGGCGTCGTCCGGCGCCCCGGCCGTCAAGGAACGCTCGCTCTCGGCATCGGCGAGCGGGATGAAGCGCTCGATGTGCTCGGATCCCACGAGGTTGGCGAGGAAGATCATCAGTTCCAGCGAATCCGAATACTTCGCGTCGCCCGTCTTGGCGCGTTCTTCGACATGGGCCTTGAGCGCGAGAGTCTTTTGCTTCGCTACATCGATGATCCACCGGCTCGGCCGCTGATGTTCCACCCAGGGCTGGATCTTCCAATAGCTGTCGTCGTCGAGGGAACAATACTTGGCATGGAGCTCGAGGCTCTTGAGCCATTTTTCCAGTAGTTCCAGCAGTCGTTGATCGGCGGGTGTTGCCATGGTGTTTGGGACTCCAGGACGCACCCTAAACGAACCGCCGCCCGATGGCTAGTGTCCTGTCCCACAGATAACTGACTCGCTGCGCCGCGTCTTTTCGCGCCGGGCGGCGTTGCGCCTCCTCGCCATAGTGCCCACTATGACTCGTCGGCGCGCCTTGCCCGGCACGAAAATTCGCAGGCGGATCGAGTCAGTTATCTGTGGGACAGGACACTAGCGGTACATCGCCCGTCGGCCGCGTTAGACTGCCGGCTATGTGTGGAATAGCCGGCATTGTAGGTTCGAGGGCGAGCGTCGAGATCGCCCGCAGCATGGCGCAGCGTCTGCGGCATCGCGGTCCGGACGGCGAAGGGGACTGGGTTCAACCCGGAGTCGCACTGGCTCATCGCCGGCTGGCCATCTTGGACTTATCCGAGGGCGGTCACCAGCCCATGGTGTTCGATTCCCAGGTGCTGAGCTACAACGGAGAGATTTACAACCACGCGCAATTGCGCGCCGAGCTTCCGGGACCATGGCACTCGACCGGGGATACCGAGGTGCTCGTCCATCTTCTGGCGAAGCAAGGCAGCGTCTGCCTGCACCGTCTGGTTGGGATGTTCGCGTTTGCCGCTTGGGACATGCGCGAGCAGCGCCTGCTGCTGGTCCGCGATCGCTTGGGCATCAAACCCTTGTACTACCAGCTGTTGCCGGACGGTATCGCGTTCGCTTCGGAGCTCAAGGCGCTGTTGGTTCTGGGTCAGCCTGAGATCGATCAGAGCGCCGTGCGTGATTTCCTGTTCCATGGCTATATTCCCGCACCGAAAACCATTTATCGCGGTATCGCGAAGTTGCCCGCCGGACACGTGCTCACTTGGGCTGCGGGCCGCGTGCGCATCGACCGTTACTGGAACCCGTCGCCCGAGATCATCGCGCGCAGCGCCGCAGACACCGTGCGCGAACTCGATGCCTTGCTGGGCGATGTCGTGCCGGCGCATACATTGTCGGATGTGCCGGTCGGGGTCTTTTTGAGCGGCGGCATCGATTCGGCGCTCACGGCGTACTACTTGGATACCCCGCGGACCTATACCCTGGGATTCGATTCGGGCGCCCGAACCGAAACGGCGGCCGCGCGCAGGGCGGCGGCGCATTTGCAAACCGAGCACCTGGAGATGACGGCGCCGCTGGCGGATTTTGCGGAGGCTCTCGACAGAATTCCCGCGCTGTTCGATGAGCCTTTCGGAGACAGCGCCGCCTGGTCGAATTATCTCATCGCCCAATTTGCGCGGCGCGAGGTGACGGTTGCCTTGAGCGGCGAGGGCGGCGATGAAATATTTTGCGGCTATCCGCGGTACTGGTCGAGGATCGGCGCGCGCTCGACCCTCTTCAACAGATCGCTCGCCCGATACTTGCCGCCGCTGTCGCGCTTGGGCTCGTCGATGCAGCGGCACTCCTACGTGGGATTGCCTGCCTATGCCGCGGCGCTGGGAGGCCTGACGGCGCAGCAGATCGATTCCTTGTTGACGGAGTCCTGGCGGGAGCCGGAGTACGACTATCTGTGGTTCTATCGGCAATATTGGCGTGAGGATCTTGGCCCGCTCGCTCAATTGCGCTGGCTCGATTTGAATACGGATCTCGCGGAGGGTCTCCTGACCAAGGTCGATCGGACCAGCATGGCGCATTCGCTCGAAGTACGGCCGCCGCTGCTGGATCATCGCCTGGTCGAGTTCATGCTGAGCGTGGATCCAGCGGTGCTCGTCGATCAGCAGCGGCGGCGCGGCAAGTTGCTGGTGCGTGAGCTCATGGAGCCGAGATTGCCGCCGGGTCATTTGAATCAGCCGAAATCCGGCTTTGGTCTTCCGGTGCATCGATGGCTGCGCCATCACCCGCAGGTGTTGCGCGAGGCGGTGGGACGCCTGATGGACCGCGGAATATTGCGCCGTCCGGTGGGAAGCGAATTTCGCCGCGCCTGGTACCTCCTGGTGTTGGACCGCTGGTTCACCGCCTTTGCTTGACAGCGTCGTGACCGACCCAGCCGCCACTGTCTCCGCCGTGACCGACCCCGCCGGCAGCGTCTCCGCGGTGACCGACGCGCCGGGTCCGGGGCAAGCGCCGCGAATTCTCTTCGTGCCGGTGTCGGGGACTTACGGCATGGGCGAATATGCGCGCTCCATGGCGATCGCGCATGCTGCGAGCCGGCGTTGGCAGGACGCTGCCATACACTTCGTGTTGAGCCGCGAGGCTCCATATGCGGCCGATGCGCCGTTCCCCGCGACCTTGTTGACCTCATCCCCGACGTTTCATTCCAAGGCCGTCATCGAGTTGCTCGAGAAGTGGCGGCCCGGCGTCGTGGTATTCGACAACGCCGGGCGCACCGCGCAGCTGCGCGCGGCGCGGCGGCTGGGCGCGCGCGTCGTCTATATCAGCGCGCGCCCGCGCCAGAGACGCAAGGCGTTTCGCTGGCAATGGATGCGGCTGATCGACGAACACTGGATCGCGTACCCGGAATTCAGCGCCGGCTCCTTGAGGTTCTTCGAAAGGCTCAAGCTCAAGCTGGTTGGCCGGCCCGTCGTGCGCTACTTGGACGTCATTTTGCCGCGCGCGGACTTGGGCCGGCGCCGCGCCATTCTGTCGCGCGCCGGCTGCGGAGCGGGAACGTTCGTGTTGCTCGTTCCGGGCGGCGGCACCGGTCATCCGGGCGCGGACGATGCGGTGGGTCAATTCACGGCGGCGGCGCGCACTCTCGCCGCACGCGGAGTGCCGACGGTGTACGTAGGTCCCACCAGTGCGGGCGCGGACCGCCGCACGAGCGGCGGCAGCGCTGCGACCGGCGAGGCCGGCGAGCCGAATTGGCATCCTCTCGGGCCGCTCCCGCAGGCTGACTTGGCGGAACTCATGCGCTCGGCGCGGTTGATCCTCGCCAATGGCGGCTCGACCTTGCTGCAGGCCATTGCCTGCGGCGGCGCCTGTATCGCGGTACCCATAGCCGGGGATCAGATCGAGCGCACGCGGCGCTGCGTTGCCGCCGGTGTGGCAGTGGCTGCGGCTCTCGACGCAGCCGGCATGGTGCAAGCCGCGGACCGGCTGCTGCAGAACGAGCCGCAGCGCGCGGCGCTTGCCGAACGCGCCGCCCATCTCGAACTCGCCGACGGGGTCGAAGTCGCGATCCAGGCGCTCTGCGCTCTCGTCGAAGCGGCGCCTCACGCGGCGCCGCGGTAACGGATCGCTCGCGCAAAGGGAATCCATGTCGACCGTCGTTCTGTTGGGCTACGATCTCGAACAGCCATCGTTCCGGCATCGCATGCGCACGCTCATCGGCACGCTCGACGCCGCCGGTTGGCAGGTGCGGGCGGAGCGTTTTCCCAGCGGCCGCTATGGGATTCGAACCTGGGAGCGCCGTTCGCTGCTGCGCGAGGCGGACGTGGTGGTCCTGCACCAGATCAAGTTGAGCGCCATGGAGGCGCGCCTGTTCGCCTCCTTCAGCCGGCGGCGGATCTTCGACGTCGATGATGCCATTTACGTGCGCAAGCCGCGGCAGCTCGGTGACGCACCGGACGATTCGCGCTGGCGCAAAAGAAAATTCGCCGCGACCTGCCGCTGGGTGGACGTGGTCGCCGCCGGCAACGACGTCTTGGCCGGGGTCGCGCGCGCCTCCGCGCCGGCCGTCATGGTCCTGCCCACCTCGATCGACACCGCCGCCTATCAGCCGACGACGGCCACGGCGGCCGATCCGCCGACCATCGTTTGGATCGGCAGTCCGGAGAACCTGGTCTATCTGGAGATGATTCGGCCCGCGCTGGCGCGCCTGACCACCCGGTATCCGACGCTCAAGATGCGCGTCATCTGCTCTCGGTTTCCGGACTGGCCCCTAATCAACGTCGAGCGCATTGCGTGGAGCTCGGCGACCGAGGCCAAGGAACTCGCCGCGGCGCATATCGGCGTCATGCCGCTGACCGACGACGAATGGGCGCGCGGCAAGTGCGCGTTCAAGCTGCTGCAATACATGGCCGCCGCATTGCCCTGCGTGGCCTCGCCGGTCGGTGCCAACACCGAGGCCGTGATCGACGGCTTCAACGGGTTTCACGCCCGCACCGTCGATGACTGGGAACGGCATCTGGAGGCGCTGATCCGGTCGCCCGAGCTGCGCGCGCGCTTCGGCGCAAGCGGGCGTGCGCACGTGGAATCCCGCTACGCGATGCGTACCTACCAAGCGCGGTATTTGGAATTGCTGCAGCGGCTGGCCGCGGGGTCGAGCGCGGATTGAATGCGTCCGGCCTCCGAAGCCGGTATCCTTCCGCCATGCATGCCATGCATATTTATCAGATCCTGAACCACTATACCTCGCGCCAAGAACTGGATCCGGGCTTCAGGGTCTTGGACAACTCCACGAATGAGCGGCCGGATTGGTTCGAGTACTGGCCGATCCGACGATTCTTGCTGAACGAGGCACTGGATGAGGATGCCTTTTACGGGTTTCTGTCGCCGAAATTCAAGCTCAAGACCAGCTTGAGCGCCGACGTGGTGCGCGAGTCCGTTCTCGCCGCCGACTCTGCGACCGACGTCATCCTGTTGAGTCCCAGCATTCACAACAGCGCTTACTATCTGAACGTCTTCGAACACGGCGACGCCGAGCACCCGGGCCTCAAGAATGTCGCCGGGCGCCTATTCGAACGGCTCGACATGCAGAGCGACCTGGACTCGCTCGTGTCCGATTCGAGGAACACCGTGCATTCGAATTACTTCATCGCCAAGCCGCGTTTCTGGCGAGCGTGGCTCGCGGTCAACGAGAGGATGTTCGCGATTGCGGAGACCCCGTCCGATGCGCTGGGCGAAGCATTGCGCACGCCCACACGCTATCGCGGCGGCTCGAACGTGCAGATGAAGATATTCATCATGGAGCGGATTGCCACGTGGCTGCTGACCCGCGACCGCAGTTTCGCCGCGCAGGTCCGCGATCCCTTCGTGGCGCGCGCGCGGATTTACAAACTGCCGGTCGCCGTTGTGTGCGATGCGCTGAAAATCGCCTACGCCACGCAAGGCCGTGCCCAATACAAGGAAGTTTTTCTGTTGGTTCGGGGTTTGCGAAGATTCTTGAACTTGCAGATTCGCCTCGGCGGCGCGTTGGGATTTCGGCACGTCCGGCCGTACCTGCGGGTTTTGAAATCCTACTGGCTGGACTAGCGGTACATCGATGACGGAGGCTCACACCATGACGGATTTCTGGCTCGGCCGGCGAGTACTGCTGACCGGGCACACTGGCTTCAAAGGCGCCTGGATGACCCTATGGCTCGAGAGCTTGGGCGCCGAAGTCACGGGATACGCGCTGCCTCCGGCCGGCGAACCCAATCTGTGGAGCATCGTGGCCGCGCCGGCGCGTGAGGGCCGCGCGCTGCACTCGGTGATTGCGGATATCCGTGATGCCGAGCGCGTGTGCGAAGCCGTGGCTCGGGCCGACCCGCAGATCGTGATTCACATGGCGGCCCAGGCGCTGGTCCGAGAATCCTACCGCGATCCGCTCGCCACTTACGCCACCAATGTCATGGGCACTGCCGCGCTGCTGGAGGCTTGCCGCTCTCTGCGCCGTCTCGAGTGTGTGGTCGTCGTTACCAGCGACAAAGTCTACGAGAACCACGGCGAAGGCCGCGCCTTCGACGAACGTGACCGGCTGGGCGGTCATGATCCCTACAGCAACAGCAAGGCCTGTGCCGAACTGGTCACCGCCGGTTTTCGCGACAGCTTTTTTGCCGACGGACCGCCGATCGCCAGCGCCCGCGCGGGCAATGTCATCGGCGGCGGCGACTGGTCGGAGGATCGCCTCATTCCCGACTGTATCAGGGCGCTCGAGTCCGGCCGATCCGTGAATCTTCGCTATCCCGATGCCATTCGGCCCTGGCAGCACGTGCTCGAGCCCTTGTCCGGCTACCTGGCTTTGGCGGAGTCTCTGGTGACGGCGCCGAAAAAGACGCCGCGTGCTGTCAATTTCGGCCCGGACCCGGCATCCTTCTGCACGGTGCGCGAGGTAGTGGATGCCTTCGGTGCGCGGTTCGCGGGCAAGCCCGGCTGGGTGCGCGATCCGTCGCCGCAGCCGCCGGAAGCCCAGGCGTTGACCCTGTCCTCGGGATTGGCCGCGGACACTCTCGGCTGGCACCCGAGGCTCGACATCCGCGAATCGCTGTCGTGGACGGCGGACTGGTATTTGGCCCATTCGGCGGGGGAGAACATGGCCGCATTTTCCGCAGCGCAGGTGGCGCAGTATGGTGAACTCATGAAGCGATCGCCGTGAAGTGCGTGATTCTCGCCGGCGGCAGGGGCACGCGCATCGCCGAGGAGTCGAACACTCGCCCGAAACCCATGGTGGAAATCGGAACGCAACCCATCCTGTGGCACATCATGAAGCTGTATGCCTCATTCGGCGTGCGGGAGTTCGTGGTCTGTCTCGGCTACAAGGGATATGTCATCAAGGAATATTTTGCGAATTATTTCTTGCATCAGGCCGATGTCACCTTCGATATGACGGAGAACCGGGTCGAGTATCACGATTGCCGAAGCGAGCCCTGGAAGGTCACTCTCGTCGATACCGGCGAGGACAGCATGACCGGCGGCCGGCTCTTGCAGGTGCGAAAATACCTGAATGCCGGCGAACCATTTTGCATGACCTACGGAGACGGCCTGGCCAACATCGACATCGGCGCAGAGCTTGCCTTCCACGCCGATCACGGCCGCAAGGCCACGGTGGCCTGCGTGCGGCCGCCGGCGCGATTCGGCCGTATCGTCACCCAGGGCACTCAGGTCCTTTCCTTCGAGGAGAAGCCGACGGCGGAGGGCGGCCTGATCAACGGCGGCTTCTTCGTCCTGGAGCCGAGCGTGCTCGAGCTCATCGACGGGCATGACACGGTCTGGGAAAAAGAACCCATGGAGAGTTTGGCCGCGGATGGCCAGTTGGCCGCCTGGGTCCACCGCGGGTTCTGGCAGCCGATGGATACCCTGCGCGACAAGCAAAACCTCAATTCGTTATGGGACAGCGGAGCCGCTCCCTGGAAGCTATGGGAAGGATGAACG
>Ga0137394_10000349_pt1 | contig 32134 bp, 42 predicted proteins | sample czobulk116metaG_FD_108278 | JGI IMG/M metagenome (GOLD analysis project Ga0137394, IMG submission 108278) | Vadose zone soil microbial communities from Angelo Coast Range Reserve, California, USA - czobulk1.16 metaG | ecosystem: Environmental > Terrestrial > Soil > Vadose zone | place: USA... | reverse complement strand
GGTAGGAAGGATCGATAGGGCTGAACATACACACGACGACGAACGCGGAGTTGATACGAGACCACGACGTCCTGAACGGACGATGCTTGAGGGTAAGGAAGAACGCCCAAAAAACACGTACGGGGATGGAAGGTTGGCGGTTGAGAGATGAAAGACGAAACGGGAGTGGGAAAGGATGCTTTTTGTTCGAGGTCCAAGGCATTTCTGATATATCACGAGTCACTCATCATCATCCAGGGGCAAGAACAGCATTTTGCAATTGCGTTTATGTCATCAAAGCACGAAACGAGCGTCACTGCCGCTATGATGCGAGGTAAACTGGCAAGTCTTCAAATTTCGCAGTAATACCTACTTTTTCAAGTCAAAGATAATATTCGGAAGAAGCAAGGTAGCGGTACGGAGGCTTTAATTTTTCCGGAGATAGGAAATTCATGCTTCTCAACCTGTGCATTATTGCCCATAGATTCCGATTCCGATACAACGAGGATGATATTGGTCGCCTCCTTTGAGTCCGAGGCCACGCACCCCAACCCAGCGTCATTGCACATGAAAAGCTAAATATGTAAGAACGAGTGTGCTAGAATCCCCCATTCCAGGGTGATCAGAACAGGTTCGACTTCCTTCTCTGTGTACTCTTCCTCGTGCTTAATCCGTGCGTATGCTGGAAGTTTACCATCACTGATTCCAGAAGGACCTGTGTGTCAAGTGGGGGTTGACCAACTTTTTACAGGTCGTCAAGTTCCTCAGGCTGATACCTGCCCTGTACTTCACAATGTCACACCTAAGCCATGTGAGTGCATGTGCTGATGTCTGTGAATTTGAGTCTGTCCTGTACTGTACACCATCAGTCCCAGTGCCGAATGAAACATTTCCTCGGACTTCTTCGCATTGTGGACATGCTTCTGGAATTTATCATGAGAAGTATAGCCTCCGACTGACTGTATCAGAAGAACCAGCTCAAGCCTCAAGTTCCACTAGTAGTGGGTCTCAGCTGGCCTTATATATGACCATCTTCTTCACGTTGCCATCACTCGCTTATTGCCAGTTTTGCGTACCTGGAAGCAGCATATATCTGGTGGTCACTCCCGCGGGGACCTGAGTCGCTCATTGGCACTGTCTCAGCAAAGATGTGCTTTTCTTTGCTCCATCTTCCATGCCAGAAGGTTGATGCTCGGCGGTCGAGGCAACTCGAACGTGGGTGGTGAGATACTGTCTGTACACGTGAGTGCGGTGTCGTCACAGTCGTCCGGCTGTTTGGCTCGGCGCGTCTGCCAATGGCACGAAGCCTTTAATATCTATACCTGGCTTGGCCTGAATCGTGGGTGCGCGTGTGTTTCTCAGGCTATTTTCTGAATACGATGTGCTTCTGCTTCTCTCCGGGACGTCCGGGTACTGGTCATATACAGTATAAATAGCCACGATGAGACTTCGTAGAGTGTCGGGCTTCATCCTACTACCTTCCATGGCTTCGCGAGAAGACAAGACTCAGAAGCAGCCCGAGGTGATAGTAACAAGCGCGACTGTCGTTCCAGATCTTGGAAAGCAGGCCAACATCGTAACCGCGAAGGAGAAAATAAGCGCATACTTCACGATTGCCGCTGCAGCGTTTGGCCTTATCAGCGATGGATGTAAGTCCGAGTCCTGCCACGCATGTTATCCAATATCGCGGTGCGCTCAGAGCTGACAATGCAAAAATGGTCAAGATCAAAACAACCTCATGACCTTGACCAATGTATGCGGTTTGCTGTTTCGGCTCGGACGATCAGATATGATCCTGACCATCCAGGTGGTGTTTAAACGCTTGTACCCAAAAGACTATACATCATCTGTCTCCACACGGGTTTCCAATGCACTCTTAGTCGGTAGATATACCTATTTGAACGTCACAATTGCCTGGGCTTTACCTCCTTATCCAGGTGCAATAATTGGCCAGCTATTTGTCGGCTTGGTGTGCGACCGCTTGGGACGGAAGGTTGCACTTGTCTTCACTACACTGCTCATCGTGCTTGGTGCCACACTAGGCACCGCTGCACATGGCGCCCACGGTAGTGCCAAGGGATTGTTCTGGTTCTTAACCTTTGCTCGAGGGATAACGGGGATTGTTCGTACTGCTGACACTGTCTGGTCTTTGGTGCTCATTGCCTTGCCAGGGTGTGGGTGGCGAGTATCCGGCATCGTCTACCAGTGCCAGTGAGGCAGCAAATGAGCAAATGCCGAGCAAACGTGGCCCTGGTATGTTTTTGGCTTGGTTGTCTTGTGAGCGACAAGTGATGCCGTTTCAAAGTTTTCATTATGGTGACAAACTTCGTTCTTTCCGTAAGTTGCGTGCCTGTCCCGGTCTCGGCCATAACGCTTATTCTCGTTAGTTTGGTGGTCCCTTGGCTTCTTCTGTCTTCCTCGTCGTGCTTTCAATTGCTGGAGAGAATCATCTTGATACTGTCTGGCGCGTATGTTTCGGCGTTGGAATTATCCTTCCACTCACCGTGCTGGTTTTTCGGTTGAGGATGTTGAGCTCCAAGCTTTATCGTAAGGGCGCTATCAAGAGTGAGTATGGCGAGCTTTTATTTCTCATTAGCTGTAGCTGATACGGTGACCTTGTTTCAGAGAGAGTACCTTACCTCCTGGTTGTCAAGCGTTATTGGAGATCGCTGATTGGCACTTGTGGTGCATGGTAGGTCTCATCGCAGGGCATGTTCACATGCTGATACTGTTCAGGTTTTTGTATGATTTTGTGACCTTCCCCAACGGCGTGTTTTCCGGAACCATCATCTCTAGCGTCATCCATGACAACGACATCAAGAAAATAGCAGAGTGGCAACTTCTTCTTTCCTCCATAGCGCTGCCCGGTGTCTTTATCGGAGTACTCCTATGCAACCCTCTAGGTCGCCGGAACACGGTAAGCTCCCAGATCCAGAGTATAGTCTACCACAGAGTCAACGAGCGAGCCAGATGATCCTGGGGTTCAGTGGTTACCTCATATTTGGTCAGGATATCGTTTTGTGTATAGGAGGGCATCATTATCAACTCGATCCTCAGGTTTGACCATTGGGCTTGCATATGAGAAAATTACGAAGATTATTCCTCTCTTCGTCGTATTGTGTGTCGTTTCCGCTGGTGGCCGAGGTTACACCCCAACTGATGCTTCAAACTTCTTCAAGCTACGGCCTAATGCAGTCGTCCGGGAACCTAGTTAGTCCTTGGGCCACTCGATTGCCTACCAGAGGAACTCATCATGTATGTGCAGGGCCCTGGAGATATGCTCGGTCTCGTCAGCGCCGAGTAAGTTTCACTAAGGTCCATTGGGTGCACGCTCATACAATCTATTCCTGGACATAGGTCATATGCGACGCCCATACGGTGTGTCAGTTTTGAAACACTCTTGATAGTTACTGACTTCAAGTAGAGGGACGTGTTATGGGTTGTCAGCAGCGATCGGCAAGACCGGCGCCGCAGTCGGTACACAGGTATTCACACCCATTCAAAATAATCTCGGAAAGAAGTGAGCAGTATTTTCTCGCGATAATGAAAAGGCAAGTAGCTGAGCAACGCTTGCACTGTTCAGATGGACGTTCATTATAGCCGCGATCTGTGGCGTTTCGGGCATTTTGGTGACATACTTTTTCGTGCCTGATATGACTGGGGTGGACCTTGCTGAGGAGGACGCGAGGTTCATGGCGTATCTAGAGAGTAACGGTTGGGAAGGAGCAGTCGGCGAGGATGAGGACATGGATCTGATTGAAGGAACGAGCCCAACTGTGTCAGACGGTCACGGCAAGTAGCGGGGGTTCTAAGCCGTCCGAACGATTGCCTCCGTGCCTGTATGCCACTCTCTTCTCTTCCTCGTCGCATCTTTTTCCCAACCTCACCATGGTTTTCTTATCGTTGGTTACGTAGTATTCGGTTCGCCACTACCGTGTCAAATTTATCTGCTTTCGAGGAGCGAGTGAATGGTGGCACAGTCAAAGTCCTGGGCGCGTCACAACCGGAATCCCCTCAGAGCAGAACTGGCATACACAAGGCTGAACACGCTTCGAACTCGAGTAAAACGGAATCTTACCTATTATCTCTTTTCGCAAATGGAGATACGCCGACGTTGCATGACCTGGAGCGACTAAAACCTTCAAGGCACTCGGACCCGCGATCAACAGAGTACGCGCTCGAATACCGCACACTTCTGGACAACATCTGCCGTTCCTTCAGCAGTGATCAACTACGGAGTTTTTCCCAGAATTATGGCTTACAGCTGAGCTCCAAGCGGAGAAAAATGGTATTCGCGGAGGCTATCGTAGAGAAGGCGTGGCGGTGGCCCTCCCTCAGAGAGCTCAAACGCGTACAGAGGGATCGTACTGAAATGATCTCACAGAGTATGTGCACCCCGAATCCTATGCAGATTCGTCTCACACTTCGTAGCGGTGCCACTCACCTCGAGCGAGCTGTTCGTTCTTCTTGGGAAAGGTCTGTCTGCACGTCTCACAGACTTTTGTTTGCTGACGCCGCTTCTAGATGGCTCTGACTTGTCCCAATTGTCGAGGAAGTACAATGTACACGTTTCTGTGAAGCCCAAACCCCTCGCCATATATTTAGAAGGAAGTCGCGAGTCTGTCAGGGAAGCCGAGACATATGTCGACGGCGTTAAAAAGGCGAGCTAACTTGTGTATTCATGTCTTGTGATATATTCATCAGTCAGTAGGACATCGTGGAGGACACCATCGACACCCCCTTCACACAGCCTGTCTCACAGGAGGTCCTTCAGAGGATTTCACGCCTTTCCGGGGCCTTCGTGGAGAATATCGGTAACCAGAAAGTAAGGCAAAGTCTGTAAATCGGAATGCATCCTGATAACGTATTTGAAAAGTTACGGGTTCGAGCCAAGCATCCCACGAATATTATGTTAGCTCAAAGACTATCGATCAGATTACAACACCAAGTATGTATGATATGTCACTTCCCGAGCCATTCTGACGCCCTACCGCAGAAAGAGCCCTCTGAACTCCTTGTTCAACAATTACAAACTCAGGGCTTGTCCACGCCAACAACAGCGCCTCTTGCATATGCCTTATATCCCTTTACTATTCCTCGTTCCTTGCCCCCGATGATGTCACCAAATACCTTCCTTCGGTGGCGTAGAGTAGGAGATTGGTTGGAATATGCCAACTCGGAAAGTCCGAGTGTTAATGGACTTGCGACTCCACAGAGCAATATCTTTTCGATGGATGGGTGAGCTCATCGTCGGTGTGACTCATTAATATCCTCAGCGTACTTTTTCAGGACTGAGGTTAATCTCCAACATCGGCTTATGACGAATACCTTTTTGCCTGGTCATGGATCGAGGCTTATATCTGCCTCGTAAGCATCAATGCTGACGTGCCTATCGTCCACTGAATCGTCATCAGATCAGGTCATATTCTCTTCCCTTCCCCTTGGCGATCTTCCTTACTGGCTTCACATACGGGGGGGTCCACTTACTCAGAGACGCGTTCTAGGGTTTCGAGTGAGCGATCGTCAGCTATGTTTATTCCTAGGTGAGGAGCTCGAATGTCCTTATTCATTCAAGTTGTGCTGAAATCATATAGTCTTCCACTTGCGCTTGTCAAGGTAGTACCATCGCAACAAAAGGTCCTACATCGTTTAGTTTATCGTAGTTTACCTGTCCTTGGACAAGACAACAAAGACCCCATAACAACTCATTTCATTCGGCTGGAAGTCCCACTCATCGACCTGAAACAAGTCCACTCTCCCATGAGCCTTCCGGGTGGAAGTGTTTTCGCGGATGCAATGTTCTGGAGCGGCAGTTCCGCCAACCTAGATATACTAATGCCTGATCGGTACGGTTCATCAACTGTCGTCTCAGATTCCACTTTGATGCTCGCATATCAGTCGAATGGACCTTCGCTTCAGTATCTCGAACATGAACCCCCTTGCTTCCAATCAATGTCCTAGTGAGCTACTAAACTATCTAAACGAACTAGAAAACTTGTGCGTGTCGCAGGACCTTGCATTCCGTAGCTAACATTTATTTCTCTGTAGTTTGATCACCAGTGATCTGGGCGTTGTTCAGCCAGTTCCCCCCCTTCATGTATTCTATGACAACCGAGAATATATTCTTGCGACTAACGCCAGCGTTCGACAAAGCACAGAGTCGCTGTCTTCGGACCTATCTCCGGAGATCGCAGTTACATCCGAGAGCACCCTCGATCTCGAAAGCGGCCATCATTCCGCGGTTTGCGTGGTAAGATCATTCTATATCACGCATAGTTTCAGCCTCTGATGATACGGTGTACCTGAAAAAAAGATTTCGTCGGACAGACTTGACTCCCCGCGGGAGTGGGATGCCTTCCTCCAAGAATGTGATCAGATGACGGCAAGGCCCAGACTTAGAGACACTGAGCTCCTCTAGACTTTTTGCCCCGATTACAATCTATAAGGTACATTTCTTGCGCCTACGCCGTTAAATTGGATATATTAACTACGTACTTAAGAAAAAGCTCGATGCATACACCCCTATTGTGCAGTGCGAGCCTAGTTACGCTTGCGTTTTTTGTCCTGCTTATCTCGCCGTTTCTTCGAACGTAGCTAGGGGGCGTGTTAGACACTATTTTAATGATAATGGACGAAAGACAACTCACCTCTTTCTTCATTCGCGAGTCGACCATGACATAACGACCCTTAACGCCTCTCGGTCTGCCCTTCAGGCCTTTGTGAGCGCCCTTTGCGACGACTATTTTGACCTCCTTTTTCTTCCTATCCTTCGCCAAACCTCGGCGCATAAGCTTCTCCACCTGTTGTGCTTTCTCACGCTCAGTTAGGTCGGTAGTCTTTGTGACGCCCTCAGCCTTTTTCAAAGCCTTCTCAAGACGCTGAGCAGCCTTCATCTTCTTTCGTGCTTTTGCTTCTGCAACCTTTTTGATAGGTCGGGCATCCAGAGCGCGCTGCTTGGCGCGCAATGCCTGCACGGCTTCCTTCGTGATGGGTATGTTGGGAGTGTAATGCTTTGCCTCGTCGTCAAGAAACCACGAAGGCAGGCCCTCTTTCGAGTGGAGAGAGTAGCGCGTAAAGCCGTCATTGATTAGTTCTGTTTTCGTTTTTCTTCGGTTGACAAGGTCTTGAGCGAGAGACACCGCCTCTGCCGTGAGTAACCCGTGTTCTGTTCGTTCGATCAGTTCACTGTAAGGCCTTATGTTTATGAAAATAGTACTTTTGATTTGGGATGATTTCAACTCGTCTTCGTTGGGGTCATTGACATCCCACATCTCTGTGTCATCTGGTTCTTGTGGTACAACCTCAAAGTCGGTCTGAGGCTCCAAGTCATCGTCTTCTGATACAAACGCCTACTAATGCGTGAGCATTGAACCTTTGATAAGGGTAAGGTCTCACCTCGACGTCCCGCAAAGGATGTGGGGAATCGGCCTCCTCATCGTCATTCTCACTCAAGGGATCTAGTCCGTTGAAAACGTCTTGGCTAAACCACACGTTCGCCTTTCTGGACATTTGAGATACACTCTGGGGTTCCTCAAGAGACGACAGCAGTCGTATCTTCTTCCGGGACGTCTCTTGCTGGGGAAGCTTGCGTTTGGATAACTGAGGCGATGACGGCGTCTCTTCCTCATCCGTCGATGAAGACTCCGACTCATCGTTCCGGGCCTTACGCTGCTCCATTTCGTTCCAACCACCGCCTTCATCTCCTTCAACACTATCTGTTTGAGGTTCGTCCCTGTCGATACCAGACCACTCTTCGCGTCGCCTGTCGTTCTGCCTCGCCTCACGGACCTTGAATTTTGCGTCTCGCTCGGCAAGTCTCTCCCGATATGTCTCATATAGTCCATCTAAGTCGTCTTCAAGTGCCCGCATTCGCCCATTCTGCTCTCCATCGGTATCCAGGGCTTCATCATCCAAGGTGTTGTCATCCTTGCTCTCCTTAGGTTCCTCGTCCTCGCCATCAGTATCAGCCACATCATAGAGACCTTTCCTTGTCGGGATTCGCTCTGCGTATTCCAGGTCAAAGATGTCCTCTTGGCCATGACCGAGGACCGCGTCAGTTTGCTCGAGGCCAATGTCTAGTGGCGCAGTCATTTGTAATTGCATTCTCTGTATCGTCTTCCTCTTGACTTCATTAGCCTTCCGTCGCTCGCGCTTTGCTCGGCCGGCGGCTTCGGCATTCAGTTGCTCCAACTTGTGACTGATTTGAATAAACACGTTGTGAGTGGGTAGACGTAGGTGCGTACCTCTTGTTGGATCTTCTCGTCTTCGTCGACAACGTCGACAACCTCAGCTGTCTCCGTGAATTCCTCCACAGGTGTTGTTTTCACTTCCAAGCCCAGCTAAAGCACAGAAACTTCAGGTGGAAGAACGGCAATGGCTGAGCTCAGGGACAGACCTCTTCTCTGAGGGCAGTGCGCCACTTGAGCAAGGCTTTGAAGTCTCCTTTCCCAAGGACCTTGAGGTCGTCCAAGTTGGCTTTGACGTCCGAAGAGGTGTGAGGCAGTGAAGCCCAGCTAGCCAGACAACACGTGAATTCATGTGGCGCTGTTAGAAAGGCTGGCAAACGTACGACACTTCCTCTTCTGTGGTAAAAGTCATCTTGTTCACTATCCCTAGTACTGTAATTGGGTCCGGTGCATTAATGAATTCTGCTACACCTATTTGCTTGAAAAGGGTGTAATCGTTGTCGGCGTATCCTATGCGGTGCCTCCGCTTCTTATCCGGTTGGAATACGTTTGCCTGCGCATTGCTTCCCGCAGTACCCTTGTCAGGGTGAGCAGCAGCATCAAGATCTTTGAATACGTGTTTGGGGTCAAGGAATTTCGGATCAATGGCCTTAGGGGCAAGAAATTCGCGGCAAACGACAAATATCTCTGCCGAGACATTTCTGGTGAACTGTTGGTCACTTGGCATGAATGCTGGACGAGGAATCATACCGGGAGGAAGGAGGTTTTGTTGCCTCAACTTTACTGAACAACTGGTTGAAGACCCAAATCAGATTATTGTAGTCCTTACTTCGAAACACCTTCGTGACGAATGTGCCTCCTTTGATGAGGAACTCTACCGCAAGCTTCAAACTCATAAGAACCAACTCTGACTGAGTATATGCGTCCTGTATCCAGGCGGTCCCAACGTTTGGTGCACCGTCGTGAAGCACCACATCCGCCTTCCAGTCCTTGAGCTCATTTCGGAGGAGGTTGCGACAATGGACAGTGGTGATGTCAGCTGAGAAAGTTGTAACTCGTGGAAGGGGCTTTATAGCCACCAGATCAACGCCTGTTAAGAGTCACTTTGAGCAAATGGATCAAGTAGTCATAGTTATGGTTATGCTGAAATTCTGCGCACCGACGATCAGACTGTTCACGGGCATTGTCTTGCTTGCAACCTGAAGCCACCCTCCTGGCGCAGCGCACAAGTCGATACAACATCGCGCAGATTCCAATAAGGAGTATTTCTTGTTCAGCTGGATCAGCTTGAACGCGGAACGTGCACGATACCCTTGCTCTCTGCGGGGTGTTACGGTTCAAGGGGTTGTAACCCGGTTGAAGTGGTTGGTTAATATAGACATACTTTGCGAGCTTGTAGTACTTGTCCAGTCGACCCTTTCCTGTTTTCTTTTGTGCCTTGCCCATCTCGTCGAGTGATTTGAAGCCGTAAAGCGCGTTTGCACACGATACCAGATGTCGGTGTGTGTAAACTTTTGGTTTGGCGCACGCCGGGCCGCGGGCCGCAAACTACCATCTCTTACCACCTTGCTGACACTTGACTCTAACCAACACATGCCCGAACCCTCTTCACTTACTCCGTTGCTTTCAACCCGTTCATCGACAATGTCTCTAAGTCCATCACAGCTCTGGCGTACAGGAGCAATATTTGGTTTGCAATTTCCTCGAGCATACTGTTCATATTAAATCGTTCTACTGCTCCCAGTCGCTGCCGGTATGGCTACGGATGCATTCGGCGCCCATGCTCTCCGGTCTATGGCCGGTTTCTCCTCGGACAGGATAGACGCATTCAGGACAGCGGGTCGCTATGCGGTAAACACTTGCTAACGTGTGCTGTTATTAACCCCCTACCGACGGTTCATCCCGCATTAGATATTCAATGGTCTCGCGTTGTGCATCGTCTCTTTGCACCCGCGCTTCGGCAAGCACCGTTTTGCGGGTCCGGCCATCGCCGTGGGTGGTTTTATATTCTCGGCCTCCATCATCGCCGTTGTCCTCAGTCAGGGTCGGTAAGTAGGCCCAGTGGTGGGTTGCTGATCTACGGTTGTTAATGTATTTTCAGCCTCAGAGTATTAGGTCCTGTGACCCCTCTCGGTGCAATGCTTGCGATGGCTGGGTGCGTCGATGGGATTTATCGAAGTCCGGATGAATCCTAATTGTTATCATGTCCTAGGTACATCTCCCTGGCGATTTAATTATGTAGTGTGGGAATAATTGTAATAATATACGATCACGTGCTCTACGCGTAGTGTCCCATGAAGCGTGTCAACTCCGACTGAAAATCACACTTTTGACGCTCTACTCTCACCTCCACACACCATCGTCTCTTCCCGCTCATTCGCTCGCCAGCGCACCCCTTTCTGTGAGTTCTTGCGTTTAATTCCATCCCATATTCTTATCCCCCTGCAATACTAGTTTCCGTCCTTTCGCGTCACCATGGCCGACCACAAAGCGATTCGTCCCAAGCGACGCCTCGATTCCCCTACCGCCATTGATTTCTTCACCTCTTCAACCTCATCTTTTCAGCCACGTCCGTACCAACCTAACTTCTTTGCAGCTCCACCCCCCAAACCTCCACCCCCCGCGCGTAATAACTCGCTCACACATCCACTCCCCCCAATGGACCCCACTCCGGGCGAACCAAACACCGTATTCATACACCCACCGTTCTTCGATTTCCCGGACTCTCATCTATGCCCGGATGGTCTTACTTACACTGTTATGGCTATGAGTCCCGATTGGTTTCTTGATGCCGCTGATTTTATCTCAATGCACACATCTAATCCTAATGCTATACCGTATCCCCCCCAACTCGAACCTCCACGTGGCTGGTGTCCAGCTAAAAAGAAAGATCTGAAAGAACGAGGAGCTGAGGGTTGGCCCGACGGAGATGAACCCCGCCTTCGATGCACGTTTTGTCGACGAACTTATGCTGGTGTCAATGCTAAAAGCATGTGGAGGCGACATGTATTCGAGAAGCACAAGATTGCTATGTCTAACCGACGCGATAATGCCGACCGGACAAGAAAAGGCAGTCGTATGTATCTCTGCTTCGCAGAAATCTTGTTTTGGTATGCTGACGAAGTGGAATCGAAAGGCGGTCAAGAGAAGGAGAATCTGTCAGTCTCCAAATACAGCGGACCCATTGAAGAAGTCACGAAATCCAGGCTGCGTTCCCTTCGACCTGCTACCTCAGCGAGCACTCTAGCCTTGTTAGACAGGAAGAATGGCAATGATTCTGATACAGATCTTGATCTACACGTTCCCTTTGCGCCCCGCGTCCCCCAAGGAGTATTCCCCACCCTCGAGCCGCCACTCGACTTGTCCTGGCCTCCATTATCCAAAGCCAATTCTCGGGACAGTCCTACTCCTCCCCCAAACTCTCCGCGCTCTGTCTCACCGGAAGTTGCACCTTGCGATGCGTCTCCCTCACCTCCTCTGCCAGTTATTCCGATTTCCCCTTACGATCCCCTTACCACACCGTCCTTTCGGCATTCTCCCCCACGCCTTCCGTCTGACCAACCATGGCGGTTTCCCAGCCCAAGTCACCCCCTTCATTTCACTGCTACCGATGTCTCACTTGGCATGGTTATGCGCGAGCAGGCTAGCCCACCTGGGATCGTATCTGCATCATCGGCCATAGATGTTAGTCCTGTGATCATTGCGCCACGCGACGGCAAGGCTAGTTTCTTTAACACTCCTAGCGTCGTCCTATTCGGCAAGAAGGATATGGGAAGGAGCACTACGAAACCAACCCCTCGCAGATTGTTTATATCAAGCTCCTTACCTACTCCCATCACCGACCGCCTCAACCTTGATCGCCCTGGAGGGGAGTCCACACCGAGACGTATTGGGAGCCGTGGCACTCCAAGAACCTCGAGGGCTGCTATATTCGCATCTACTCGATTAAAGATGAGTGGAGTAGCAGTTGGTTCGCCATCAGTTTTCGGGGAGGATCCGTTTGGTAATATCTACGGACCGATGGTGGAATCGGGAAGACTCTTTTCCGGACGCGCAATTGCTACCCCTCTCTCAAGCCCTAACGCAGACAGTCCCGTGGTCAGGACGAGGCGTTACGTGAGTAACGACAACCTTGTGAAATCGGCCCTAAACCGCGAATTATTCTCCAAAGAGCAGACCATCGGTCTTGGACTTTTGGAGGCCTTCTCACCAAAGCAAGAAACGGCTGATATCGAGGATGACTGTGAGATCGACTCAGTGTTGATGTCTTCACCTGTCCTTAGAGCCCGTTCGTCTGTCGACCTTGACATAGAAGGTGGTGAAGGTCAGAACTCTCCAGGCCTCCACCCACCGGTCAAGAAGAGAAGGAAGACCCATTGCAGAGACGTCTGATTTTCAATCTGCTATTGTTGTTCGCTGCGCGATGGTGTGGTTACTCATATACGTTCTTCTTGCTGTTCCTGCCTAATTTATGTATTCCTATGCCTTCCTTCTCCAGTCGCCCTCCCATGCCCATGGACACGTGAACCGCAGGTTCGAGTGTTTGCGTATTCACTCACTTCTCATTATCTTCTGGTTATCGCTACCCAGGCCTCGCTTTGTAAAGCCTTGTAGTAGGTCTGTGTGGTCGCCACCCGCTTTCTTGGATCCTCCGTTCGGTACCTGTTGATATATGTACTCTCGTGTTTCGTTAGCTGTCTTTGCAGCCACGCCCGTAGCTGTATGTATTATTGCTATCATTGTCAGCTTTTGATGTGTGCAAACGAGTCACCCGGTCACGTGATGAGGTATTCGACGCGAGCGCAGTCGAGAGAACTCTGGCCGACTCCCAACTTCCAACTGAAACAGGTTTACACCCACCGAGGTCATCATGTTCGATGATTGTGAGCTGTACCTTCTAAGTAAAACCTCATAATCTAAGCTAAGCACCTATAGACGTCGAGCATGCCGCATCCGCTGTCAGTGGAGTTACGCATAGAACCGGGGCACCACCCCCATTGCGCTATGAAGGCTTTGAGCCTTCACCATATGATCATGAGAGTGCACGAGAGAACGAGCTAGGAACTGTAAGTGCTTTCTATCTGAACTGTCACCACTACTGACTTCTGCGAACAGAGCGACAACCAGCATTCCGCTCCTTCGAACTCCCTCGCGCCGATATTTGACTTAGGTCGGGTCCAGTATCCACTTAGCGCACCCCTTGTATCCCTCGTAGTTGCCTCAGATTTCCTCGCCATGGGATTATCCTCAAATGTCATCGAGCTTATTGAGCTGGCGCATCCCGACCAAGTTACTAAAATTCCCATCCCTCGAAAGCCCTCAGAATTCTCGATATACAAACTATTCTTAGACCCCTCTGGCCGACATCTCGTAATCACCTCTCTTGAAGGCGAGAACTGGTACCTGTACCATGGCTGGAGGAAGCCCAAACAGTTAAAGACGTTCAAGATGGTCATCGAGTCTGTTGCCTGGAATAAGGCGGCCTTACTTTCTTCCTCCCATCTGACGTCCACGCGAGAAATCCTAATAGGAGCTAGAAATGGAACCATCTATGAGGCTGTCTTGGATGCAGAAGAGGACTTCTTCAAATCACAAGAAAGATATCTGAGTGCAGTTTTCACTCTTCCCGAGCGACAACCCATTACAGGAATCAATTTCGACTTCTTTCCGTCAATAGATCCCAAAAAGACCCTTATCGTAGCCACCACTACTTCACGGATCTATCAGTTCAGCGGTACGCTTCCACGACGGCCAGACGAAGGTGGCCGAGTATTTGGCATGGTATTTGCTGCGTACCGGGAAACCGCGCCCAGTGCGTCCGTTTGTTTCACCTACAGTTCCTGGCTGACAATGAGAAGAAATTTCCGAACTTCCGGGCAACATTCGACATTCCGAGTTACACTATTACACCTCCAATAGCGGGCAATCACAGTCGTTGCCAAAAGAAATAGCTTGGCTGACAAGTCAGTCTTTTGTGCGAACGGTTTTCATTAATGCTCACGAAATTCAGGTCCTGGAATCTATCATGGAACGCTCAACTTCCAATCAACATCCGATGACTTTATTGATGGAACACGGCTATTCCCTTATCCATCATTCCCTGCACCTTCGAATGTATCAACCGAACCGCCACAGCCAGACTTCCCTATCTCTATGGCCCTCACTGAGTTCCACATCGTGTTGCTCTATAATGACCGGATCGCAGCGATGTCCCTACTAAATGAGAGCCTGGAATACGAAGAGGTTCTTCCATTAGTGAGTACACAAGTCATGGATTGCTAATGACGCTGATTTTGTGAAAGAAACATGGGGAAACAGCCGGCGCGCTTACAGCTGATCCCGTGCGCAAGACATATTGGGTCTACACCGACCAGTCACTTTTCGAGCTTATTGTCGGAAACGAAGACCGCGACGTCTGGAAGATAAATCTCCAGAAAGAGAACTTTGACGTCGCACTTAGATATGCCAAGGCGAGGCGCCACCGAAACTTTGTCGCTGTCATTCTGACTTATTCGGCAAACAGACAGCAGGACAGAGAGACCTCATCTTCGCTTCGCACGCACAAGCGTTACTCAGGGCAAAACGGTACTTCCCGGCAGCGCAAGCCTTTGCTCAATGCTCAATACCGTTTGAGGACGTCGCATTAAAGTTTCTAGATGCCAATGAGCGTGACGCATTAAGATCATACTTGATGTTGCGGTTAGAGCAAACACGCAAGTCGGTCTGTGTAGACAGTTTGGTGACTCTCGGCGAAACTCATAAATGAACTAGGATCTGACTCAACGAATGATGCTCGCGACGTGGCTCGTCGAGTTCTTCCTGAGCAAGTGCGACGAGCTGGATGACCTCATCGCGTTGTCATCTGCTCTGTACGATGTTGAGAACGTAAAGACCGAACGCTCAATACTAGAAGAGGACTTTCGACGCTTTTTGGAATCCGACAAAGTCAGTGCATGATTCTATCCTTTATTCGCGTTCGTCTTCATACTGACCTAGTTCAGGATGATCTCGAGCCCAACACAATATATGAATTAATACAAAGCCATGGCCGTACGGACATGTACCTCTTCTATGCAACTTTGGTCTGTCACTTTGAACGCATTGTCGAGCATTGGATTCTTGAAGAAGACTGGGTCAAAGCCATCGACGCGATTAACCGGCAGTCAAACTTGGAGTTGTACTATCAATTTGGGCCCGTTCTCATGAGAAATGCACCACGTGAGACTGTGGACTCGTGGATACGCCAACCCGCTCTCGATCCATTACGTCTTGTTCCTGCTCTTTTGCAATTCCAGCTTGCGCCGCGTGATCCGCTCTCGTCCAACCAGGCCACTCGCTACTTGAATCACGTTATCTTCGAGCAACAAAACACGTCATCCACCTTGCACAACCTTGTCATCGCCTTGCACGCATCGCCTTCCGCGCGATCCCCCGAGGATGACGGCCCTCTATTACGCTTCTTGGCGACAGCCCCTGTCGATCCGCTCATGGGGAAGCCTTATTATGATCTCGACTATGCTCTGCGCTTGTGCAGCGAAACTGGCAGGATTCAGCCTTGTGTACACATCTATTCGCAGATGGGCTTGTGGGAGAGTAGCGTTGATCTGGCTTTGGAAAAGGGTGACCTGGAGCTCGCGAAGCTTAATGCTGATAAGCCAGAGGACGACCCACACTTGCGGAAGAAGCTTTGGTTGAAAATAGCAAAATTCGTGGTTCAAGACAAGAAGGACATCAAAATGTGAGTCTGAGGGTGAGCTTACGAGGCTCAAGATTTCCCTGACAACCTTGGCAGGGCAATGCAATTCCTGGAGAGTACCGACTTACTCAAGATCGAGGATATCCTTCCTTTCTTCCCCGATTTCGTGGTCATTGATGATTTCAAAGACGAGATTGCGAATGCATTGGAGTCTTATTCGGCGCAGATTGAAGCTCTCAAGAACGAGATGGATGACGCTACGCGAAGCGCAGAATCAATGAAAGAATACATCGTTGGGTTGAAAAACCGCTTCATTACGGTCGATGCTGGAGAGAGATGCTCAGTGTGCTCAATCCCTATCCTGACACGACAGTTTTACGTCTTTCCATGCCACCATGCTTTCCATGCTGACTGCCTCGTTGGTCTGGTGGGTAACAAAAATTTAATGCGCCGACTGCACTACATATGATCCCTTATTAGACAAAGGAGTACCTCCCCGCGCATGCACTCCGACGATTGCTCTCGCTACAGGACGAAATCGTCAAAGGAAAGGCTGGTTCGTTCGATCGAAGTGACGCCACGTCGATCGATGGAAACGTCGCTTCATGGCAGCCCGGAACGCAGCGAATATTACTGTCTCAAAACCTCGCAACGCAGAACGGGCACCGTCAAACCAACACCTTGGGGCGTAACATACTCTCGGCAGGCGATCGCCTACGCGACCTCATCATACCAGATGCTCTCGTAACGGTCATAACGTCGCCTGCAGGATGGATACCAGGCATTGGTGGTGCGCAGAGGAGTCCATTGGTTAATGCTGGGGCGGGAAAACGACTCGAGAACTTGAGATCGGAATTGGAGGACATTCTGGCCAGTGCATGCCCGCTCTGCGAGAGCGTTATCGTTGGGCTTGACAAATCATTTACGAAGGGCGAACCAGATACCAGCTGGGAGGTGTAGGAAAGTTTGCAGAGTAATTGCTTCATATATTACTTGCTGCATACGTTACTTATTAAACACGACGCGTGATACCATTCGCATGATAATCGCATAAGCGTCTGACACACTCTGAGGCGTGCGAGGCGAGTTTTGGGGGATCGGGATCAAACTGATGATTGTGGACGCCAAGCGAGACGTACAGAGACCACATCAATGGGCAACCTTCTTCGAACGGCCGGCCTTTCGTCGTAGGCGCGCGGCTTTTCTGGCACCAAGCTAATCCACGGAAGACGAGCGAGTTGGGTTGGTATTAGGCGCAACGGTGATGCCAAGCGACATACCTGAGCCTTGAGTTCCTCTGCTCGCTTCCGTTCCTCCGCGGCCTTCTTTCGTTCTAGCGTCACCTCGCGTCTCCTGCCAGAAGAAGCAGACCCGCTGTCAAAGGAATGCGCCGCGAAGGTTCTGGGGACCTCACCGTTGAATTTCGGCCTGTTTCTCCTCCTTGAGTTCGGCCTGCAACTTTTTCACAGCCTGGGCCTTGGTAGCTTTCTCCATTCTATCGTCGAAGCTCCTTGATTTGAGCGCTGGTCGCGAGTGCGAACGACTGACGTCGAATGCTGGTTGGAGACGACATAGAGGGAAGGGGGATACAGTACGCACGCTGTAGCAGTCTTCTTGTGCTTCCATGGCTTTCCTGAGGCTCTGCCATTGGACGAGCTCGCAATTGTGACGGGGGAGTCTTGCTGGTTCATGCCTGAGTTGGTGGGCGGAGTTTAAGCGATCACGCGCTGAGCGCTGATGACTTGAGCGCGGTCGTCTCGAGTCCGAGGCGATGTCCTCGTGTTGAAATACGGCACGGTTGGCACTCGACTACGCATCAGTGTACCATTAAGAGAGCCTTCTTGCCCCAAGGGGAGTATCCAGAGCGCTAGTTGCGTGATGCCCCGTGGTAAATGGCGTACCTGATTGGCTATGGCCTTCAGAATGACCACTTGATATCCGTGGAAAAAGAAAGATAACGAAATGAAAAAAGAAGCACGATGACGCCGTGTACTACGATACGGATAGAAGGTGTACGGTGGAGAATGCTACGCCGGACGAAAGCATGACCGACGGCGGGTGAACCAACCTAGGCGGCGCGGCGGTGGCAGCGGGGTTTGGTTCTTTTCGCTATGGACTCGCCGTCGCCCATGCAGGAGGACAACCTCCATCGCCTCCTTAACCAGCGAGCTCCACGCCCGGATATCCGCCACACTAGATTCCCTTCCCTCACAGAGTTTTCCGACTCACCATCTATCTATAGCCACCCTCATTTTTCGCCCCGACCGCCACACCTGGACTCCAGTCCGCCTCAGTTTCCCTTCGTTATTCCCCCTCAATATGCACGACCTTCTTTCGGCACAGTAACCTCTATCACCAGTTCTGACACGGATATGCACACCTTAAATAGCGATTGCCCAAGCCCAACCACGGATATCCGTCTTGAGCGGAGTCCCTCCACCGAGTCCATACATCCCGAAGACGAAGAACTCGAACCTCGGCTGAGTTTCCTTGGCCCGACAATGCGTTTTCACTCCCCCGCCCCCTGGGAGACAGAAGATGGCATCAAGGAAGGTTCGGAACAGGAAGACGACGCCCGCTCCTTCGTCACAAAGCGGAGTAGAAGTAAAACCCGCGGGGAGGGTCTATTAAAGGGTTTTGGCAAGGCCGCTCCCGCCAAAGCGATGTCGGTTGCACGACCAAGCATTGAATCTACAAGCGGCAGAGACAAAATTTCTCTTGATAGTCACGTATCATCAATTAATTTACAGTGAGTATGCATTTGGTCGACTTAGCGCGCAGAGTTTCTCAATTGTGTGCTGTGCCCAGAGCGCAATCACAATCTACCATGTCCGCCATTTCCCCGTCGGCATCCTCCTCGCGGCCATCACGACCTGGACTGATTTTCTCTCGCGGACGTTCAAGAACCGTATCACACACGGCAACTTCAGATACCTCAGTTCCCCCACCCCCACCCCCACCCCTGAGCCCGAGCTCAGGATCTACGTACGCTTCTGCTACTTCGCCGGGCCCAACGCGGTCCACGTCGCCCGACCCATCGATGTATTCCAGCATATTGAGCCCGACTGACGTAACGGACGCATCTCGGCCAACATCTCCTCTCTCATTGCGGGGTCGCCCTGATTTTGTTCACCCATATGCGAATCCTGACTTGTCATATGACGCTGGTCCCGTACACACCAATACCTCTTTCCTCCCATCATCCAGCCTTGGTAGACGCATGTTTGTTCCCAGTGACTCGATCGCCACCGTGTCGGAATCAGGGGTTTCTCAGAGCTCCTCCACCTTGACGCCCGACTCTTCAATGTCTTCAGTCACCGATTATCACACGGATGTAATTCTGAAGAAGGTGGTCGGCAGCGTTCAGGGAAAGGTTATCTCCAGTCCATTGCCAACCATTGCTGGGCTACAGGGTCCGAAATTCGGATCACAGCCTGGTCAAGAAAAAGGACAGCTGGCGTTACCTAATCATGTTCCAGATTGGACAGAGCTCTCGGTCTCGCCCACGTTCAACCTAATATCCCTGCAAGAAGCCCAAGCCCAAGCAAGGGAGCGTTTGCAGACTCAGACCCAGGCCATGGCAGATGCCCCTTTCCTTCAGACTGAACCTCCACCACGCAATAATCCGGCTTTACTCCCAAGTAATACCGGGAGGTTGCGATCTCGTACAGCAAGTGCAGGTTCAAAAGTCAAGGCTGAGCCCCTGGTCATTAGTAATCCCTTCCCTCTGTCTCGTTCCGGCGCTGAGGATTCAGCAACAATCGGCACCACGGGTTCACTCCCTCGAAGTTTGAAGCACAAGAAATCGGGGTTTATGAGGCTTTTCAACGGGAAGGATAAGGAGAAGCCTTCCGCACCGTCCTCATCATCTGCACCACCTGTAGACTCCACCTCCGTTCCGCGAACTCCGAAGATTTCCAGTGCTCGCGTGCCTGTACCCACCCTTTCCCCTTCGCTGGTTTCCCAGAGCCCGCTACAGCTCGACAGTATTGTCAAGGGTGATGGTGGAGAAAACGATTCAGTAGAGGACCTCCAGGATCGGGGGAGCATCAAGCGACAGGGGACCGCTCTGTCCATCGTCACGCAAGGCGCTCCCGCCTGTCCCGCTCCCGCCGGCTCGCAGAGTGCAAATGTTGGGAGCGCCTTCTTGACGTCAGGGCGGCACCCTGACGTCGGGCTGACCCCTGCCAGCGCACCACCTTTGACTACGACATTCCCCGGACTTAGCCTGCGTCCCATCTCTACCGTCTTTAGCGCTCACTTTGCCGATCATATCGTGTCCCTCGATCCTCCCGCGACCGCGCGAACCGACAGTTCGGGTACCGCCGTTGGCGGTAGCTCGAGTTTGAGCTCTCCCTCTGCAAAGCGTCCTTCTGAAGAGAAGCAAGCGGCCGAGGGCGACCCATACGCGATCATCCAGCAGCTCCAAGAGCAGATGAAGTCCGTTCGCAAGGCGTGGCAGCATCAAATATGGGAGCTCGAAGGGCAGGTTCGCGATCTGCGCGCCGAAATCGACGGAATGCGGCTCAAGGAATTGCGCGGAGAGCGATGCATCCTTTGCGGTCGCACTGATGAGCAAGACCAGGGCACGGGAGAGGCTTCGAGGTCTACAGAATCTACAGAATCTGGACATGGCATCGTCAATCGCCCGAGGGCGCGTACGGGCGTCGGTACTCGCTTTGGATCGGCCACCTGATTTATTTTGGATTTCCAGCCCACTACTTAATCCTCGGATAGCGGCTCCCTCCCCCCTTTCCCCCCTCCACCCTATTCTTATCGCTATTTCGATGTTGTGTGTTGCCTTATTTTATTTCCTCTTGACAGTGTCTTGCGCTACAGCCGCTCACTTATTTTTCGTTCGATTTCTCTCTCTTTTTGTTTTGTATGTGGATCTTCTCGTCTTATGTATTGGCACCCTCATTTATATTGAGGCATAATGGTAGTCTGTACTCCAACTCGAAGCATGCGCTCGTTGCTGTGGTGTACTACTGTGGAGCGTTCCTCACCTGAGGCCGGACAGCCCTAGCGTCTGGTTAATATGTGTTAATCGTAGTGTGTATGTGACTGTCCATCATTCGCATCTATGGAAGTACTATGGATTGACTCCCAATCCAGCAGTCTGCAGGACTATCGATCATAATCATGCGCATGCAAACGCGACGTCACAAGGGTACAGTATCATGTGAACGTGTCATGGAATTACTCATCCGCGCCGATAAGCCATCCAATCCCTCGTTGTAAGGCCCTAGACGCCTGCGCAGAGACCTCCTCTGGACCCAATGATGGCCACCCTGCGTCCTCGCCACGAGGATGACCATGCGTGGTGTCGCCCTCGGACTGGGCTGGATGTGGATGTGTCTGCGGGCGAACTTTGGTGGTGAAGGGGAATCTGGAAGCCACGCGGCTGAAGGTGTCTGCGATGGCCGCACCGTCGGCCATCACGAGGTTGGACGTGGGAAGGTGTATGTTCTGCAGCCTAGACGCGAGGGACGGCGGCGCGAGAGCACCACCCTGCTGACGTGTCCGGGTCTGTCTGTGATGCGCAGCGGTGGCAGCGGCGAAGCCATGTTGCCGCCGGGAGGCCTCCAGACCATCATTACCTCCGTCGCCTTCGGGATGCTGGGCGGCAATATCCTCTTTTTCGAGTCGACGCCAGGCGGCAAGAATTTCGTGGAGTCTGTCCGGGGGACAAAATTCGAGCGCGTGGCCCAAAAGGCGCAGTTTCTTCTTCGCGTCAGGAAACTCGGGTTGGCGCCCGAGTTGGAAACAGGACACCCAGCAGACTTCCTTGGCGTCGTTCAGCTCTGCGTGCGATATGTCTGGCGACGTGCAGAGCTGCGATACCGTATCGATCATCGTCTCGCTCGTCTCAAAGGCTTGTTCAAAATCCTCTGCCTGGAGGGCGGTGTCCGTAATCATGGCCAATGCTTTCACGTGAGGCACAGGGGCACCTCGAAAACCAAGTTTATCGACAAGCTCCAGGATCACTTCTTTGTATTTGTAGGCGTCATTGTTGCTCGAAAGGACGCGAGAAACCAAGGACAGACGGTCCTTTGTGAGACGGATCTCAATCGGGGACAATGGGACACCAGGGCGCGTCTCTACGTTGAACGATGTGATCCGAGAGGTTGCCTCGATGAATTCTTGTTCACGGATGACAGTTTCTGAACGTGATGGAATGGACAAGCTACGAAAGGGGTGAACAAGTGTTAGAAGGCGAGGTTACATTGTACGCACCAGTCATAGGCGAGCTTCATGTCGCCAAATTTGTAGTTTCCTGAACTGGCGTTGTCATAAAACTCTCGGGAAGACGTCAAACATATTTCCTCGACAGCCCGATCGTCCAAGGACAGCGCAGACCTTTTTGACCGTAACAATTTCTTGGCTATTTCCAGCTCTGAAGGGAATATACAAGTCAATCAAAAGCCTGAGAATGAAATGAGAATGGAAACTTGCGCCCGGTACTAAGAATGCCATTGAGAAAGATGCTGAGGATTTCCGTTTGTGGTAGAAGGCCAAAGGCATTTCGTATGCCATTGTCATTTGTACGGCACAACTTCAACATATCTTCTAACAGCCACTCCCAGTCGTCCTGGCTATGCAAAGCACGGCTTACACCAGGACGCCGCGCCATGCGGACAGCCCGTGCGCGCTGACTATTCTTGTCACTGTTGCTCTGTAAAAACCAGCGCAAGGGAGCAGGAGCATCCCATCTCAAGAGAATCTCCCCAGACTCCAGATGCACGTCTAAGATATCCAAGGCACGGGATAACGATGGCAGTGGTAACGGCCGGAAGAATACGAAGAGATTAGAGGGTGTACATTTGGGCCTGGCAGTCGTCGGCGTGACATAAGCTCCCAATGACGTGATCGTCATTTCCACGGCGTCCTCAGAGTCCTCATCGTCAAAAGTCTCATTCCAGGCGGGAAGACACTCAAAAATTTGGCTCATGATGTGCCACTCGTCAAGGCTGTTGCTACCATACAAACAGGCGAGAGCGAGTCGGGCTATGTCTTCGTTATTTGAAATTAACCGGCTGCTTGACGGTAGGGTGGGTTTGGACTCTTCAAAAATGCGAACCACCATCTCCAATGGCGCTCCGAGTACGAAATCGTTAAGCAGCTGCCGTGAGATGAGTGAATTGGGATCGCCGGCGCGTTCTGCTCGGGATTCTAGCACAAAGAGGTACGGCAAGACGAACTTGCGGATATCGGCAACGAGGGTCTCAGGAGTGGAAAGGGCAAGCATCGCGCGAACGACAGCCAGCGAGTCCATGCTCTTCCACTGTTCGAGAGTCCAGTCGTCCTCGGGTCCATCTTCAGCGGCGGCCTGGGCATCATAAACAAGCCGAGAGAGAAGGCTGAGCTCTTCTCCGAGTTCATCGAGCCCGGGGATGCCCTGAGAGGTAGCGCGCTCCGCCATCGAAAGGGCGACATCTACCATTCCAGTCGAATCGAGGATGGTTCGAATTCGCTGTAAATACCAGGAGGTGAGCTCTTGAGACGACATTGGCCGGGGAGATTCATTCGCGGAGGATATGGAGAGTGGGTGTTGTGGAGAGTCGTAGCCTGAGATACTTAGTGCGGCTTGCACACTCGGATGTTCGGTCCAGTCTAACGCCATTCTCCAGGTTTCTGCAGGTGATTGATGTTCCTCATCTCGTGAGGGATCGAGCTTGGGAAGGAGTTCCTGGTAGTCTGAAGGGGGAACGTGCGCAGGAATGCACTCAAAGACGGTGAGGCGGTGAGGCCAGACGGAAGGGCCGTGTCGTTTGCATAAGATGTGGAGGGAGTCGAATGCCTCCTTTGTCGCAAGTAGACATGCGGAGTTTACGAGGCTTTGTGTGAGGAAGGTAGATAGGGATAATGGAGGAGCACTTGGAGACGGTTTTTGATCGGTTTCCGCGTCGCCCGCAGCGTCAACCCAAGGGTCATCGTCCCACTCCCCTGGAGTCTCGGATACACGGTGCGTCGCGTCATTTGCTGCGGACATCTCGACGAATGTATCGACTCTATCTTTTCTGTCCAAAAGAATGGACCGAAGTAGGCATGTTCGAGCATCAGGGGGATTCTCTCGTAAGTATGACACCAGTTCACCGTCGACAGGGATGGATGATGGGTCATGTCCACCGACGGAAGATGTTTCTAGTGAGTCTTGCAATACGAACGAGTTGCGCAATCGTTCTACTGTGCCTTCGGACCTCTTGAGTGCTATGCCGAGGAGGTCGTACAATGGACCCGGGTCGTCGATGATTCTGTCTGTAACGGCTGCCACAACCCAGAGGTTGTCTGTGATTGCACCGAGAACTTGATTGATGGTGGATGCATCAAGCTGGTCATTGGGGAGGCCTACCCACCTTTGACAGGGGTCTTGTTCGCTAGATGACATCGAGAAGTACAACACACGGCGTCGTATTGCGCTCGAGAGGAGGCCTTCACTATTACATAATCAATGCAACAATCTATTTTTTGCTACGTTACTCGCACGTCGGGCTCACAGCTCCTGCCAGTTACAATCAGAATAACGTATCCTGCAAGTAAATTAATCTCGAGTTTGGCACGGTAGCAGAGTGAGTGTTACCTCGTCCCGAAGGTACTCCCCAACATCCCTGAAACAAGCAAAAGTCCTGAGCAGAGGGACGAGAAGAAGTCTGCAGCTAACGTACGCCTGATGAAAGACAATGATGGCCGTCGGGTCCAATTTTCGTGTATCCACGGTTGACCTCGAAGTGACTCCAAATCCCTGCACGAACGGACATTGACAAACGGTGGCTGAATAGACTTCAAAGCGTATCATACCAATGGAACATCGTCCATGCTGTACACAACAACACCCTGATGCTCTGGTGTGTCCTCGGTGATGCGGCCCAGATGCGCCTTGAGGACGTGATTGCCGTACAGGAAAGGCATCTCGCCATTTGGTTTAATCCACACCTTTTCGGGACCATTTGTACGAAGGCATCTCCGTGGGGTGGGCTCAAAACTAACTTACTTTATATTTTGCATACTGGGCGAGGTAGTCCAGGGAAGTTATATGTAGCTTGAATTTACTCGATTTGCTGAACTTTCCGAGGCAGGTGCCCAAGCTGACCAGGTTAGACCGAGCTACGGAGATGCCGAGTCGCATTGAGGCTTCAGAGACATAGTAGACACGACCCTTGTGCAGACGAAAGCAATGTGCCTCGTCCTGCCTGTCGATCAGATGAACGAGGTTTTTCCCCTTGGATACCAGGAGGGTAAAAAAAGACCGTATGAGTAGAGATGCCGAAGTACTCACAATATAATTCGCAAGCTTTTCAAATACGGCTTTGCTTTCGTCCTCTGTGAGCGGACGCATCTCAAAGGGACGGGACAAAGAGCGGGAGATGGTTTGCTCAATTAGGTAGCAACCGTGGGAAAGGAATGGAAGTGGAAGCCTGGGCGGAAAGGCGGAAAGGCGGAAAGGCGGAAAGCTTACACTTCACGTATCACGGACAGCTTCGACCGTATCACCGAGGAGTACTTGAGGTCCAATCACTTGTGGCTCTTGTTCTCGGCAGCTGACACTTGCTCGAGTACGCGTACAGAAGGTCTTATTCATGCGGGCACAACAGCCCGCATTGTCTGTGAGAAGGGCATCAAAAGGCCTGATCACTAGTTGTATGCATACTCTATTCACCACTGCGGCATGTGGTACCATCGGCAAAGCCTTATAAAGTGATGGGGTTTCCCAAGAACAGGCAGACACATCAACTTTTGTACCTGTCGCTCTCGTTCTTTTCGCGATGTCTCTCCTTCCTCGCCTTCTCGCCACTTTTGCTCTTCTCGCCTTGGCCTTCCCTTCTGTGCTCGCTGACAGCTCAGACTGCAAGCCCCAAGAATTTTGGTATGACAATCAGAGCTGCTGTGTCCCCAGCTACCCTCCTAAGACCACATACAACCCTCCGTAAGAAGTCGGTGTGTTGATGATGCCACCCGTATTGACTTTCCACCTCTCGGATAGTCCCGGGAAAAGTTGCCCTTCGTCTTATTCCGAAAATTGGTACTGGTCAGACGGTACGTACCGTTCTCCCCCGGACCTTTACGAGGATTTACCTTACCCATTCTGACAGACAAGTCCTGCTGCCTCCCGACGGCCCCTCCGCCGAGCAATCTTGAACCGACTTGCCAGAATGGCCACAAGTGGAACAAGGACGAGAGTTGCTGCTCTCCCCCTCCTTCGACCCCTGGCTACTCCGGTGCTGATGACTGCTCTGATGATGAATTCTGGTAAGGGCACCTTCTGATTCCATTCAAAGGTCTCCAATGTTGTCGCGTATCTAGGTATCATCCAAAGACCTGCTGCCTTCCGCACGGTGGACCGTCCTATCCGTCAAATCCTCCCACCGGTTCGGATTGCCCACAGTCTGAATGGTACTGGGGTGACTTCTTGGGTTGCTGCCTGCCTTATCATCCCGACCCTTCTTCTCCGCAATGTCCTCGGGGATGGCATTGGGACGCTGGGAATTACAAGTGTAGTCCAATTTCGACCCCTCCATATCCGCCCGACCCTCAACCTTCTCGCGGGAACGGTCGGAACAAGCGGGCTCAGAAGCTTCGCTTCAACGACTTGTGCCCCAGTGACATGACTGCTTGCCCCGTCGTCGGTACCCATGGTATTTTCTCGGACTACGAATGCATCGATACTGAGCATGATCTTCAATCTTGCGGTGGATGCCCTTCAACGGGTTCGGGTCGAGACTGTACGGCCATCCGTGGTGCGTGGAATGTAGGATGCGAACGTGGCCATTGCGCAGGTGCGTTTACAATTTTTGTGTTCTTGCGAATTTCCTGGCCTGATCGAGTGACCACGTCCCTGCAGTTTACAATTGCATGGCCGGCTTCAGACTTGCAAGAAATGGCGCTGCCTGCATCCCTCTTGATAACTGGCATTAAGGTGATGGTTAGAACAGCGGACAATTTCTACCCTCGAACACTTCATTGATTAGGAGTTTTATACCTACGATCTCTTTGTTACAAACGTACTTCAGATACTCACTCGAGAGTCGCTTAGCGCGTCGTTTTCATTCCGACCGTCTTCTTACTCGGGCTATTTTTGGGTCCCTGTTTTTGTCTGTCGTTATTGTTATTAAATGGTACTGGTGAAACCTGAAAGTGTGGGCAAGGCGAGATCACGCTTGACAGTCAAGTCACATGACAACGACGCGTTGGACGCGACACTTGTTTGGTTGTTGGACAAATAAAATATGTTAAAAGTCGCATACGTATGTTCACATTCCATCGTTAATTCTTCCCTCTTAGCTCCCACCCCCGTCACCTCTGGAGGCTTCTTTTGCTGTCTTTTCATCTAGCGCTTGACGCGCCTTCTATTTATTTCGTAGTCTACGCCCACCTCCAATTTCCGCCGACGACATCATGTCCCCCCTTTACAAGATTCTCCTCGTCGCGGCGCATGCCATCACTGTCGCATTGATAGCATTTCCACAGGTTATCCCGTTTGCTCTTGCGAAGCCTATTGGGCGCCCCTTGCCACCTCGGACGATGGCCGTGCACCATATCAAAGAACGTTCAGTGCGGGCGCTCAGGTCTAAGAACTCGAAAGCCAAGGCAGTTGTGCCTCATAATTCACATCCAAGCCCTGCCAACGTCTCGTATCACCCACAGGCTTACTCTTATCCTGCGTCACATCTACCCGCAGGTGCCCATGTGCGAAGTGGCGATATTAACGTTGATACTACCATGCATGATATCAACATCCTCAATACTTATTATACGGAAGCGTATAAAAACGCACAAACCCTCAGTACGCACCCCATCTCCTTTTTTAAATCAAGCACTGAGAAGATCCGGCTCGTACAGAGGCATATCGAGCGTCAGCTTCAAAGCAGAAGAGCGCATACAAGTTTCAACAGAAATGCGCTTCTACGCTCACGGACTTCCATACTAACTCTCAAGGCTTCACGAAAACGCTCAGTCAGATGGATGCTCACGAGGGTCACGCACACCATAATGATTATGACCCTCGTAAAGAATTGCTCAAGAAATTCATCGACGCTCTAAAGGAAGTACTCGGTGACATCTATGAACTGTTTCGGTGCCAACCAGAATTACGCCCTATCCTTGGACCCAGTATGCCATATTTTACCACTTTATACAGTTCCATCTGGGTTACTGATATTCATTAGTCATCTACGATATCAAATGCATCATAGACGAGTTGCTCAACGGCACGGAGAAACTCGCGGTTATAATCACCGACTTGAAACCTCTGCTTGAAAAGGTCGATGACGAGTATGGTCAGGCGGCATGCAAGTCGGGCATTGATTTGATTGGCTTATGCATTTGAAGTAGCGTAATGTAACGCTCCACACACTACTCCCATTGATATCCTCGCACTATACACTATCGTACTCCACGCAGGCCCGTGTCCATGTAGCCCTAGTCGATCTGTAATTCGTTTTGTATTATCATTGCATTGCTATGGCGGGAGCTAATGTCTAGCTGCTGTCTCCGGTCTCACTTGGCCAGTGTGGCATCGCCTGCATGTCTAGAAAATGCCCAGAGTCTGACTATAGGACAACCTTCTGCCCACCTCTGGCGTATGATAGTTACACCTGGAAAGATGCACGGTGCTATAAGCCCCGACTACTCTTCGTCCAGCCATCGCTCGGCAAGCAGCCCGATGAACGGTACATGAAAACGAGATAGTCCGTTGCGGGATGCATCCGTATGAGCCCGAAATCTGTTATAGCACGATCAACAAAACTTCATAGAGTACTCGGAAGGGACGTACGCCATAAAAGATATGGAAGAAATGAGAAGCAGAGTAAGAAGGGTCCGCAACAGGGAGGGTAGCTGTACGAGTGACGCAAGTATCCTCAAGAGTAGAAGGGGAGTACTCAGTAACGCCGACTGGTACGCTATATGGGATTCAGTCGAGCGGCACGGTGAGCAAAGCTGAGCTGGCGCACCGTGGAATCGGACAAAGTCATTATGAGTCTCCATAACAAGAATGCAAAACGCTATTAACGGGACTGGGTCAATCGAGAGTCGATTATCGAAAGGGGGGGAACATGAGACACACCGGAAATCGGTCCTAGGATGTAGGCCCACGCAGCGAGGAGATCGACACGCGTGCCGTAGCGCGTCTCCCATTGGTTTCGTATCTGGGACTCTGCCTCCTCGTCTGCGCCGGATCCACCTCCGATGGCCGTTTCCCAGGTCGGAATTCCTCCAGATTGATAGGACGTTACCTCCCGGGTAACTGCTTGAGTGGGAAACCATGGGCGGGTAAAGCGCGGCGTCGAGGTTTGGTTGGATGGATAACCCGGATCATCCGGGGGTGGTGTCTTGTGGAGGAGGGTGAGAGTGGTGCGCCATTCATGAGAAGAGGGGGCCTACATATGGTGCGAACGAACTCGCGCTCAAGCTCATGGTATCTAATAGTACGATGCGCGGCAAAGGCTGGTGGGGTTAAGCGGAGGCGGAGGACGGGTTAGCGATAAATAAGTGTGGGAGGTCGGAAGTTACGGTTATGCGGGCGTTCCGCCGCAGCCGCCTCTCGGGGTCCTCGGGAGGTCCTCGGGAGATTGAACTCGGCTATCCCCGAACGGACTTTGATTCCAAAAGTCAATTTCCAGATCCATACGACCCGACAAAACACGTCGCGGCCTCCTCAAAAAATCGACAAATCACACATCGCAGGCCGACACCATGGCGGTGAGTATCATTCCGTAGAGTTATCAGAGGGCGTAGGAGCAGAGAGTTTATGGTGTCATGGGCGAAAAGCGCGTTCGAAAGTGCTGGATGGCACCGAGCGCGTCGGGATGATGCTAACCCTACCCCTGCTTTTCGAGCGAGCGAAAGACACACACAACGCTCACCCGTTTTTTTCCGCCAGGATAACTCGGCCCCCGTCACGATACGTACCAGAAAATTCACCACGAACCGCCTCCTCTCCCGCCGTCAGTTCATCGTCGATGTTCTTCACCCGTCGCGATCGCCGATCTCCAGGGCCGAGGTGTCCGAAAAGCTCGCAGGGATCTACAAGGCCGACAAGGCCCGCGTCGTCACCTTTGGATTCAAGACACACTTTGGCGGTGGCCGGAGCACGGGGTTCGCGTTGATTTATGATAGCGAGGAGGTGCAGAGGAAGTTTGAACCCAAGCACCGCTTGGTACGGGTGAGTTGCAATCCCCACACTTTTCTGCCCCGCTAGCATTCGCAAACGTACGTTTTACCGCCTTGTAGTCTGGCCTCGAAACCAAGGTGGACAAGGCTTCCCGTAAATTACGCAAGGAGCGTAAGAACCGCGCAAAGAAGGTGCGTTTGTTTGCATCCGTAAGTGCGACAACGCCTACAGCTTCTTCCATTTTCCCAGTTCCGTGGAACCAAAAAGATCAAGGCTGTCGAGCCTCCAAAGAAGGGGAAGTAAGGCCATTGATGGTGTTTCTACGGCTGTTGTTATATCGCATGTGAAGCCCTTCTCATCATCATGTAAATGCGTATACTTCCTACGCTGCCATGAATATACACATATGCATCCACGCGAACGCTGCGTGACATGGTTGACATGCTGGGCCTTCGATAATACACTTAATAGGACAGCTATGAATATGCCCGGGTATCTTGCCATTACGCCGCAAACGAAAGTAAGTAGTAGATGTAGGATCCAAACATCAAAATCCAAATTTCTTATGGATAATGTCTGGATCTTCTTGATACTCTTCTGCCGATACCCACATCTGAGGCCGATTAGAATACAAAACAACTGCATCCACGTCTGAAGATAGACCTACCCTTTTGAATGTATTCAATCCTGCAAGGATGGACCCGCCAATCCACGTAGAATATTTTCGCTCTGGCGGTGCGTAAATCTTGATTTTTCCGTCTTTCATCCTCTTGACTTCGTTTAGAAGCCGGTCACCGTAACCTACTCCAATCAGCAACGTGATTGATGGATGCGTCCACAACCAACACACCAGTGCAAAGTGTAGTTCCCCCACTGAGGACAATGTTGGAATACAGACTTTTCCGTAGGTCCATATCTACGCGGTTGATAGAGTCAACCACAACCTGGTGAACCCCCGCATCTTCCAGGCCGATAATCTCGGGATTGAAAAGAATCTCTGGTGCGCGGAATCGCTCAGGGCCCAGCTAGTTACGGCGCAGGTTAATAAGTACACTAACGTCGAGCATGGTCAGAACCCTACTGCGATAGTATTTCCATCAGGAAGCCGAAAGATTTCTGTGCGACCAGTCGTGTCTTTCTCCTCTTTCTGTGGATTCAGTGCAACGTAACAGTTCTTTTCTTTGATGGCGCGCACGACCTCCCGTTCAGCCGTGGTGTGGAGATGGTGTCCAGCCTTTCGAAGCAGTAACTGGAGGTGCTCCGTCACGTCCCTGAAAGCTCGATTACAGGCTACACGCAGGTTGAAGAATCCGCCGCGGCGCACCTGCCGGCGACATCTACTCTACGAATGGCGTGTGGCATGGAAAATCCCTCAAAAACCGGTACCGCGTGTGTCACACCGTCTCCCGAGTCGAGAACGATGCCGGTCGTTCGACCAGACGCATATCTACGCGACGGTTAGAAAGAGCAAAATGGGTGCGCAGAAAATGAGGGCTGCGCCTTACAGGGATAAAACGGCTTGCACGGATATGTAGAGAGCGGGAACGTTGAATGTGTCAAAGAATATTTGCGCTGCCGATTCTCGATTCGTTCGAGGGTTTAGCGGTGCCTCGGTGAGTAGCACAGGGTGCTAGACAGAGATCCCAACACAACGTGAGGAGTCAAACAAACAAGCCAACGCGCGGAGCTCCGCACCTCCTCGCTGAGCGTGCCCAACTCCTCCGCATAGACCCAGTTCCATATGCGCTCCATGTCGTCCCAGTCTGTCACGATGCCGTGTTCCATGGGGTACTTTATCTTCAGTAGACCCCTGAATTCCTGCGCTTTCCTGCCTATGAAAACGTCCCCTTCGAGAGCGCCCGCCATGACTCGAACGTGCTTCGGCCGCCCGACGCTAAGGACGGAGAAGAAAGAAGGACTCGTGAAGCCCTATACGCGAACAGAAAGCGGTGTGTGACATACTAAGACGGGAAAAAGCATTTTGGATGATCCTGGCCGGCGAATCCAGCCTTGATAGTTCCCGAGCCCTAAAAAAGAGGAGACCGAGTGAGTACAGACGTGGAACGGAGAGCGAGAAGATAAAGGGGCGTGGCCCGGTGCGAACGTTGTCGATGACGACTGGCTGGTTGGTGAGGACATCTTCGTATTCGGTGGACATTCAGC
>Ga0137394_10000348_pt1 | contig 32152 bp, 40 predicted proteins | sample czobulk116metaG_FD_108278 | JGI IMG/M metagenome (GOLD analysis project Ga0137394, IMG submission 108278) | Vadose zone soil microbial communities from Angelo Coast Range Reserve, California, USA - czobulk1.16 metaG | ecosystem: Environmental > Terrestrial > Soil > Vadose zone | place: USA... | reverse complement strand
GGACGTTTCTGCAGTCACTCCCGCTCCAAAGCGTGTCCCCACTCCCATCTCCATTCTGAAGGCTCTGGCGCCTTCCAAACTGGCCCGCCCCACCCTCTCCCTTGTTCCCAGCATCGGCAAACTCAAGGAGAGAGCCGGGAAACTCCCCAAGATTGTCATCCACGAGCCCTGCTCGTGGGACGTCTGGATCGACGCGCCCCAGCCGGGCACGAGCTACGGCGAGTTGCTGGACGTCCCCGATGTCAACGCGTGCGGCAAGCTGTACGAGGAAGACTTTGCACGGTTTTACCCTAAGGGACTCGCCGCAGAGCAGTACGCGCGGAGGCTCCGCAAAATGGTGCGCAGCGCGCGCCGCAAGGAACGCGCCCGCAAACGCAGACAACTTGAAGCCGCCGCCGCCGCCTCCTCCTCTGCCCCTCCCACTACCCCTCCTCCCGTCATTCCCGCTCCCGCTAACGGCGCTTCCGTCACCACCCAAACTACTGGTGACTCAGACGCGCCGGAATGTACCTCTCCCGAAGCCTTTGCATGAACGGCTCGAACGAAAAGCCGTTCACATCAAGCGCTTTCGCGCTTCACGATCGCAGTTGCGTCCTCCTTTCCTCCCTCCACCGCTGACGCTTTGCCTCCACGGCCGTCGAGTCGCGGCGACGACGTGGTGGCAGGGCGCCAGCCCCGTCGCTCGACGTGCAGGTTCTCCGAGTCGCGGCGGAGACTTGCACGCCGGGCAGCGGGCCCTCTTCCCCCGCCCGCCCTTCTTCCCTCTCCTCCGGTTGTTTGTCGTTTGCTTCTTCTCGGTTTCCTCAGCGTGATCTTTTCCTTTCGATTCTCTACATCGACAAAACGCAAAAAGAAAAAAAAATCGAAACATCTCAAAAAAAGCGCAAAATCACGCGAAAAAAAAACTCGCAAAATATTGCAAAAATTAGACTTCATTTTCGCAACAATTTATAAAACTAAAATGATTGCTAATAGACGCAAAATAAATAATAAAATGTAGCGCAAGATTGGCCGAACATAGCGCAAATTGCATAGTCGAAGACGCCTCCTTGCTGCGTTTCTATCGAAGCGCCCTTTCGGTGCGTGCGTTGTCAGTCGAGTCGTGGCACGGACGTGCGGGAAAAAGGCGCTGGCATGCACGTGATTCCAGCGCCTTTTTCTCGCAGCTCCGCGCGACATTAGGGTTAAGGTTAGAGATTTGTTTGTACGATCATGGGTTACCATTGTATGTTTGCTGCGTGAATAAGATGTGTTCGCCAAGCAAAGTTGGACTTGACAGGAGAGGGAGACAAAGAAGAAGGATGTGGGAGTGGGAAAATGCGGCCGGCAGCGGGTCGACAGTCACGTAGACGAAGGCAGGGCTATGTGCACATATAGATGCTGAGCGCCGAGCACTGAGGCCTCATACATCATTATTGACTCCACAATGTGGGTCTTTGTGTGCAGTGGAGTAATGAGGTATGGGCTTGAGCTCCACAGGAGCGCTTAAGACCTCGAGAGCCCGCAATAGAGATTTCTATGTACCATCCGAGTCATCACGCCAATTCTTCCCGTTCCCTATTTCAGAACCCATGGATGGTCGCAGAGTCAACCGCTGCGCCCCCTCCTCATGATTCCCGCCCAACGCTGCGCAAATCCACGAGTTATTGGCCTGGGTTTCCCGCTGGCTTCCAGCTTCCCACACTAGAACGCGTTCGCGCATCCGTTTCCGCACCATACCCGCACCCGCCCGTCAAGGTCGTCAAACCCGACTGGGGCATCCACCACCCGACCGCGACCGATTCGCCTTCCGACACCGTGCCAAATCTCAAGGCGACGTGGTTGGGGCACGCAGTACGTCCGCTAGTAACCAGTAGCCCCCTCTGTGGTCTCCGCTCGCTAATGCAGTACTTGTGCTTGTATGGATCTTTTTTTGTTCCTTCTACCAGAGTTTCATCATCGAGTTCCCGCGTGTCGCGGCTGGCCCACAAGATGAACCTGCTCGCGTCTTGTTCGATCCCATCTTCTCAGAGTGCGCGGGGCCGTCTCCTTGGGTGGGCATTCGACGTCGCCTACCTCCTCCTTGCACGGTCGCAGAACTACCAGAGTTCCAATTCGTGGTCTACTCCCATAACCAGTGCGTCTTCTCGGAACGTTTCCCCCCGGGCCCCTGTTCTATATAGTTCATGACATATATGTGCAGCTATGACCATATGGACCTCCCCACGCTGCAACAGATACACGAGTTGTGCGGCGAGCACGTGCATTTTCTCGTCCCTTTAGGCGAGTTTTCTTTCCACCCTGACCCACATATCGCACTGATAACCCATGTATTGTTATGAAAGGCAACAAGGCGTGGTTCGAAGAGACCGGAATTCCGGCCTCTCAAGTCACCGAACTAGATTGGTGGGATCACGTCACGCTGCCAACCCACCCCGGCTCGGACCAGGAACTCAAGTTTGTATGCACCCCGGCACAACACAAGAGCGGTGCGCCCATTCATTTACACTCTTCTCTCTCTGGGAGTGGAACGTAAAATACCCATTTTTCTTTCTAGGGCGCGGCTTCATGGACGCTTGGACGACGCTCTGGGCTAGCTGGGTCGTCGAACAAGCACTGCCCGGCACAACAGGGTCGGACCGTGCGTCGGTCTACTTCTCAGGGTAAAAAACCCTTCCATCACTTATTCCGTTTTTTTTTACCTCAATTTGAACCTCGGTCACAGCGACACTGGATACATGACGACCAGTGGACCGTGCCCCATCTTTAAAGGTCTAGTCCCAGTCTGCCTGTTCGAAAATCCTTCATTGTGTGGTGTTGACGATCGGTTGTTTTTGTCGCGAATGACAACAACAGAGATCGGCTCCAAATACGGGCCCTTTGACATCGCCATGCTTCCCATCTGGCGAGGCGGTACGCTTTCCTTCATCGCCCGCCTCGGCTTTCGCGTGAGTGAGCGCTTCTCTCCGAGTTCCCTTTCTAACATTCCCATCCCCCAACCTCACCTCACATCCCATCCCATCCACGCCGGAGAGCAGCTCATCCACACCCCCGACTCGCTCCTCACCTCCTTCCACGCGACGCCATCCCAGGCCGTGCGCATACACGGCGCTCTGCGCGCCCGCCACTCGCTCGCGATGCACTTTGCGACATTCGCGGGCAGCGACGTCGAGGCGTTCGATCCGATCGTCGAGCTCGAACGGGCCAAGCGCGAGATGGGTGGAGGAGAGGGAGGAGGCGAGGCGATTGGGGCGCAGACTCAGGCTGTGGGCGATTGGTGGATGGAAGGTGGGATGGGCGTCATCGACGTCGGCGAGACTGCCGTCGTGCGTGTTGGCGAGGCGAGCGAGTCCGAGGCTTTCGGAGGAAGCCTCGTCGCGCCGTAGAGCGGTGAGGGCGTACGATGGATACGATGCCGAGGGATAGGAAGGGAATACCGTGGCACATCTACTGGAGACCTTGCTGCTGAACCAACCTGTATCCAGTTTGCAATTTTATATTTGCAACTACAGGACCGACAAACCTGACGTCTGGAAATGCCAAGCAACTAGATTAGAAACAGGAGGTGAATCGTCCGTGTGTCCCAAATGTGATATATGCCCCGTCTAAAATGCACCCGTCCCGCTGATCCTCTTCATCACGCAATACAGTCCCTTCAGCCTCTTAAAGAAGCCGCTCGCCGCCACCCCGCTCGCCTGGACGACCTCACCGTCTTCGTTCCGCCAGATCCCGTCCTTGTCGCTGACGCGCCCATACAGACGCGTATTCTGATTCGCGTCGATACAGCGCAGCCACGCGCCGACGAGCGCCGGCGAGTCGACCATCACGTTGACTTCCTGCGAGTGGAACCATGACTGTGTGTCTGGGCGGTGCGGGATTGGGGGGGGAGGGTAGGAATGTCCGATCCTCAGTACTTTCGCATCGAGATGGATAAATATGAGTCCACCTTGATTTCCGTTACCGAGAATAGCGATCTGATCGTCTATCGACATGAACTTGACTGCGGAATCCCCACGCCCACCGTTAGCCTGCTCCCTTGGCTAGCTAGCCGCACGCACGCAGCGAGACGCACCGTGGCAATTCCGTTGCTTCATAGCCGCATTCAGCGGTTTGGTCTGGTCCTTGCCTGTAAACCAAAATACCTCGAGACGCTTCTCCGCGCCCTTTCCTTCAGCGTTGAGCGCCTTGTACATCCTGTGTACGACCTCCTCGTTAGTGCCACCTTGGAAGGGAATCATCTCGCTCTGGTCGTTGAAACCGAGGTCGAGGTAGAGTGTCACTTGGACGCCACGCCTGCAGGCGTCCAGAACGCTGGAAACAATGGGCGAAGCATTGAATGTCGGCGTTTGTCTGTGTGTATACATAGACTTAGCACGCATTCTCAAAGGATCACAAAAGACGTGCAACAGACATGAAGACACTCTTCTGTGCGTAGCGCATGGCGCTGAGCCAGGCAACATCTTGCGGGATTTGGCGGACACAGTAATGTCCGGGTCCTACATGCCGAAAACCATTAATTCATTCTGCATCAGACGACACCAAGAGAGACGAGGCTCACTTCCTGTAGGCCACCTGTTGATGAGCGCGATAGGAACAGGCTGGTGTGGCTCGTGCAGAATATGGGGACGGAAGTCGCTCCAAGTATCGTCACCATCACCCGGAAGGGGCACGGGATCAGTTGCGCCATCACTAGCATTATTGGTCATCCCCTCGTCTTGCTCTCTTGATGAGTGATTGACTGGCCTGCCATCCTCATGACGCATCCGATTATTCGATGGAATCGAATCGGAGCAACCCCGTGTACCAGTGCTTGGAGCATCACCGGAACCAGCTGAAGCCGGACTCCGAGTGCTGTTTTCGTCGTTTAACTTTGCCGAACCTCCCCACGATGGCACGGTCTGCTTTTCCCCGATCTCGGAATTGGAGTCTCTGCGAAGTCCCGTGCCCAAGTCATCGGGGAATGAAGGTACCCGCATACTCGGGTGCTGGACGATTAAATCTACGTGCTTCTCCTCGGCCGCCGAAACATCCTTGGGTTGGTCACCTTGGGCTTTGTTGATGGCGTGCTGTTCCCTAAGGTAGACACGTGTCGCTTTGGACATTGCCCTCGCGTTGATATCTACATGTGACCTCAGGAATATAGGAAAAGGGTGCTTGCAAGGGGAAACACACACATTTCAAATCCCGGTTACATTGCTGGAACCTGTATACGTCGGGCAATGTACGCGATGTTGTGAGGAGTGGCAAGGGTGGGTTCATAGCGTTTGACCAAGACAATAATGCCGTCTCATAGATGCCGTCGACGACTGGGCCTTCTAGTTGTACCATCATCTCGATATTCGGGCGATCTTGAACGTTGTTGCTATTCAGACATGCCACGCGGCGATCGACAACTAGAAATTTGGCATGGAACGTCCCAAGAAGGGGGCGGTGATAATTGACAACTTCAAGGGATATCCCTGGTATCTCATCTTCGGTAGGCAAACCTATTCTGCTCCAGTAAATAGGCTTCACAAGAATACGGTTCTTCACAGCTTGCTTGACGTTGCCACGATCATACATCAACTTCATGACCACCTTCGTTCCACCACGTGCTTCCACGCGCTTGGAGAGCCTGCGCAGAGAGTCTGAAATAATACTGGAGGAAGCTGAGTCTTCCCAATAATTTGTCGCGAGGATAATTTCGGTCTCTGCGCGTACAATGAGTTCAGCATAGTGCCTCATTATGTCTGGGATGACGGAGACAATAGAGAGCGGGATGACACCGGAGGTTCCAAGAAGAGAAGGAGAAACTACGCCGGCGAGTGGGTCGGTGTCTAATGTGCGCAAGACGTCACGATAAATCTGTCGAAGGGGTTACAGAAGGCCCTGCAGAAAACAACACAGCATTACCTGTAAGAAGAGATCGCTCGGCCTTTGTGGAAAGCTTCCACATCCCGCCACGATGCCAAGCTCGTCTGTCTCACCTCCCACGGAAGGCGCATTTGTGTTCTGCTTGAACCTGACACCGTGATGTTTGAACAGCTGCTTGGCTACCCTTGAGATAGGCTGGTTCGGTTCTTTTGCAAGTTCTGAGATCAATGTCGTGGGCGAAGTACAAAGCTCGAGGACGTGGCGCGAAACCATGCTGGGCGTGTGGATGGCGTTGAGCATCAACATGCCTCACTGCGGTCTGCAGGTCTGCGGAGTTATCCCCAGTGGTACCCCACATGCCAGTGCCACTAGCAGACTCAACGTCATAACCTTAACCCCAGAGTATCGATACGGAGAAAAGCGTCCACAGTCTTTTCTAAAGCCGGGTTGAAAACATTTGCATGCCCTTTGTGGCAGAGATGCATTCTCCGGGTTTGCAAATGCAACAAACTAGAGAGGTTGACCACGGGGAATAGCTTGGCATGGGCACTTGGTGCTTCAATGCTTACGTCATCCTTTTTGGTACACATTGCCTGATTTGATTACTCAGCTAGTACAGAATATCGTTACTCAACTTGGATCGCGACAACAAAACGTCCCTAGCATACCTTTCTTGATCCAAGTTAGTGCCAATGTCGGTTTCAATAACTGGCATTAACCGCGCCAAATACTGCCAGTGCCGCCATGTTTCTTCGTCCCCATCGGCTTGTTCGCGAAATCGACATCCGCTAGTGCTTACCCTCGTTCTGTGTCTCAACATTGGAACATTGTTTCTCGTATGTTTTAAACCACTGGCATTACGATTATCCCCCCCTCGGAGACGGTCGAGGAGGAGCACTGGGCCTGGTACGCGCCACAATCCTTCTACCCAGTCCGTATCAGCGACGTACTTCACTCCCAGTACCGAGTTCTCTATAAACTCGGTTATGGAACCACCGCTACCACGTGGATTTGTCGGGATCTTTGGTCAGTTCTTCTGTCCCTCCCCTCCAAAACAAGTTAAATGCCGCTATGTAATCACGATGAATACGTTTGCATGAAATCCATGGTCTGCGACTACAGCTCCGTCCAACGCGAGATCAGAGCGTACGACGCTTTATCCAAATCAGCTAAGATTAGCGAAATTCCCGGAAAACTGTACGTTAGACGGGCATTGGATCACTTTGAGCTTAGCCAAGGCGACCGCAGCTACCATTTCCTCATTCATGAGCCTCTCGGCGTTACTTTGCAAATCTTTCTCGACATCTCTCGTGGAATTCTTCCCACTTGTCACGCCAAGGAATTGACCTACCAAATGCTGCATGCTTTGAAATTTATTAATGGCACCCAGGTCATCCACGCAGGTCCAACTCTTCCTTTACTACACTTCGTCCTCTGATCCACCCTGGCTCTAGACCTCTAAGCAAAGAACATTCACCTTCGAATTGAAGACCTAACAGTCCTTAAAGACGCTGAGGAAGCAGAAATCAAGCGGCCAAGCTCGAGGAAAATCACCGAACAGACTACCATCGTCGAAACTAGGGATCTCCCCGGGCCTCTGCGTCGCTGGTTAGGAGGGGGAAGTCGACCCGTCCTATGTGATTTTGGCGAAGCATGTACGGGGAAGGGTTCATATTCCGAACTCATCCAGCCAGCTGTCTATCGAGCACCGGAGGTATTCCTACATATCCCGTGGGGCACACCCGTGGATATCTGGAATTTGGGCTGCATGGTTGGTCTTTCCATCGTCTCTTTCCTTGCATTCTCAGTCAATATAGATATGGGACCTTATGTTCGGTCGACCCCTCTTCTCTAGGCGAGGTTCCCCAGACGAACTAGCTGCTGACAGGAACCAGCTTGCTCGGATGGTTGCCCTGCTTGGACCACCCCCGCCACAGCTCCTGGCCGACTCGGGTCCACGTGCCCTTGTATTTTTCAATGAGGACGGGTCGACCAAAGGAGAGATTCTGAATGAGTCACTCGAATCGGTCCTTGCATCGCGTCTGGAACGAGTTGGACAGACCATGACGACCGAGGAGTCGGAAGCTTTCCTTGCCTTCATTCGAAAGACTTTGACGTGGACTCAGGAAAAGCGAGCTTCTGCCTCTGAATTAATCAACGATCCTTGGCTTGCAGGAGTAGAGGATCCTTGGCTTCCAAGGGTAAAGTAGCGCAAATGCAGACTGTTGCAGTGGACAACTCTGAGGTTAGAAGTGTTTGAATAAGTCGATTGAATTCAGTTCTGTTAGCTCCATTAGTGCTTGTGGTACTGCCTTTTTCGGTGGACCGGCTTGTTCAGATGCAGCTACAGGTTTCAATCGAGTCTGCGTTGCTGTTACCCTATCTTTTCTCCGGGTTCAACATATTACTCGCTATGGATTCCACTTCGGAATAGCAACGCGCTGGTGCCAAACAATAACGTGTTTCATAGATGTATATATGAACGACGCCTTTGGTAAGGGTTGCTAGAGTTCCTCTCATTAATCACCAGAGATGATGATCGTGACAACGAGAAACGCCCGACATGCAGCACCATGCCACCAGCCGCGTGGAACTGCCGCTCCTTGAGGGGATCCGGGTAAATTGTTGTCCTAATTATATCAGGTTAACGACTCAGATCGATCTTTCTTGCTGAACATGGACTGGCTACGAACAAAGTCTCCCGTGCAAGAAAATCACTACCTCAATCCTTCGACGCTTCGGAATTCGCTTCTAGTATCTGCTCATTCATTCCTCTGACTTCGTCTATTGGGTGAGCACGGAAACGACAGACACCTATGATGCCATGTGCTCTTTCAGAGTACTCCTGTCAGAGCTCCATGCACCATCGGTCGGCGGAGTACCCCACATACCAGAGTTAACATCATAACCTTAGCCCCCGAGCATCAAGACGGAGAAAAGCGTGGAGATCGTCTTTTCATCTTGAAAGCCAAGACCATTTATGTTCTTGTGTAGGAGAGTATTTTTCAGCAGGACAAATGCAAGATTTAGCGATGTTGATCTACGAGGAATGGCTTGACACGGGGCACTTGTGTGCTTCGACTCTTATGTTATCCTTCTTCGGTACGTATCACCTGATTCGCGAACTGTGATGCTGGTAATGTCCAATGCAGTAGTGCTGGAAGAAGTGGATCATGGCGAGTAAATAATCAGCGGAAGCAAGCAACGTAGGGTCCATATAGCTATGCGTCTTGGGGGTTTTGATCAGAATGCGTTGTTAAACTTGTTCCTAGCTAAAAAATGGGGCAGGAAACCACTGGCAGGTGATAAAATGCAACCTCAGACGTTCCCCGGAGCCTGCACGTCCCAAAGATAAATCTCGATGGACGCTCGCGTTTTTGCCAGTGAGCTGTAAAACCTGCAAAGTTCATAATTATAGATGACGTCATGCGCATGAACTGCCAGTGGCCGGGTGTAACAGGAGCGTGGTTGGAGAAAGAGTGGCACCAGAGACCGGATTTCAGTGATGCGGCATGATGTTTGCCAGTTGAAAAGTTTGCAAAGGTGAACGTTGAACCCTTTAAGTCATAACAACACTTACCTATTTGGGCATGCATCACTAGTGACCACATCTCGTGCCATTCGAATCGCAACGTCACGATAGTCAGACATGCAAATATGCCTCCAAGATATCGAGTAAATGAAGAGCGGTACAGTAGATAACCATGGACTAATACTGTAGCCCCAGTGTCAGTCGAAACTCGAAAGGGGCATTTATTTTGTTGGATGCCATGCCAATGTCCTCATGACAACTGAGCCTCTGTCCGCAGTTTTTCTGCACGACCTCGACCGTCATCCCGACCATCATCTTGAACATTCCCTCCTCTGCGGCAGTGGCATTACAAGTCCGCACGCCGCATTCAAAGCATATTCAAGTCGGACTAACCTGTCGTACTCATTAGGCAACGCTCTGGCGCCAAACCGTGACGTACGTTTGTTATGGATGTCCAAATGACTGACGCTCTTCGGGAAGGGTCACAATAATCCCTCTCATTAATCATTAATCACCCAGAAATGATCGTGACGGCGAGAAAACGCCAGACGCACAGCACCGGCCACGCGGAAGTACAGTTCCTTAAGGGGATTCGCGTAGTAAATCATTTCCCTAATTATATCAACTCGAAGAGACAGCGACTCACATGTTTCTTGCTGAAACTTGGATTGGATGCGGACAAGTCTTTTGCTCGCAAGTCGCCATCGCATTGGTCTTTAAATTCGTGCAATTCTGCTTCCGGAAGTTCAAGGATTAGCCTATTCGTTGCTCTGACTTAGTCTATTCCGTTGGCGTCCTCGTCTATCCGACGGGTAAGCACGGAGGGTAGGTACCCCGATCATGCCATGTGCTCTTCCAGGGCTCTCCTGTCACAACTCGCATGTACCATCTCCAATGGTCTCGATCGGGCGCCTCTCCTGTGCCTGTGCTAGCTGTGGTTATGGGCGTTCTTTGCTCTGAGTTCAGCAGCATCACAAACCATCGCACCCAGCTGGGCTTCATATTGTCCATAGAAAGCTGGGGCGTTTGCGGTGGACGCACGAACCAAACCTTAAATGGTTTTCCGGGCGACGAGGCTGTGCGCACTGTGGGCAGAGCCATGCGATGTCGATAGCACTCGACCCCGGGCCTGGTGGCGGCAACCGTGACGCCGAAATAATGGCCAGAGCGAAAGTACTGAAGCCAGAAATCGGAACGCATATCACGGCCTGGGTTGATGCCTGCAAGCCGAACCCGATTAATTGTTGGACGAGGAAAAGGCGGGCCTGGCCGAGAAACTCATAGTCATCTGAAGTAGGTACCTATCTCTGCCAGTGGGCTGCCGGGAGTACCCTTAGTGCGTTAGTGAGGCCGGGGCCAAGCTGCCAGTGTACGCCGCTCATCTACGCCTCGCGGACCAGCTGAGCGGAATATTGCGCCTTATCTGCCGAATATCCTGGGTGCGTAGCACGATGCCGAATGTCCCGGGATTCTCGGGCTCCCTTGGCTGTCTTATCGGGCGGGCTTCGCCATAGAGAACCTGACGTAAAGAGCAGTCTTCCATGCAGCCATTTACACCAGAAGTACATGATCGTTGCTTTTGACACATTGATTGCGACCCCACGCCCGAGTCCGAGTCCTCGTGCTTGCACCGTGTTCGAATGGATATGGATCTGCATGCGTTGGTAGCTCTGCTCTCCTCGCGTAAATGGGTCGCATAACTTACTTTGAAGAACAATTCACCGTCGCATGCAGCTACTCTCCCGGAGACGAGAAGATACCTTGCATGCTGGCAAATCTTCAAGTTGGGTATGGTGCTCGTGGCATGACGCCGTTCCTGTGCTTGCAGTAGTGTCCTATAGCCGGTATCGCCAACTATTGGATTTGCGCCTCGGGGGACCCCCTATCTCATGAACACCCCAAAAATTACGATTCTTCTGCCGGAAAATTCATCTCACACTCCCAATTTCCTATCGCAGAGAGGAAGGTGTGAGAACAGGGCCCGCTAACTAGCTATATCCGCTTCGCCACATGATTGCTTGGAATTTTCCTGGTAGACCAGGCGGCGGCGCCGTGCTGTTAAATGAAGGTAGCGATGACACGCCGCGCCACTGATTGCTGCTTAATTCATGTCGTGAGTCGTAATCCCGCTCTTTGGCGATGAAAAGATAGTTCTACTTACCGCACAAAATCCGAATTCATTACTCTAGCGTCTCACACCTTATCATGAACATTTTTTAGGCCGTAATTTCCAGAGATGGGGCATGTTCTGTACTAGTAGGCGCAAAGCACCTAGACGAACAACGGCTTCCTCCGCTCAACTCCACCCCTCCTCCTCACTCTTGGCGACCAATCGCGGAGCGTCACTAGTAGCGTTGGCAATGTTACCAGTCTCCTAGCGTTCGTCTCCTTGCCGTCTCCTTGCACAACACAGCGCGTGACGCGGATCTCAATCTGATCGTTCAAGGAAATTGAACACATGACGGTCGCCCCCCCACCACTTTTTCGGTTCCCAACGGCTAAATTCTGGACTCGCACCGGGCTTTCCGAGTCACTAACATCAGCTAGTAATCAAAAGACGAGACGGTTTCGCCGATGGCTCGTTCGGGGTGCCCCAAATGAAATATCCTTCACATGACGGTTTCGACCCTGGTCGCCAGGTCCCCGTGCGCATATATCCGTAAAGTGTATCGCATGCAGTGGGGCTACAGGTTTCTTCACATAGATTCTGACAGCTTAGTTGCTCCTGTGCTACGATCCAGCCCCCCTTCCGGAGCAATCACAACCACACGATTACGCTCGTGATTACCTGTGCCTGTGGCGGCTGCATTCCATCGAAATCATCTTGACCCCGCTGACCAGTCTGGTCCCCGGAGATACGACTCGATATGGTGTTCCAGGGTTCCAATCATTCCTCTGGGACTTGTATCAGCTCACACAATTGAGGAACGTGGGTTCGTTTAATGCATTGATGAAACAACTTTGAGGTAATATTCGAAGAGTCTGGCCAAGGGTCCCATATCAATGACAGAACTTCTATGCAAGTCCCATAAATCGTTTTCAGGCGCCAAGTTAACATCAAATTGTCTGATGCACGCGGGTGCTGTGTTTCGCGTCGACCAAAACAACTCAAGTGCTAGGCTCTTTTCATACACATCCGTCTGGTGTTTTCAAGTTGGTGTTCTGGGAAGAGAACTAATAGTCTAATACGGGACATATGCATTCCTCACGCTACGGCACCACAGGTCCAGTTTTATTGGGGTCGTCAGTGGGATGTGCGTCAGATAATACTGAAAAAGGCCAATCGAACCCCAGCACGCGGTATAATCAACTTGGCCGATTTTTTTGTCTGATGCCCAAAGTATCTGGAGTTATATTATGCCTGGGACAGATAAGGAAGACTCTAGAAGTACGCCGCAGTTCCGCGATAAGTCATGCGTCGCGATCGGTCGGATTGAAGCCTCCATTCAGAAGGCCAACAAGTTTATCCATTCGATTTAATCCAGGACATACACGCTAATTCAAGTAGACGGTCTGCACCGTGCCACTGCCTTGGCATAGACAAATTCGCGGTTACTCCGGGTTTTCAACTAATTCTGCGCATAGCTGAGAACTCACCGACGGTGACAGCACAATGCCATGCATTCAATGCTCGCTACCCCACAGCGACCTTCCCTAAACGAATGTTCTTTCGGATCTCTTCGGAAGAAACGCTCAGGACTGTCGCCTGATCTGGTCATGCGGATGTTCACCGGTTCCGCGCCACATACAAACCCTAGTTTAAGGTCAGTGTCGCGGGTGCGCTCCTCGGTCGGATGAGTCAGTCGGTCGTCCGATGTCATTTCGATGTTCATGCGTGCGTCGACTATACCTCGACGTCGTCCGAGTCAGTGTGACACATCCTGATGCTGCCCGCTCGAGGCGCTGTTCACTTCAAGGGGTATAAAACGACAGGTTTGGAGACTGAAGTTACGGTAGACCTCGCAGCTGTGAGTCGCAACTAAAAAGCCAATACCTTTTACCTCTCTTCTCAGAGTTTCTCGTGTTGTGTGTCGATCGAACTCAGATCAAGCCAGCAAATCCCGCGTGAGCCAAGAGGACCCTCGGGCGTCAACAAGCGTCGGCTCACCTCTACCTGTGCCTTGTTACACGTGGCAACGTCCCGCGTTGAATTTCGGACACTCTCTACTGCCCCGTCCACCTTTTCGCGGATAAAAGCACGCAACACCCGCTGTCACACCTCCTATGCCAGTCACGACCCGTCGTCAATCCGGGGGCCTTCGCAAGCCCAATGTCATTGGTTGGCGGCCAGATAACAGTCCGACTGCGAACTTCATGCGAGAGATTGAAGATGACGACAACCCTATGGACGGGTCCATTACTGGGTTGTCCGCCAGCGAAGATGACGAGGACTACGAATCAATGGGGGATGAGCACGAGCCTGATGCCTCCAAAGGAGATTCGAACCAGGAGGAGGGTGATGACGCTGAATCTGATGATGATCTTGGAGGTATGTCCGACGCCGCCAATGACCACGCGTTCCGTGCTAACTGCATACACAGTGGGACCCCCCACCGCCAAACGTCGTAAGCTGGAGAGAGCTGGGAACGCTTCATCATCGAAATATCCTGCGAAGACAAAGAGGACTGGGTTCAGCCGCAGGGTCCGGGGTCGACTGCAGAACATGCTGTCGTTGCCCTTCGACGTTCTGTTTTCGGTACGTCCGTTTCGGCGGAACATCGAATTCCCGTCTGTCCCTGAGCAAGCCACTACACCCCAGGTATTCTCCAAGCTGGGGCCTATGGACCTCGTGAACCTCGCCCGCACTAGCAAGGCTCTGCGGCAGGTTTTGATGTCACGCACGTCTCTGTCTGTCTGGCTAGTTGCGCGACGGAATGCAGGAATCACTAAGGTTCCTGACCCACCCGAGGACATGTCTGAGCCTTCTTGGGCACTGCTGCTATTCGGGCCTGCCGTGTGTTCTGTGCGTAGTCGACCAGCCTTGCTCATCGTTTCGATTTTGAGCTGAGTTTGGGCCACAGCACTGTTCTGCGAAGAACGTTCACCGGGTCGACTTCGGCCTTCGTCGTCGCTTGTGCATCGCCTGTAGGAAGAGAAAGTAACAAACATTCTTCTTCCTCGGATTCGAGTGATTCTGATCGTGAAATTTATCGCAGCCTCGTCATATCGACCAAATTTCGGTATCAGTGTCCAGATTTGAAGGAATCTGTCATGAGTCACCTTCCCTATACAAACCGTGCGATATCTTTCACCTCACTATCTCGTGTCGACTGCTAACACGGCACTTGCGCAGTTGGGGGATGGGCATGCGGCCGCGCCGCCGGTGGTCGTTTTTACTGGAAGCCAGATTTATACGAGATGGGCAAGAGGTTAGCCGAACTCGAGGAGGAGAGGGATGCGGGAAAGCCAGGAGCGCTGCAGAAGCTCAAATACTTTCGAGCAGATAGAATTATGGAAGCAGACTCTATCGTTGAGGTGAGTTTACGTTCCGTCATCCGTATACATTTAATGACTCGTCAAACAGAGTAGCGTCGAATTCGAGAAATGGGCAAGGGTGGAAGCACGAGCCCAGGCTCAAGTTGCTGACGAAGCGAGAACCCAGAGGCGCGACGCGTGAATACTAGTATCAACTATGGTTCCTTCGAAGTACTGACCTTCTAACTTACCAGCCTGAGAGACCGCATACTAGCTGCGGGATATGATGAGGCTGATATCAACCACATCGGGTTTCACGCCGTGCCTGGGGCAAATATCGGCAAGGCACTCACGGAGGAGGGTACGCCGCGGATTTTTCTTTGGAGGAACAAGCTGACCATTATTTCTTCCCACACAGCTTGGAAACGTATCAAACCCAAAGTCGAAATCAAGCTCCACGCTGCTCGCCAGGCCCGGCTATCTGAGGAGAGATGCCGACGAGAGACGGAGTACTGGGCCGAGGCCGAGCAGTACTACTTCGAAATCCTGCGGCAAATCCTTCCGATACAACGGTTATACCTTCCGGCAGTCTCTCAAGCGCGCGAACTTTCTTGTTTCAGAGAGCTTCTGGCTCTAGATAGGGACTTGCAGCCGGCCGAATGGGAGCAGGCTACAGAGCAGCTTCCCGAGAGCCTCTCCGAATGGATGACCGAGCGCAGGGAAAGATACACCAGCGTGCTTCCTTCCCATCCCTCACAGACCTACGACGCGCAACCGAAGGCGATGGAAATCAAGATGTTGTCCGATCCGTTGATTAATTTCTGGCGTCAGGGGGCACTGGCAGGTTTCGCTGGACAGCTCGAGCGTGCGACTTCCGTATTTCGTCACCGGACCACGTCAGTGATCGTGATCGGACGGTATGTCTGTCACGCATGGAAAATGGTGGGAGAACTGGAATATGTCGAACGTGGCGCGACGGCTGCGCACGCTCTTGTCCAAGAACTACAGCTTGACCCGGCGACGACCACCGTATCGAAGCTCGAGCAGATGAATAGGCGTTTCATCTGCACAAGCTGCCCCGACTTCGACCAGCCCCTTCGTTCTTGGAGATCCTGCGTAGGTCCCATTTTATGCTTTGAGTCTCCCTAAGGACTGACCGAAAGTCGAGTTCAGGTCGAACATTTTATCGAGTGCTCAGAAACGGACCACCCATCCCCTCAATGGCGAGTCGTGAGCCCCGAAGAGGCAACTGAAGATATGCATTTCGACGATGATTTTTGGTCCTCTTCCCCGCAAGACGTATGGATGTGCAACCACTGCTCCAATCCTGTCCTGTCCTATGCATCTCAATCATTTAGATGGTTTTCCATGGAAGAGGATGCTGTTCGACATGTGCAGATAGAGTATGTCCGATTTTCCTGCGACTGCTTTCGTCCCGCCTAAGATTTCGTTTTTTGATCCAAAGGCACAATAATGACGATCCTGTGGTCAACGTGGATCTATTCTTGTATCCGTTGCTCCCCATTGCATAACCTCCCGAGACCTTTCGTGACAACCGATCGTGTTTGAATGCTCGAAGCTAATTATAGACCAATGAGTCGGATTCTTTGATTACTATTCCAGACTTTGTCGACTCAAGGGCTAGTATATTTCGCTGTTGTCTCATGTTCATGAGACCTATACATACATATACATACGGTAGCCTCGGCGCTTGCGAGTAATCTAAGGTCATGTGATGTACGACGTACCGGTCACGTTTTCAAACGATCGCCTTGATGTTCCTGCGTGGATCAAAACTGCACATCAGCACTGCCAATTGCACAACGTTTCCCGCTAATACCGCCGGCCTCGAGGCATCCCCTCCTTTGCGCGAGGGGTATAAAACGCCAGGTTATGGGGACAGGAGCTCTGATAAAACTCGCAGCTGTGAGTCCCCACTCCTGCAAGGTGCTTTATCCCCTGTTTTCTCAACGTTTCCTGTCACTCGCGTATTGAACAAGTTCGGGACAAGCATTTCGCTATACTCGCTTAACGCAACAAAGACGCGCGTTTTGCACTGGATCCCTTTCAAAGAGACAAAAAGAGCGGACAAATCCTTGGATCGCCCATCAAAGGGAACTACCGGAAGTTCTAGGTCTACTTCCATCCAACCGATTCCAGTCCAATTCCCCACACGGCACACGGCAACTGAATTCCGGACACTTTCCGAGGCTTGTGCAGCCACCCGCCACATCCACAATCATTTGATATATATATAACTCAAACTCGGGGAAAAAAGCGCGAAGTGCTAACTGTCACACCCTATTGTCACACCTTGATGTCAGTCACGACCCTCCTTCGAAGACCTAGGAGCCCTTTCCACACCAATGTCGGCGACGCAATCGAGAGGATACGAATCGATGACAGGCTTTTGAGGGCGTTGCGAGAGAGCGCGGATGTCGACGATCTTATGAGCGGGTTCCTTGTGGGCTTGTCGGGCGAAGAGGAGAGTGGTAACCCTGATGTCGATTATGACGAATTTGAAGGTACGTTCGTTATCATCAAAGGCTTCGTGCTTGATTCTCACCCATGTACAGTGACGCATGTGGAAAAACGTCGAAAGCTGGAGAAGGCTCCATCCTCAGAGAAGGCTGCGTCATCGGCGCCTCCTGTTCCCATGAAGGCTAAGAGGACTGGGATCAGCCGCAGAATACAAGGCCGACTGCAGAATATGCTATCGCTGCCCTTCGACGTTTTATTCTTGGTGTGTCTACCTCGAAATCGAGAGTCGCTTTTCCCGTCAGTTCGCTGAGCACAGCCACATCTCAGATATTCTCAGAATTAGGCCCTATGGATCTTGTCAACGTCGCGCGCACTAGCAAGTCTCTACGGCAGGTTCTAATGTCACGCAAGTCTATTTGGATCTGGATTGTCGCGCGAAGGAATGCAGGGATTACTAAGGTCCCTGATCCGCCCGAAGACTTGTCTGAACCTGCTTGGGCGCTGCTGCTTTTCGGACCTGCTGTGTGTTCTGTGCGTCGTCAACTATATATATGCTCATCGTTTCGATTTTACAAGCCGATTTTGGGCCCATAGCATTGCTCTACGAAGAACGTCCACCGGGTCGACTTTTCCCTTCGTCGTCGCTTGTGCACCACCTGTAGGAAGAAAAAGTGACGAAACGTTCTCCGCTAGAGCTTTGGACGATGCTGATCGTGCAATCCATGCAGCCTCGTCCCCTCGATGAAGTTTCGATATCAATGCCCAGATTTGAAGGGATCTGTCATGGATCTTCTCCCATATACAAAACGTGCGATACCGTTCCTCTCAGACTTTGAAACCCGCATACCTCAACGGCTGATTGTACCCTAACTGCGCAGTGGGAGGATGGGCTTGTCGCCGCTTTTCCGAGAGTCGTTTCTATTGGCAGCCGGATTTATACGAGATGGGCAAGAGGTTAGCCGAACTTGAGGATGATAGAGATGCAGGAAAGCCAGGAGCGGAGCAGAGGCTCACGTCGTTTATCACTGAGAGAACCCACCTGGTGGACTCTATCGTTCAGGTGAATTCCATTCTGCTGTCCGTCAGTGAGGCTAATTCATCGAACAGAGCTGCGCCGAATTGGAGAACTGGGCCAAGGAGGAAGCAGAGGCCCAAACTCGTAATACGCGCGAAAGAAGAGATCAAAGACGCAAGGAGTGAATAGTCTCAAGTAGCGTCTCTTATTACTGCTGACGTCCTAACTTTGCAGCTTGAAAGAACGTATACTAGCTGCGGGGTATGAGAGTGCTGATATTGATTCGATCGGGATAAATGCCCTTCCTGGTGCAAACGTCGACAAAGTACTGACGGAGGAGGGCGAGTCATGCGCCATCCTCGAAGAAAAGAAATCAGCTGACTTATTCCCACAGCTTGGAGACGTATCCGAAGTAAAGTCGAGAGCAAGCTCAGCGGTCCTCGCGAGGCGCGCCTACTCGCAGAGAGACGCCGACGAGAGAAGGATTACCAGCCCGAGGCTGAACAGTGTTATTCCGATTTCTTGCAGCGAATCCTTCCAATGCAACGGTTATACCTTCCCGCGATCTCTCAAGTTTGGGAACTTTCTTGTTTCAGAGAGCTTCTGGATTCAGATGGAGATTTGAAACCAGCCGATTGGGAGCAGGTTGCAGGGCAGCTTTCCGAGAGCCTCTCTGAATGGATGGCTGATCACAGGGACAGATATACCAGGCTACTTCCCTTGTACTCCCACTTCTACCACCTTCCAAGCCAGATGATGAAGACTTGGTTGTTGTCGGACCCATCGATCGACCTCTGGCGTTATGGGGCGATGGCCGATTTCGCAGGGCAGCTCGAGCTGGTGACCTCCGTATTTCGTCACCCAACTACAAATACAATCCTGATCGGACGGGATGCTTGCCACGCTTGGAAGATGGAAGGAGAACTGGAGTTTGTCGAACGTGGCGCCGCGGCCTCGCACGCCCTTCTCGAAGAGTTGCAGCTTGATCCTGCGACGACGACGCCATCGATGCTCGAGCAGCTGAACCGGCGCTTCGTATGCGCAAGCTGCCCAGGGAGCCTCGATTGGTTACATCGTTCCTGGCGATCCTGCGTAAGTCCCGAGTTTCCGAATCCGTGACAACTTTTGCAGGAACTCCGTCTAGGTCTTGCATTTTATTGGCAGTTTGGAAACAAGTCACCCCCACCCTCAATGGCGGGTAGTGAGCCCCGATGAGGTGGTCAGTTTTGATGATAGCGTCTGGTACTCTACACGATCCGAAAAGGAAACGTGGCTCTGCAATCACTGTCCCGATTATCTCGCGCCGAGTGAGCCAGGTTCATTTGGGCGAGATTTGAGGATGGGGAGCAGATGGGAGGCTAGTTGGCATGTTCAGACAGAGTATGTCCGACTTCTTACTTGTGCTTTGTTTGAGATGCAGTCTAAGGTTGCCTTTCTGTTGTAAAGGCACAACATCAATAACCCAATTATCGACGTGGATATATTCTCATACCCGATGTTTGTGTAATTCTTCTGTAAGCATCTACGAGTGACTGTACGATGGGAAGAAGGGACTTTTTATGGGTTTGTAGTATTACGGTTACTATCACTGTGAATCAACTGTATTGTTATGGTCATGTGACGTAATTGTGGCAAGTGTATGCGCCCCAGAATGACGCCCGAGTCGCGTTCAGGTGAGCCGGTTCACGCTGCCTTCGCTCTCTCTCCATCTCTCGCATGTCCTCTACCCCTCGCTCTCGCCACTCTTCTCGTTCATCCTTACCTTGGAGAACTTCCCCAAAGAATCAAGCCCCAACCTCCCTATCCTTGATTGTAGCCACACCCCAAGTCGCCGCTCCACGCGCTTCCGCAGTCGCTCATCTCCCACACATCATAATGGCGAGTGACGGTGACGCCAGGACTGGGTTAATCGGTGTACGAGGTGCGCTCACCCCGGAATTATCCCAGCCGATATGAATGTCTCAAGGGGCAATCAGCAGATTCCAAGTCACCGGCGAACGCAGAGACCGGGTCGCCCCAATCAGATCATAATGGTAGGCAATGCTTTCGATTCGTATTGTATATATATATATGCGCGTCCGCTCGCCCCGCGCGGCATGTCTTGACTCCTCGTTCGCCATCCCCACCTTCAGTTCTGACAGCGTTATTCCAGACGCGCCCCAATATGACCAGTCAGAACCGCCTTCTACGAATAACGCGGGAGATCCACCGGCTTCTGATCCCGATCCTACCAACCCCACACCAGAAGCACCTGGTCCAACATCCAGCCCAGCAACACCTGTGCCACCCCAGTCACGCTCGTGGTTTGCATCGTTGTCACGGCGTGGCTCGTCCAATGTCCCTCTGAATGAGCTTGCCGAGCAGACACCTCCGCCGCCCACCGAGCAGCCAGCCAGTGCTCAGCCAGCTTCCCACTCGATCACAGTAGTTGCTATGCCGTCGTCGCAGCTGGCGGAAGAACGTCCCGAGACGGTTCCTACGAACTTGCCGATTTCGGAACCTACGACCAACGCAAGTCCACTAGAAACGGAGGGAAAGTTGGTGCCAAGAAAACGCGCCTGGTTCGCTTCGTCTTCGTCCCCTAAGCGTCCGAGCAGACTACGACCTGGGGATGAACCATCGCATGCTTTCAAGCCTGCCCTGACAGATACTCCGGTTCTCGAAACACCCCAACTACCTGTCACGAACATAATTCCTCCGACACCCCCAAGACCTGAGTTCACTCAGGTCGAGAGCAAACCTCCATCAGAAACGGCTCCTGTTCCCATACCCTTCGCCCCCAAGTTGTCCCGTACTGCGTCCTCATCGCAATCCAGATCTCCCGATTCAGATGTACGCCGTGTCTCATGTCCCGATGCGGGTATTGTTTCTCCCAGTGCGCCACCGTCAGTTGATGATCAAGTGCGGAAATTACCGTCTGCTGCCTCGTCGTTAGAGTCGGTCTCACCTCCCGTGATGTTGCCAACTGAGTCAAGCCAGAACCTGTCTTCGTTGATCCCGTCTGCAAGCCGTTTCTCGCTAAGCATTCCCTTCCTGGGGCGTCCCAAAGTTCCCCTGGAACGTGCAATGGCCTCTGCACATGCTACTGACATCCGAACGGAGCTGGTCGTTTCATCCGCTTCATCCGAGGACTTGGTTGCAATTGAGGGTGGAGAATCTAGACATGAGACCTCGGGTGAGGTCCCCTCCCTCAACCTGATTGTCACTTGTAAACCATCCACCATCATAGCTTCAGAAAATGCTTCGGTCGACTGTGCGCCCCCTTCCGGGCCGAAATCCGAGCCTGCTGTTGACGATGGCCCGACAGCTCAAGATTCCTGGTGGGGACTCGTGGGCTGGCGGCCTGCGACGGCGCCTTCCCAAGCACAGGATCCACCTTCAATCAGACCATCTGATCATGAATCGGTGGCAATAGTCAATGACGTGGCTTCGAAAGAAAATGATACCTCGAGCGCAGACAACCTTACACACTTACAAGCCCGGCACGGATCAACCTTATCCGAAACACCCCGAGGCTCGAGTTGGCTGGCATCATGGCCTTGGTATGGTCAGTCGGTCTCGATGCCTGTGCCGGGAATGGCCCAGCCAGAGGAAGCAGGCGCTAACCAGGTGGAGGTGGAGACGACGAAAATTCCGAAGACGGCGGAGGCTGAGGCTGAAGTCGTAAAGGAGGCGCCCATACATCAGGGACATGCCTCTACAGCGCACATGGACCCGACGAACCCCATCCAGTCCTCCATCACGACCAACATATCTGGCTGGACCTCATTCTTCAGCTCTAGGTCATTGCTTGCCAAGCGTATCGCAGATACCGAGCATCGAGAGGATGATCCTATGGAGGTAATGGTTATCGATGAGGGTGATGATGAGCGCGTTGTGACCTCGGAGACCGGGGGGAAGGACCTCATCGCACGAGAGGTGCAGGTGTCTAGACAATCTCCTGCTCCACCGCGCTCGCCGTCTCCGTCACCAAAGCCGAAAGCAAAGCCTGATGACCTTAAGGGGACGAAGCGTACGTCAGTCTCGCCAGCACCGTCCAAAAGCTCTGGGCGTGCTTCTCCGCGTGTCCCACCGCCACCAAATCTCGTATTACCTACGTGGGACGATACGTTCCTTATGCAGCCCCGCTCTACTGTACCACGTGCACAGACTGATTCTGCGCTCGCGAAGACGGTGCGTTTCGTAAGCGGCATGCTCTTCACAAGAGACGACAGCGCAAGTACGGGGAAGGGTAAGGCACGCTCAAAAGATGACGAAACTTTTGCGGATTTTGGGAGGGAACTTCCACGTATCTGGGACGTCATCGGTGAACCATTAGACGGCGATGTATTGCGGGGGTGTAAACGAGTCGTGGTTATCGGTATACACGGATGGTTCCCTGGTACGTTCCCGATGTCTTCTAAGCTTCGGTCAGCCGGAGACGTATCAGGGGTAATGTGCTCATGTTGTCATCTACGGAACAGGTGCAGTCATGCGGACCGTACTGGGAGAGGTCCGTTCTATTCTACCGAAATAGGGCTGTATTGGCACTGATGCACGTGTTTTGCAGCCGACTGGCACGAGCAACAAATTTGTCACCATGATGTGCCAGGCGCTGGAAGTATTCCAGGAACTACACGGTGTTCAGATCGAGAAGGTGACGCAAATTCCTTTAGAAGGAGAGGGAACGATTAGGAAACGCGTCGATAAGTGTGTACACCGCCCAACTCTTCGCTTACCGATATATCCTTAACTTTTTTGGTCGCAGGTTGTACACCAATCTGACGGCGAATAACCAATGGATGGACGATCTCCATGCGGCAGATGCAATCTTGATAGCAACGCATTCCCAGGGCTCTATCGTTTCAACGCATCTGCTAGATCGACTAATTCGCGAAAAGCATATCAAGACATCGAGGACGTCGGACCTCCTGGCCAGCGCCTCGGCTGCCCTGGCTCCCGGCGGCACGACTCCGGCAGCTCCCTCCGCTCAACGGGTGTGCTGCCTGGCGCTCTGTGGCATTCATCACGGGCCGCTTCGTTATCTAAGCTCCAGCTCCCTGCTACAGCCATACCTTCAGGTAAGCTCGAGCGATAGCTTGCATGACGTGAGAGCCGTGAGTAAGGGTCCTTATTTTACTAGTATTTTGAATCAGCGGCGGCGAAGGAGCTGTTCGAGTTCCAGGTTAGTCTGTCAGACAAACTTGTTACGGAACTACGATCACGTCGTATTCCTTCCTTCTGACACTTGACATGATGCAGAGCACCAGCAGTGAAGTTTCGAAAGTTTACGTTAGAGCGCTGCGAAACGTTGTAGACCATGGCGTACGTCCACGTGCTACAGTATTTCAATTTATCACGAGACATGTGACGACGTCACTTAACAGGTCAAGATGGTGTACGCCGCTTCACTCAATGATCAAGTTGTCCCGCTCTACTCGGGCTTGTTCACAGCCGCGTCCCACCCTCTAATCCTGAGGGCGTTGTACATAGACGGAGATGCGTATCAGTACGTGTCTGTTTATCCGAAAACGTATCGTACCTAAGATATCGTGTGCTTTTCTTCCCCGTTGCAGCTCAACCGACTTCCTGTCGAACCTTCTGGTTTTGCTCCTTCGCGTGATGAACGTCGGCCTATCGGACAGTGGTTTGCTCACGCATCTTTCCGAGGCAACGGCCGGATCACTGAATGGTATTGGGCATTCGAAAGCATACGAAGAACTCGCCACATACTCGTTGAGTATCACATCTCGTCTCAGAACCCCAAGCTTCTCTTCTGATATGAGATGGTCCTAGGCTGGCCGTGAATTATCTATTCTTGACGAATCATGGATCGAACGAGCACCCGGAACTTGTCGTCCAACCCTTCGACGCCAATACAGAACTGAATGATTACGAGGTGAGCCACGCGTTCCCTCATCGGACCCCTTCCCCCTCCGAGTCATCCAACCATCCCTTTCCCGATCGGGCGTCGTCTGCGTTTCTTATTCTCTCGTTCTTTTCATCTTTTTCACCTCTATCACACAAACAAAGATCCCCTGGGCGTTACGCGAATTGATTGCGGACGAGCGCGTGGCTCACTTCTTCGCGAACGATTTCGCCAACCTGCGCAACGCTTTCCCTGATTGGCACCCGAAGACCGCCATTCTGCGGGACATCAAGCGGAAGCTCCAGCCTATACAACGCCTAAATGCAGATCCACCGATGCGGTCCAGCCCTTCCAAACTTTGATATAATCGAATTACAGAATCTGGCTTGCTGTGTTCACGCGCCCCTCTCGTCCTAAGGGGGGGGAGGTGAGGGGTTCTTGGCAACCAATAATAGACCTCTTCCCTTTTTTTTGTTTTTTTTCTCTTTTTTTCTTCGCAAACTCTTTTCTTCCTATCTCGACTCAATTGATATATGTATTCACGTCGGGGTACCTTTCGTCCATCACCGGATCACGATACGTTATTTCAAACACTTGTGTAGAGCATCCTCGAACCCTCCCTCTTCTTCTGTATTCACTTTGTATACCGCAAAGCACATGCGCCTTGGTAGCATTCGTCATCCCATCACACACGCTTCATACGGACTTTACTCCCTTCGCACGGCCCTGATACCCCGAGCTCGAATTTCATGCCGCCACTCCCTCCACCATTACGGCAGAGTTTCACACCGGAACACTCGCATCACATACGGTACGCACACGGTTACAGACGCACACATACATATATACACATGCAAGACGGCGTTTCGTCTCCGATGTTGCGATCACAAGTCTAAACATTTGATGTCAAGGACCGTTTGACGTGCGTCCCCCCCCTTCCGGATGGCAAGAGGCCCCGGCGGGGGTCGAAGGTGCTATAAAGCCTCAAGTATGTACAATTAAGCCTAACTGGAGAGGAAGGGGTATATGATGATGATGATGGTAATGCTGTCCTTTTCTGATCCGAGAGAGAGAATTCCTCCTGCACCACAACAGCTCTCTCACGCGCACACACATGTGTGTTCCTCCCCCGATCTTCTGCTGTCAACGATATTCCGCGCCGCAGTCACCAATCAGTGTGATCATCTTTCGCCCGTTCGAGCGCTCGAGGACAACTTCGATATCTGTGCGATCGGCATCCGTCAGGCGGAACCTGAACACGTTCAGGTTGTCCTCAGGGTGTTCCGAAACGCCGAGACGCGTGCCTTTGAAGTAGGTAGGGAGAGAGATCGCAATACGCGGTTAAACCGTTTTTCGAAAGTAAGAATAGAACACCATCAGCGCATGAGACGAGAAGAGAGAAAGCATATGAAAAAAAAAAAGATGGAGGTGGAGTGGGGTAGGGGGTTTCGACGTACCGACAAGAACGGCGCCAACGAACGGGTGGTCGAGGACCCATCGGACGGCGATGTTGGCGATGCTCACACCGCCATGGCGGTCGCCGATTCTTCGTAATACGGTGAGCAGTCGTTGGAAAAGGGTCCAGTCTCCCCACACTCTGGTGATCGCGTCCAGATACTGTCATTTTTTCCAAAAGAAAGACACCCGAAGAAAGAAGGGCGGCGCGGAACGTCAGCGGGGTGATTGCCGAACTCGGGAGCATCGCGCGTGCGTGGGGGTCAAGATTCGAGATTTTTTTTTCTTTGACGCCACAACGCCACCAACAACCCCTGAGAAAGGGGGTGGAGGGAAAGAAGGACAGGCAAATCGAGACCGTGACGCCCGGCACGGCACAATGCGCGGAGGTGATATATGGACAAGCATAGGCGTCAACTCACCTTGCGTTGTGAGGGCGTTAAGGCGCCCGAATACGGATCAGGCTCGGGTCTGTCAAGCCATGCATCTGCAAGAAAACCTCCACACTGCCCGGAAGGGAAATGGGAGGCGGAGGAGCAGGGGTTGAGTGAGGAGAAGAAGATAAGCCGGAAGGCGATACGAAAACAGCGAGATGCGTACAAAAGTGCCGTAAGTGAGCAGCTTGATATTGTGCTTCTCACAGACATCTGCCATGCCGTGGAGAGGGCGGGTGTCAATCAGCGAGAACTGTATCATAAGGAAAGGATGAGCATCAGAAGTTTTTTTTCCCCTCTCTTCGTCCGGCCGTCGGACATGTACACAGGATATTGGCGGCAGACGTATGAACACATACCTGAACTTGATTCGAAACAATAGAGCCTGGGCCGAGCTGTGTGCAGATCTCGTCTGTCCGGACCGCATCAAAGTTTACGAGGCCCAGGGCCCTGATGTGCCCGTCGCGTTGCATATCTTGGAGATAGCGTAGAGACGTCATATAACCCTTGTTGGAATAGTCTTGCCAATAAAACTGCACGGGGAGAAGTTGAGGCGCGGGCGCAGTGTCAGACGAGGATAGATTAGACAGACAAGAAGATAGATGGGAAGTAACCCAAAAGGGGGAATAAGTGAGAAATGGCGGACTGACCTGAAGGAAGTCGAGTTGACGGGTGCGCATCCGCGTCATGCGCTCGCGGACGGCAGTCTCGACGGTGGCGCGAGAAACTTCGCCGTGTTTGAATACGCACCACTTGGTGCCGCCAAGGACAGTGCAAGCGGGGAGTTGCTCCTGGAACTGCCCCTGTTGGAATAGCGCGGGCGTCAGTCAGAACGAGAAACATGGGAAGGGATGGGGGCTGAGGGGGCGTGGCCACATGTGGACCCACTGACAAAGACGATCTCGGCAGGGCCATAATGATCAGCTAGAAGGGGTAAATGAGCGCCAAAAAATGAGAGTGCGTGCGAGAAAAGCAAGAGATGTGAAACGCACCCTTGGGTTGGGCGAAGTCGGGGTCGGTTGAGACGGGTGCGAAATGATAACGTTAGCCTGGGAAATGATTCTGGGCATTGGGAAGGGGGAAAGAATTCACCATATCTGACGAAATGAAGAAGATGGAGAGCGGGAGATCAGCGAAAATAACGGAAGGGCGTGGCAAGTTACAAAAGGTCGCGTTTACCAAACGCAGTGTAGCCTTGATCAACGTGGCGTGCCATGGCTTCTCTAATCCTTGATGCTGGGGCGCTTCCCCAGGCTGTGCTCGACAGCTGCCACAGACCGACCCAGAGACGGGGTGGGGAGAACGGGCCGAGCTGGAAAGTCTCCCAGGGGGTGGGAGTGGGCGCAATGGGGAGATGAGGGGTGATCATGATGGCAGGTGGCATATTGCGCGGTGATACGAGGTGGGGCTGGCTAGTGGTGAGAGATCATGGCAGCTGGCGCGGTGGAGTTTTATACGAGGCGAGGGGTGTATGCGCGTATATGCGGTCGCGCGTAGATACGGACGAGTATATGCGGTGTAACGAATCATACGGATACGAATCACGAACGAATAATTTCTAATTCTAATTTATATAATACAAAAGATATTATAAATATATAATATATATATTTTGTGACCGGTTTCCCGGAATGATCTCGCCGTATTTCAAACGGGTTCGCGTGTTGATCAGAATGCCGGATGAGCGAGATCTCAACACACCACACGACAGTTACCTTGGCCTTCTCCTCTCCCCTCTTCTCTCGCCCCGACCCCAAACCAGATTATTCCATCCCCCGGTCCTTGCCTTCCTGCCCATGCTCCGCTAACATCCCTTCATCCCGATTCGTCGGAGCACAAAGTCTGAACTATAAATGTCCACCCGCACATCGTCCATGTCCTACCGCCTCATATCGTCTCTGGTACTATTTGCCCGCCTCTTTGCCTGCTCTCCTTCAGCTCATCCTCGCCATGCCTGCTCCCTCGTCCGACGCTTTCAACCGCTCTCCAGACTCTCGCTCTCTCAACCATGTGTACGCCCCTCTCTTCTTCCTCTCTTCGTACCCTACGTCCGCCTAATGGCTTATCTCTACCACTCGCAGTAACCTCATGGTTGACTCGTTTATCGCCAACGCCCGGGTAGAAGAGTGCGTTTCCCTTTCCCTTTCCCTTCCTCTTCCCCTCACCACCCCATCCCCACCTCCTATTGGTCACTGCTCGCGTTTCTGACGTTACCTTTCCTCGCGATATCCAGCCTGCGTGCCACAGTCCGAATACTCCTCGCCTCGATGCCCCCAAGCACGGCCCAAGCTTTCACCAAAGCCGCTCGCTCGCGCCTCTCGAGCGCGAATGCGAGCCCCCTGCCGCGCCCCCAGCTCCTCTTCTACTTTGACGGTGCAGAGGCGACGCCGACCGCGGGCCTGTACGACATCCTGTCGCACGCGAGGGCACTCTACGGCGCGGGGATGGGCCTCACCAGCTTTGGCATTTTTGCGACCATCGTCCGCACTTCTTTGGGACTTCGATGGACGCCGTTTGGCCCGGCCGCGGAGTCGTTCGCGCTGATCGACGGCGACATTTGCCAAGCGATACAGTCCTCCAAAGAGGAGATCGACTCGGGGCGCGCGGGTGACCCCGATAGCGCGCACGCGAAAGTCGCCGATTTACGTGGTGCCTTGAAGGAATCTGCGGACGCTGTCTCTCGCTGGGGAGGCGATTTCCCTTTCGAACGCGCCGCCGCTACGCTAGAAGTTTGGAAATTCTGACTCCTTCATTGGCTCTTTTCGTCCTTGTCCAATCACCCACCGATGTCATGTATTACCAGACGCTGTTATTTGCTATTTTTCCCTTCTCCTATTAATAATCTTAACACTCTAATTTTGACTTGGCTGCGCGGGAAGCGGATTCCGAGGACCCCGTGCCCTCGTCGTTTCTTTTCGTTTCTACTAAGTTGCATGAAAGAGTGTCACTCCGTGGAAGTAGGAGTATGATAGGTTGAACCGCGCCTCAGGCCGTAAATATGTGTGACGTTGACAGCGCTGTGTTGCATATGCAAATTTGACTCCACGATGACACACTATACCGCTGTAGGGATTCGCCCCAAAGGGATTAAACTCTTTCGCGTCCTTCGTCATCTGTCCGATGACCCCGAATGGCAAGTACGATCTGTCGCTCGTAGCTCGGGGCCCTGCCAGGGCAAGGTCGAGGTCGTGGACACTTGACCTCAGGGCGTCAATCGGAATTGTAATGGAATGAAGAAAAAGGAAAGGGAAGAGAAGAATCGGAGAAAAAAGGAAAACCACTCTAAGCCCAGGGAGTGTAAATACGTACCCGTTTATCCGTACAGCCGTACAGCCGTACAGTTACAGTATAGAGCCATGGGCCCCGCGCCGCGTAGATAGAGGGGCCGCCGTCGTCGTGGAGGAAAGGGCAAAATACTTTAGTAGTAAAATATACTCGGGCGGGATTCTCGTTTATCCGAGTCATCCGGAGTAGAAATCGCGAAGTTGATTCATGTTCAATTGGCTATGCCGCGGGGATGGATGATGTAGTAAGTGAGAGTGTGTTGAAACTTGAACGGGGCTCGAGATGTTTTCCTTGCTGTGAGCGGTCGTGCCGTTGGTCCCTTGTCTTGGTTCCTCATTCATTCATCATCATTATTACCACCGCCATCATCACGGCCATCATCATCAGCGACGACCCCATCATCATTACAGTGATACCTTTTTTTCCACTCTCTGTCTCTGTTTGCATGCAAGCTCGGCATATTCGGGATCGGGGTTGATGCATTGATGGCGCGGCGATTAGCGGGAAGTAAGGGGCACGGATGGACGGACGTTGGCGGAATACTGTAAATGGGCGGAGAGGGCGGCTAATTGTTAGAGCTTGCGCACGTCGGGGCGTAACGTGTGTAAGCCTTTCCCTTTTGGCGTTTAGTCACCGGGTTCGAGTTGACAACGGATCTCAATCTATCTCTTCCAACTCGTAAAATTCAACTCCTACTTCCGAGTCTGGTACAGTACAGTTGTAAATCTAGAGCCCCAATTCCCGCCCGCCGACCGGCATAGTCACAGGATCTCCACCCCCCAAACTGCAATTGGAATATGACTATAGACAAATACATAAAAAAGAGACACGAAATTTGAAATTACAGTGTAAAGACACGACGCCAAACCGAAAAAATACGAAAGGTTCGATGCTACTTACAGTACTAGCTGCGCAGGGCAAAAAAAGGAATGGTGTAAACTGTCGGGGTGATACCGCGGCCGAGTTAGTTATGGCGATAAATTCGTCGTTGAAGCACGCTTTGTCACGGTATACTGACTGCACCCGTTTTTGCGATGGTAGCGATAGAGACTTTACTGTAGAATGCTAGTACGCCATGTTATCGCGAGATGAGTTGAGCTGTAACATGTACAGTTATCCATTTCAACCCCCCTGGGACCTCTCCTCCCCCCTCCACTGACCGGCGACTAAACGTGGTTCCGAGGCACGCCTGCGTAAACACATTACGCGAGCGATCGAAAGGCGATGAGTAGCCGACACTCGTTGTAAATACCGTACATTACAGTTCTACATTTCGAACCCGGCAAAGTTGTCGCGATGATGGGATCGGCCGAGGACATTTACAGAAACGCGGGCACGACGCATTTGCACGTCCCACGCATGCGTCTCTGGCGCTCGCTGGAGGTTTTTTGCTAGATGGGATGATGTGAATGGGGGAAAGAGAGCCAGCCAGCCAGCCCTAGAGCCTCGGGCTCGGGCAGGCCTCGTCAGACCTCAAATCTGATCGAGAGAGTCTTGTGCCTTCGCCAGTGAGTCCGAGTCCGACGAAGGTCCTGCCTGCCAGTAGTCACAAGGACGGCACAGCCATTTCGCCAATTGAAATCATCCAGATAGATAACCCATGTCACGCTCCACACCACGCCACATGAGATGATCTCGCTCAAGGTCAGACAGCAGTTCGGCCAGACGATTTTTTATCAGATGTTGTCCTTCAGTTCTCGGCCGGACGGTTCGCCAATACATTATTGGTTTTATTTGTAAGGACTAATAAAATCGAAGGATCGTTAGGAACTCAGCGCACAACCGGTCCCACCTGGGTGCCCGAGCGGCATTGATTCGAATCGTCAGAGAGCTTTCGGCCTACAGTTACCGAGCGCATGTGATATACCGTGCTGCCGATGCACGCAGATGTGCAGTTACGGTAATTCTTACATGGCGACAAATTTGAGCGGCAAAAGCAGGGACTTTGGCGGACATGTCCGAGGGCGGATATCCCGGTCACGCCCAAAGACCAGATAAGACGCGGGAAACTCGAGCGTGCTACCTCTCTGACTTGATGAGATGCCGCTGCGAGGAGGGCAAGGTATAACGGGTCAAATTCCACAGCCCCTACATGCCGAGTGAATTTGCCAAAGATAGATAGGTGGCCACATAAAAGAGAAAATGGAAGTGCCCCAGAGCTGAAATAACTGCCAATCTCGAAAAGGGTAGCTCAAGTCATCGGAGAGTATGCGGAATTGCGTGAAACGGTAACCAGACTAAGACCTGAAAGTCCAAGATACGTCAAATCTACTTGCCACCGAAAATAAACGAAAGCTGGTCCAATAGAAAGCGAAAGCAATCACATCGCTGAAATTGTTGTTGACCATGAGTCTAACGCGTGGACGGGTCCAAGCACGCTTCAAATACGCGCGCTGTAGGTGAGAAACGTTGCCCCAACGAGACGGCCAACCCGAAACCCGGGACACGCGACGGGGTGAATGGGGTATATCAAAGGCGCTGGAAGTTTTGGGGGCATGAGTTCGTCGTGACACATTTCCCGAAGAACGCGTAATTGCGTACGATGTGGGATAGTAGGGTGAGATGGATACACGACCTGACGAAGCCACTCTGTTGGTACAAGACGAGGAACATGTGGTCTCACTCGGGGAGTGCTGTTGGGAAGGAAAGCACGCGAAATCATATTCGTGTTCCGGTAGCAAGCCGGGTTTCTTGGCTCGAATGTCCTCTAGCCCTGAAAGAACGAAAAGGATTTCTCTGGATGTTCGTCCACGTATTGGAACAGTAATCGAGTTACGTTACCTTTCCTTGGAACACCCGTGCGAACAGACGACGCATTTGGCCAAAGTACTGTATCGTCGCGGCCGCAATCCGTG
>Ga0137394_10000347_pt1 | contig 32184 bp, 47 predicted proteins | sample czobulk116metaG_FD_108278 | JGI IMG/M metagenome (GOLD analysis project Ga0137394, IMG submission 108278) | Vadose zone soil microbial communities from Angelo Coast Range Reserve, California, USA - czobulk1.16 metaG | ecosystem: Environmental > Terrestrial > Soil > Vadose zone | place: USA... | reverse complement strand
TGCGGCAACAATCCATAACAAATTGGCTAGCCTACGACAACCTGGAGTTAGCGGAGTGCGGTCGTCGTATACCGCTGGCATCAACATTGGCAGCTGGTGGACGGAAGGACGCTCCAAGTACCACGTCTTCGTATTGGGGTGGTGTAGAGACCGCCGATCTCCCTGTCGAAGATCCCTCGCTTGAGGAGTTGAGGCTCGCATCGGGATTAGGTAGAAGATGCTGCTTATCAGATCGGTGGAACGAACGCTGGGACAGCGATCGCGGAGTGAGTGGAGCTTGGCTTGGAGTATCGTCCCCGGTAAGCTCAACACCGCCCGTTGATGTGCTGAAGGCAGGGAGGAAGAACATCACGCCCCGACGTCGGCGAGACCGACGTGTCGATTGGGAGGGACCGAGAAGTGATGACACATGACGGCCTATGCGCCTTATGGCCCCGATCGCAGGATGGGGTGTACCTTCGTCCATTGAGGGGTCCGACATGGGTGATAAAGGTGGGGGATCAAGGGAAAGCGGGACGAGTTCGACGTCATCCTCTTCAATACTGGAGGAGTCATCCAGTAATGCATCTGGATGACGACTTGACAGCCCTGAGGGTGGGTATGTTCGACCAGGAAGGGAGAGCCAGCCCAAGTCCAGGTGCCAACGCTCGTTGCGCTCGACCCAGCGAGGAAGGAGGACGTCATAACCACCAACGCTTCCAAAACCATGATGCCGTTGCTTGGAGTTGCTGTACCCGAGCTTGATCAAGCTAATTATCAAGACGACGAGTCCAGTCCAAAGTAAGGCCTTGCCCCACTTGCCCAGGAAACCGACGAAAGCAGCGTCATCGGAATGCCAACTGCTACCGTAGAAATGGGAGAAGAAGGAATGAGGTGCCTCTTGCGGGCTAGCGTTCTTCCCATAAAGCGACTTGGGAAGAACGCGGACTTCGCCGCCAGGGTTATCTGGAGAAAGAGGATGGGAAGATGTGTAAAGGCCATATTGCGCAGAAAGAAACATGGGGCCGGTGGAAAACATAACAGTGGGGTAGTTGAGAATCCAATTGTGGTCAAAGGTGATCAGGTTGTGTATAGTCTGAGCCATGAAAGGGTGTCCCTTTTCCGCAAACATGAGATCATTAGAGACGCCGACGGGTATGGTACGAGGGAGGATGACTGGAAAGACGAGAAGGGGGTCCAGCCGACGAACGCAACCAATGTCGAGGTCGATATAAATGCCGCCGTAATGATAAAGGACGAAGTAGCGAATAGCATCTGCCCGTTGAATAGCATAGGGGTATGAATCAAACGTGTCGAGGAACCAACGGTAATTTTGTGCAATGAACTCGCGGGAACTGGCGTCTGTCCATAACATATATTCGCTGCAATGACATGACAGACAGAGACGGTAAGAAACAGGGAACCCATTCATTCGGAAAGGGTAGAACGAACTAGTCCGGCATCAAAACGCGACACGATGCGGAAACGGGTTGCCATTTGTCTGGTAGCGTTTCTGACTTCCAGGTCTGGTGGATGATTTTGGGAATCCGTTCGAAACTATGATGGTGAGAAGAGTTTTGGTTGGGGGAGTCTAGGACAGGACTGAGTTCGTCCTCGGTGATGTAGGCGAGTTCGGGAATGGAGAGATAGTATGAAACGGAGGAGAGTACGAGGACGGTTCCAAGTAGGAATAAGGCGAGGACGAAGAGGAGGATATGCACCGTTCTTCGCCTGATGGCCATAGATGGTTGAGCCGCGGGGAAAGGAAAGGAGGAAAGAGGAAAGGGAAAAAGAAAGGAGGGATGATTATATAAGTCACATCACATCCCAGTTGGCTTCATCCGCAGAAGGAATGTTTCCCGAACGAACCGGGTCACCTCCTCCGCCGACTCCCGTAATTCGGCATCATCCCAACAACTCCCGATCGCGTCCAGAGTCTCCACGCAGCTCTCCCAATCACTCCGAGTCCAATCCTGGCCCTTGCGCCCTCCCCGCCTATCAGCATACATCATAAACTTCTCCAACTTGTCCAGGTCCCCCTGACGTTTCCGCAGCCCCTCCTTCCTCCCGAGATACCGGATGCATTCGCGTGCCGTCCATTCGACGAATCTAACTTTCGCCCAGCTCGGAGCGTGCTCAGACACCTGACCATGCGTCCCGTGCCAGGGCACCTCCGGTCCTCCCACCCGATCGACGATCCCCAACAACAAGTGCGAAAAGTGTTCTACGACCTCGAGATGGAGCACGTCTAACGGGTGGCTCGGTCTCATCGGCTCTTCATCCACTTCCATCGCATCTGCGATCGCGAGCGCCACGGGTTTGTCCGTCTTGCTCGTGCTGTACTCCGTCCGAAGTGTTCGTCGTTGGGCCTTGGACGTCTGCGCATCAAAATCGCTCAAATCCACCATCGGCACACCCGCAAACAGCGCCGTGACGATTGCACGGCTCGTCCAGCCGTTCGTTGGACTGAGCGTCCTAATCCCTATTGCTCCCCACTCACGTGTTAACACCGCCTTCCCGCGGGTAAGGATATGAAATACACCCCACCTGCGCTTTCTGCTTTGACACATAGATTCTTGTCGCCACTACAGAGCGCCACATGCCTGATACTTCCGCCGTGCTGCGGGCGTCTCGCGAAATACTGGCAGGAATCTAAAATAAGGTCGTCGTTCAATTCCGACCCTCCCCCCTGTCAATAGACTACCGATCCGTAGACTGCGCCTTACTCATGCGAGAAAGTAAGGGCACTTACCTTGGATCCTTTTACATCTTGCACGTTCCATTTTCCTGATGTTTTGCACGTTTCTTCGTGTGTTTGCCCTTTTACGAACCGTCGCTCTTTCACTTTCTCGAGCAACCATGTAGAGGCTAATCGCGCCGCCCATGCCACTTTATCATCCCGCGTTTTCTGTCTGTCCGAGATCCCCTATCAGTGGTACGGTACATTCACTGTCAATATAATAGCAGAATATACGCACCTGTCAAGCTCACTGATGACGATCCCGGGTATGACGATTTGTAAAGTGAACGGTAGGTGGTGTTCGATGTCGAGGACAAACTGCTGCAGTGCGTCGAGCTGGTGAAGAAGCACATTTGTATCCACGACCAGAAGGAAAGTCTCCTCTACTGCTGAAGGCTGTAGCTACACCATTTCATGGATCAGCGCTACCGTGTTTGGGACGAGCAACTTGCCTGCATCTCGACATCCTGATTGATCACTTGGTCGATACGGCGGAGAGTGGCATCTTTCAAGTCGCCCGCGTCTACACAGAGATGGCAATCACTCGTCAGTAGTACAAACATAATACAGATCCTTACTCCGAGGCACAACGTATGCTCCTCCGGGGATCTGATGCTGTTGAATAGAGAAGTTCATTGGCGGTGCTGAGATAATCAGTTGGCTGCTTGTGGATGCGACGCCGTTGATAGCACCATCATTCAAGGACTTGGGAAAAGCACTCAGTATTCTTTCATCAGCCAAGATGGCAAGCGTATCAATGAATATATGGTATTGCGTGCAGTATACATATGCCAGATAATGACGAATAAGAACAAATGCGGAAACCAATACAAGAGAATCATCACGCAGAAGCCAATATCACTTTCTTCAGTGCCGGTGAGCCATCAGGTCGGCCGTCGCCATTGTCAGCTTCAAACTTACGCTTGACAACAACCTTCGAGTTAGGAGATAGTGACCCGGCCCTGGCTAATCGCGGAGGTGTAGCGCGTAGTGATGGTGCATCTGGAGTCCCCGAGCGGCTATTTGCGAACCCCTGACGCAGACGGGCAGTGAGTGAGCCACTTGTCGCCAGGGCCTCCGCATGACATGTTGCATGATAGATCTACCAGGACAGCGTCAACAATTGCGTTCGAATCATTTCTAGGATGAACATACCTTATCATCAACTCTAAGTGCATTTTTCCATATCCACTCCTCGTCATCCTCGTTGAATTCAGACTTAAATACCTCTTTACAGATCGGACATGTGACGTGTTTTGCTTCATCGCCTGGTGGTACAACAACAAATCGTGCGTGAAGTTCAGCATCACGCTTGGCACTCTCTACAGTCGCACTGGTCTTGGCATTTGATAAACGTGATGAGAGACCCGCGTCTTTGTCACCGCTACTGTAAGGCAAATCACGAATCCAGTCCTGCATGAAACACTGTCAGACTCTATTCGTAGAATATCGGGAGTCTTGCGCTGCTCACCTCCGCACCAAGGAACCAACTACGACTATAGCCACGACCTACACTCTGCGAAGCCTTACGATTCTGCCGGAAATGCATGTCAAGATGCTCTTGCATAGCCTTCTTGCCCTGTGACGTGTCGGAGAATCGGAGACCACACTGCTTACACTGTACCGGCATACAATCGTAAAGAAAATGCACAATGTTCGGACGATGTCTGTAGAACAGTTGAGCCAGACGTCGGGCACAAAAGAGATGAGCACCATACTTGCTGATATCCGCACTTGAGAATTTCACGTCCTCGGCCAAGATAGCCTCCTTATAAGTACGCGCGTCCTCCACCTTCGATTCACTCGGCCCCTGGTTATCACGGGCCTGACCTTGGATGTCATCCGCCACATGGGCTGTAGCACCGGCGCCAGTAGGCGTCGAAGTAGCAGACACTACCCCAGCCTTAACAAGGGCTTCAAAAAGACCAGAAATATTAGGGATAGCGGGAGGTGCTGCGCTTGCAACAACAGGATTTATTGCAGCTGGCCTAGAAGTGTCTAAAGTCTGGAATTGCTGTGCAGAACTTGGATACGTCGGAGCATGGGCCTGTGGGTACTGAGTAGGAGGTAGTGAGGCACCAGCCGGTACAACATTCTGCTGGTATGTAAACGAAGGCGGATATGGCAATGCAGAGGTAAACTTGGAAGGAGGGACAGCAGGCGGGGGAGCGGGATTCGGGGGGGTTGGTCGAACAAGTGCGCGCAATTGATTGAGGATCTGGGCCAGCTCATCCTGGGACACACCAGCCTCAACGAGTTTGCGTAGCTGGGCGGGTGTGAGGAAAAGTAAACGAGGACCTTACGTCTAGACGCACCTGTAACAAAATACCGATGTGGTTCTGTGCGACGGTGTCGTACGGATTGCTTTGAAGACTCCGTTCTTTCTGACGGAGAGTGAACTCCAGCTCACTAAGGACTTGAGATCTCGAGACAAATGCATTGGCAGAAAGAGATGACTACAGCTCATACGGTCAATAAACGTACGGAAAAGGAAGTAAAGTGCTTACACCATGTGGTGGATTTGATGGCCATATCCCTCGTTCTGCTGCAACCTGAGGGCCCACCCCAAACAGTTCTCGCCCGTTGGGTGCACCGGTTCGCCATGTCAAAAGCATCTCTTCCATCTTGCCACGGGTTTGCTGGTCAACCTGCTGATAAGTCTCCAGAAACAAAGGAACCACGATGGACGCAAAAAGACGAGCATAAGGGTCGAAAACATTTTTCGATAAAGCGTCAACGAGATAAAATGCCGGAAGCTTTATCTCCGGAGGAACCTAAAAAGGAAATAGAGGATGAGTCAGCAATCGGCGTCAAGGAGACCATTGGTGGGTCGCCCACTCGTCGCACAGCGGCGGGGAACGACAAGAGCCAAAGCATTTCTTTTTTCTGCACTCTTTTCGTTTGTAATGCGACTACAGACAAATACAAGAGCACAAGCAACAAAATATTTTTCGACGAGATGGCCACTCCATCTAACCCATCACTCGAATGGATGCACTCCTGGAAGGAGTAAAACGGTAAATGACAGCAAACCACTCACCCTGCGTATGTGAGACTCAATGCACTGCGTAACGACATCTCCCCATCTGGAGAAGTCATGTGCATACATTGATAATCCTTGGATTATTAACCGTGAGTTGTCTGTCAGCCCTGCCAGCCTCGCAGTATAATCGTTACGAAATGACCCGGGATCAACAGGATAAAGAGTGGAAGACGGTAATGCATATGAGGGCGGTTGGGGAGGATAGGCATGTGGAAATGGAGGCTGACTATAAGCCTGCTGCTGAGGATATATTGACATCTTGCGGAAATAACTCAAACGCTTGAGCGAACGCCTGGTAGATGACCTTACAGGTGGAATAAAAAGAGCACTGCGAGAAACGCTGTTGGAAGGTTTACGAAACGCTGCGCAAATCGAGTTGTTCTGTCTGGCAGCAACGCACAGCTCACGACACCTCCTGCGATGATGATGATGGTGGTTGGAAAGAAGCGAGAGAGAATCGTGGCGCTGAAGATGTTGAATCAAACCCAGTTTAAACTCCGACAATTGAACCCAATTCACGCCACGCCGGTCAACTAACGACCAGAAGGCCCTGCCGCCGCTGTGGACAACTCCAGGACTCGTTATCCTCAAGGTGGGTGCCCTGTTGTCTTGTCAAAATCCCCATCTCGTCTTAGATCTGTCTATTGGCCTGAAATCACGGAGGTGCTATAGTCGCCATTCGATGGATGCGCCGTTCACAAACTTGATACCACGGCCGTCGTCGCTAACGCCTGCTTTCTGATAGATGCGTGATATTCTCAAAACCGAAGAGCTGGAGATCCCTGATGGCGTAACAGTCTCCATCAAGTCGCGAGTCATCGTAGTCACTGGGCCACGGGGCACTCTTACGAAGAATGTTCGCCATGTGAATATGGACATCTGTCTGATCAAGGGCAAGGCCGCCAACAAGGTTACTCTCGCGGTTTGGCAGGGCAATCGGAAACACGTTGCTTGTCTTCGGACAATCAAGTCGCTCATCACCAACATGATTACAGGCGTGACGAAGGTTTGGACTAGTTTTTGTATGGCGCTGCGATGGCTTGACTTTGTTGGGCAGGGCTTCCTATATAAGATGCGTGCGGTCTATGCCCACTTCCCTATCAACTGCATCATTCAGGAGAATGGTCATAAACTTGAAATAAGGAATTTCTTGGGAGAGAAGGTATGACGTTTGGTTCTATTTCGACACTACATTCACTCAGTGTTTGGCATATTTCCCAGACCGTGCGACATGTAGACATGCTTGGTGGTGTGACAGTAATAGAAAGCAAGGCACAAAAAGATGAGTTAATCCTCGAGGGTAACGATGTCGAGAATGTATCACAATCAGGTGCGTTCGTGGGTTACTGGCGTGTGATGTTAATCCTGAGGAGTTCCCAGCCGCATCCATCCAGGGCATATGTCGAGTACGAAAGAAGGACATCCGCAAGTTCTTGGACGGGATATACGTTTCTGAGAAGACCACGATAGTCCAGGACTAAATTTGACTGAGGCGTAGATTCGTGCCGTCTACAATGAAAACCCGCATGCCAGTTATCCTGCATCATTTGTTTTTTTTTCGCATGACAGCATGTCAATGCATTTATATATAATTCCGATTGTAATGTGCGACGGGAACATCCTATGGTATAAAAGGTATTCCAGTCCCGACTCGCTTTCGATATGAGACGTAAGCATCGCCGAAGAAAGCGATCAATGCACGTTCTTCCACTGCGATGACCCTAAGCAAGATATAAATGCCGTAGGAGACGTGGCTCACCTCTGATTCGCGAGGAAAAGAATCGCATTAGTAGCACCAAGTAAACACAGAAAGACAGAGGGTTCTGCAGAACCAGCTGCGTCCCTAAGGCCCAATAAAAGAAGCCAGCGTAGGACGGGTGTCTTGACCATCTGCATGTCGTATTGAGAACAGAACGAAGATAGGCGGAGGGAGGTTACCAACGCGTAAACACCATCTGTCACCAGTTGGTGTCCCGCACGTTTTCGGAAAGCCACTGCATGTGAAAAGTTGGAGGCGGCCTTGATCATAGCTGCGGATCGCATAAACTGTCCAAGGAACACAGCAATAATGCCTGCGAACCCGCATACATAACACAGGAAGCTTGAAAAGGGGCCATAGGACTCACCGATAAAAGATATGTACGGGAATGACTTAAGCGAAGGTCGGAAGTGGAGGGTTAGGAGATACTCCATTAGCGCGAGGCTGTGGGCCATGTGATACATCCAACCATTATTGAGGATAAATGCTGCCAACACTTAGACCCTTCGATCCAGAAAACAGGAATGAGAACACATACAGTCAACGCTAACTTTCTGTCGATTCCAACCGGCCGTTACAGCAAATTCCCCCCAATGGAAAGCTGACCATGACGCCACGAAGAAGCCAAGTTGATATGTGGCGAACCAGACATCGTCCAAACCACGGCTCAGAAAGATCGAAAGGCCAAGCGCGAAAATGGATCCTAGGACGAACGATATCGTTGAAACCGCTAGAGGTGTATTCGGGATGTTTCCATGGGGTTGGGCGTTCGTGGGGCCAGGTGTTGTCTCGAGTGGATTGTTACTGAGGAGCTCCCTTTCGCGAAGGCGTTGCTCGAAAGAGTCCGTGTACACTGAGGCATCTACGTGGGTTTCGGTCATGCTGGGTGGTGAGATACGGAACAATAAAGGTGAGGCAGTACATTTTGTATTTAATAGTGCGGCAAGTGAAGAACAACTAAATGAAGCGCCCGGGATCTCGGGCCGTGTTTTGGCCGGTACTCAGTAGTGCCAGGTTAGAGCGTCCACCGACTCGGGGATGCACTCGTGCAAGTGGCAAACCTCCGTTGCCCGCTATGTGGCATTCGTCTCTGCAAGAAACACTCTACAGATCTCCATCAGGTCCCTCTCGTATAGTCCCGCATATCCCTCGAAACTCCGTAATTTGGCTATATGCGCACATATCGGTGAGTAGCCTGAGCTATGTACTCACCCTTGGCCCGTGGCTTATTCATTATGCTACAGACTCTGGGAAAACAACCCTGACGGAATCTATCCTCCTCAAATCATCGTTCATATCTACTCCCGGATCTGTTGACACTGGAAGTACAACTACCGACTTTCTTCCCGCGGAACGCGAGCGGGGGATAACAATCCAGTCAGCAAGCATTCCAGTCAAGTGGAAGGACTGGACGTTCAATCTCATTGACACCCCCGGACATGCAGACTTTGGGATGGAGGTTGAAAGCGCGAGCCGAGTCGTTGACGGTGCGGTGGTGCTTATCGACTCCGTAGAAGGGGTAGAGGCACAGACGAAAGGTGTTTGGCAACAGTTGGACAGGTAAGCAGGTAAGCTATTATTTCGCGTACTTTACACATCCTAACTTTGCTACACGTCCAAGATATGGCGTCCCCAGCCGAATTCTCGTCCTAAATAAGCTTGACCGACCAGGCGCCTCGTTCCATTCCTCGATCCTCTCCACGTTAGCGCATCGCATACACCCAATGCCGGTAGCTCTTACCCTCCCCATAGCGTCTTTTGATCCTCAAGAATATTGTAGAGGCGAGCCCGGTATCCAAGGCATTGTTGATTTAGTCAAATGGGAACTCTGGCGATGGTCGGATGGGTCCTTATCGAGGCACCCTCTACCTACGAGCCTGGAGGATATAAATGAGTCTCAGCTTTTACCCACAGCTCACCCTCTCATCCCTCAACTTACTCCTGCCCGCACTGCGCTTCTGGAATGCCTGGCAATGTTTTCGAACGAATTCATGGAACATCTACTCGAACTGCCGACACATCCTTCAGCTTATTTAAGCGTCACCGCATCTGCAATCTTACCTCTCCTCCGCTCCGCGACCCTAAAGTCTGACATCCTGCCTGTGCTATGTAGTTCAGCAACCAAACACATTGGGACCGAGATTGTCATGGACTATGCCGGGGAATTACTTGCTTCACCACTGGATGTATCATCTATAGCAGATTATTCTAAAAACGCGGTCCGGCTTCTGGCCTGGAAAGTTTCCTGGGATAAAAGGCGTGGCTGGATGACTTTTGTAAGGGTGTATTCAGGTTTGTCCCACTAAATGTGGTCCTCATTTTCACGACAAACGATTGACTCTCTGGTCAGGTACACTGTCCCGTCAAAGTGTTCTCTTTAACAGTTCCCGAGGCGTCAAGGAAAGGGTGTCTAAGTTGCTCCTATTATACGCATCAGAGGCTGAAGAAGTGGAGGAATTGCCATTTGGGTCTGTGGGAGTAATACTTGGCCTCAAACACACCCGTACAGGTGATACCCTGATCTCTACGCACGGTCGATCTAAGGACTCTCCGTTTCCCGGCATCACCCCTCCGCCCACGACGATGTCCGCCTCGGTTATTCCACAGTCTCATGCAGACCTCGAACCCGTCGAAGAAGCTTTGAATGCTCTGATACGCACAGACCCTTCGATACGGATGGAAACCCACGAAGGGCAGTTGCTAGTGCATGGCCTCGGCGCGCTTCACCTTGAAATTGTCGAGGGGCGACTACGAGACGAATGGGGGGCAAAATGCGAATTTGGGCGGCGGCGTGTCGCCTATCGAGAGAGCATTGGACCTGACGAATCTCGCCCGTCTATGGTTGATTGGACTACAAGTGTAGGCGGGAAGAACGTGACAGCCTCGGTCTCCTTTTCTCTACGACCATTACATGACAACGAAGCCGGCGACGGCGCCTGGGACGATAACATTGTTCTACAAGATGACGGCAAACCCCTCCACCACCCTAGTGTGTTTCATGACGAACAGGACCCTTGGACCCACATCTCGCGCGGTATTGCCAGCACGCTATCTAGTTCCCCCCACACGTCCTTTCCGTTGTCACGAAGTCATATCCAAGTGACGGCGTTCAGTTACCCACCTGATGTACCTCCTTCCATACTGGGCGGTGCTAGCGCCATCATCCTTCGAGATCTTGTCAAAAATCGTGGTAAAGGACCCATAATGGAACCCTACATCAAGGTTCGAGTCTCTGTGGGCTCTGGTGTACTCGGGCCAGTCTTAAAAGATCTTGTTGAACATGGTGGGGAAATCGTCGATCTCGCCGAATCAAACGTACCACTAGACGAAGAAACCTCTATTCCCTATAGCCAGGAAGGTGTCTATATCCCACCGAAATGGCTTTCTCCGTCTTCCATGTCCTTGGTAGACGGAGGGAGTCATTCCATCCAACTCAAACGCCCAGTCTATGCTGTTGCTCCATTAAGCCAAATGCTGGACTATTCTACGCGCCTACGAGCCATATCCGGAGGGCACGGCCAATTCGAAATGACTTCTGCAGGGTTTCGAGCAGTTAGTCCTGGGAGAGAATTGGGGATCCTGACGGAGATCGGACGCGCGTAGGGCGAGAAGAACGCTTGTAAAAATACAACAGTATAGATAATCAGTATCCCCTTCACAACTCCTTTGCTTCGTCTGCATCCGCAAACAGTGCCATTCCATCGAACTCGTCCTCTTCCTCCACATCCGCCCAACCTAATCTTCCTGTAGCATTTAGCATCTGACTGAATTGCATTAATTCAGCGCTGTCATCCCATTCTTCCACATTGTCTGTGTCATGGGTTGTTGGAGGATTGTCAAATAGTGGAACTGGTGGCAAAGTACGTAGATGGGTGTGGCTTCTGGTAGGGGTTGTGGGCTCGTCGTCGGCGTCGGGAAAAAACAGTGGTGTTTTAGCTCGCTGACCGTGGCTCGTATTAAACTCGGAGGTGGCAGGTGGGACAGTGGACCCTCTAGTTACAGCTGAAGGGGTAAGCGATGGAGCGCGAGAGCCGGAGCGTTGTGGTGGCCAAGGTTCAACAATGACACATAGGCAACGATTGAAGTTTGAGAATGTTCGATACTTCAGTTCGAGAGCGAGCTTCGGTTTGGGTTCCTCGTCTTCATCCACCTTCGCATCAACGCCTGCGGTTTTGTCAGTGGCTTCCCCTGTTCCCATTGTTGCACCCATGTTTGAGCCTTCTGTCGTCTCAAATTCTTCGTCTTCGTCAGCTCGCATGTCATCACCGCCGAAAAGTTCTGAATCGCTGGCGTGGTGATCGTCTTCGTCTTCGCTATTTCCCCCCGTTTCCCTGCGCCCTCGAGATTTACGGCTTTTTGCCCGGGAAGTCCCAGTCTTACTTCTTTCCCTCTTAGAAGAACCCACTTTTTGCTTGCCTGCTGGTTGTTCGGCGGGGCCACTGGACGTTGTTTTTGGTGGGGAAGGTTCTGTGTCAAGTACGAAATTTCTCGTCTGCGCGGGAACGATGAGGTAGCTTCAAGTTTGGCGTGCGTGACACATACCTTTATTAAAACAGAATGGGGCTCCGTGTCACGCAGAAAGTAGGCAAATTGATACGTGTCTTGATAGGAGGTCTGTAAATGAATGGAAACCACTTATGGCTGGTGCATACCTCCTCGATGGACATCCACGGTGCCTTTCTTCGCGTTCGCTGGTGCAGGTCCCGGTCCCAGATATGCATGAGATTCCGCCCTTAACTTGGGGACAATCCTATAAAGATATCAGTTTCAGGCCGTGACACGAGACAGCCAGCATCTGATCACTTTGGCCTGAGATCGGCGACGACTTGACGGAGTACCCGATCCGACATCCAATCAACGTGCTGACTGTCGAGATAGACCTGCAGATTTTGTGTGGTCCCTCAGATATCAATAAACACGATTCAAAAGAGACCCCACATAGAGCGGTAAGATCGACGAAGACGAGACGCGAAGATGGTAGCGGTTTCGTGGGAGGAAGGGCATTACCGGATATTCTGCCGCAGTTTGCAGGACACAAATTGAATGCTCTAAGTCTCCCCCAAAAATATGAAAACAAGGGAAAGCTTAGTTTAAGAGATATGCCCGGTTTACAACTTACTGCAAGTAGAAGTGGCCTACTAGTAGTTTTCCGAGTTCGTTCAAGTTCGTGCTCAGGCTCTCACGATCTCACTAGCTTTGCGGCGGTTCACGCGTTCACGTGCCGGGCCAGTGGCGCCCGTACATTTGGACGGCATCCAGTGCGGACATATAATATCAGTATACAGGCGCAAGTGTTATGGTAGGAAATTCACTACATTCAACCAAACAACATCCCTTACGCTTCTTACCCAAGTTCAAATATCATCGACCCCAACTCCGGGACCAGAAATGATCGCCTTGATGAGATCTCTGCCATCCTCTGACCTTCCTTTCTTCGTTACGACGAACGCGGTGGCGGCGTCCTCGAATCGGAAACTATATCACGGTTAGGCACGGGATATCGAAAGTACGAGACACGAGAGGTATTTACCGGTGGGTCACAAGAGGTCTCAAATCCACCTTCCGCTGAGTAAGGAGAGCAAGCGCAAGGTGATAATCCCCAGGCTATTGGCATGTCAGTGGGAGTACGACAGATGTACGGATAATACATACGCCATAGCGGAAGGAACCTTTGAAGATCAGTTCCTTTGCGAGCAAAGTAGTGATTGGCACGACGACTTCTGGCTGGCCCATGCCGACCTGTGACTGCGTGAGGAAGACATTTATTGGCATGAACTGAGACTTACCTGCACAAATGTCCCGCCAACTTTGGCAATGAGAATGCCAGTTTGTATAGATACCTCGGCTCCGCTAGCGTCTATTACAACGTCGATAGCTTTGCTACCCCGATCCTCCACGCCCAGATTGGCCCTCAAGAGACCCGCAGATCTTTGGGAGTACGCTAACTTGGATTCTCCTTCCTGAAATGGCGGTGGCCGAAAAACGTCCGTAGCAACATACGTCTTCGCGAAGTCGAGGCGACTCTGCACAATGTCAACGGCGATAATCTTCGATGCACCAATGGCCTTCGCCACAGCCATGCAGAGAAGCCCGACAGGACCACAACCAAACACAACGATTGATTGAGCGGGTTTTAATTTTGCTTGCGTAGAGACCGAGTGGACACCAACTGAAAGAGGTTCCATCTGATAAAATTAGGCAACGAAAGAAGAAGGTTGATACACCGTACCATAGCGCCGTCTTCCAGAGAAAGGTTCTCGGGAAGGATGTACACAAGGTCTTCAGGCAGACGATAATATCTGGTCAATGTGCCGTCGTAAGGAGGTGTGGCCGCAAATGCCATGTTAGGGCAGAGCTGGTTAAAATATGAGTGTGTGTTGAGACAACAGGTTCACATCACATACTTGGTATCGGCCTGTTCTACAAGCCTCACATCTGCGACAGAAAACACCTGGCTCCATAGCTACACGATCACCAGGTTTCACACTGCGCACGGCGCTGCCGACTTTGAGCAGATGGGGAGTCCTTAGTCCGATATAGATGAAAATGACAAAATTCACCTTTAGATACCACACCAGATGATTCATGGCCGAGAACCTTGGCTTCGACATCAGAAGGAGCATGAGGGTGTGAAGATCAAGTGAACCATGGGAGACTCCACTATAAAGTCGCCAATGCGACCGTGCACGAGATAGTGCACCTGTATATCACGACACCCCCATGAGCAGATGATAAACGACGAAAGCTGTATGTCTCTGTACATCGGATCCACAGATACCTGGTGGGAAGTATATCAACACATCTATCGAAACGAAAAGTGCAAGCATGATCTACCTGTTTTTTTCACTTCGAGGAGGACCTCGTCTTGGTCAACTGTTGGTGAATAGATCGAAAATGCATTCATAGTACGATATAAAGGAAATTGCCGCACTTTCTGGAATCGGACGATGGTCAAACGAGACTTGGCCGACACCTTGAAGTACAAAGGATATATTATCCGACATGATAATGTGGGAAAAAGACGACGCACTCCATTTGACGAAGAGAGGAGGGTCACCTGCCAGTGGGCCAGTTCGCGGCGAGACGCGTCAAGGCAAAGGTGATCATGGAGCGCTCTCGGCCGTCGATTTTACATATGCACGCTGTGCTGTCCTGTACGTCATTGATGTGATGGTGTGATGGTGCGAGATTGCGAAGTAATCGTTGGTCACGGGACTTGCCCAGGTCGCTGAGTCAGCTGCCTGAGTTCCAAAAAAGGAAAAAATGGGTCCCTTCTTGGCTGCGAGGAACTCGGGCAGCTGACTCAGCGACCGGCTGATAGAGTACGGCAAGTCCCGTGCGCTTTTCCAACCTTTTTTTATTTATCTCGAACGTTGCAAACCTTCCTGGACCCTTTTTTTCCCTGCTTCCTTCTCACTTTAAGCCATGGTCGCGTCTGCTGTTCTTGGCTTTCCCCGTATTGGTGCGTATCTCCTTCTACCCAGAGTCAAAGCGTTCTGATCTAGGGTGTTCTTTTTGACAGGCGCTAATCGTGAAGTAAAAAAGGCTGTCGAGGCTTACTGGGCTGGCAAGATCACCGCCGACCAGCTCACTCAGGTTGCAGCTGACGTTAAGAAGAGTAACTGGACGTCGTTGAAGTCTAAAGGCGTTGACTATGTCCCAAGGTTATTTCGTTTCTTAGTCACGTCCTGTACCACATCTAACCAATCAATCTTAGCGGCGAATTTTCCCTCTATGACCATGTGCTCGATCATTCGGCTGCCTTCAACGTTATTCCCAAGCGTTATGTTGGCCAGGGTCTGACGCCTCTTGACGTCTATTTCGCCATGGGTCGAGGGCGTCAGGCTGACGGCGTCGACGTCCCCGCCAGTGAGATGAAGAAATGGTAGGCTTATAACCTTTGCTTTGTGCAGAAGTATTTCGCGTTTACATCTCCGCTTTTCAGGTTTGATTCGAACTACCATTTTGTCGTGCCCGAGTTATCTGAAGAAACTGATTTCAAGCTCAACTTCAACAAGGCTATCGAGGAATACAAGGAGGCCCAATCCCTCGGCATTGAGACTCGCCCTGTAGTTTTGGGTCCAGTCTCCTTCCTTGCCCTTGGCAAGGCATCCAAGGATGCCAAGCCTGATTTCCAGCCTCTTTCTCTTTTGCCCAACCTCCTTCCCGTTTACAAGCAACTACTTGCCGACTTGAAGACAGCCGGTGCCAATTGGGTCCAGCTTGATGAGCCCATCTTGGTGCTTGATAAGGCGGCAAATTACGAGAAGGAGTACACCAGTGCATATGCGGAGCTTTCCCCCGTCGCGCCAAAAATTCTTCTCACTACTTATTTCGGACGCCTCGACTCTAACATTAATTTTGTGGCCAAGCTTCCGATTGCTGGCTTACATATCGACCTCGACCGTGCGCCGAGTCAACTCGATAAGGTTATCGCCGCCGTAAAACAGACCAGCATCGTCCTGTCACTGGGTCTCGTGTCCGGCCGCAATATCTGGAAGACGGATTTCAGGGCCGCAATCAGACTCGGTCAGAAGGCTGTTGATGCTCTAGGGCAGGACCGCATCATCGTGTCGACCTCGTCATCACTACTCCATATTCCTGTCAGTCTTGCATCTGAAAAGAAGCTCACTGCGGACCAGAAGGACTGGTTCTCGTTTGCTCGCGAGAAAGCTCAGGAGGTGGCGATCCTTGCGAAAGCGCTGTCTGGCTCGCAAGATGCGGCGGTCTCCTCAGCAGTCAAAGCCAATGAAGAATCCATTGCGAAACGCCGTGAATTCGAGCATACTTCTGATGATGCAGTTCGCAAGCGGGTCGCTGCAATCACCCCCGATATGCTTGAACGCAAGAACCCTTTCGCTGTTCGCAAGGAGGTCCAGAAGAAATACATCAGTCTCCCCAAGTTCCCTACTACCACCATTGGTTCATTCCCGCAGACCAAGGAAATTCGCGCTGCTCGTGCCAAGTTCACCAAGGGTGAAATCACGGAGGCACAATACGAGGAATTCCTCAAGAAGGAGATAGAGAGTGTTGTCCGCTTCCAGGAAACAGTTGGCCTCGATCTTCTCGTTCATGGAGAGCCGGAGCGCAACGACATGGTTCAATACTTTGGCGAGCAGCTCAATGGTTTTGTCTTCACACAGAATGGATGGGTACAGAGTTACGGATCTCGCTACGTTCGCCCACCCATCGTCGTATCGGATGTCTCGCGCCCCGGCCCGATGACCGTCAAGTGGAGCAGCTACGCCCAGAGTGTAACTAAATACCCCATGAAGGGTATGCTCACCGGCCCTGTTACGATTCTCAATTGGTCTTTCCCTCGCGCGGACGTTTCGCGTGAGCTACAGTCGAAGCAACTCGCACTGGCGCTCCGTGATGAGGTCATTGACCTCGAAAAAGCAGGAATTAAGGCCGTGCAGGTGGATGAACCGGCCATTCGTGAAGGTTTACCACTCCGACGTGTAGACTGGGACGCCTACCTCCGATGGGCTGTTGACTCGTTCAAATTGGCCACTGCGGGTGTGAGCGATGCCTTACAGACTCACTCACACTTCTGCTACTCCGACTTTGATGACATCTTCCCATCGATCCAACGATTGGATGCGGATGTCATCTCCATTGAAGCCTCGAAGAGCGACATGAAGTTGCTCAATACATTCAAGCATTACGGGTATTCGAATAACATTGGGCCTGGCGTATACGACATCCATTCTCCGCGTGTCCCGGGTGATCAGGAGATCCGGGATCGTGTGAAGGCGATGCTTGAGATCCTCCCGGACTCACTCCTTTTCATCAACCCGGTGCGTTATTGCTCCCCTGGTCACTGTACTGTTGGTTTGACGTCCTCTTAGGATTGTGGACTCAAGACCCGTGACTGGAAGGAGACCGAGGCTTCTCTGAAAAACGTCGTCTCCGCAGCGCGCTGGGCTCGTCAACAGTACGCGTGAACGTTGGTCTCCCTACGCTTCAACAGCATTCAATTGGTGGTACGCATGCCGCCAGTTATAGCGTCAGAATGCTTCAATTCTACTTAGCCGTAGAGTTGTAGCGAGACATTATGCAGTTTTCAGGTTTCTACTGGAAGCGGAAGTGAGCAAAGAGGTGTGGAGACTCGTAGTAGACAACATCAACCATGTACATTCATCTGTACGGATTTCAACAATCCAACTAGTCAAGCTATCCATCCAATAAATCTGTATTAGGGCATTTATATTTATATCATGATCGTACAAAAATCACGAATGGGGATAACGTCAACGTCCATCCGTGCAAAAAAGGCAAAGAAAAGCAGAGCCAGAAATGACCCATCCTCTAAGAGAAGGGAAGAGAGTAACATTCGTTACAACACCGGAAATAAAAATGAAAAAAGACATGAATTGATTTCATTCACTTCAATCGTCAGTGCAGTCAAAAAATCGTGGGATCAGCTATGAATGGGAACGACCATCTCTTCTTCAATCCTAATGCCGGGTGCACGGACTGGTGAGTCGATAGAATCATGGCGATTCCCAGTCCCGTTTGCGGCTCCACGATAGTGCTCGACACCTTTTTCGTCCTGCGGACTGTGGCTCTTAGCAGACCCCCGTTCTTTGTTTCCTCCGCCGTAGCGACTGATAGCCCCTTGCAGCCTCGCCATTACGCCGTCGGGGTTGACATGCTCCAAGTTATCCATCTCGAGCGCGAGGCGCAGGCGCTCTTCGACACGCTCGGTGCGCTTTGTCTTTTTGCCGCCGCGCCAGATGAAGATACCAGAAAGGATACCGCAGGCAAAGGCTAACGGTAGGAACAGGCCCGTCGTCCATGCCGGGCGTTCGAAGCGGTTCATCGACCACATACAGGCGGCAAGCCCACACTGCGTGATCTGTGAGTATCGGCAAGAAAAACTCAATTTATTCTGTCGAACCTGGAAAACGGAGTTTCCGTCATTCAGTATGCAGATCCACAGTGCAATACTGGACAAAAGAATATGAGCGGCGCTCTGTTATAAACTGTGAGACAAACGTTATTGGGAACGCCTAATAATCAATGTCAGAGAAGTGAATATGATTGCGGGTGTAAAATTAATCACTCTATGTGTTTCTGTTCCGTGGGGACGATACCATGTTTGTGACTTCATAAACTTCTTTTGTTCTGAGGATTGAAGGTGAGAAAAACTACAAAATCGAGGAGCGAAAGGTCTCACGATGATGCAACTCATACTGTTGTTTGTCGGTCAGAACATGCACGTAGTTTGGATCGAATATGGGATCCGGTAGGTCGTCGTTATCATATAATTCAGGAAGCCCCACTTTTCTGCGGAGTTTTCGAGTCCGGCGTTTGTAATACCAGATCCTGGTCATCCCTATGACCCAATTAGCCGAAAAAGGAGAAGCCAATGAAACAAGTACGGACGATACGTGTCGACGACACGCCATGGGATGAGGCCAATCCCAGTGAGACAAAACAGGCCTATTAAGGTTAGGGTACCTGGTGGTCCGAGAACGATAGCAAAACACACCGTTCAAGATCTGCTCACAAATTTCCACCCAGAAATCTTGAGTATTCTGGTTATTTAGATTGATCCATTTAGCCAGGAAGAGAACAAGCGCAGAACCCCAAAACACTAGGGTGTGACATATAAGCAAGACAAAGCGACACTGCACAAAGTCACTTTACCGACGAGGAACCCATAGATGCCGAAGAGAATCTGCGGAGCGAACGCAAGCTGTGAGCTATGAATAGTACAGCCATACAGAGGACAACTGACGCCCAAGGCTTAATAAGGATCGGATCAGTGCGGGTCAAACGCATCAGTTGCACGCCCCACTCACGAGTTTTCAGGAAGGCCCACACGCCTTTCATCACACGCCTGAATTTATTTTTGCGCTTAAGGACGTCATGGACATGTCGGTCGAGCTCGTCCGTGCTAGCCGTTTGAACTGAGGCACCTTCTATGTCTGACTCCCGCACAGTTCGTGGAAGAACAACAACCGGCTTGCGAGAATAGAAAGAGATAGGTGGGCTGAGGTGGAGAGAATATCAGTGGGGGCATTGAACTAGCGTGAGAATAAAAGAATAGTTACAGGAGAATAGCGTTCGCTGCGTTTGTAAGTGTCGCAACGGTAGCAACTTGGGGATCTGTAATAGGAGTGTTACTGAAACTGAAAAGGGAGTAAGATAGACGTGACGGCGAACCAATGACATCAAGGTGCTCGACAACATCATCGTCATGATGGCGCTCGTCATCCTCCATAACGCGATCCTCGTCGTCAGAGTCAGAATCCGAATCAGAGTCAGATTCGTGGCCAGTGCGACTGGGAGATGACGAAAGTGCGCTTCGAACTCGGCTGACCCTCTGCGCATGACCACGAAGCGGGGGAGGAACAATCACATCCGCAGAAGTGCCCTCGAATATCGTCTCCTGAGGAGGAAGGATGTTGGTCGCTCGACCGAAGGTGGGTGGGGGGGAGTTGGTCGGGTTCGAGTCTAGGTCGGTAGTGAAAGACCTGAAGCCGATTGAACTGCTTCGGACAAGACGATTGACCCTGCTCACGTCCCTCCGGACGGAGGGATAGTTCGACGACAGACGGCTAGGGTCGTGGGGAGGGAGAGGCGGAGATGCAGGATCTGCGGCGGCACTGCTCTCAGAGAGGGTCTGGCGACCTCTCTCGAGTCGGTCGTCGGTTAGTTGCTCAGAGTGATACCTGTCGTCGTCTTGGATGGAGGCGTATGCATGACGCCTCTTGACTCTGACTGAAGGGCCCATTGGGAAACCGAGCAGAGCGAGAACGAGATGCGGTCAGCAAAACGCGGAGACAAGGTATTTTTGTTTTGCCTGGCCCGATCTCTCCCGTTCCGCCCTCAGCTGAGGTCCGGAGCCGATTTCAAACCCGAAAAACAAAACGATGGTGCCATTCCGGGAACAGCCGGCTCGCCACCTGACGCCTGCTGTTTACTCATCCCTGTCCCTTATTAGTAATCGTTAGGCGCATACACCCATGCTCTTCTCTCAACTCGACCTTGACATCCGTCCTGGCTACGGCCTCGGCATTTTCAAACTAGGTCAGTGTTGCCCCTACATCTTCTTATCTCCCCAAATGCTCAACATCTTATCACTCTAGGCGCCTCTCTATGGACCGTTCTCGATCTCCTGCGGACCCATAAGCACACCTTCCCCCAAGTCGACGTTCAATATGACCCCGACTCATCAACCACTCCTGTAATTCTTCATATAAGACCCCATTTCGATCTCCTTTTCTCTGGGACGCATCAACGTCTCCACACCATTGCCGTCAGGCGACTGCGGGATCCCAACCCTCCCCTTACGCTAAGATACAAGGGTAATACACTCTCCTCCCCCGACAAGGATCTCCGTCGCGTCAACGTCAACTTGGCCTTTGGCCCAACCTATCCCGGCGAGGACTTGCGTTATCCCGGCGTGCGCTTTTGTTTCGACGAGGAGGGTCTTCGAGACAAAGCCAAGCAACACGAGGATCGTTCCCAGGAAGTCATCCGTCTCCTAATCACCCAAGTGGACCCTTCAGGTGGAGAAGTAGATGCTCTCAGTGAGGTTCCTGTGTCACCCATTATGTACGGTGAGCTCGCAGAGGCCATCGCAAAGGTTCGCTGAATATCTCTTCTGGCAGACCATGTTCGATATTAAATACTTCTAGGTACACGACGGTGTTGTCCTTCGTTTCTATCCAACAACATCCCCGCCTATCCATGTTCGTTTGGGCGTGACTACGGCACAGGATCTTTTGTCGGACTTGGGCCCTCCGCTACGCACTTTCTATAAGGAGGATGATCGTATGGCCATCCATGCGCGCAGCCACAGCGAAGACCAAAGTCCGGAGCCATCCTGTACGCCACCCCCTCGTTTCTTCCTACCACCTTACAGCTCAATGCCATCTGTCAGATTTTTACAACTATTTTCAGCATGGTATCGACTTCCTTCTCTCCGACCACACACATGTGGTGAAGAAGATTATTCTCCACACCAACGTCGTGAGTACTATCTTCCTTACATGTCCTTCATTACCTTATCCCTAGCGTAGCCGGGCACACCCCTTTTCCAGCGGTACAAACGATGTCCATGGCAGATCGAAGGTCGACCCGAGGATGACGAGGATGGTTTGTCTCAATAATCATCCTGTGATAGTCGTAAATCAGTTTATTTTTAACTAGACACTCCGCCACGGGTTAAATTCGACGAGAGAGTATGTATTTCTCGTCTTAGTTCCAACCGACCCGAGATTAATCATATTTTTTAAGGCGGATCGTATCAGCCACTTCCTCAATCCAGGTGAAACGCCCCCATCTATGCTTTATGACCGCACAGATGATGAAGAAATGTTGACTTTACCAAACTCGACGACAAGTGAGTACATTATACTCAGGCCTTTCTGGTCAATGAAATTTCGGATAGGATTGTTGGGCTTTGACGGCATTATCCTTGAGGCCACCCAGTCAGCACAAGTCGTCTCTGTAACATTGTTCTAGCTTTAGAACGAACCGTACTCTGCACGGGGCCAGCTAGTTCTGGGTCCTGATTAAACCGTCTTGAGAGAGAAATGGAAGCCATCAATTATTTTATTCTGAAATTCTGCTTTAACATGCTGTATAATAACCGACTTGACTATATGTTGGACCATCCCGTGGCCGAAGTCGTACCACAAGTCCTGATGGCTCTGGTGATGCAACTGTCACGTTCTCTCGTGTTTCACTAGGGTGGGGTGTGGAGTTTCTCCATCGGGACAATCCCTAGAACTGTGCACATTGCATACTCTCCGCTCTTACATGGGCCCCACATTGTCAGATCCATTTCCCCCTTAGGCCCCCATGAATGGCGTACTCCACCCCACTCCGCACGCTTTTGATCCCTATCATGGTATGTCAGCACCGCCAATGCACACCGTCATCGAGTCGGATGCAGTCACCGGCGATGCCTTACTGCCTGCCTTTTGGTTGCAAATTCGTTAATGGGCTATTACATTCAGCGCTCATAACTGAGACATTCTCTATACCTTCTGGTCTGCATATGATGACGACAGTTTGATCATGTAACGACTATTTCGGGAAAGGTCGCTGACATATTTATCAAAGGAGAAGCTATCGAGCCGAATGAAGGTATACTTGAAGTGAAAATGGTCGATGTAAGTTCTTTGCCATCCGGTGCTAGTTGAGATTGAACACATATTTAATCTATTGAATGAGCGCTCGTAGAAATCATTGGACAGTGAGAGATCGATGTACGATGACGTTCAAGTTGATGTCTTGCATCGGCATACTGTCTAATTCAAGTAGGTCTTTTCCTCTTTCTTTCTCGTTGCGTTAATCTTGAACGATGATGATTTTCGTTTCTTGTCCGGTTCCCACGCGGAAACGAGTTTCTTTCTTATCGTGAAGCGCTTGCAAGGAGAATGCTCGCTGATGGAATATACATAAAGGCGTTCCCCATCCAAAGGCCAGACAGCGTCTACCGCAGGGGGACCTCCCTTCCACGAGCTTTAACTCCCAAGTTTCACACAACGCCGGGTACGTTTTCTCGTGGGATGGAACACTGCAAAGCGAAGATCGAGAACGTTATTACACTTCGACGGCCCCGAGAAGCATACTCAATCAGACGGTTCAGATCACCACAAGCGTTGCCACGGGTGCAGTTAACAAGCCACCAGGCGGACCTGAGTCGGGCCTTCAACGCTTCAACACGTGAATGGGGATGGAATGGCTATTGATACGCCGCTGTGCATTTGCCGTACGCTGAAGGGCGTCATGACTCCTTTTCCGGCCGTGACAACATTTGCATCCGTAACTGACACAGAAAACATGCCTTTGAGCAGCGAGTCGTCCTTGCGTTCAAGCCGGACTCGAAACAAGAAGGCACAAGTTGAAATGCGGTTTTCATTTCACGCCAGGACATCTCAGTCGAGGTGGGCGCTTATAGGCGTGGTGGGCGGAATCGGCTGTGAACAAGTAGCGAACATCTCCTTTCTAGCCGGCAACATATTTTCTAGCCGTATACGTTCCAGCCGGCGACTGTTTGACTTCTTTGACTAGTCAACGTAGTCAACAACTCTATCATGGTCCGGGACTTTTCTACTGTACCGTGGCGATCTCGGCTCGAGTTACCGACGACGCTGGCAGCCCGGCAAGTGTCTGCTCCCCGAGCCCCTCACGCCGTCGCTTTCCGTCGAGGGCATGCCCTAGTTTTAAAAGTCGTTGGCACACGGCAATGCATCATCGTTCCCAACTCACTCAATCGCCTTCTCGCGCTCTGCGTTCCATTTCGGACATAAAGTATAGGCCCCTTCTCCGACCATGAGATTCTCCGCCGCTTTGGTCACTGCTCTGTTCCTTCTCGTCCTCGTCAACGCCGAGCATGGCTGTCCCACGGCAACGAGTGAAACCGGTACCTGTTCTCAGCCTTCGTCAGTGCCTACCAGCACTACTCCTGCAGCCCCAATGAGCAACTCGACCAAAATCAATGTTTGTGGTGTATTCTTTGTTCCGTCTGCCTTTGTTGACGTCCTTCCTTTCTCAGGTCCAGGTTGCCCCTGGTGGTCAATTCACGTACAGTCCTTCCAACTTCACCGCAGGTAATGGCACCGTCGTAACATTCTTTTTCCCCTGGTGCGAGTCCCCCACTATCATCTTCTTCGCAATGCTCAGGCCTATGCAGGGCGGGCGTTCATTCCGTCTCGCAAGGTTCGTTCGCGAATCCCTGTGTGTATTCGGCCACAACGGGTGCAAACCCTGTCGGATTCGATTCTGGTTTGCAAACCGGGAAACAGTACTCCATTACGATTGCAAATGATCAAGAACGTAAGCAAGACATTTGTTTTCCTAGTTGTCGTTGTTGTCGGTTGACCAATCCACGCAACAGCTATATGGTTCTTCTGCAAATTTGGCCGTCACTGTAGCCTTGGAATGGTCGGGTAAGTGGCTTCTCTTCCTCGTTGCGGTCTCATTTTGGATGTCGTTTTCACCGGCGAACGGTTTTACGCAGCGCGATCAATGCACCCACTACTGGAAATACCTTTGACGCGTACTTAGCAGCTGCAAAGGCCCTCGGCTCAGTTTCGAGCCAAACATCCGTATGTTAACGGTTCCCTTAGTTTCTCGGACTTCCAACGCTCATCATCTCTCGCAATTGCAATTATTGCCAGTTTACTGACATGATTACGGTGAGGAGTGGCGTGGCTCCCGCAGTGGCGACGGGTACACCTCTCCCGCAACGTCTGCAGACTGGGTCGTCGACCCATCTCGTTGCTAATAACTTCCTCGCGTTGCTGGTGGCAGTGTTTGGCATAACTTTGGCGTGAAAAAGAATGTCATCACGACGGGGCAAAGACCCTGGTGCTTCGTATGTCGGGTTAAGGGTTATCACAAGTATGGGTTAGGACAGGTTTGACTGTATTTATATCAGCTAGCTAAGATCTAAATTCATTTCTGGATATGAAGTCATCAGCAAGTGACAAATTCTTGGCTTGGGTAGGTAGCTTATGAAAATGTAGCCAAGGATAGAGAAAGTTTTGGTTCACACCATAAGATCACTGTCGATCTTATGGTTGTTTAAAGGATTGCTGCTGTGGGGAACCATTGAGAGATAGTGTGGTGGCCTTTGTCCCACTATAACACGTCTTGTAACTGTACTTATACATATCCAATAAAGCATCACAATGTCTGACATACCCATGCCCAGGCCTCGTGTCTACTGCTCCGCTTGTACAAAAATATCTGGCCACACCTCTCTCAGCTGCTGTAAGTCGTTGATCATGGGTATCCCGTCCTTGGGGGGCTGCTTCTTCTGATCTTGAGCCGTATGATTTCTACGCAGTGCCTCTTCAGCCTCATGCTTATGCTCTCGAAAGTGCACGGAGCGAATCCACCCAACGCGCTTCGCGCCTTCAATATTGCTGATGTTGTCATCGACGAAGAGACATTTGGTGGGATCCTGCACCCCTGCCTGGTCCATAGCCTGACCCACGCTGAGTCATTAAATTGGTATATGTACGGAGAATAAAGAGGCAGACCTTATGGTAGAATGCAGGCTCGGGCTTACAACTAAAATCTTCACTTTTCTCCTCATAATCACAAAATACAATGCCTTCGATTTGGTCGTGTAACTCCAGGATCCGCAATACGCGTTCTGCATGCTGTTAAATACACCGTCAGACCTACAAACAGCACTGATCTTCGTCATACAGGTCGGACGCACCGTCCGATACGCATTCGTCAAAGCCCATACACGGCATTTAGAACGGTCAATATCTTCTAACAGTTTCCGTATACGTGGATCAGGCGAAAGCATTTTTTCGAGCGGGAGCGATGCGTCACATTTCTCGTCAAAATCTAGAGGATCTAGAGGGGAAAAATCAACGCGTTTACGAGATAAAAGGCGCCAAATAGCACTACCTACGCCGTAATGGCGCCGAAGGCCACGTACGGCAAGGCCGTATTGGGTATAATATCGCAAATGTAGTTCGGATGCCTCCTCGTCGGAAAGACCGAGTGAAACGATGTAGGCTATAATCGTGTTTAGTTCAGCTCAGCTCTCAGAATGGTGGCCAACCAACCGTGAATCCGCACACACATTGCTTCTGCGATCTTGGAGTTCGAAGAATAGAGGGTATTGTCTATGTCAAAGAAAACGACGAGCTTATTATCTGTGATAGGCAGTTAATAAAGACGAAAGTACCACACATTTAACTCACCGTGGGTATGTTCTACTGTCATCTCTTCCCTTATTTTTGAGCTCGAATGGGAGTTCCAAGAGTCGAGCGTTGCCAGTGAGCCACGGCCATTGCCCGTCACGGTGTTTCTATGATTAGGATTAGATTCGGCTACCTCTTGTTATCACGTGCATGATATTCAGAAATTACCGATTCAGGAAAACCCCGGCACGTTCCGACAGAGGCCCAACTCTAAGCGACCAAGTACGAAACGACCCCGACAGCGACCTCAAGACATCCATATTGTGAGCAGACTTTCCTTATCTTTGACCTGGCATAGGGCTCTGGATGGAAAAGCCATCCTCTTTGCATGATCCTGGCGCTGTTCGATGGGTGTTTTCATGGTGGATGGATGGAGAGCATCGGCGATACACAACTATTGACAATTTCTCGCCTATTCTTATCCACTAACTCGCTTTGTTTTGCTACGCAGATGGCTCGAAAAGAACTCGTCCCTGGGATCGGCCGCCTCTCGCGATCGCAGGCATATGCACGGCGCCAGCTTTACAAGGGCAGGAAAACTGGTACTGCGCCCGCCAAACCGGAGACTGGGCCAACCAAGGAGGTCCAGGTGAAGGGTAGCAAAAATGGTGGAACCCGCCTCGTCCCTACATCCAAAGCGCCTCGCTTCTACCCCGCCGAGGACGTCCGCCAGCCAAAGAAATCTCGCAAGACCGCCAAACCCACAAAGCTGCGAGGCTCTATCACCCCGGGCACCGTGTTGATTCTTCTCGCTGGTCGGTTCCGAGGAAAGCGGGTCGTGTTTTTGAAGCAGCTGGAGAGTGGATTGTTACTTGTTACTGGCCCTTACAAAATCAATGGCGTACCTTTCCGTCGAGTTAACCAGGCGTATGCCATCGCGACCTCGACGAAGATCGACCTTGGTGACTTCAAAGTGCGTACGAAGTCGCATTCTTCATGGTTGGATGACTAATTCAGGATGGCCCCGTGCAGGCTGACGCGAAGCTTAACGATTCCTACTTTGCCAAGTCAGAAAAGAAGCACACACGATCGGCAGAGGACGAATTTTTCGCAGATGGCAAGCCCAAGGAGAGGGAGTCTTTCCCTGAGTCCAAGGCGGCGGATCAGCGGGAGGTTGATAAGGTGGTCCTTGCTGCGGTGAAGAAGACAGAATATCTTGCAAAGTATCTTAAGGCCAGCTGGGGGCTCTCGAAGGGTGAATACCCGCATCAGCTCGTCTTTTAGGCTGGGGTGATTATTCCCGGTATGGAGTAGACCTTACTCGCTGTTACTATTATGCGGAGATATGATTACTGCCGTACACCACACTTTTTATCCTTTTCGCAATCCTGTATCTGTTCCTCCAATTTGCAGTGCGTATCACCGAGACCTATGGTCGTTAAAAGATTGAGTCAGGCGCGAATGATGGAATGTCTGGTGGGTGAGTTGAAATTGCCAAATTCACACGCGATCATGCTTGTGCGCCAGCTCACAACATGGCGAACCCTCTCACCGGCGAGGGGCTGGGTTGGCATCCCAGGAAAGCGCCGATTCACCTCTGCTATCCAGGACGGGTTCTTGGACTTGGCAATAGCCCTCCCGTGGCCCACGTCCTTCCCGACATACTCGTCAACCATAATTTTGATTACTGTCATTTCTCGTCTTGCAGTCACCGTCCCATTCTCCGTTTGGGTGAGCGCCGTACAGCCACATTAGATTGGTTGAGAATCTTACATCTTGCAGGCTAAGAGAAGACAATGGCGAGCAGAGGAGATGGTCGTCCCCGCTCTGAGGGAGGGTAGGCCCCTCGTGGAACGCCAGGTCCTACATGAAATGCGCGTAGAACAGCCTCGCGGGACGAAGGAGGAGCTTCGAGGGATGTTCAGCGAGCGATTAAAAAAAGCTGTACGTTGTGTTTACAACCCTATTGCCCCCAAAGTCCTCACATTTATACCAATTCTTTCTACGGGGGGATAAGATGATCGCGCGACGCAACGAGCTTTTCGCCCGGCACCGCTGCCGACCCTGGCTGACGATGCTCATCCCGCCGCTGACGCAGATGCCCGTGTTCGTGGGCTCGTCCATGTTCCTCTCCCGGCTGTCTCAACCGCCAACCGCGTTCGACTCGGAAGCGTTCCTCACGCTCACCTCGCTCGCGCATCCCGACCCGACCGTGGCTCTGCCCATCGCGCTCGGCGTGATCACCCTCGCGAACGTCGAGTCGTCCCGCTGGTTCATCAGCGCGGCGGCGAAAGAGCGGGAGGAGGCGGAGCAGAAGCGCGTCGCGGAGCAGCGCGCGCAGGGTCGGGTCGTCTTGGAGCCGCGGAAGGTCGTGCAGTCTGGTCTTAGGCTCTTGTCCGTTGGGAGGATATTGATCAGCGCGGTCGTACCCGGTGTGCGTGCTCTTTCGCTGTCCTTTGTGTTTTTTTTTTGGTTTCTGATTGGCCCTTCCTCCCGATGCTGACCTTCCATGGGGTTGTCTACAGAGTGTGGTGCTTTACTGGGTCTCGTCGGCGACTTTCGGTCTCTTGCAAACCTGGATATTTGACTACTGGGAAAGACGAAGGTCCAACCTGCGTAAACTTGCCACCACATCGCCCCAGTCTGTTCCACCGCCTGGCTCCGCCGCCACTATAGATAGACCCCCCACTCGAACGCTGGCATCCGTGCTAAAGAAGAAGCGGAGATGACCTTCATGGCTTATAATGTCATTTTTGGTGTGGTGAGCACAGATCCTCTCCGTGGTTTCTGGTGATTATACAAGTGGTGGGAGGGAACCCTTTCGTGTCTCTTCGAGAGGCCGTGGTTTCCGGTGACGTTGTCTTGATCTAATATGAGCTCCATCTTTGAACGTTTGACGTATCATATTGTCAGACACGCGTAACTCACTGACGTCTGACTTGCAGGACATGCTTGTGTGCTCTTACGGACAAGGAAACATAGAATATATATATTCAAACTATCTTACATACATGACACTGAACTGACCGCATGACACCTTACTTTCCTGCACTAGTCCTGCACCTGGGTTCGAGGTATAGTACTGTACATAAGAAGGTCGGCGTGTTACGTAGTTGTGACTGAAGGCACACCTGGAGGTTTCACGAGTGGGGTGTCTCTGTCAAGCGGAGTAGTATCAGAGTAAATTATCCTTCATCGAAATCGAAACGTCTTTGAACAAGCTCTAAATCTACTGAAGTCCAGTTATGCACTAGATCACCGCGATGCAGCAGTTAAATGCGCCCAACGTTCGTGCCTCGCATTTTTCATTCCCCCTTCCCCTTCCCATCTCTAGATTCCACATACCTCCCTATTCCCATGTGCCAAGTAACGCGCGGGACGAGTAACGATAGACCAACTAGTACGGTCAACCAGATCACCACGCTCCACTCCGACACGTTCCACCGTGCGTCACCGAGAGCCCAGAGCGTGAGCGCGATGTGGAGTACGTCGCCAATGACGAGTGGCGTGAGCAACGCAGCGACGATTTTCTCCTGTAGCGCGGGCTGACCGGAGAGATGCCGGGTTGCCGCGCGAAGGAGGTAGAAGTTGATGAGGCCGAGAAGACCGCAGACGTGGGCGAGTTGCACGACCGTTACCCTCGTCGCGAGAGGCAACCGTTGCGGTGGCAAAATGTGGGAAGGCCACGGGGCCTGCATATTGTGGGTCTACAAAGGACCCGCGCCCGAAGAAAATAAATAAATAAAAGGCGTTTTCGAGAGGAGACATTGCCGAGGGCGATAAAATTACGTGCCTTTGTGGGGTCGAGGAGTGCGCCGATGAAGCCCAACAACGTCACGGTGGGCTCGTAAACGCCAAAAATAGCATAATAGACTGGAGGAAGGGCGGAGCGGGAGAGGGACATGATGTGTCTTTAGGTTGAGTTGGATATGATCCCAGGGCTCTTTTTAAGAGGACAGTGCGCCATAACCGTGTGAGCGTTTTGGGGCGTTGCTCGATGACGCACCGCCCTGTGAACGGATCTGGTGCTAGAACTAAAACAGATACATAAGCGCCATTCTTCAAGGGAGATACCGGGGACTGGGGATCACCGTGATAAGGTTGAGAGAGAGGATACCTTTTGTTGTGGGACCTCAGACTCCTGACATGAAATAATACAATTGGACCCGCTCCAATGAACGAAACGAACAATAACAATTGCCAGTGGCACCGACGTTTATGTAATCCAGTTGGAAAACTCCCAACCGGCCCTAAATCACGACCTTGTTTGTTCACGCGTTGGTGAATCTCAACACTCATGTCGGTCTATTCATAACCAAGGCAGCCGTTCACGCCCTCGACGAAGTGCTACCTAATGGCAAAGACCGAGAGTAATATTCTTTCAGAGGGACTTAATGCTTGTTTTCAGTCATTTCACTGATCTCAGAGCTTCGCTTCCTTCGAACAATGTTTTTCGACTTCAAACATGATGCGCACTTAAGCAGGATTGTATTGTATGGTACCCTCATCAACAACTACCGACTCGTATACAGTAACATATGGGATGACATCATTCTGGTGCCGATAGATTCTTTGATGCTAGATATTCTGAATGGGCCGTTCTGTGACGCACGACTTGCTTGTCCACATCTCGCCGCCATCGCGTGAGGGCAATCTACTCAATTCGTGTCAAGGTTGTATCCATTCGCGGGCGCACACAGACGTACCGCGCCAATAACGCCGAAAAGGAGGTCTTTGAGAACGTTTGACCCAAACGGCGAGGATCCACGGGTGTTTGTACGAAACACATCTCCGACGAATGTATCGGTGATGTGGAATTCGCCCTTTCGCACGCCTGCATATATGATTGTTTTCGGTCCCAGCGCTGGAAAAAGGGACTGTGGCACAGTACTGTACCTTCGTATAAGCCCTCTGCGGCATTCTCTGGAGTGACGCCCGAGTCGGACTCTTCTAATTTGAGGACCAGCTGGGGCTTGGTTTTATTTTCTTCCTCGTATCCAGGGGTGTACATTGTCACTGGCATATAAATTTGGACCTCGATGGAATAGAGCAACAGCTCTTGACGGAGGGTCTCGGCAAGACCTAAATATATCCCGGGCATCATCAACGTGAGATGAGATGTTCGTTTTTGCCCAAAACTCACCGCGAATGGCATGCTTTCCCGGAGAATACGACGAGTAGCCTATCATGCCGAAGTAGCCCAGAACGGAGGAAACGAAGACTATCTTTCCCTTGGTACGCGTACGCACCATCCGTCTGGTAGCTGCCTGGTGATCAGTGAGAGTCAGGGCTCAAGGTAAAACGGAGGCTTGAGTAGAACACGAACAATAGCAGAACAAGTCGCGACCCAGTAAGCATCATCCATACCCTTCCGCAGGGATTCCTCCGTCTGCTCCATAAAGAATCCCGGCGTTGATCTGCCAGCACACAAAAACACCGCATCGGGTGTTTGACCACCGTGCGGCACGCATGCAGCTTCGAGTGCGTCAGTTGCGGCTTGTTGTGTTCCCAAGGCGAACGAGTGCGCCTTCAGGATCTGATTAGGGTTGACTCGAGATGCCTGCGGAAGGATACACATGGGCATTCAACGCGAAATCTCTCCCTGGAAAAGGTGAGTTACCTCGAGCTGCTCTAGCGCCTTTCGGAGATTCTCCTCATTCCTTGCGACGATGGACACATCCGCACCTTTCTTTGTCAGAATGATGGCCAGAGCAAGGCCGAGGCCGCTTGAACCCCCAGTGACGTAGCAATGCTGGAATTTTCTTTGTCAGCAGTGATAAATAACGACATGAGGAAGCACGTACGCAACCGCTAGGATCCCAGCGAGAACGAGAGGAGAATGGCCAGATCATGACGAGAGCAGTCACGAGCAAAACTATGCCTGCGAGGATCAACATGTCCGTCGTCACTCAAAAAAATAAATTTAAGTACACGCCCCGCGAGCCAGGCGTTCGGAGACCTCCCGTCGGAGTTTCCGGGCAAACCTTGTCTCAGACCCTTTCGAAAAAGATTTGCTCAGAAAATGTCC
>Ga0137394_10000345_pt1 | contig 32208 bp, 32 predicted proteins | sample czobulk116metaG_FD_108278 | JGI IMG/M metagenome (GOLD analysis project Ga0137394, IMG submission 108278) | Vadose zone soil microbial communities from Angelo Coast Range Reserve, California, USA - czobulk1.16 metaG | ecosystem: Environmental > Terrestrial > Soil > Vadose zone | place: USA... | reverse complement strand
GCTGTCTCCCTTGTTCGCGTGGACGGCAAGGTGTCTGCCTCGGTCCTCGGGCCGATCCGGGCGATTCCTGCCATTACCGAGGCGAAGCTGTTGCATTTAGGCTAGATAAAATGTATTTGGTGTACCGTAGTTGGCATCCATCCGATTCTGCAAGTACTTCTTTACGCCTCAGTGGGACCGGGGGTACCCCCTCTTCTTTTGCGAAGAGTGCGGAACTATCTGGTTGCAAAAGAATTGCTGTTTGCTCTCGTGCAAAAAAATGCAAAAGGGTGCAAAAGAGCGCGTAAGTGCTTGATTCTAAATGGCTTAAATTGTAGGCTGGAGCGCATGTTGAGAAAGAGAGCGTAAGCAGTTGAAAAGAAACGTGCTAAACAAGAAAAGGAAGGCGAATCTAGTTCCGAGGAAACTACGATAGCGTAGGAACTACTCTCGGCGCAAACTTACCTACCCGTGATTATACCTGACATTATCTATGCGTCAAAGAAAAGGATGTCAAACCTCGTTAAAGATGTCCCTTTTTTTAAACCGATATGAATGTCGCCTCGGTGAAGTGGGAAATCTTAGCGCGGGGGCGACCCAAGCTGGCAAGTACTGGGCCTTGCGGTACGAAGCATGTGAAAAGGGCTGGATTAAATCGAAACAACTTGACTTGACATACTCGGGGAACTTGTTCTAAAAGCTACCTCAACGATAGATTCAGTCGAGTGGCGGGTGAGGTTGCCCGGGGTTAATTTACATTTCGCTAAGGGTCTTGAGCCAGCGGTGAGTTGGCACCACTTCTCAATTATCCGGCAACTTCCTTTAGGGTTTGATTCGATCATCAATCATGGTGCGCGAAAGGAACATTCTATGAGGTCGTCTTCCACGAAGCGCAATTTTTTGATTTGCTTTGCGATATTTCTGTTATCGGTCACGTGCGCCTGGGCGCAGACCGGCACCTCATCCATAGTCGGAACCATCACGGATCCGCAAGGTAAACCAGTACCGGCGGCAAAGGTTACGCTCATCAACGTTGCGACCAATGCCACGCGCAGCACGCAGTCCTCGGGGACCGGTGCGTACGTGTTTGACTTAATTACGCCTGGTGATTACCGCCTTGAGGTCGAGGCGAAGGGATTCAGCAAGACGATCCTGGACAACGTGCGAGCCCTGATCGGGAAACCAACCGAGACCAACGTGCAATTGACCCTCGGAGCGATGAGCCAAGTAGTTGAGGTGAGTATTAGCGCCCGCGACGTCCTCATTAACACCCAGGATGCTTCCCTCGGCAACGTGTTCGACTCGAATCAGATTTCTCAGCTTCCGCTGGAAGGGCGCAATCTGTCGGATTTACTCAGTCTGCAGCCCGGTACCACGCAGGAAGGCTACGTCACCGGGGCGCGTGCCGATCAATCGAACGTTACGCTGGACGGCGTGGATATCAACAACGCGCAAACCGGCAATGCCGGGATAGCCGCATCAGACAACACGCAAGTGATCGGCCAGTTTGGGGGCAGTATCACGTCGGGTCCGGTTCTGCGTCTCAACTCGGAGGCGGTCGAAGAGTTCCGTGTCACTACGGCGAACGGAAACGCGAACCAGGGCCGGTCAGCCGGTGCACAGATCAATCTGATCACCAAATCCGGCTCGAACAATTGGCATGGGGCGGCATTTGAATTTTACCGCGGTACACTCTTCGAGGCGAACGACTGGTTTAGCAACGCCTCGGGGACTCCGCGTACGCCGTTGGTTCGAAACACATTTGGCGGGGCGCTCGGCGGCCCGATCCTAAAGAACAAGCTGTTCTTTTTCTACAGTTATGAAGGCCGTCGAGACGCCACATCGACGGGTAAGACCAGAATTGTTCCTTTGGCCAGTTTAGGGAAAGGAATCATTAACTATACGTATTGCACAGATTTGACCTGCAACACGACAGCGTCAGCTTTGCTCAACCTGACGCAGAATCAGCAGGCGTATCAAGATACTGGCATCAACCCGGCCGCGCTGGCTGCACTGACTGCCGCCGCTACGAAGTATCCAGCGAACGATACAACGGTAGGAGATCAGTTGAATACGAGTGGCTTCCGCTTCAACGCTCCCACGCCCGTGAGACTAAACTCGAGCATCGCGCGGTTTGACTATACCTTGAATAGCAAGCAAAGCCTTTTCGTCCGGCTGAATTACATAAATGATACACAGATAAGTGCGCAGTACCTCCCCGATACACCTTCGCCGGAGGTGTGGAGCCATCCGCGGGGATTGGCTGTCGGCCACACCTGGGCAATCGGAAACAATTGGGTGAACAACTTACGGTACGGCTTAACACGCCAGTCATTCACGGACGGGGGGGACAGCAACGGGAACGATATAAGTTTTCGCTTCGTCTTCCAACCCAATAGCCAAACCCATACGCTCACCCGTGTGACGCCTGTCCACAACATCACGGATGATGTTTCGTGGATCCATGGAAAGCACACCATCCAGTTTGGAGGCAATGTTCGCTTGATTAGTAACAGCCGCGTAGACTTTGCGAATGCTTTTGACAACGCGGTCACCAACCCTTCGTTTTATCTGGGTGCCGGCGACCATGTTTCAAACCAGTTCCAAAGCTTCTTGACCGCAAACCATCTGTCTGGCGACGATAGGCCTTGTAAGGATAAGAATGGGGTGACTATTAATCCCCCGCCGTGCGACCAGTCGCTGAACTCCATCGCGGAGGTGCAAAATGCGGCCACGGCCATTATCGGGCGGCTCTCGCAATATACGGCCGACTTCACCTTCAACAAGGATGGTAGTTTGTTGAAACCTGGGGTGCCCACTACCCGGGACTTTGCCACCCAAGCGTACGAGGAATACCTTCAGGACTCCTGGAAGATTCGTCCGCACCTCACCCTTACATTGGGACTTCGTTATGGCCTGGAGCGGCCCGTGTACGAAACGCATGGATTTGAAGTGCAGCCCTCGGTGCCCCTTGGAACATATTTTCAGGAGCGCCTCGCCGCAGCGGCTCAAGGTCAAAACTTCAGCGACCCGATCGTCATCAATCGTTCCGGCCCAGTCAATGGCGGAAAGCCAATGTACAACTGGGACAAGAACAACTTCCAGCCGCGCATCGCAGTGGCCTGGTCTCCAAACTATTCCCAGGGGCTCATGCACTCCTTATTCGGCGATAGCGGGAAGTCCGTGCTTCGTGGCGGCTTCGCCATTACGAACGACTATTATGGCCAAGCCCTGGCCGTGGACTGGGATTTGAACAACACGCTCGGTTTCACGTCGAATTACACGACGCCAGCGAACACCTACGATACGGTTGGAGGCAGCACGTCACCTTTAGCACCATTGTTTACTGGTTTTAATCAAGACGTTCATTCGCTCCCAAAAGTCGTTGTGCCAGGCAGTCTGAAGTTCCCACTGTCCCAGCCGCTCGACGAGGGAGAGCGCATCGAGACGGGTGTGGATTCGAATCTGCACGCGCCGACTGAATACGTTTGGAATCTGACCTACGAGCACCAAATGCGCGCCGGGACCACACTTTCCGTCTCCTACGTCGGGCGGATGGCACGCAGTCTGCTGGCTCGCCGGGACGCCATGACCTTCAACGACATTCGCGATCCGAAGAGCGGGATGGACTGGTACACGGCCGCAACGATGCTGGAGAAGCAGCGTCAGCAGGGACTAGATACCAGCCAAATTGCCTCTATTCCGTTCTTTGAAAATCTTTTCCCTGCAGGACTGGCGTCAATCATGAACAACACTTTTGGTTTGGATCCCGTTTGCAGCGCCTCAGACCCTAACCCAGGTTTCAATCCAGCCTGGTCGAACACGCAACTGTTCTATGCCATGCAAACCCGAACACCCTCGAACCCGTGTGCTTTCTTTTCGGGCAATGACTGGACGGATACGCAGGCTTTTATCGATCAAGTGGGAGCAGGAACGTTTAACTGTCCTGCGACGCCCTGCCCACTCCCCTTTACCCCCGTCTTTCCGACCCGGTTCATGCAACCACAATACGGAGCGCTATCCGCGTGGAGCACGATTGGGAATTCCAACTACCATGCTCTGACGGTTTCGCTGCGACAGCGTCTCAGCAGTTTGACCATGGACGTCAATTACAGCTATTCCCACTCGTTAGATGACTCTTCGGGATTGCAATCGGACTTTGGCTTTGGCAGTCAAAATAACAATGGGCCGTTTATTGAAAATCCAATTCGCCAGCGCAGCAACTACGGCAACTCCGACTTCGACATCCGGCACCTCATCAATGCCTCTGCCGTGTGGCAGATGCCGTTTGGCAAGGGCAGAGTGTTGATGAACACCGATAATCCCGCCCTGCAGGCGGTCTTTGGAGGATGGCAACTCGCTGGCATCTTCCGCTGGAACACCGGACTGCCAGTAGGCTCGCCATCCGACGACGCCCGCTGGGCAACCAACTGGAATGTCCAAGCCAATGTAACTCCCCTAGTCCCGATCAGCACTTGCCCGACCCGTATTGGAACCCCAGCCCCCGTGGGTACTGGTGCACCAAAACTCTTCGGCGGCAGCGGTTGTGATATCAAGGCGATTTACCAGAATTTCCGCAACGCTTACCCTGGTGAAACCGGCCCACGGAATTACATTCGCCTCCCGGGATACGCGAACGTGGATCTTGGGCTGGCGAAGACCTTCAACATGCCGTGGAGCGAGAAGCATCAGCTACAGTTGCGCTGGGATGTGTTCAACGTCGCCAACCATCAGAGTTTTGGCTTGATTGATGGGAGCCGGACCGGTTTCGGTGTAGCTCGTGATCCTGCCTTGCGCGGGCTGAACCCCCCGGACAACTGGTCAAACTTCACTCAGATCCAGGGCCAGCCCCGAGTGATGCAGATCGGCGCGCGGTATTCGTTCTAGGCCGCCAAGCTATCGTCTTCAACCCGCCGCCGGGGGGCATCAACCTTCCGGCGGCGGTATGTTTCTCGGTCGAGTGACGGCATGGATGATTGAGTAGCGGCGGGAACTCTCCGCTGGGGTCGGGCGGATAGAGCGAGGCGTGGTGTCGGGTCCTGGTTGAAAACTTCACTGGTGTAGCCGGTGACCGTGGAGCTATGTTAATCTGGTAGTCTCGCTTGGGCAGGACGTATGCGTCCGAGCATATCGGTCGGGGCGTAGCGCAGCCTGGCTAGCGCGCCTGGTTCGGGACCAGGAGGTCGATGGTTCAAATCCATTCGCCCCGACCATTTTAATCCCTTAACCCTCAACACGTTTAGGCTACTTTTGCTTCTGCAATGCTCACCACATTTAATGGACCCAATTGACCAATTGAAAAGCCCAAACCGATTCGCTCGGCCCAAAGCTGACGGTACGGCTCGTCTTCTTTGAGTTTCGAGTACAAGTCTCCGACCTCTTCATCCGCGTGCCCCATCCAGAAATGTTCGAGGTCTTTTGGAACCCCATTCTTTCTGAGCCACGTCAAACGAAAACGTCGAAAGGCGTGCAATCCGATTTTCTTCGTGCCGTGCAAAGCTCGCAGGACGTTGCGGTGTTGGAGTGGCCGCCCCTTCGCCGTAGCGAAGAGGTAGCCCTGCTTTCCTGCGATGAATGGCCATAGCACTTGAGCAAGTGCCTCCGGCACATCCACCGCCCGAATCGCATTCGCGGTCTTTGGTAGCTGTTCTTGTCCCCGCCAGATACTCCGCTCAATACGAATGATGCGGCAATCTGACGAGAGATCAGAAACTTTCAAACCCAAAGCCTCGCCGATACGGAGCCCAGTCCCGGCTAGGAGTGCAAAGAGCACTCGCATGCGTTCCTTGGCACCAGCCAGAATTTCTACCAGTTCCGTTTCGGTCACGGTCGGACGGTGTTGCTTTGCTCGTTCCACGATTGGAAGCCCGATGAAATCGTGATTCCATTTGCGGGGATACGTCTGCTCGCCTGTGTTCTGGTCTACTGCGGACGCGACCACAAGTTTCACGACCTGCACGTAGTTACAAATCGTTTTGGGAGCGCGACCTGCCGTAATCATCTTGCCGACCAGTTCACGGAGCACGCCGTTGGAAACATCCGAAAGCAGCTTGTCGCCAATGTTCGGGAGAATCCAAGCGTTTAGTGCATCGTTCCAGCCGGAAATAGTTGCGGGCTTCACAGGTCTACGCCTACGGCGAGCGAGTTCGTCAATCCAGCGTTCCGACTGCTCGCGGAACGTCGTCGCTGGAGCCGTGTTAGCAGCAAATGATTGTTTGGAGTTGATGCCTTCCCGTTCGAGAAACTCACGGAGCTTTTGGCGTGCAATAGACTTCGTTGCACACGGTCCAAGAGCGACCAGTTTCCGTTCTCTTTCTCCACCCGGGATGTCCTGCCAATACTTTCCATATGTTGGTGCCTGCTTGCCCCAGATTTTGCAATTCTGGAACACGCAGCCTTGCTGCCCACTTCGGCGTGACAATGACGGTCCTCGTTTCCGCCTTGTGGGAGTCGCGACCGGAGGGTATACCGCCGGGCTCGCGGGTTCAATGCTTTCGATTTGTTGGGGCACGGAGACACGAATCCTGTTGCTGATTCGGGTCCGCCAAGCGTTTGCTAGGTGGGATTGCCGTTGGTAGCCTTACCGCGAGGATTGCTGAGCGTTCTGCGGCCCCGGTAGGTGGGTTCCGCTGCTCCCTCAATGATCAAAGTATAAAGTCCCTCGTCAGCGTCTTCAAGACTTTACTGATTCGCGAGAGCAAGATTTTCATAAAAAGTGTCGCGACAGTCGCGACGATATACTAGGAGCATGGAACAACAAGGGACATTTTTCAGCACCAAAGAACTAGAAAAGATGTTCGTGGTCGCATTCGACGACTGGCTGGACTACGGGGTCAGGTTAAAACGCACCGAGGGCAAAGGGGACTGGTTCAAAAGCCAGCATAGCTGGGCCATTGGTGACTGGCTGCTGGCCGGGAAGAAGGAGTGGGGTATAGCCAAGACCAGACCCGAGGCCGAGCGTATATGGAAAAAGCCGTGGAGCACCTTAAAGAACATCATGGGCACAGCCAAGGACTTCCCAAAGTCGCGACGTCGCGACTTTTTGTATTTCAACCATCACTATGTATTGCGGAAGTATTCCGAGGCGGTGCAGGAAGAATGGCTAAACCGTTGTATCAAAGAGAGATGGACTATCAATAGCCTAAAAAAAGCTATGAGCGGCGAGAAGTTCGTTCCAAGAGCCAAACGAGAAGCGGCAGAGCGGTTAGCGGACTGGGAAGCAACGCGGAAAGGTGAGTTTCCACTCCTTATCACGCCCATAAACATCACCATTCCTCCTGACAGCTCGGCGATTCTGCAATACCTGTTTCAAACGGAAAAGGAGACCCACGGCCAAAAGAAGGTAGAAGACCTCATTTCTTGGCTGGCGACCAAGGGCATGCAGCAGTTGGGCTGGGAGTCTAGGGTCAAGGAATTCATGGTGCGCCGGAAAGCACAAGGCAAAGCCCATCGGGAAGAATCAGCCCGAAGCCATACAGCTTGGAAAGCTAAGATGGATGCACAGAAGAAGTTTTCAGACGGTTTGCCGAAAGGCCTCAACCACAGTGAATACATAAGCCGGTTGCGTGATTGGGAGGCCGCTTGGGAGAAAAGCCGTAGCGGTAGCTCAAATCAGACCTGAAATCATCAGTTGAACACCGCCCGCGAGTTGGTAAACTGTGTTTGTTCGTGATGGTCACGAGCAGTTCGCGCAAATAACCGGAGGAAGGACTGCGCGAATCATGCGGCTGGCGACGCCGCGTTAACCCTAACGTCGCAACTCCCAAACCAAATTTGAAACCGCAGCCCCTTTGAGGGCTTTGTGTGTGCGAGGGGAGGCGTGCAGGCAGTTGAGCCCCTCACAGAGTTTGTAGGTATTTGGAGCGAGTGCTAGCTCCTGAAACATAAAGCACCCGATGGTCTGGCAGCCGTCGCGAAATGGGAAAGTAGCAAAGGCGGAATGCAACGGCATCGGTAGGGTGACCATTCACGGTCCGTGTCCAATAGGAACCCGACACCAAGCCGGATTTGACTCGTCGCCGCGAGTCAATGCAGTCCATCAACGCTACCTAATGCGGCGCGTCTTATTGTTTCCGGTGAGTAGCTCCTACTCTCCAGTTGAAACTGAGGCGCGCCGTATCCCAACTATAGGAGCGTATGTCCACATGGAAGCAAGCATTCCCCGAACATAAACCCCTGAAATGCGGCCACTACTGGCACTTCTGTAAGAGCGGCCAGTACTTGGCTATCTACGATTTCATCGGCTCGCTCACGCTTGGCGGTCAGCGGCATTTCTTTGCGACGACCACGAAGGTCGCTGCCTTCTTCAAGTTCAATCCCGAAAACACACGCCGAGTCATCGCTAACCTGAAGAAAAAAGGTTGGCTCGAACAGCGCACGGACGGCAAGTGGTACTACGTCTCTCACGATGAGCGCGCCAAGAAGTTTCCCCATGAATGCAAAGAACGCCCGCTTCTTGAGTGGCAGGTTGAAACTGACCCGCTGGTCGGACAGCTCTACGCTTTGAGCGGCGGCAAGCTCCGGGTCTACCCAAACATAATCACCTCATTGCGTAAGCTCTGCTCCGACGACACACGGATACTTGACCTGTTCCAACAGGCACTCGCGCATGCTGAAAAGAAGCGCGCTGCTGGCTCGCATGACAACACATCACCTAGAGCCTGCTTGTACCGTGTGCGACTGTTTCTTGTGGGCCTCAAAGAAAAGGGCATGAAGGACACGGGCGAACTCAAACTCAACGACGAATGAAAGCAAGAGTTTACGGTAGAAAATCCTGTGTACAGGCAGGTGGGCAATCCTGTGTACAGACAGGGTTGAATCCTGTGTACAGGCAGGTTGCACCCTGTCTGTACACAGTACATAGGTTTTGAAGTAGGGTTTGAGAGCTTTAGATAGGTGAGTATTTGATACCGGCCAAAAACGGCCGTACCGCGTATATCTCGCCATTAAAACCTTTCAAGAAAACCCGCGACCAAGGGATGTGAATAGGGCGACTTCAAATCAGGCACGAGCCCGCTACAGAGCTTGCATGCAATGCAAAGGGCCCGAACACTGTCACCCTAGTCGAAACCGAATGCGGCTCCGGGGCCGGGCTGCGGGCTGGCGTGGGTCGGCTTGGGGCTGGCGGCTTCAGGGCGATGGGTAACACCGTAAGGAGTAGACATGGACAGGCGGCACAAGAGGACGATGGCATTACCCGGTGGGGTGAACTGGGCGGACATCGAGTTTGAATGGGAGCTGCCTCAGCCCGCACGGCCCAAGAAGAAGCCAGCGGCTGTGAAGCAGGTTGCGAAGCCCGCGAAGAAAACTGTTGAACCTGCGAAAGTCGTTCCCGTCTCGCCCGAGAAGAAAGCGCTCCGCGAGCGTAAGTCACGCAATCGTCACCGCAAGATACAGCGATTCAAAGCGGCTCGCCGTAAAAGGCAGGAGAAGAAGTTTGCGAGGCACCTCAAAGAGATAGCTCGGATAGTTGCCTTCGACCTGCTCGAGATTCGGGCTGAATCGTTCGAAGAAAACGAGCGGAAATGGCGTGAACAGCAGCAGCGTGAGGCAAAGGCATACGCCGAGAAGTTCTCGGCTGCGTTCCGCGAAGCTGTTCAGAAAGAAGCGGCAGAGAAAACAGCCGCATGAGAAACCGTGAACGTCGATTGGGAAATCCGGTTCCCCGCTATCACGGCTTATTGTCATGGCTGCCGTACGAGTTTCCATGTTGAGAGCCCATCGATAACGACGCACATCCGCCATTGCGGCTTGAGAACTCGATTGCCAGAGAAAATCTATGAGAGTTGGTGCGAAGTCAAAGAGCTGCTGGCGGGTAAGGCCAAAGGCAAAGGAAAGGTGTTCCCCAGCGCCACACCGGGTGAACCGCCTACCGCGGGCGATGGGAAGCCCTCAAACGCCAGAACGCCAAGCGGACTGAATTTCGACGTCAAGTACTTCTAAGGGAGAACTCTCGTGTCACTCAGCTCACATGCATTGAAATCTAAACCCCTCTTCATCGCCAGCGGTCCCTACGACATACCGTTTTCAGAAATGCCGCGGGGCTTCCTGCTTCGCATCGTCGTTCCGGTTGATACTACGCCGACCGAGCTGTCCGCTTTCTTGGTGGCGAACAACATCCCAGTCGAGCCGGAGCGGATAAGCATGCGGGACATGCGAAATCACCGCTCAGCAGCAATCTCCCTACCGTACGAAGTCATCGCCCATTGGATAACGTGGTCGCTCAGCGAAACTCCTTTTCGTGGTATGCAGTTGCTTGAGGCCACAACCTTCGTTCGCATGGCGAAGGAGTAACACTTTTCAGTGAAACTAAGAGTGGTAATGGTCATAGCCGCTTAACCGAAGAACGAGAGCTTCGGAACCTCCTGACCGTCCTTGAGAGAGTCAGGCTGCCGTCAAGAACAGCTTGGCTCTCTCTTCCTTCAAATTATCAGTTGAACGAGTGTTGCCGAATAGGTACAGTACGATATGGAGAAACTCTATGCATGAAAAATTGGTCTACAAGAACGCATACGTCACTTGGCTACGCCTCAACAAGCTGCAAGCCAGTGATGAGAACTGGGCGAAATTCAAGGACGGCCACTACGGGCGATTCGTGAAGTGCCCGGGCAACGTTCCCAAGACGCAACCGGACGGCACCTACGAGCCTTGCGGGCACTAGCAACTCGTCGTTGCTCCAAGAAAGCTACCTAATGCCTTGGAAACCACCAACAGCAAAATTACCTGAATGGAAGGGGACGCCGGTCGCTAAGAGTAATCGTGAGAGTTACAGCGATTCCATGCGTCCGCTCTACAAGACCGCTCGCTGGCTCAAGTTCGCCGCGATGGTAAAGAACTGCAACCCACAATGCCAGCGTCTCGATAATGGAGAGCAGTGTCACCAACCGAGCAAGGTAGTGCATCACTTGGTCTCACCAAAGGTCAGGCCAGAGCTATTCCTCGACTGGCAGTACGTGGTAGCGATATGCGCTGAGCATCACGAGACCAGCGAGGGTGAGAACCTAAACGCCCCACACACATACGCGATCACGCGAGGCATCTTGGGAGCCTCAGTAGACCCCAACGGTATCATCGCCAAGCTAGCAAACCCCTACTTAGCCAGCCTCCCACCTGCCGTCTCATACTCGAAATAGACATCAGAAACACACTCAAAGGCTATCGGAATAGCTCAATACCGGCTCGGTTTGGCGAGGTTTAGCCCAGTTTGTAGGCCAGTACCTCAGCGGGCTCACACACACACGAGTCGAGGCTCCTGTATCGAGGGCGCTGGTCGCATGGTCGAGAGCCAGCCCTCGAACTTCATGATACGAGAGCGGTTCTCGCCAGAATCGACTTGACCGGGGTAGGGGGGTCAAAACGATTTTGCAACAATCGCCAAGGACCGCCCGCTAGGTCAAGACACACCTCCGGGCTTTGTATGTCGTGGGAAAACTTATTTTTCCTTACCTAAAGCCTCCGGGAATACGACGAAAGCCGCCATTATCTTCGAGTAATCACGAAGAAAATGATTCACACAGAAGTCCCCGGTGGCCCCGCCCATGTCGTAACAGATTCGGGTCACAAGTCGGGACGAACTCCATCAAAAAGTTTCTACGTTCTTCACTCGCGTCCCGACAGATGCAGTGAATGGTCACGCCCCGTAAGCGGACCTTCGGCGGTAGGCGGTCTTAGAACGAACTTGGCCGTCCGTGGTGAGGCCGCCTACCGACCACAAACTTGGAGGGACACAATGAGCACTCTCGATACGCAATACATCGAACTCATGGCTGCCGCCGCAAGCGCCAAAGCCGCTGAGGAACAGGGTCACATCACCACCGGCGCTCTCCCGCAGTTCGGCATGAACTGGGGTCTGTTCCAGTACCAGTATGATGGCCGCCCGTACATCAAAGCATCCTGCTCCCATTGCAGACAGTTTTGGACTACCGGACAGCTCGAACTGACCATCGCCCATTGCGGCCAGGTTGACTCGATGCCCGAAGACCTGCGCGACCGCCTCGAAGCCTTGCAGATTAAGCTCGGCATCCGCGTTCAGTCCTTCGTCGAGAAAATTATCGGTGGGAGTTCCCCGGTGAAGCAAGCGGTTCCGGGACCGAGCCTTGCGAGTTTCTAAGCAGTAAAAACCCCAAACCCGAAAGAGGTACGCAGTGAGAACAGAAACAAGAATCATTCGAGGTGAAGTCCGGGCAGTCGGTATGGCTGGAAAGGCCATGCGTGTGTCGGGCATCGCCGCTCGATACAACAATCCCACCGTCGTTCAAAAAGATTCCAAGATGGCCTTCAAAGAAGTCCTCCTTCCCGGAGCCTTCCGCAAGGCGGTTTACGCGAAGCAGGACACCGCGTTCTTGATTAATCACGACCCGAACAGATTGCTTGGCCGCGTGTCCGCCGGAACCCTACGTCTCCAAGACACTTCCGAAGGGCTCAGTTTCGAGTGTGATTTCCCTGACACAGAAGCCGCCCGCGAAGCCTACGCCTCCATTCAACGTGGTGACATGCATGGCTGCTCGTTCGGGTTCGGTACGGAAGTCGGCGATGACAAATGGGCGATGGAGCGCGACGCTTCCGGTAAGGCCGTAGCCGTCCGCAAGATTCACAACGTCTCCTCACTTCAAGACGTTTCCGCCGTGACCTTCCCGGCTTACACGAATACGAGCGTGAACGCCCGCTCCCAAGAGTTTGAGAACCGCAGTTCAATCACAATCCCTGCGGGTCTCGTTGACATTGATGAAGAGGAAGATGGAATCGACAGCATCGAAGCTATTGCTCGTCGACGCCAGCTACTCAGCATCAGTTTGCTGTAAAAATCCCAAATCCCTGAAAGGAAACTACCATGATTGACAAGAAAGGACTCGCGGTGTTGTACGGTGAACTGACAACACTGTCGAACAAGGCAGGAAGACTCACGCCACAGGAAGAGCGACGTTCCGCTACGCTCCTGTCGCAAATTTCCATTCTGAAAACCGGAGAGGTCACACTGGCCGACCTGGAACTCGACGAAGTGAACGAAGCTTCTCGTCGCAATGGACTCCCTGAATTCAAGCGTCAGGACAACTCTGAGACACGCGCCAAGGCGGAAGCGTGGCAGATGCTCCTGAAACTCGCGAGTGAGAACCGTACCGCAAACGAAACTCAGGGCAGCATCATCGCCCGCATCGGAACCTATACCGGGCTTGGCCAGTTCGTCCCGACCGAGTTCGTGAAAGAGACCTACGCCGCAATGGCGGCTCACGATGCGTTCCTCGATGAGGACGCCGTGTCCATGATGAACTCCACCAATGGCCGCGTCACGGAAATCCCGACCTACGGTGACATCGAAAATGTCGCGCAGGTTGTGGGTGAATCCGCCGACACCTCAAGCTCTGAGGCCAACATCTCCGCTCCGGGTAAAGCCGACAGCGTTGTCTACTCCTACCGTTCGCCCCTCTGGCGTCTGCCCATTGAAGTCATGCAGGACGTTGAAGCGATGGGGAACGCCGTGAACCTGTTCAAAGCCTTCGCTGCGGACCGAATCGCCCGCGGTGCGGCCAAGGACTTGGTCAACGGAAACGGCTCCGGTAAACCACTCGGAATCGTACCCGCCCTTCTCGCCGCTGGCGTCACCCCGACGACCGCTCAAGGCTCCGCTGCAAACACGGGCCTCACGGAAGATGGAACGAACTCCATCGGCTCCAAGGACATCGCTGCTCTGTACCTGAGTGTCAACGAAGCGTACAGAAATAGTCCCAAGACCGCGTTCTTCATGAACGACACAACCCGCCTCTACCTGTCGCAAATTGTGACCAAGCAGGGTCTCCCGTTGATTGAGGTTCACGACGGCGTGGAAACCATGTTCAACAAACCCGTACGCATCAGCCCGTCCATGCAGTCCATCGGCGCGGGGAACATCCCCGTGTTGTTTGGCGACGGCAGCTACTGGCTGAGCCGCAACGTTGTGGATACCAGCGACGAATCGACGACCTACGTTCAACTCGTGAAGGAAGCCGCCGGCCTCATTGAAAAGGGCTTGGTCGGTCTCCGCATGTTCTGCCGTTGGGGTGGTTCGCTGCTCTACACCGACGCGAACTCGCCTGCTCCGTTCGGCCTGCTGCAGAACCACACGTAAAAGTTTCTCCCAAGAAGCGTTGAGAGCCGGGTCGGGTCCTGCGGACAGACTCGGCTCTTTCTGTGAATGGTGGTAACAGAAACCCGGCGATGTAGAGGACTCTCGCAATGAACTGGCAACCTCCCTCATTTGAACGTCACCAATTCGCAGGCAGACGCACAAGAGCTGTCCGCGCCATTTACAGACCGGACGGATGGGACACTACGGGAATTTCGTTCAATGACCTGCAAGTGTCTATGCATATTCATCGTCGCGAACGTGTACAGGAACGTCGCCTCCCTACTCCGCCGTGGGTCAACAACAATGAGGTGCTTCGCGAAGAGGTTCTGAAAGCCGTCGAGAAGCGATACTATATTGGTCCCGGCAACCGAGACCATGTTCCCGGTCAAACATCACAGGAACGCTTCGCCCGGATTCGACAGATTGAGCGAATGCATCTCAAGCGGTGGCTGGTAGTTCTCCAGAGATTGCGTGAGCGGTACAGAACAGAGCCTGAAGAAACTAGGCCGGAGGCGACACAGCTTCAGAACGTCGACACGCAATGCTGCTTGATGCAACGCGGTATCGTCGCCATCACCGCCGCAGTTGTTTATTTCTACTATCACTTGGGGTACAGCTCGGTTGAGGTCGCGCAAGAACTCCATCTCAAACCGCCTCACGTCCGTCAAATTCTGGCGCGTCTGCTTCACGCAGCGAGTGGGATTTCTCAGATAAACTGGGCCAAACCTCCCCGCTCCGGCCCCGACTTCGATTTGATGATGCAATGGCACCGTGAAGGTATGCCCCTGAACGAGCTCACGACGCGGCTGCGTCTGCTCGGTTATGACCCATTGAAAGTATCTACCGTCTACCGGGTGTTGGAGAACACCAAGCAAGCTCACTTCCAAAAACTGGTGGAGCAGGTCGCTGAGGCCGAATCGATTTTTGCGCGCATCCCGTTAAAGAAACCCCGGACCGCCGAACACCGCAAGAAATTAAGTGACAATCACAAGATTCGGTGGGCGAGTCCGGGGTTTCGGGACGCGACAGTTGACGCGATGCGGGCGGTGGGTAAGCGTAGGCCCTACAAACCCCGGACCGCCGAACACCGTGCAAAATTAAGCGCCGCCGTAGCGGCCAGCTATGCGACAGGTAAGCGGGGTCGTTCGGTCCCTCCCGAGATAGTTGCCAAGAGGAGTGTAGGACAGAAATCGCACTGGGCGACACTGACCCCGGAGCGGCGTGCCGAGAGAGCCGCCAGTATCAGAGCGGGATGGGCACGTCGGAAGGCGGCAGGTAAGGTCGCCAAACCTCAGAGCCCCGAAGCCCGCGCCAAACAACGCGAGTCACTGAAAGCGTCATGGGCGCGCGGGGCGTTCGCGAATAGAAAACCTCCTCGCAAGCGAAAGTTCGTTTGAGCTACTTGCTGACGGTCGGTTCGACCTTCAATCGCGGCCCGTGGACGGAACTATCCGTGCTTGCGGAAACTGCGGTGTCCACGCTTGCGGAAAAACTCGTCGAGCAGGCGCTCCAATTCGGCAGCATCCCTCTCGTTGAGCAGGTCGCCGGAAATGGAAAGCCAGGTTAGCTTGACTCGTCCGCTGGTCCCGACAACGAATGCTGCAAATTCTTTCTGGCTGAAGTAGGGCCTCACTCGTTTCCATCCTTTCCCTTACAAGTCCGACCCTACAAGCGCCCGGCGGGCGTTCAAGAGTACGAGAAGGAATACATACGGATGGACAGTTGTACAGGTCGCTATCGCGATTGGACTTTTGACGGAACGACTGCCCGGCTACAGGCCCTGTGGCCGCAGGCAATCTGCGCTGACTAGGTCTGCGTTTAGACCTTCGATTTTTGGCAATCCAGGTCCAACTATCTGTTGCTTTTTGAGTTCATTCGCAGCAAGAACCTGATTTAATTCCATCAACATAGTGAGCGGGTTGACACGCAATGACATCCCGTATGTTTTTCGTACCGCTTCATCGAGCGCAAACTGCAAATCCTTCAGCGGATGTTTTCCCGGCAACTCCAGAGTGCGATATAGCTCGCGGAGCGGCTGGCCGTGCTTCTCGACCATTGCTCGTCGTTCAGTTCGAAGCTTCTGAGCTGCTTGAGCGACGTCCTTGACGTCCTTCGCGCTCGGGTCTTGCGGCCAAGGGTAGCTATCAAAAACAGTGTTTGACGTGTATCTGGGGTCGGCCTTCATGGTGGAACAGCGGTTTTTGAACCATAGCCAATGAAAGGATGATTGCAGTATCCCAAAACTATAGTCGTCCGCGATTGGAAAGACTGTCAGCGCATCGTTGGGGTAGGTCTCCGGAGAAACAAACTCAAAAATAGGCCGCTTTGTGACCCGGCTGCAAACTATATAGCGCGGAAGTTTCTTGATAGCCGCAATCATTTCGGCTCGACCCCACGAAAGCTGCCACCAGCGCTTCAGGAAAACCTCATGGTGCTTATTTGGCTTCGCTCTCGGGTTTTCAGCCAAGAGTGCTTTGTTCTCTGCAGCTTCTTCGTCGGCGGCCAATTGGCGAACCGGGAGGACTCTCTTCTTAATCCTTTCGAAGGCAGGCCCGTATCCGCTAGCGGAAACAAGGTCGTGGCCACTGAAGTCAATTACAAATCGAGTTGGCAGAGAAGAGGTAGTCCCTAGCAAGTCGTCAGCAATCAGATAGGGGAAAATAACCTCTTTACACCGCGGCTCCTTCTTGACCATTTCCTTTGCTTCTTCTGGAGATAAGACAAACGCCTCATGGCCGTGCGTCTGCCCTTGAAAGCATGCCCCGCTGCTGGCGTTCGCGGCTAGAGGTTTAGCCTGCGTTATATCCACATCAAACGAGAGAGCGGTGTTAATTTTGTCTAGTTCAGCGACGCGCCATGGACTTGTCCTAAGGTCACCATCTTGAATCAAAAGTCGTTTCTTTCCTTCCTGCGGTCCTTTGACCCAGTTGACTATCGAGACATGGACCACGGCATCTCCTGACCATACTTGCGAGGAGACCGCCTCAGTAATGGTCCCACCATGTGCGGCTATGTAATCTAGGCTGCCTTCGCGGGAATAGTTTTGCCGAATCGTGTTTGTACCGACCAAACCAGCACGGTGACCGTCGGCAAGGTGGTCGTGAGTCCGTCGAAACCAATAGACGCAGTAATCTGCCAGACCGGGCACTTCGGGGTAGGTCTCGTGGAGCTTGGCAACATACGAGCGGCCAAATTCCTCTTGCATCTTATTCTTGGATTGGAACGGCGGGTTGCCGATGATGGCGTCCGCCTTAGGCCAATTGATGAATAGCGCGTCGTCGCAAATGAAATTGGCGTCCAAATTGTCGAGAGGCAGAGCCTCAGCGCCTGTGAGCTCGAGCATTTCCAACTGCTCAGCTTCGCGCATCTCCAGTGCTTCGTCGATGGCGAGCTTTTTTGCGATCATTAACGTAACTTTGGCAAGTTCGACTCCGAACGGGTCACGGTCTATTCCAAAGAATTGTTTTGGGCTGATTAGCGTTGTAGATTTGAACTCACGCTCCACATCGCGACGATTGAATTGAGCGCGTGCCTTTGCGAGAAGCAACATTTCTACCCGCACAAGTTCACGAAATGAAACGTAAAGGAAGTTCCCACTGCCACAAGCCGGGTCGAGTACTTGAAACTGCGTTAAGTCATTTCGGATTTGAGCCAATTCCTTAAGAGTGGTTGCCCGTTCTATCCTGTCGATGAATGGACGTACGACCGTGGGGTCGACTGCACGCATGATGTCTGCTTCTGAAGTGAAATGGGCACCTTTCTTATGGCGCTCTTCCTCACCCATACTGGATTGGAAAAGTGAGCCAAATATAGCCGGGTTGACTTTCGACCAGTCTTCTTTGGCCGCTTCGGAAAGCCTGTAGAGTTCGTACTCGCTCAGTTCACACGGGTCAACCGTTCCGTATAGGCCCCCGTTGAAGTACCGCACACCCTTGTAGAGACCTGCAGGCGACGGGACCTCGGAATTCATCTGCTTGAAGAGACCACCGAGCATGTCATAGGTGCTCCGCTTTCCCTCTATACAATCGGCAATCAATCGGGTCATAAGGCTGGCGGGTAACAGGTCAATGTCTTCCGCGAAAAGAGCCACCACACACTGGAGCATGAATCTTTGGGCTTTTTCCTTTGCCTCTTTGCGCTTTACGAGGGATTTGAAAATGTCACCTATTTTTTCGGCGGTGTTCCTGGTGACAGCGACTAAATCATTTCCGAATATAGGCTTAGGAGAATCTGGGAAGAGAAAGTTAAGTGCGGTGAATCTCTTGTGCAAATCCTCAATCCGCACCAAGTCCATTGGTTGGTCAACCTGGTTTTCAAAGTCGTATATCCAAAATGAATCGAAGTTGCACAGCACAACGTACCTCGGGCGGTGCGGTGCAGAATGCACCCAGTAATCGAGGGCCTGTTTGTAGTGGAGGGCTAGCTTTGAACCTCTCTTCTTCATTTCGATAAGGACGTGGTCTTGCCAGAGAAGGTCCACGAATTTGGTCGGGTCACCCTTGCGCTTGATTCTGTATTCGAGGGTGGCTCCGGCTTCCTTGTACCCCTTGTGGCCAAAAGCTTGAAATAGGCGGTCACAAAAGACTTGCGCCTCTCCCTTTTCGTCGCCCTTCAAGAGACCAGCGTAAGTGACAAATTGTTTTATTGAATCGAGAGTTTCCGACATAGGCAAACCACATCTTACAGGTAATGCGGGAGGTGCAATCGAACAGACTGTTTCGCTCTATAGAAATTAGTTAACAGAACAGGAAGCAAAAAGGGCGAATTCGGTGGAAAATGACACGTGCAGCAAGACTTACGCGCCGAAGATAGTCCATTACGCGCAGTCCACACGAAGCGAACTTGCTTGTTGAGTGAAAGGCCCTCGGTGACATATTATCTCGTTGCTGCCTATGCACCTTGGCTGAGCAAAAACGTTGGACACCGCCACCAAACCAACGGCTCAAGGAATGATGCCATTCCCCGAGTCTCCGCGCGTTATCTATAAGAAGAACCCTCTCGAAGAGGTGATTTGCCAGCTCAAGTTTCCACCAATTCTTCGAATTGAGTCAGAACCCCCCGCAGGCTTTCAGGACGCAATCAGTGATGAATATCCAATTCTGGAAGATAACCCCGTTCCCCAACTGAACTTGCCGCCCGCGATTGCCAAATTCTTGTCTGCGGAGCTAATGGGGCCTGCCGCGAGCAAGCAATTTCAGTTTGCGTCGGCGAATGGAGCTTGGAAAGTCTCCCTCAATAGGGAATTCATTGCGGTATCGACCACACACTATACGCGCTGGGAGGAGTTCAACTTGCGTTTGGAGAAGGCTCTTGCCGCCCTCAAGACGCAGTACAAGCTTCCGGCTTTCATTGTGAGAGTTGGTCTTAGATACAGAGACGTAATCAAGAGGTCGGAATTCGGCGACCCGAATGAGCCCTGGTCTCGGCTCCTCAAACCTCACGTCCTCGGAGAGTTGTCCGACGGCCGCGTCGAGCCAAGTATCTTACAAGCAGCACGCCAAACCTTGATTTCTCTTGGTGAGCATGGGGAACAGGTACGATTGATTCACGGACTGGCTGCCCCTGCACAGGGTGGCGAGGTTTGCTATTCTATTGATAGCGACTTCTTTACTGAGGAGAGGATGGAGGTCACCAATGCCCTTGAAACACTTAAGATTTTTAACCGCCACGCCGGAAGACTCTTTCGTTGGTGCATTACAGAACACCTCCACGACGCTCTTGGGCCCGACGTCATTCTTTGAGGCTTGGACACAGCTAATCCCCGTAGGCACCACGACTGTTGCTTTTCAGCAGCAAGTTCCCGGGGCGCGCCTTGCGCACATCATGAAACTTGACCCGCAGTGCACGCAGGAGACATACCTCCTTCCTTTGTGGCAGAGGTTCTTTTGTCACGCGCTTATTTCAAGCCTTCCGGACAACGTGTTACCGGAGGTCAAAGACCGATTGGCCGAGATTCTTGAAGACCACTTTCCTCAACACGGGATGCCTCTCGTCACCAATGCGCTGGAGCCGAGAGTCTTTATGGCCCAGCAGGGAAGCCGCCATCCAAGACCAGAAATAGAAATCGAGGAATGATGCGGTGGGTGACGTCGGACCCACAGTAGCAGGCGCCGGTCCGACGACTGCTGAGCGACGCCGCATCTACGCTGCCTCCTCTCAAGGCGACCGTCTCTGGCAGGGAGAAATCCTTTCGGACCTACCCCAAACAAGACTTTCGCTCGAATCGTTGCCTGCGACAAAGACCAATGTAGGCGAGAGCGGGGACAAGCAGCCGATAAAGGTCGAGTACGAAGAACACCCTCTCATTGTTGTCCTAAGCCAAGACTGCGATTTAGAGAAGGATTACAAGCGACGGCAGAGCGGCGGTCGCCCTTTTCTGTTGAATGTCCTTCTCTGTGATGTTCACGAGGCTGAGGCTCTCCGCCAAAAACTGAGCACTGAAGAGAGCACTGGCAGTAAAGAATGGCGGGTGATTAAAGAGAATGGTACGCCCAGATTCCAGTTTCTAAGCAAAGTGCTTCTCGACCAGGATGCATCAGGTCTCGGTTTGCCAAGCCTCGCGGTTGATTTTAGGTCTTACTTCACGGTACGCACCGACGAATTGTACGAGAGACTGAAATTGAAATTGTCGATAAAGCGGTGCAAATTGCAGACGCCTTATGCAGAGCACCTAGGTCACCGCTTCCATAACTTCCAGTCGCGCATCCCGTTAACCGTGGAACATCCGACAGCCTGACCGCCGTGGGCAGTCTTTCTCTATAGTGTTTGCCGTGATTGTCTCGATACGCGCGGTCACAACGCCCAAGCACAGCCTGCAATGGACTCATGGACTAAAAATTGACCTATTGAAGAGGGCTTTTCACAGGGTTCAAGCCTCTAAGTGCGACTCCCACAAGACTTTAGAATTTTGAACCTACAGGTTCGGGACCAGGAGGTCGATGGTTCAAGTCCATTCGCCGCGACGATTCTTTTCCTCTCTCAAATCAATGCGTTGCGCTGCGTTCTCAGCTGCGACTCCTACTTCATTTTTACGGACAATGCGGACAAGATCTGCGGTTTTGCTTGGAAGGTAGGAGTCCTGTCCCGACTAAAAACCCAGTTGCCGGGTCATCAGCGTAGCAAGCTGCGTTCGGCGGCGTGATGTCGTGGATCAACCTTCGAAACGGCGAGCGTCCGTCCTCTCACAAAATACTGAACTTCGCATAGCAAACTAGCACGCGGCTCGTTCTGCATTCTCGTGTGAGGTCTTGGAGGTCCTTTTCGATCAAGTAGCTTTGCGCGTATTTCGCCGTCACACAGAACTTCTGTTTGTCCGTGCGGTCCCGGTCGAAGCCGATGTGTGTCAGTGCGTTATTTAGCTGCGGGCTCTTAAGCCCAGTCCCGTATACCTGGAACGGGCGAGGTCCAGCCCAGACACATGGGTTATACACAACGTACCGACTGCATTGGTAACAACTCGGGCCGAACGGGTTGTCGAGCGGTTCGAGCACTCGAGTCTCGAGATCGAAGTACCCGAGATCATAATCCATAAAGCTACCCGTCGTGATTCCGTAACAATTCTATGTGAACGGACTTTAATGAAGGCTGCCATTCCCGGAAATTTTAGAGGCGGGGGTAGCCAGGCGAATCACTACACAGGCACCTCTGCCTAAGATGCTCCGCAATCGAATGCTGCCGCGGTTGCGCTCGACCAGCGATTTCGCGATTGCCAATCCCAGACCAAAACCTCCGGTCTTTCGCGCACGGGAGTGATCTGCTCGATAAAAACGCTCGAAGACATGGGGCAAGTCTTCCGCCGCGATGCCAGGGCCGGCGTCAGCAATACAGACTTCCAGCGCCTCATCGGAAGTGCTTTGGACATCTACGCTGACTTCTGCTCCCGGCGGGCTGTGTTGCAAAGCATTTTCAAGCACATTGCGCCACACCACGGATAGTTCGTCCACATCACCGATCACGTGCTTTTGCAAATAAGCGCTGTTCATGGCAATCTTTACATCGAGCTTTTCCGCCATTGTGCCCAAATCGGCGATCGCAGGGGTCAGTGAGTCCATCAGAACAGACACGGATTGTGAAGTTCCGCCAGACTCGCTGGATGCCAGACGCAACATGCTTGTAACTAACTTCTCCGTCCGATTGGTGTCTTCCAAGGCCCTTGCTATTCCTTGCTTGTAACCGGAAACAGAACGCTCGCCTCGTTCCAAAAGTTGGAGAGTCGATTTCTGGATGGCAACCGCGGTCTTCAATTCATGGCCGGCGTCGCTGACAAATCTTCGTTCTCTATCGAACGCGGCCTTGAGGCGCGCGATGAGCTGCGTCAGAGCATTGCCGAGTGGGGCAAGCTCAGTGGTGGCCAAGGCTTGAGCGGGAACTTCGAAGCGCCAGTTTTCGGCGTCCATTGCACTGGCACGTTCGGCAAGATCGTTCAGAGGCGCCAATCCTTTCACGATGGCCCACCACGTCACCAGCGCCGACAAAATAAGAAAGCCGACGGTCACCGTGGCGGCAGCGATTACCAGCTTGCGGAAATGGGAATCGATGTCCGCAGTCGGCATGGCGTAGAGCAGATCGACCACGGCCGGAGTCCCCTCCAACTCTTCGTCGGGCAGCGGAACAGAGCGCCACAGGACGGCACGATAACGCTTGCCTTCGTAAATGAAACTGCCGGGCTGGTGCATTGCAGAATCAGAGAGAAGACGCTCCGAACCATTGAGCGCAATTATCTTTCCACCAGAGCTGCGCAGGAAAAAGAGATGATTGGGCGGAACCGGTTCCGGCTGGGAAAGCCTCAGTTGGCCATTCTGGTTTTCTATCCTTGCCAGAAGCGTGGACATCCGGCCACGCAACTCCGCGATAAAAGCGTTGAGCTGCTGCCGACGCGCATAGAGAAGACCTCCGAAGAGTCCGGAGACCGCGATGATCCCTTGCAGTAACAAGAACCAAATCAAGATGCGTTTTCGAATCGAAGTCTGCTTCATCGTTCCGGAGCACGGATAACATAACCGTGACCTCGCACCGTATGGATCAGCTTGGGCAATCCTTCACGATCGATCTTGCGCCGAAGTCCAGAAATGAAAACTTCCAGTACGTTGCTGAATTTCTCCCAGTTGTAATCATATAAATGCTCGAGCAATTCGGTCTTGGAAACAACCGCAGTACGCGCCATGAGGTATTCAAGCACGCGGTACTGCATGGGAGTCACATCAATCACTGCTCCGTTGCGCTTGACCGTGCGGGTATTCATGTCTAATTCTAAGTCCGCCGTAACCAACCTCGCAGTGGCGTGTCCTTGAGCCCGTCGAATGAGTGCTTTAAGGCGGGCGAGCAGTTCGCCCAGGTCGAATGGCTTGGACAGGAAATCGTCTGCGCCCGCATTGAGAAGCTCGATGGTAGATTTCTTGTCTTCCACAGCCGTCAATACCAGGACCGGGGTCCTCCTGCCGGCGCTTCGGAGTGAAGCCAGCAGGGCCTTCCCGCTCAACTGAGGAAGCATTAGATCCAATATGATTGCGTCGTATTCATTGGACATGGCGAGATGCAGGCCATCTTCGCCATCGTGGGCAACATCAACCGCGAACCCAGCCACTCTGGCAACGCCTTCCTCGATATTGCGAGCCAGCCGCTCTTCGTCTTCAACGATCAGCACTCGCACCGTTGCTGCTCCTGATCTTAATGATGCCATCCGGAGCTTAACGGAACCTTAATGTCCTCGCCTTGCTCCCTGGGGCGCTTCTATCGGTTAAGTTTTTCGGCATGTTGCCGAAGACGGCCGGTCTTCAGGTTCCGTTAAGTTTGTATTCGCCTGTTCCAGAATTGTACCTTTGGTCAATTGTGGCTCGGCTGCCGCAGAACTACGCTCCCAGCCACAGGGAATCCGTGAGGGGCAAAAGCCGCGAACTGGATTCCTTGATGACAAACAGGAGGTACCATGCAGAGGATAAGAAATATATTGACAATCACGTTGATGGCGGTTGCTTTCTCTCTTGCTTCCGGTTCGTTTGTGCCGATTTCGGCACAGACCCCGCCGGACCCACCTGGTGCTGACGTCGGTCCTGGTCAGGTTGGCGATAACATCGACTCAGAAAACGCGGATGCCATGTCTGCTTCAACTCGAGTCGCTGCCATCACGGACAGCATGCAGGGGGCCCTTGATCGCACGGAGAACCGGGTTAAGCCTTCCTCGAAGGCTTCGGCCGAAAAGCGCGTAAAGCCTGCTTCGAAGGCCCCGGTCCAGAAGGTCGTAAAGCCTGCTTCGAAGGCTTCGGTTGAGCCCCGGCAGCAACTCAGAAGCAAGCTTTCAGACCGCAAGGCGGATTGGGCACTTGACACGCAGGCCTTGCGCTAAAGCTGCATAGCCAAATCATCCAGCCAAAGCAGCGTACGGGACTCTCCGGTCCCGCGACAGGGAAAGGTCGAGCAGTGGGACCAAACACAGATCTCACCCCCGACCCTCCCTGTCGCATTTCTGAAAATTTCACCCGCCCGCTGACTGAGTTTTCATCTCAGGGCCTCGCGCGCAGAAGGGGGTATGCATGAAGTTGGTGCGGTGGCGTGCAGCAACCGTTGTCTGCGTCATGGCGGTGCTGGCTGCCCACGCAACCTCGGCCCCTTCACAAGCGCAGGAGCAACCAGTCTCGCTTGGTGAGAGCGCGCGGCGCGCCCGAGAGCAGAAAAAGCAAGTGCCGAAGGTCAGGCGCCGCGTGACTGACGACAGCCTCCTGGCGACTTCCAGCGCAGGTCCGAACGACGCGACCGCAGGCCCCTCCGACCCCACAGAAGCGCAGAACCAGCCAACCTCGCTCGGTGAGGTGGCTCGCCGCATCCGCGAACAAAGAGCGCTAGCGCAGGAGGTCTTGTGCCGGTGGACCGACGACGACCCGCTGACCCTCTCGGCGTGCAGGCTTGGCCTGCTCGAAGAAAAAAAGCTGGCGCCGGCCGGTCGCGTCCTTCTTGGGGTCCTGCCACTAACCACTTCCCCGGCGCCGATCGGCCCAGGCATGGCTGCTGAGCCTCCGCCCGTCACCAAGCTAAGCCAGAAGGAACATATCCTGCAGATAGCTCGAACACTCATGGAACAGCAGAAGTTTGGACAGGCAATTCGCCTGTTGGAGAACGTACAGAAGGATTTCCCCGGCGATACGGAGAGCAAGGTACAACTGGGGCGTGCGTATCTCTACGACGGGAAGGACGAAGACGCGGTACGCCAGTTCACAGAAGTATTGCGCGTGGATCCGTCCCACCGGCTCGCCAAGCTCCAGTTGGCTCGTGCACTCGGATATCAGAACAAATACCAAACATCGGACCAACTTTATCGCGAATTGATCCAGCGCAATCCAGACGATGAAAGCGCTTCTCTGGGGCTGATTCGCAACCTCCAGGAGCAGGGCCGCATCCCGGAGGCCCGCCGAGAACTGGAATTATCTCTGGCCCGTCATCCCGACAGCCCGCGACTGCGAGAATTTCAAGGGCTATTGCAAGAAGCACAAGCAGCGCAAGAAGCAGAGGATCGCAGTCAGGAGGCTAGCACCGAAAAGCAGAACCGGCTGCAAGTAGGCGAAACCTACGTCGGGGATTCGGGAGGCAATCGTGCCTGGCGATCTTCGCAACTCGCCGTGTTTCAATTCGGCAACCGCGTAGACATGCGCCTGCGATCGGAACAGCACCTCCTGTGGAAGACTAACGGGATGAGGGCGGATGTGGCCAAGTTCAGCGGTCAGTTCCGGCTGCGGCTGGCGTCATTTTTGACCTTTAGTGGCGGTGGGGGCACCGTGCGCTTTGCCGATCGTCGCAGACGACCCTTGTTCAACGGGGATCTGGAATTGCACCCTGCAAGACCGTTGTGGATATCGGGCGGGTTCTCCCGGGTTCCGCTTTATCCTACGGTTCAGGCAACGCAGTTTGATTTGCTGGCAGAAGGATGGCACGCGCGACTGGATTGGAATCCCGGCCTATGGCGCGTGAACGCCGCATGGTCCAGTCTGGCGTACTCCGATGGCAATCGTGATCAGCGAGTCAGCCTAGAATTGCTGCGCTGGACCGGCACCTCCCGCCTGGCCTTTGCAATCGGATACCGCATGGACTCTCTCCATTTCCCAAAGACGCTAGATCATGGGTATTTCGATCCCAAGCGATACCAGAGCCAGCTTGGAATCGTCGGCGTCAACTTTGGACTGGGCAAGCGTTTCCGAGCCGAGTACTTGGCGCGTGCCGGGGCACAAGAGATTTCGAACAGACCGTTCCGCTCGGCCTGGGACCTTTCTTTGCGAAACCGTTTCTTGATATCGCGGAACTGGGAACTCGGCGGCGACTACTTTTATCTCCAAGTGGCGCAAAGCACGGGCGCGTTCAAGGGCCAGGCTTCCCAATTGTGGATCGCCTATCTTTTTTGATTGTAGTCGGGAGACGGCTCCCCGGCCAAGCTTCAGCGTTCGCGCCATCGTGGATGACGAGCGACGCATGACATGATGCAAATCCGAACTCTGTGTTCGATGATCGTCGGGGCAGGCGTGGTGTCGTTCGCCATCTCGGGATGTGTGCCAATAAAGTTGCTTTCGGAGAACCCGCAAAATGCGCGGGTCACCGTTTCGCCCAGGGATGCAGTCGTACAGGCGGGCCAGACCCAGCAATTTCTAGCCATCGTCTTTGGCAGCTCGAACACCGCCGTAAACTGGAGTGTGAACGGCGTCCTTGGAGGCAGTGCAGCAGTGGGCACAATCACAGACACTGGCCTCTATACGTCGCCTTCGAAGATAAACGATTGGCTGGCAGTGAGCATTCTCGCTGTTTTGCAGGCAAATCCGTCCAAGTCCGCCACGGCCAACGTCAAGATTTTCAAGCAGGGAACTGGAGCCGCGAATCAGGCGCGTCAATCCTTACCGATTAAACTGGGTACCTCCGGCGGGAATGCGCGCGATCTGAGCGTGGGCGGCGACACTGTCGCCTGCTGCTCCGGCACGCTCGGGGCCCTAGTGCAGCGGGGTGGAGTGCAGTACGTTCTCAGCAACAACCACGTATTGGCTCGCTGGGACCAAGCTGCTCTTGGCGAAGCGATTTCCCAGCCGGGTCTAGTAGATACTAGTTGCAACTCGGATGGCATCGTCGTCGCTCATCTCTTACAGACAGCTTCATTGCGTACCAGTAACGTGGACGCCGCGCTTGCGGCGGTGGTCCCAGGGGCGGTGGATCCGACGGGGTCCATCCTTGAATTCGGCACCTTCGGCGGAGGAGCAATTCAGCCCGCCCCGCCTTCGGACTCGATCGCGGAACCTGCGGTCAGTATGCGGGTGGCCAAGAGCGGGCGCTCGACGGGCCTGACTTGTTCAGTGATCGGAGCCATTCACGCGGATGTCCGAGTGAATTACGCGACGGCGTGTAACTCTGGCACGACCTTTATTCTGACCTTCACGAATCAGGTGATTGTGGATGGCGCTGGCTTCAGTGCGTTCGGAGATTCCGGTGCGCTGATCGTTGACGCGCAGACGGCCCGGTCTGTCGCACTGATGTACGCGGGAAGCGCCACCGTCACCCTTGCGAATCCTATTCAGGATGTTCTAACGGCTCTTCGAGATCTCTCTTCCGGTGCGGTCCCCGTCTTGGTGGGTGGTAGTCCGCACCCAATTGCGTGTCCTTCGAGCGCGGGCGTAGCAGCGCAAACACCGGCGTTGTCTGCAAGCGCGCTTTCGGATAACCAGTTGGCCGTTGCCATCAGAGCAAAAGACAAGTACGCAAACCAACTCATGGCCGATCCGGCGGTCTTTGCCATGGATGTGGGAGCTAGCGACGACAATCCGGGAGAAGCCGCCGTTGTGCTCTATCTGGAAGAGGGAAAGCAACACGTGAAAATTCCTGCGGAACTGGACGGCGTGCGAACGAAAGTGATTTTCACCACACGTCTCCCGGCCCGAGCCGTTGGACCCCAACCACCTGGCGCTCCTCCGGCCCGACACTCTGTACCGCAAGACGAAGTGCTGCATGCGGTGGCAGTTAAAGACACCTATGTTGAGCAGCTCATGGCCGACCCTGCGATCATCGGTGTAGGCGTGAGCGTAAGCAACGACAACCCCGAGGAAGCCGCTGTGGTGCTCTTCGTAGAACAGTCGGCGCCAACCCGATCCCTTCCCCTGCAGATTGATGGTGAACGAACGAAGGTGATCATCACCGACGCTTTTCGCGCATACGGTTGGAACGAACCTGCTGCCAAAGCCTGCCGGTCAAAGGACAAACGAGGGCATTGACCAGGTTGATCATGCGGGAACAATGAGGCGCATAAAGAGGAGCCAAGCAAAACGGCGGAAGCAACAAGCTCTCCACCGAGGACGCTTCATCCACCTCGACGGATCCTCCGGGAGGGCGCGTCGTCTCAACCTGGAGGAGGTCCTGTAGACGGGTGCAGAGCGTGCCAGAATTTCGGGAACTAAGGGGCCAGAATATCCGGAACCCACTCCTTAGTTAGTGGACCCCACCGCCTCGCTTTATTGTGCAATCGGTTCGAGTGGGCGCACTCGAACCGACGCTGATGATCGGGAACTCGTCGGTGTATCCGGCAAAGCCGCACATTTATTTACTCCCGATGCGATTGTTTTTACTTCGAATGTAGCTGCACTAATTGTGAGCTCGCTGCTCATTTTGAGAAGCCAGATGATTTCTTCCCAATGAACCTTAAAGGAAGCTGAATCGTTCCTCCCGACAAGCTGTTCTACAAGAAATAGTCATTGGAATTGCCAGCACGTGCGGCGCCGCATCATGTTCTCGATGTGAGCTTCAAGGCTCCCTTGCCACCGGGCGTGGGTATAGTGGGTCGACAAATTCCAATGGTGTCCGTGGCTCATTAGGGCGTTCTGATACAGATGTCGATCTGAAGGCTATCGGTGGGCCCCCAAAATAATGTTCAAGAGCGCCTGTTGTTAAGGCTCCCTTAAGGCTCTGTCCCATAAAAATGAGTCAGGTGCTAGGTTCAGGAGCACCAGACGGGAGCAACTATGAAATTTCGCGTACCACGGATCCTTACGATAACGGTCACGTTCTTTTGTTTTGCACTGGCGCAAGCTTTTGGGCAGGCTCAAACCCCGACCCCAACTTCTAGCGATCCAGACAACGCAGAAGTACAGCAGGACGGGCAGTTTGGTCCTGGGTCAACAATCGATGAAGCGGGCGCCGAACCTAATGAAATTAACGGTGAGCAAGAGGGTCTGGAAGCTGAAACTCCGGACACAACCCCGCAAAGCGTCTCGATCAGCCTTCCTAACAGCTCGGTCGCCCAGCAACACCGTGATGCCAACGCCAACATGGATGTCGAAGAAGCCCTCGGCGCAGATTTGAACGAGCCGTGAGTCACCGCTAATTCAGAGCGTGCAGCCGAAACTCCACACTGCGGTTGAGAGCTGGAAACTTCTTCATCTCTCACCGCAGTTTCAATCCTCACTCAGTTCCCAGTTCAAAAAGGTGGGATTATGTCGCTCCAGATTTGCAAGCTGTTGTTCGTCGTAACAATCGCAATAGCACCGCTTCATGCTGTTACTCAGGAGGAGCGTCTCGGAACTACGCCTGATCTCCAAACCAATGACACTATCAGCAGAGCTCGCTCAGCGCTTCAGCGGCACGATTTTGATATGGCACTGAAGGCCTACCAGGAGGCTTTAGCACGCACGCCCCAGGACCATACCGCGCTTATAGGTTTAGCCCGAGTTTACTATTACTCTCATCATGCTGAGTCCGCTTTGAAAATCTATGACCAGCTACTCCAACAAGACGCGCGTGACTGGGAGACCAATCTTGGTGTCGCTCAAGTCTACGATTACTTGGGCGAGTACCGTCTCGCAGAGCAGCATCTGCGTTCAGTTCTTGCGGTCCAACCAAGTAACGGAGACGCGATTTGGGCCCTCAGCCGCACTTACCTTTATCAGAATCGCTTGAAGGAAGCTCATGGGCTGCTTGAACGCAACATAAACCAGCACAGAGGCGACTACAGGTTTTGGGAATCTTGGGGGGAGGTGAAATTCAGAGAGGGTTATTACCAGGAGGCGCGCCAGGACTTGGAACACGCTCTTGAGTTGAATCCCAGTGCTACCCGATCGTCCGGCCTACTGAAGGAATTGGCTGGCGTAAGTAAAGAAGCTTATTCCTTCCGGGTGCTCGAGTTCCGTGATTACGCCTATCTTTTGCACGACGGGTTGGGGAATACTGTTTTTTCTTCTCCACAGCAGGTCCTGTTGGGCTATGGCAACCGCTGGCGTTCTCGATTCTGTGGAGAATACAGACGCCTCTCGCGTGACAGAGGAACGGCGCCTGTAGCCAACATTGTGCTTCTTACGGACAGCAATGAATTGCGAATCACACATGCAATCAGCGTTGAGGGTGGTGGCGGCATAGCACATTTCGTGAGCGCAAATTTGAATCGTCCGGTCTACCGGGGTGGAGTGACTCTTCAGCCTGTCTCCAATCTGCGGTTGAGCGCTCATTACGGACAAGAGGTCTTGGCGCCTACACTTACAGCCGCTAAATTGACTCTCACCCAGAAAGGCTGGAGCACGAGCCTCAACTATAAGTGGCATGATAATGTGCTCAATCTCGACTACTACCAAGAACGTCTGGCTGACAGTAATTCCAAGGCAGGAGGGGTTGCAGAGGTGCGTCGGCGTGTTTGGCACGGGCCTTTCGATTTCTCTTTAGGCTACAAAATCGATAGCTTTTCTTTCGCTCGTATTGATTTGTTCCACGGATATTTCAGTCCCAAGCGGTTTGTTGCCCAGAGCGGAATCATAGAGATAAGCGGCCACAAAGGTCGCCTACACTTCGACTATGACCTTGCTCTGGGAAGCGAGAGCTATACCCGGCCGATCGTGGCCTCGTCCGCGCCTTCGGTCTTTTCGCAAACGCACAACTCAAATTTTCGCGTTTTGCTCCAAGTTCGCAATTCCTTGGATCTGAACAAAAACCTGGCCCTGCAATTCTCATTTCTGTCGTTCCACACAGCCTTGAGCGATGGTTCAGGTTCATTTAACGCGAATGCGATTTTGTTCGGACTGAGAAGGCGTTTCTGAATCTCAATACACTCGCTGACGCGACCTCCGCAAGCGGCAGGAGCAAAACGAAGCGAAATCTAAGCAAACCAATCCAGCGCCTCCCAACTGAAACCCAAGAGGCACGAGGCACTGCACCGGACACTTCTCATAGTGTGACTCAGGTTTTTTCCATTTTACGGACAACATACGGACAATTAAGAGGGGAAAGGAAATGGGTTGTAGTCCCGAAGCGACACCAGATAAAACACTCAGGATTTCTTGCTACCCTGTTCGGGACCAGGAGGTCGATGGTTCAAATCCATTCGCCCCAACCAATTATTTTAAAATCAGCAGCTTACGCACATAGGAATAGTTGAGGAGTGCTTGGTTGGAGGCCAGGCGCTCACAGATTTGCGTCTTAGGAATTACTGGAAATGCCTTTCGGACCTCCAGTGTTGGCCGTCAAATTCGGAACAACTACGAAAGGTGAATTCAATTAGAGCATCAATCTTTTGCGAAGAAACTCAGGCGAAGACGGGGTCATACATAACGAGACGATAGTCTGGCCGCGGACAAGGAATCCGTTTGTCCGGAGCTTAGGAGTGGACGTGAATCCGCGCCGGATGGTACACCTTTGGTGCTTAGCCGAAGGGTTGGTTTTTCTCACTTGGTAGTGAGCCCCCACCTATTCATCTAGCGAGGATATATGGTTCACCCGGAGACCAACGATGTTCCCGTAGCACGGCTCATCGGATTTGAAGCGAAAGAAATTGCCGATGGACGAGCGGTTGTCACGCTCGCAGCCGGACAACAACATGCAAATCCCATGGGGACACTCCACGGGGGAATACTCTGCGATATTGCGGACGCGGCGATGGGAATGGCGTTTGCAAGCACACTCGCGCCGGGCGAATCCTTCACAACGATCGAGCTGAAGATCAATTTCTTCCGCCCGGTGTGGGAGGCTCGCTTGCGCGCCGAAGGCAAAGTGGTGCGACGGGGCAGCACGATCGGCTACATCGAGTGTGAAATCACGGATGAAGGCGGGCGGCTAGTTGCCAAGGCGGCCTCGACTTGCATGGCCCTGAGAGGCGAGCGCGCCAAGGGACGCTAGACTCCATCCCCATCGTG